>ENA-UPSB01000075-UPSB01000075.1-bioreactor-metagenome-genome-assembly--contig:-NODE-75-length-181790-cov-56.062239_pt1 | contig 181790 bp, 200 predicted proteins | sample MGYA00238182_ERZ773286 | MGnify/ENA primary metagenome ERZ773286 (study PRJEB29026, sample SAMN07631240) | bioreactor metagenome | isolation source: Switchgrass digestor | place: USA: Dartmouth...
TCGATGCATCTCAATTTTTTGACGAGTTTTTGACCCACGAATAGGGGACGGAAACTCGCTGTATACTGTCAAATAACCATATACCCATTCGCGTTTTTGACCCACTAATAGGGGACGGAAACGCCTTCGGCGGATAGAATGTAACTGTTGTTGTTTAAGTTTTTGACCCACTAATAGGGGATGAAAACCGTATGATTCCCCGTATCTCCCTGGGTAGGATTATGCATTTTGACACACGCGTATAGGTGAAGAAAATGCTTATTGAAAAGCAATTAGATATAGATATTCTTGAAAGCTTAGCTTTTATAGCAGAGGTGAATGAGCATTGGCGGCAAATCATAGCAAGCCGATGATTCTGGACGAAGCTCAATTGAACAGGGTATTTGTATATGGTACGCTTATGAAAGGATTCTGGAATTACGGTAGGTACCTTGAAGGCAATATAGAGCGTATAATTCCGGGGAAGGCCAAAGGCCTGCTTTATCATCTGCCCCAGGGTTATCCCGCTATGCTAAAGGGTGAAGGAGTAGTCCGCGGGGAAATAGTTGGACCGGTGGACCGAGACCTTTTACGTGAGCTTGACGTATTGGAGGGATATTGCGGCTATGCGGAGGATAATCTGTACGTACGCGAGATAATAGATGTGCTGACAGATGAGGGAGAAATGCTCGAGTGCTGGGCATATATCTATGCTGACGGAGAATATGCAAGGAAGAAGGGGATTTACATCCCCGATGGTGATTGGAGAAAATTCATGCAAATCAGGGGGATATATATATGAATAAAAAATATTTTGCTTATGGAAGTTGCGTAAATGTGGAATCGTTTAAAAAGACCATGGAAGAAGCAAAATGCGAGGACAGATTTCATATTTGTGGTGTGGGAATGCTTGAAGGGTATCGGCTGGCCTTTACAAGGCACTCTAAGAAATGGGATGGAGGCGTGCTGGATATTGTCGAGTCGCCAGATGATTATGTATTGGGACTGGTTTACAATATTCCTGAAGAAGCAGTACTGGCATTGGACAGAAGGGAAGGCGCGCCTTATTATTATAAGAGGATGGAAAATGTTAAAGTTAAGCTGGATCAGGAACGGGTAGAGGTATTCACGTATGTAGTTGTTGACAAGCTAGATGAAGAAGAAAAACCCAACGACGAATACTTTCAAGTGGCATTAGAAGGTATGAAACAGCATTTTCCTGCTGAATATGTTAATAGATATCTGATAGACCACTGCAACAATAAGTTTGGAACGCAATATCATAGAATTCGTTAGACTGGATATGCCATATAAAAAGGAGTGCATATAATTTTGCGTAAACAGTTTTTTCCTTAACAATGGGAAAAAATATCAAAATACGTTGAGCAAGTTATACAATGAATCGTGTAGTACCGCTTTCCATTGGTACAAGCGATTAGATGGCTGTTAATTGAAGACTCAAGCAAATTTTTACTTAAACTCGTTAGAACGGAAAAAGAATTCACATAAAAAGAACACCTGATAGGGTATTTTCTCGACCTTGTAATGATGTGCGTAAAAATTATCTAGCAAAGACATTGATTAACAGTCGCATAAATATAGAGGAAATTTGGTTTTGCCGGAGCAATCCTTTTACTTGCCATTCCGGTTATTGCGCGATAATATTCTGGCATGAAGATGAGGATGATGCATAAAAGAGGCGGAATCAAATGCTATGCAAAATTACGGATTAAAAGGATTGAAATTAATTAGCATGAGATCAACCTTATATCTACACTGACCAAAATATACCCTACCATACCTGAAAAGCGTTAACTATGTGGTTGAACCTGCATGAGCCGTCATGGCCCAATATTACCTCTACCACGTCGAATCGACAGTTTAAATCCTTTATCCCATTTTCTTTCATATAGTATTGTGCTATTTTGAAGTATTTCATCTGTTTCTTAAAGGTAACCGCTTCAGCAGGCAGGCCGTATCTCAGGCTGCGCCTGGTTTTCACCTCTATAAACACCAGAGTATTGCCCTGCATGGCTATAATATCTATCTCACCTACTGGGCACCGGTAGTTGCGCTCCAGCACATTTAAGCCGTTATGGCACAGGTACTCTGCTGCCCTTTTCTCACCCCATCTGCCGAGCGATTTCGTGTCCAAGACTTAAGGCCTCCCCTCTTCCCTTTAACCCAAGAATTTTTCGCAGAATGTCCTGCGGTGTATGGGAGACAGCCCAAACCTCTTTATGCTTTCTATATGCTGCTTGGTGCCGTATCCCTTGTGCTTTTCAAAGCCATATTGGGGATAGACTTCGGCCCATCTCACCATTTCGCGGTCCCTGGTGACCTTGGCGATTATCGAGGCGGCGGCAATGGCCTGCGAGCGAATATCACCTTTTATCAGGGGAAACTGGGGGATAGCGCAGTCAAGCTCAAGGGCATCTGTAAGCAGGCAGTCGGGAAGGGGTTTGCAGGCCGACACTGCCTGCTGCATGGCCTTTCGGGCTGCATTGAGTATGTTGATCCTGTCTATCTCTTCCGGCTCCACGCGGCCTATGCCCACCGCTATAGCCCTGGACATGATTGCATCATATAACCTTTCCCTTTTTAAAGGTGAAAGGCGCTTGGAATCCCTTATGCCCAAAGAAGGATCCACTATCCCATCGATGAGCGTATCCACGGGCAAAATTACGCAAGCGGCTACCACGGGGCCTGCCAGCGGCCCGCGTCCTACCTCGTCAACGCCTCCTATCAACGTGTAGCCCATATCCCAGAATTTGATGTCTTCAAACAATACTTCCGTTCTTATGGTTGTTTCCGTTGTCATATCCTTCCTCTCCTCCACGAAATTGTATCATAGTTTAACGGCATTTGACAAGGAAATTCCATCGATCTAGTAATGTTTGACAAGTCTTGCTTGACGCCGGAGATGTATCGAATGTATCATAAAAGGTGAAAAAGTTGGTTTATATGGGGGAGAATTGTGGTGGGGGATATTGTCGATAAGGCGTACTGGATATGGCTGTCCAGTATACCCGGCATAGGTGCCAAGCGCTTTTACTACCTGGTAAAGAGGTTTGGCAGCCCGAAAGCGGTGTGGGAATGCGCCTGCAAAGATATCCTGGATGCATCCGGGTTGATCGGGGACAAGGTGGTACAAAACGTGATAGTTCACAAAAGCGTGGAGTACCTTGAGAAAGCGCAAAAAATTGTTGACGACCCTGATATTGAGGTAATAACTTTGGTAGATGATGAATATCCTAAACTCTTGAAGACAATATATGATCCTCCACCGGTGCTTTATTGCAAGGGACAACCCCTGAAGGAGACTCAGTATATGGTTTCAATTGTGGGCTCAAGGAGGACTTCGGAATACGGCAGGCAAATGGCCGAAAAACTGGCTTATGAGCTGTCATGTGCCGGAGTCACTGTGGTGAGCGGCCTTGCCCGCGGTATAGATACCATGGCGCACAGGGGTGCCATACGGGCCGGAGGTTATACCATAGGGGTTTTAGGCTGCGGGGTTGACGTCATCTACCCCAGGGAGAACAAAAAGTTGTTCATGCAGGTGCAGCAGCAGGGTACACTGGTAAGCGAGTATCCACCGGGTACGCAGCCGGCAGCCGGCAATTTTCCTGCCAGGAACAGGATCATAAGCGGCCTTTCCCAGGCCGTCGTGGTGGTGGAAGCCGGCAGTACCAGCGGTGCGCTTATCACCGCCGATTTTGCTTTGGAGCAGGGCAGGGATGTATATGCCTTGCCCGGGAATGTTACCAGTCCTTATAGCAGCGGAACAAACCAGCTGATAAAGGAAGGGGCCACGCCGGTGACCAGTGCCGATGATATACTGGAAGCACTGGGCATAACCGGCAATGAAAAGGCCAGTAAGCCTTCCGGTACCTCTTATCAGCTGGATATTTTTGAGATAGAAGTGTACAATGCCCTTGAAGATGGCGAAAAGCTGCTAGAAGAACTGGCAGCTATTACGGGCTTTGACATAGGCAAGCTCAATGCCATATTGACCGTTCTTGAGATGAAGGGAATAGTAAAACAATTACCCGGTGGTAAATTTGCCAGGCAGTTGCTTATTTGAATGGAGGGATAAAGTGGCACAGGATTTGGTTATCGTGGAATCCCCAGCTAAAGCTCGAACCATAAAAAAATTTCTGGGCAGTAAATATAAAGTTGAGGCTTCTATGGGGCATGTGAGAGACCTGCCCAAAAGCCAGCTGGGGGTGGATATAGAAAACGATTTTGAACCCCGATACATAACCATAAGAGGTAAGGGTGAAATAATAAACAAGCTCAAGAAAGAAGCGCAGAATGCCGGGAAAGTATATCTGGCTACCGACCCCGACAGGGAAGGTGAGGCCATATCGTGGCACCTTGCCTATATTCTGGGGATAGACCCCAACAGCACTTGCAGGATAGAGTTCCATGAAATTACGCAGCAGGCCATCAAAAACGCCATAAAGCATCCCAGGACCATCAACATGTGCCTGGTAGATGCCCAGCAGGCGCGCAGGGTCTTGGACAGGGTGGTTGGATACATGATCAGTCCCCTGCTATGGAGGAAGATCAAAGGCGGTTTGAGCGCCGGCAGGGTGCAGTCGGTAGCCACCAGAATGGTGTGCGAGAGGGAACGGGAGATTCAGGAGTTTGTCCCGGAAGAATACTGGACCATAACCGGAAGGTTTGCAAATAGCGATGGCAAAACCTTTGAAGCTGCCTTTTACGGCACGGCGGACAATAAAATTACTCCCAAAAATGAAGAAGAAGTGAAAAGCCTCGTCGAGAAGCTTAAGGTGGGGCAATATGTGGTACAGGGAGTAAAGAAAGGCATTAAAAAGCGCAATGCTCCACCGCCGTTTACTACCAGTACCCTTCAGCAGGAGGCTTATCGAAAGCTGGGCTTTACCACGCAAAAGACCATGATGGTTGCCCAGCAGCTTTATGAAGGGGTGGAGGTTAAGGGCGAAGGTGCGGTAGGATTGGTTACGTATATCCGCACCGATTCGACGCGAATAGCCGAACAGGCTCAGAGGGAAGCGCTGGAGTATATAAGGGGGAAATACGGGCAGCAGTACCTTCCCGAAAAGCCCAACCAGTATAAGGGCAAAAAGGGCATCCAGGATGCCCACGAGGCCATACGGCCTACCTCCGTATTGAGGGACCCGGAACTCATAAAGGATTCCTTGACCAACGATCAGTACAAGCTTTACAGGCTGATATACGATCGTTTTCTGGCCAGCCAGATGGCACCGGCCCTGTATGAAACCATGACCGTTGATATCGCCGGGGACAACGGATATATCTTCAGAGCAACGGGATCCCGCAAGACCTTTGCAGGTTATACAATTATCTATATGGAGGGCAGCGATAACGAATCGGCCGAAAAGGAAAAGGAGGACGTGGAGCTTCCGGAGGTGGCCGAAGGCGAGGCCCTCAAACTTAAAAAGCTGTCGCCCGAGCAGCACTTCACCCAGCCGCCGCCGCGATATACCGAGGCGTCGCTGGTGCGTGCCCTGGAGGAAATGGGCATCGGCAGGCCCAGCACCTATGCTCCCACCATCTCAACCATCATCGCAAGGGGCTATGTGGTGAGGGAGAAGAAGAGCCTGGTGCCCACCGAACTGGGATTCATAGTGAACGATCTCATGATGGCCCATTTCCCCGATATAGTGGATTACAAATTCACGGCCGAGATGGAGAAGCAGCTGGACGAGGTTGAAGAGGGGGAGAAGGACTGGCGGGAGATAGTGAGGGAATTCTACATTCCCTTCCGGGAATTGCTCAGAAAGGCCGATGAGGCCATATCCAAGATAGAGATCAAGGATGAGGTATCGGATGTCAAATGCGATAAATGCGGGGCAAACATGGTTATCAAAAGGGGGCGGTACGGAAAATTTTTGGCCTGCCCCAATTTCCCGAAATGCCGCAATACCAAGCCTTATGTGGAGGAGATTTCGGCCCGGTGCCCCAAATGCAACAGCGCCATTGCCGTAAAGTATACCAAAAAGGGCAGAAAGTTCTATGGGTGCGTAAACTATCCCGAATGCGATTTCATATCGTGGGACATGCCGGCCGAAGAGAGGTGCCCGCAATGCGGATCTTTAATGGTGGTCAAGCATAAGAAAAACGGTGAAGAGTATGTGGCCTGTACTAACAGGGAGTGCGGATATCGCCAGGAAAGAAGTGAGGCAAGCCATGGATAAGGTGGCGGTGATAGGCGGCGGGCTGGCCGGGTGTGAAGCGGCATGGCAGTTGGCACGGGCGGGCATCCACGTTGAGCTGTACGAGATGCGGCCCCGCAGCATGACGCCAGCCCATCATACCGAATACCTTGGGGAGCTGGTATGCAGCAATTCCCTGGGCTCCTTCAGGCTGGAGAACGCCTCCGGCCTTTTGAAAGAGGAAATGCGGCTGCTTGGTTCCCTGATAATAGAGGCGGCCGATGCCACCAAAGTACCGGCCGGCGGGGCGCTGGCGGTGGACAGGGAGCTGTTTGCACGGTACATCACCGACAAAATCCAAAGCCATCCAAATATCTCGTTGATTCGCGAAGAGGTAAAGTCAATACCGCAGGACTGTTATGTGGTCATAGCAACGGGGCCGCTGTCGTCGCCGGCCATATCGGAGGATATAAGGCGGTTGATAAACCAGGAATACCTTTATTTTTTTGATGCCGCGGCTCCCATCGTGGTGAAGGATTCCCTGAATTTCGACAGGATCTTTAAGGCGTCAAGGTACGGGCGGGGTGAGGATTACCTCAACTGCCCCATGACCAGGGATGAATACGAGAGGTTCTGGCATGAGCTGGTGAATGCAAAGACGGTAGCCTTGAAGGAGTTCGAGGACGAAAAGGTGTTTGAGGGGTGTATGCCCATAGAGGTGATGGCCAAACGGGGTATGGACACCCTGCGGTTTGGCCCCTTAAAGCCCGTGGGGCTCCGCGACCCTAGAACAGGGCAGGAGCCGTATGCCGTTGTACAGCTCAGGCAGGATAACCGCATGGCTACCCTGTATAACATGGTGGGTTTTCAGACCAATTTGCTGTTTGGCGAACAAAAGCGGGTTTTCTCCATGATTCCGGGGCTCGAGGATGCCGAGTTTGTGCGCTACGGGGTGATGCACCGCAACACTTACATTAATTCGCCCAGGCTGCTCAACTCGTATTATGGCTTGAGGGACAATCCATATATATATTTTGCGGGGCAGATAACCGGCGTAGAAGGGTACGTGGAGTCGGCTTCCAGCGGGCTGGTGGTGGGGATCAACCTGGGGTTGATGCTCCATGGCAAGCAGCCGATTGATTTTCCGGATACCACCGCCATCGGTGCCCTTGCCCGTTATATATCCGACCCGCGCATAGAGAATTTTCAGCCCATGAACAGCAACTTCGGCATTATAGCGCCCCTTGATAAAAAGGTGCGCTCGAGGCGCGATAGAAACCTGATGATTTCGCAGCGGGCGCTGGAGACCATAAGGCAGCTCATTCAAAGCAGTCGTTTGGATTCTGTCAGAATACATTGAAATTTTTGAAAAATTGTGATAATATGGGTATGTTTAGTAAAGAGGGAAGGGGAAGTTATCGTTATGCTTAAGGGGACTACGATCATTGCGGTGCGCAGGGGCGATAAAGGGGCCATCGGCGGCGACGGCCAGGTGACCCTGGGACAGAGCACCATCATGAAGCAGGGTGCGCGCAAAATACGAAGGCTATATCACAACAGGGTGGTTGTGGGGTTTGCCGGCACGGTTGCCGATGCGTTTACATTGAGCGAGAAGTTTGAAACCAAGCTGGAGGAGTATTCCGGCAACCTGCAGCGGGCGGCCGTCGAGCTGGCAAAGGAGTGGCGCGCCGATAAGGTGCTGAGAAAGCTGGATGCCATGCTGATTGCCATAGATTCAAAGGATCTGCTCATAATTTCGGGTACCGGTGAGGTTATCGAGCCCGATGATCAGATTGCCGCCGTAGGGTCTGGTGGCAATTATGCCCTGGCGGCTGCCAGAGCGCTTGTCAATAATACCCAGCTGGAGCCGGTGGAGATAGTCAGAAAATCGCTGGAGATAGCTTCGTCCATCTGCGTCTACACCAACGACAATATCTATGTAGAAGAGGTATAGGAGGGGGGAGACCGTTGGCTGAATATTACACTCCCAGGCAAATAGTGGAGCAGCTTGATAGGTATATAATCGGTCAGGACAAGGCCAAAAGGGCGGTGGCTGTAGCTTTGAGGAACCGCTATCGCCGGAGCATGCTGGACCCCAAGTTAAGGGACGAGATTACGCCCAAGAACATAATCTTGATGGGGCCTACCGGCGTAGGTAAGACCGAAATCGCCCGGCGTTTGGCCAGGCTTGTCAATGCGCCTTTTATAAAGGTGGAAGCCACCAAGTACACCGAGGTAGGGTATGTGGGCCGAGACGTTGAGTCCATGGTTAGGGATCTGGTGGAAGAGGCCATTCGCATGGTTAAGAACCAGAAGATGGAGATGGTCAGGGAAAGGGCGGCACAGGCCGCCGAGAACCGCTTACTGGACGTACTCCTTCCTCCTAAAAGGAAGAGGGCATCAAATCCTCTGGGCATGCTGTTTCCGGTGGATCAGCCTGCGGCTGAAGAACATGAGGAAGCCGATGATTCCATGGCCCATACCAGGGAAAGGCTGAGGGAAAGGTTGCGCAGCGGCGCTCTGGATGACAACCATATAGAGATCGAGGTGGAGGACTCGGGCTTTGCCAGCTTTGGGTTCATTCCCGGCATGGGCAATGAAGAGGTACTCATACAGATACAGGATGCGTTCGGCAATCTGTTCCCCAAAAAGCGGAAGAAGAAAAAGACCACCGTACGAGAAGCGCGGCGCATATTCGAACAGGAAGAAGCCCAAAAGCTTATCGATATGGACGAGGTGGTCGAGGAAGCCATTCGGGCTGTGGAACAACACGGGATAATATTCATCGATGAGATTGACAAGATTGCCGGCCGCGAAAGCGGAACCGGGCCCGATGTCTCCCGTGAGGGGGTGCAGAGGGATATACTGCCCATTGTAGAGGGTACCACGGTGATGACCAAATACGGCCCAGTAAAGACGGATCATATACTGTTTATTGCGGCGGGGGCATTCCACGTATCCAAGGTGTCCGACCTCATACCCGAGCTGCAGGGAAGGTTCCCCATACGGGTGGAGCTGGAAGCTTTGACGAAGGATGATTTCAAGCGCATACTGACCCAGACCGAGAATGCCATCATCAAGCAGCAGATCGCGCTCCTCAAAGTGGAGGGCGTAGACCTTGAATTTACCGAGGACGCCATCGACGAGATAGCAGACATCGCTTTTATAATGAATCAGACCAGCGAGAATATAGGCGCGAGGCGGCTGTATACCGTGGTTGAAAAGCTGATGGAGGATATATCCTTTAACGCAGATAGCCTGGCGGGGCGAAGGGTTGTGATAGACAGGGAATATGTCAGAAACGCACTCCAGGATACAGTAAAGCAGAATGATCTTCATAAGTTCATACTGTAGTTGGTTATGGCCGTGTAGAGCCTTTTTAAAGCGGAAGGGATTATGTGCGGCGGCGTTTACTTTATTGGGTAGAAAGCGGGGCTAGTTATGGCTGGTAGTTTGCTGGAGCGAATAAGGAGATTCAATCAGGTATTTCAAAGCGGCGAGGCGCGGGAGATAGATTTGGACCATTTATGCGAGATGCTAAGCGAGCTGCTTGAGAGCAGCGTACTGCTGTTGGATGAGGAAGGGCATGTCATGGGCTGTGCACCGGTGCGGTCAGGGGATGATGCTGCCCGGGAAGCGCATGTTTCGGCTGATTACAATAACAGCTTGCTGTGGATTGGCAGCACCATGGCGAATGTTGTGGAGGAAACCCAGCAGGGCAAACAAAATCTCACCTTTGTTCCGATATACTGCAGGGGCAACAGGCTGGGAACCCTTATTTTTAGGCGTTCCGATCTCAGAGAGTTTGTGGATGATGATCTGGTGCTGGCCGAGTATGGCGCCACCGTGGTCGGGCTGGAGATAATGCGTTTGAAGATGGAGCATATGGCGGAGGAGATGCGCAAGAGGTCGATGGCCGAAATGGCCATAGGCACCCTTTCCTACTCCGAGCGCGAAGCGGTGGGACAGGTATTTAAGGAGCTGGATGGCACCGAAGGCTTGCTGGTCACCAGCAGGATAGCCGACCGGGCGGGCATTACCCGTTCCGTCATAGTGAATGCCTTGAGAAAGCTGGAAAGCGCCGGGATAATCGAATCGCGGTCGCTGGGGATGAAGGGCACGTATATAAAAGTGCTCAATGACAAGTTCTTGTCGCAACTGTATAAGACATAAATAACTTTTGGAAAGAAGTGAATTTATGTCCAACGACAATATGAACAGGATAAAGGAAATTTTGAAGGAAAAGGGGTATAAGCTAACTCCGCAGCGGAGGGCTACCCTTGAGGTGATCATGAATAACAAGGGCAAGCATATGAGCACGGAGGAGATCTACTTCAACGTGAAGAAGATATGCCCTGAAATCGGTTTGGCTACCGTGTACCGTACCATGCTCCTGTTCGAGGAGTTGGGGATACTCTACAAGCATAACTTCGATGACGGCAAGAACCGCTATGAGCTGAGCACCATGAACGATGACCACCACCATCATCACTTGGTGTGCCTGGGTTGCGGCCGGGTGATAGAGGTGGAGGAAGACCTGCTGGATGACCTGGAGGAGAAAATCGAGGGGAAGCATAAATTCAAGATTGTAAATCACAACGTAAAATTTTTTGGTTATTGTTCCAAATGCAGGCAGGATGATGGCTCCGTTTAAATGGAGCCTTTGCCGTTTTTTGGAGCATAGCCGGAGCCGGCTATATGCTGTAAAAGCGAATTCCCGGCCTAAGAGCTTGAATAAGCCATAGCTTTAGTAGGAATAATAAAAATACGCTTTACTCAGCATTGTTCGACAATAGCTAGAAAGGATGATACGGTGAAAGGGATTATTATGGCTGGTGGCTCCGGCTCTCGCCTGCGACCTCTCACCTGCGATTTACCAAAGCCGATGGTGCCGGTGATGGCCAGGCCGGTCATGACATATAGCATAGAGCTGCTGAAGAAATACGGCATTAAGGATATAGGCATAACCCTTCAATACCTTCCCCAGGTGATAGAGGATTATTTTCAAGACGGTTCTGCATACGGAGTCAAGCTCCATTATTTTGTTGAAGAAACTCCGCTGGGTACGGCAGGCAGCGTAAAGAATGCCGAAAAATTTTTGGATGAGACCTTTATCGTCGTCAGCGGGGATGCCCTGACCGACATCAATATAAGCAAGGCGGTGAAGTTCCACAAGGAGAAGAAGGCCATAGCCACCCTTGTACTTAAGAAGGTACAGGTACCCTTGGAATACGGCGTGGTGATTACCGACCAGAGCGGGGCTGTCACTCGCTTTTTGGAGAAGCCTAACTGGAGCGAGGTTTTCAGCGATACCGTAAATACCGGCATATACATTTTGGAGCCTGAGGTGCTTACCTATTTCAAGGCGGGACAGAAGTTTGACTTCAGCCAGGACCTGTTCCCGCTGCTCCTTGAGAAGGGTAGGCCAATGTACGGCTATATAACCGACGAGTATTGGTGCGATATAGGAAACCTTCAGACTTACCTGCAGGCCCATTACGATATGCTATCCGGTAAGGTTAGGTTCCCCATACCCGGCACTAAGATAGGCGAAGATATATGGGTAGGAGAAAATGTGGACATAGATCCCGGAGCCAGGCTGGAAGGGCCCTGCTACATCGGCGACCATACCCGCATTAGGGAAGGGGTTTACGTTGGCCCATTTACCGTCATCGGGCGTTATAACGATATCGGGTGCCATACCAGCATAAAGAAGAGCGTGCTGTGGGATTACAATATGGTAAGCAGATGCGTCGAGATACGCGGAGCTGCCGTGTGCAACAAGGTGGACATAAGGGAAAGGGTATCCGTATACGAGGGAGCGGTAATTGGCAATGGCTGTACATTGAAGCCCAGGGTTAGCGTTAAGCCCGACGTAAAGATATGGCCGGAGAAGCTGATCGAGCATGGAACCACGGTACAGTGCAACATGATATGGGGTACCAAGCTGTGCAAGACCCTGTTCGGCAAAAACGGCATAGCGGGAAAGCTCAACGTGGATCTGGACCCGCGCTTTGCGGTGCGGCTGGGAGCGGCCCTGGGAGCCGAGCTTAAGTCAAACAAGCGTATGGCGGTAAGCTGCGATGATAATTCCGGCAGCGCCATGTTAAAATACGGCATGATATCGGGGTTGCTGTCCTCTGGAGTAGAGGTGCTGGATTTGGGAACGCTCACGACACCCATCCTGAGGTATATGGTACCGTATTTCGGGCTGGGCGGTGGAGTACACGTTTTTGAGGATAAAAAGGTGGACGGCAACGTGGGCATCCACTTTATCGACAGGGACGGGGGCAACTTTTCGCCCTCCTTTGAGCGCCAGATAGAGAACGCATTTGTGAGGGAAGACTTTGAAAGGGTTTCGGCTGACAGGATACCCAAGGTACAGAACTTCTTCAACATACCGCTTTTTTATGCAAAGGCCCTTGAAAAATCGGTGGATGCGGATGTCATAGGTAATTACGGCTTTAAGGTGCTGTTTTCCACTCCCAGCAGGCTGGTTGCTTCAATTGTCGGGACCATAATGAGCGATGTGGGCTGCGAACTTCATATGGCTGAGGATGGCATACCTATAGCGCTAGAAAAGGCCGGTAAGGGACGATATAACCTGGCATGCCACGTGGACGGCAACGGCGAAGAGATAGAGCTGTATGACGAAAACGGCAGGCGGATACCGCAGGAGATATGCGATGTTTTAAGGGGTATTCTGTGTTTAATTGCCAACGAAAAAAAGGAAGTGGTGGTACCTTATACTGCTCCTACCGTCATTGAAACGGTGGCAGGATCGCTCCAGGGGAAGGTCATACGGACCAAGACCAGCCGATATGCGCTGATGAACGAGGTGATAAAGCGGGGAGGCAACGGCAGCGGAGTGTTTTTGCTGTACTCCGATGCCATAGCCATGCTACTTAAACTCCTGGAAGTCCTGGCCAAGGAGCACAAGACCCTATCGGAGCTCATCAGCACCATACCGAGATTTTATGTAAAGGAAAAGGTAATAGAGTGCCCGTGGGAGGAGAAGGGCAAGGTGATGCGCTGGCTGATACAGGAAGAAACCAAAGGGAACAAGGTGGTTGAGCTGTTTGAAGGCGTAAAGGTGAACCACAAGAACGGCTGGGCGCTGGTGCTGCCCGACTCGGAAGAAGCGGTGTGCAGGGTTTATAGCCAGGGCGTATCGGAGGAATATGCCGAAGAATTGACCAAGTTCTACGAGGATAAGATCAACTGGGCGAAAAAGCAGTGATGGCCAACACGAGCCCAGTAAAGAGGAAGCTAACTTCTCCGGGAGTTGGCTTCCTCCTTTTTTGAGTTGCACGGCCAGTGTAAATACTGTATAATTGAAATTATGATAGCAATATCCGGCAAAAATTATAAAGGTCGAAGGAGGATAAAGGGTATTTGTGTCGTCAAAGAATGTACTGAAGATCATACCGCTGGGTGGGGTAAACGAGATCGGTAAAAACATGACGGTTTTTGAATACGGCAATGATATCATAGTGGTTGATTGCGGGGTCAGCTTCCCCGAAGATGATATGCTGGGTGTCGATCTCGTCATACCCGATATATCATATCTGGTAAAAAATAAGGATAAGATAAGAGGGTTTATTTTAACTCACGGGCATGAAGACCACATCGGAGCCCTGCCCTATGTGCTCAGGGAGATAAATGTCCCGGTTTACGGTACGCGTTTAACCCTGGGGCTGGTGGACATTAAGCTAAAGGAACATGGCATTAAAAACGCGGCTTTTCAGATCGTCAAGGCCAATGATATCTTAAAGCTGGGCGCTTTCACCGTGGAGTTTATCAAGACCAGCCACAGCATAGCCGATTCGGTAGCTCTAGCCATACACACCCCGGTGGGGGTGGTGGTACATACAAGCGATTTTAAGATAGACTATACCCCAATAGACGGCCAGGTCATAGATTTGGCCAAGTTTGCATTGCTGGGCAAAAAAGGTGTACTTGCCCTTCTGGCTGACAGCACGAACGTGGAGAGGCCGGGCTATACCATGTCCGAAAAGACGGTGGGCCAGACATTCGAATCCATCTTTGCCGATGCGCCGGGCAGGATCATAGTGGCCACTTTTGCGTCCAATATACACAGGATTCAGCAGATAATAAATGCAGCTGTCAAGTACGGGCGGAAGGTATGCATATCGGGCCGTAGCATGGCCAACGTGATAGCCGTGGCCATGGAGCTGGGTTACCTGGATGTACCCAAAAAGACCCTTATAGATGTGGATAAGGTCGACAGCTATCCCAGCGATAAGATTGTCATAATTACCACCGGTACCCAGGGCGAGCCCATGTCTGCTCTGACGCGCATGGCCGCTGCCGAGCACAAAAAGCTGGAGATCATACCCGGGGACATGGTCATAATATCGGCAACGCCCATACCGGGCAACGAAAAGCTGGTGTACAAGGTGATAAACCAGCTATTCCAGAGGGGAGCCAATGTCATATACGAGTCTCTGGCGGACGTCCACGTTTCGGGCCATGCCTGCCAGGAGGAGCTTAAGCTGATACATACGCTGGTAAAGCCCAAGTTCTTCATACCGGTGCATGGCGAATTTCGCCACCTGAAGCAGCATGCCATGCTGGCAGAGTCCCTCGGCATGCCCAGGGAAAATATATTCCTGGTGGATATAGGCAACGTGATAGAGCTTACCCACAATTCCTGCAAGGTGACGGGGACGGTCACCGCAGGTAGGGTACTGGTAGATGGCCTGGGGGTTGGAGATGTAGGCAATATCGTATTGCGCGACAGAAAGCACCTGTCGCAGGATGGACTTATCGTTGTGGTGGTTACCATTTCCAGAGAAACGGGCGGCGTCATCGCCGGGCCCGACATCATATCCAGGGGCTTTGTCTACGTGAGGGAGTCCGAGGAGCTCATAGAGCAAGCACGGCAGGTGGTGAAAGATACGCTGGATAAATGCGAGCAGCAAAACATCACCGATTGGGCTACTTTAAAAACCAATATAAAGGATGAGCTTAGGAATTTCCTTTATGAGAAGACCAAGAGGAATCCGATGATACTGCCTATCATCATGGAAATATGAAGTCTTTGTATATTCCATGAAGGTGGGAGGTTGCGGGTATGAACGTGTACGATAAGGCCCATGAGTTGGCCAGGGCGCTTTCGGTAAGCAGGGAATACAGGGATTACAAGGCAGCCAGGGAAAAGATCTATCAGGATGAAGCGAATAAGAGGATGCTGAAGGACTTTAAGAAGCGGCAGTTTCAGCTGCAGGCCGCATTTTTGAGCGGCAAACAGCCCGATCAAGAGGAACTGGACAGGTTCAGAAAGCTTTCGGAGCTCATACAGCATTCATCGGCCATAAGCGAATTTCTGCAGGCCGAATATCGTTTGAATACCCTGATGTCGGACATATACAAGATATTGAGCGAGGCCGTAGATATGGAGCTGGACTTTATGCAGGAAGATGAGGAAGAAAGGGATAAAGGTAAGTGAAGGGACTAAAAATTTCTACCCGTTTTATTGCACGGGCAGCAGTCATTGCTGCCGTATATGCTGTCCTGACCACAGCTCTTCAATCGATATCCTTCGGTCCCATACAGTTCAGGGTAGCCGAGGCATTGACGGTACTACCGTTTGCGGATGCGGCCGCCATTCCCGGGGTTGCGCTGGGGTGCCTGTTTGCCAATCTGAGCAGCCCATTGGGATTGGTGGATATCTTGGGCGGCAGCTTTATCACGCTGGTGTCGGCATTCCTTACATATAAGGCGCCCAACCGCTACATGGCTTTGCTGCCTCCTATACTTTTGAACGCTTTGGGCGTGCCCGTTTATCTGGCGCCGACCGTTGGGCTGCCCTACTGGCCGGTGGCCCTACAGGTGGGCTTGGGCCAGCTTGTGGTGATCGGCCTGCTGGGCTTGCCAGTATTGTCCCTGTATCAAAGGATAATGGCCAGGTTTTCCATCAAAGATTAACACAATTTTAATATTTTATTAACCATCCTCACCTTGCCAAAAGATATATAACCCTATATAATTAAGATGACGATACAGGTGGGGGTTGAAATATGGCTGAAACCGTGGTTACTCAGGAGCAAAAGAATAGAAGGGGTATGCATCCTTTTGTAAAATCCCTTTTGAGGAATTTTTTGATATATCTCATCAGCCTGGGCATAGTGATGGGCGTCGTTTTATGGGTAGTGCACCAGGTTGAAATACTGCTGTTTGAGCCGGTGGACGCGAAGGACGAAACCGGCGTGACGGTGGAAATACCCATGGGGACTTCCGTCCGTGGCATTGCCGAAATACTCTATGAAAACGGGCTGATCCGCAATACGGGAGTTTTTAGATTTTATGTAGAGCTTACCGATAAGGCTTCAAAGCTTAAAGCGGGACGGTATGTCCTTTCCAAGAACATGACTCCCCAGCAGATTTTAGATGAGCTGATTACAGGCGAGGCGGCGGTGGATACGGTCAAGATCACCATCCCCGAAGGGTTTAGCATACGCGATATGGCCAATTACCTGCAGAATTTTGAGAAGGACGGGAAAAAGGTCTTTGGGTTTACGGCGCAGCAATTTATCGATGCCGCCAAGCAGTTTGACAAGTTTGCGGAAGACTATACCTTTTTGTATGAGATACCCGAAGACAGAAGGACCGGGGAATTTCCTCTTGAGGGCTACCTCTTCCCCGACACCTATATAGTTTACATTGATTCCACGCCCGATGATATAATAAGGAAGATGCTGTCAACCTTTGAAAGGAAAGTGTATTATGCCGAATTTAGGGACGTTCCTCTTCTTACAGCTTTAGAGGAACGCGGGATGACTCTGGATGATGTCATCACCCTGGCTTCGGTAGTCCAGGAAGAGGCCGCCATAAAGGATGAATTCTATAAGATCTCCGCGGTGTTTCACAACAGGTTGAATATCGATATGCCACTACAGTCATGCGCTACGGTGCAGTATGCTCTGGGAAGTTCCGAAAGGAAGCCGTTTCTGACCAATGAGGAGACATCGGTGGATTCGCCTTACAACACCTACAAGTATAAGGGGCTGCCGGTAGGCCCCATCGCTTCGCCGGGCCAGCTGGCCGTGGAAGCGGTGCTGTATCCGGATGAGGAGTTCATGGATCCCCAAAAGCCGATGTTATTCTTCGTATATGCCGGAGACAACAGGCACGTGTTCAGCCATAGCGCGAAGGAGCATGCTGAAGCTAAAGAGAAGTACGAGAAGCTGTGGAAGGAAAGCCAAAACAAAAATTAGGAATAACGTGAGTTTATGGAGCTCACTCTAATGAGTGGGCTCCGTTAGTTTAGGGCATAAGAGATGAATGTTTAGTTGCACAGGGATCAGTTTCCAAGCGAAAGGATGGGAGCCAGGATGAAGATACCCGAGCTTTTGGCCCCGGCGGGCGATCTGGAGAAGTTGAAGGTAGCCGTGGCATATGGTGCAGATGCTGTATATATAGGTGGCAAAAGGCTGAGCCTTAGGGCCCTGGCCGGCAATTTTGAACAGGATGAGATGAGGGAGGGCGTGGAATACGCCCATAAACATGGATGCAAAGTATACGTGACATTGAACATATTTGCCCACAACAAAGATTTGGATGGGGTGGAGGACTACGTTCGCTTTCTCGAAGATATCGATGTGGATGCGGTCATAGTTTCGGATCCGGGTATGCTGTCCATAGTGAAGGATGTGGCCCCTGACATGGAGATACATCTAAGCACCCAGGCAAACACCACCAACTGGCGGAGTGCTGCTTTCTGGCATGGCCAGGGGGTGAAAAGGATAATAATGGCGAGGGAGCTCAGCCTGGATGAAATAAGGGAGATAAGGGCTAAGACGCCGGATACCCTTGAGCTGGAGGTGTTTGTTCACGGTGCCATGTGCATCTCCTACTCCGGCAGATGTCTGCTCAGCAATTATCTTGCCGGGAGGGATTCCAATAGAGGGGCATGCGCGCATCCATGCCGGTGGAAGTATTACCTTATGGAGGAGAAAAGGCCGGGAGAATACCTGCCGGTTATGGAAGATGAACGGGGGGCCTATATACTCAACTCCAGGGACCTTTGTATGCTGGGTCACCTCCGTGAGCTCATAGGCGCAGGGGTTGACGGCTTTAAGATTGAGGGAAGGATGAAGAGCAGCTACTATGTGGCCGTTACCGTAAAGGCCTATCGGCAGGAACTGGATCGATATATGACGGATCCGGAAGGCTATCGCTTTGATCCTGCGGCTCTTGAAGAGGTGAAAAAGGCCAGCCACCGTCCCTTTACCACGGGCTTCTATTTTGGTACCCCCCAATCGGATGCGCAGGAGTATTCCAGTAGCCAGTACATCAGGCAGTACGACTTTATAGGGATGGTGCTGGATTATGACCGGCAGAGGAGTATGGCCCTGGTTGAACAGCGAAATCCCTTTAAGAAGGGGGATGAGGCCGAAATCCTTCGTCCCCACGGTGAGCCGTTGAAGTTTACCATCGATCGGATGTTTGATGTCGATGGGCAGCCCATAGATAGCGCTCCCCATCCGCAGCAAAAGGTGTATATTCCCATGCCATATTGCCTTGAGAGATATTCCATGTTGCGAAGAAAAAGGGAACACGAGCAGGCATAAAGTCCGTCACCGGCTGGCTATAAAAAATTGCAGGGATGGGAAAAAAGAACAAGCACATTCCCCGCTGCAGTTACATATTATATAAGGTGACTCATTTTCTTTTTCGGTGTAACTGCATTTTAGGGGGTGTTATATGGTGTTTTCCCTTATCGGGAGCCTATTTTATCTCCTGCGCTATGCCTATCTGCTTGTATCCCACATATCGGGTGGCGGTTCTTTCCCCCGGCCATTGAAACCTGAAGAAGAGGAGTATTACCTGAAAAAATTCATGGAAGAAGGAGATGAGGAGGCCAGAAATATACTCATAGAACACAATCTCAGGCTGGTAGCCCATGTTGTAAAGAAATACAGCAATTGCGGTAAGGATGTCGATGACCTCATCTCCATAGGAACCATCGGCCTTATAAAAGCCATAGCTACTTTCGATTCCAGCAAGAAGACCAGGCTGGCCACCTATGCGGCCCGTTGTATCGAGAATGAAATCCTTATGGCCATTCGTGCGGATAAAAAGGTAAAGGGAGAGGTGTCCCTTCAGGAACCGATAGGTATGGACAAGGAAGGAAACGAAATATCGCTTATGGATATACTGGGGACCGACCCTGACGCCGTGATAGATGAGGTGGAACTAAAGATACAAACCAGGAATCTTTACAAGAAGATGAGATCTGTGCTGAAGAACAGGGAAAGGCTGGTTCTGGAAATGAGATACGGCCTGCTCAACGGTAAACACAGGACCCAGAGGGAAATAGCTCAGATGCTTGGAATTTCAAGGTCCTATGTATCCAGGATTGAAAAAAGGGCCATATCCAAGCTGAGCAGGGAGTTTGGAGTTGGGGGCTGTCATTCAAGTTGACAGCCTTTTTAATTTTTTATTAATATTATAATGCTGCATGTAAAGTGCGGTTTTGCTATCGGATATATGGGTTATGATATTTAAAAAAAGGGGTTAGGATGTCTGGAATGCTTAAACCTGATCAAACGGTAGATAGCGTTTGCAATATAAGCCTGAAAGAGCTGATGGGACGGGGAATTTCCAATATAATAATAGATCTGGATAATACCCTGATTCCATGGGGAGAGGAAACCATCATTCCCGAAATCTATCAATGGGTCAAAGCCGGCCAGGAGATGGGGCTTAAGTTCTGCATTGTATCAAATGGCAGCTTTAAAAGAATATGCCATTTCGCATCTCAATTCGGGATGCTGGCCGCTCCCAAAAGAGGCAAGCCCCTGTCCAGGGCTTTTAAGAGCGCCATGATAGCGCTGGGCGGCAATCAGCATAATACCGCGGTAATAGGCGATCAGATCTTTACCGATATTTTCGGGGGGAACAGGCTTAACCTCTATACCATTTTAGTTGAACCCATATCAAAAAGAGAATTTATAGGCACCAGGCTTATGAGATTTTTCGAGAAAACCATTGCAAAAAGGAGGAAACCATGAACATATCACCTTATACCAAGTTGGTGGGGCTCATCGGTCATCCGATTGGGCATTCACTGTCACCCAAACTGCACAATAGCCTTTATGGAAAGTACAATCTGGACTATGTATATCTGGCGTTTGATATTCCCCCGGACGATGTTGGAAAAGCGGTGGAGGCGCTTAAAATTCTGGGGTTCAAGGGATTTAACGTCACCATTCCCCATAAGGAAAAGGTCATCTGGTTTTTGGATTCGCTGGATACCGAGGCCGCGATCATCGGAGCGGTAAACACCGTGAAGATGGAAAACGGGAAGCTTATCGGCTACAATACCGACGGTATGGGCTTTGTGGATTCCCTCAAGCGCCGGGGAATAGAGCCTAAGGATAAAGTCGTGCTGGTACTGGGAGCAGGGGGGTCGGCTAGGGCCATATGCGTATACCTTCTCAAAGAAGGCATAAAGGAACTTTATATCTACAATCGGACCAAGGAAAGGGCTGTTGAACTTATCAGGCACCTGGAACGGTTTTTCCCCAACGTTAGTATAAAATATCTTGCCAAAGAAGATATGGGGGATGTAAAACCCGACCTGCTTGTCAATACCACGCCGCTGGGCATGTGGCCCCATACCCATCTCATGCCGGTGGAGGATTATGATTTTTTACCAGGCATGGCCGTTGTGGATATCGTATACAACCCCATTGAAACCGCTTTTTTGAATAAGGCCAGACGGGCCGGATGCGTCACGATAAATGGCCTCGATATGCTGGTAGGCCAGGCCATAAAGGCCATAGAGATCTGGACGGGCCTGAAGGTGGACTATGATGAAGCTATCGGTATTTTAATAGAAGCTGATAAGTTTTTGTTGTAAAGTGAGGTTTAGTAGTATATAATGGTATAAAATGAATGCGAAATAGGACTATATTCCTATAATCTAAGTCCAGCTTACTATTTTGTATTTGGGTGGCGCTGTTTATGGGAGCATATAGGAAGAGACTGGGAGAACTGTTGGTTGAAAAGGGCATAATCACCGGGGAACAGCTTAGAGATGCGCTAGCGCTGCAAAGATCCACCGGCAAAAAGCTGGGCGAGATATTGATCTCCCAAAACCTGATATCCGAAGCGCAGATGGCTAAAGTGCTTCAGGAACAGCTGGGGATACCGTTTGTGGATCTAAACAAGATGAATATCGACCCCAAGCTGACCGAGTACATACCTTTCATGCTGGCCAGAAGGCATACCCTCATTCCGATAAAGAAGGAAAACGGCAAACTTTACATAGCCATGGAGAACCCGCTGGACTTTGCGGCCGTCGATGATGCAAAGCGCGTATCAAAAATGGATATAGTGCCGCTCATTTCATTCGGAGAAGCTATAAGGAATGCCATCAACAGGCTGTATGGGATGGAATACGCCGAGAAGGCAGTTCAGGACTATACAAAGGAGACCAGGCTTGATCAACTGCCTCAGGATATGCAAAACGTCTCGCTGGATGATGACGTCAGCAATGCACCTGTGGTGAGGCTCATAAACTCCATAATCCAGCAGGCAGTCAACATGGAGGCCAGCGATATCCACATTGAACCCATAGAGAATGCGTCGCGGGTGAGATTTAGAATTGACGGGATGCTGCAGAGGATATTCAATATACCCGGTTATATGCACCCCGCACTGATTACGCGCATAAAGATCATGGGCAATATGGATATCGCAGAAAAGCGGCTTCCCCAGGATGGGCGTGTGGGCATTAACATCTCGGGAAGGGATATAGACCTGCGCATTTCTACCATACCTACCATTTACGGTGAAAAAGCCGTCATAAGAATTTTGGATCGGTCCAACTTTCTTCTTTCCAAAGAAAAGCTGGGATTTACCCCGGAAAACCTGGAGAAATTTAACGAGCTCCTAAAGAATACCAACGGGATCATATTGGTGACCGGGCCTACAGGCAGCGGGAAATCCACCACGCTTTATGCTATGCTCAATGAGCTCAACAGGGAATCGGTCAACATAATCACTATTGAGGATCCGGTGGAGTACCGCATGGAGGGGATAAACCAGATACAGGTGAATCCCAAAGCGGGGCTGACCTTTGCTGCCGGGCTTCGTTCCATAGTGCGCCAGGACCCCGATATCATCATGGTAGGGGAGATTCGCGACAGCGAGACGGCAGAAATAGCCATACGTTCGGCCATTACGGGGCATCTGGTATTGAGTACCTTGCATACCAACGATGCCGTCAGCGCTATTTCACGTTTAATAGACATGGGCATAGAGCCCTACCTCATATCCGCCTCCCTGGCGGGAGTGATATCCCAGAGGCTTCTGAGGAAGGTGTGCAATAACTGCCGCGTGCCTTATGAGATTGAACCCCATAATCTGTCCGTTCCGGGATTTGAGGTTTTAAAGGGCGTGACGCTTTACAGAGGGGAGGGATGCAGCGCCTGCAATTATACCGGGTACAAGGGGCGCATACCGGCTCACGAGATCCTGATGGTTTCAAAGCAGCATCGCCAGATGATATCGCAAAAGGCTCCCGTTGACGAGATAAGGGATTTATCGATAAAGATGGGCATGAGCACGTTGAAGGAAGAGTGCATAAAGCTGGTGCAAATGGGAGTAACCACCATCGAAGAGGTAATGCGAGTCTCTTACAGCCAGGATAGCTGACGCTGTAGAAGGCTGATGATCCGGTGTCGGTATCGTTATTCTAAAAGGTGCCGCGAAAGGGGCATGTTTGTTTATGGACATATATGAGATACTCAAAAGAGCGGTTGAGCTTAAATGCTCCGATGTACATATTTCCGCCGGCATGCCGCCAGTTGTGCGCAAGGATGGAAACCTCATACCGATATCAGGCGAACCGCTTTCGGCTGACCAGACTCAGCGGTTTACGAGGGCGCTGTTAAATGACGAACAGTGGAAGGCCTTTCAGGATAAGGGAGAGATTGATTTTTCCCTCTCCATCACCGGGGTTTACAGGTTCAGGGTAAATGCCTACAAGCAAAGAGGCAGTTGCAGCCTGGCCATCAGGCTGTTGAATTTGAGGATCCCGGATTTTGAAGAGCTGGGCTTGCCCCGGGTGGTGCAGGAGTTCGCCAACAGAAAAAGCGGTTTGGTGCTGGTGACCGGCCCTACGGGCAGCGGCAAGTCCACCACTTTAGCTGCAATAGTCAACAAGATAAACACGGAGAGGACCGCCCACGTCATCACTTTGGAGGAGCCTATAGAATACCTTCACAGGCATCAGAAGAGCATAGTCAACCAGAGGGAAGTGGGAAGCGATACGAGAAGCTTTGCGGCGGGCTTAAGGGCGGCGCTGCGCCAGGACCCGGATGTGATATTGATAGGGGAGATGCGGGATCTGGAGACCATTTCTATAGCCATTACGGCTGCCGAGACCGGGCATCTGGTGTTGTCCACCCTGCACACCGTTGGCGCCGCCAAGACCATAGACAGGATCATCGATGTCTTTCCACCGCACCAGCAGCAACAGATAAGGTTCCAGCTGTCCACCGTTCTGGAGGGCGTCATAAGCCAGCAGCTGATTCCGCGAAAGGATACTGCGGGCAGGGTGGCTGCTGTGGAGGTGATGGTGGTGACGCCCGCCATACGAAACCTGATTCGCGAAGGCAAGATCTATCAAATAACCAACACCATTCAGACGGGCGCCAGGCTGGGCATGAGGACCATGGATCAGGCCTTGATGGAGCTTTATAGTAAAGGCCTGATAACGAAGGAGGATGCTCTGCTCTATGCGGTGGATGCCGAGCACATTAAGGCATTGATGAAAGCCATGTAATTCTGCAGGGATAGCCTTTGTAACGGCTGAGGGAGGGGGATGCCATATTGCCAGGTACAGGTATTTAGCCAAAAACATGCAGGGCATTGCGATCAGCGGGACGCTCGAGGCTTCCAGCAGGAATGAGGTTTACCGCATTCTCAAGGAAAGGGATTATTATCCTGTCAGGGTTGAAAAGCTAATTCAAATCAGGGACATAAAGGATTTGCGCCTATCCAACAAAGTAGGGGCCAAGGACATGGCAGTGCTTTGCAAGCAGTTTTCCACCATGCTAAAGTCGGGGATCCCGATAATAAGGTGCCTTGACATACTATCCAAGCAGCTCTCAAACAGGCTGCTGCGAACCGTATTCGCAGGGATGTACACCGAAGTGCGCTCCGGTAGGAGCCTGAGCGAGAGCCTGGCCGAGCGGGACAGGCATTTTCCCCAGCTGTTTATAAGCATGGTGGAAGCCGGAGAAGCCAGCGGCACCCTGGATGAGGTGCTGAGCAATTTGGCACAGCACTACGAAAAAGAACATAAGATGGTACAAAAGATTAAAAACTCCATGACATACCCGATCATAGTGCTTGTAGTGGCTGTTGCCGTTGTATATTTCCTGTTAACCAATGTAGTCCCTACATTTGCAGGGATATTTACCCGCAGCGGTGCAACCCTTCCTCTGCCTACGCGTATCCTCCTTTCCTTAAGCGATTTTATGCTTAAATACGGCATCTTCTTGCTGCTGTTTCTTATAATGTTCGGCTTTGGGTTTTATATAGCCACCTCAAGGGGTGAGGGGCGCTACACATGGCATAAGCTCTTGCTAAGGCTACCTGTGGTCAAGGCGGTGGTTGTTCAGTCCGTATCAGCCCGATTTTCGGGAACGCTGGGTATACTGCTCAGGACGGGGATACCGCTTGTTACCGCGCTGGAGATAACCAAAAAAGTGCTGAGCAACGAAGTAGCACGGAGGGGTTTGCAACAGGTACAGGATACCGCAAAGAAAGGAGGCGGCATATCAACCCCCATCGAACACCTCAACCTGTTTCCTCCCATGCTAATCCAGATGGTCAGAATAGGTGAGGAATCGGGGACGCTGGACGAGATGTTGCTTAAGTCGGCCGAGTTTTACGAAGGGGAGCTGGAGGCAAGCCTCACCAGGCTCACCACCCTGTTGGAACCCATGGTGATAGTGCTGCTGGGGGGAATAGTGGCATTCATCGTGCTTTCAATAGCTTTGCCGATGTTTGAGATGATGAGCTTTATGGGTTAAAGGACAATAAAAAGAAGGGAGAGGAAAACGTGCTTAATAAGTTTATGAAAAACAAAAAGGGATTTACCCTGATTGAGCTTGTGGTTGTAGTGGCAATATTGGGTGTTTTGGCATTGCTGATTGTACCCAATGTAACAAATCGTATAAGTGAGGCGAAAGAGGCTGTACTTGAGGCCAACATAAAGGTGATAAACAATGCGATTAAGATGTATTGTGCCGAGCAAGGAGATTATCCGGAGATTAGCGGAACTCAGGAAGGCGAAAAAATAGAAGAGCTATTGAATAAATTGCAGACAGCTGGGTATTTAGATGCGAATGAAGTGACAAACGCTTTAAAAGCTTTTGAAAATGTAAGTATTACAGTGAATACAGTGCAAAATACTAGTAAAGTTACAAGTATCGAAAGATAGACTACAGGACAAACTGAGCCTACTTCTCAAGATTAACGAACTAATATAACCACAGCATCTTATGCAAATGATCTTCCAACAGGCATCGCAGGGATAATTCGGGTTAGTAGTTGATGCAGCGGTTTACCCTTTGGTTTAACCATGTGCTATCCAGTTTTCTTATAATAATGCGGTATCCCCAGGGTAGTTACCCGTGTTCTAGATCATATATTTACATTTGGCATTGCGCTGTCTAATATCGCTTTATTGAGAGGATAACATGGATTTTGTAGTGATGGCATTTGGACTTTTAATAGGAAGCTTTCTCAACGTATGCATATACAGAATACCTAGAGATGAGTCAGTGGTTTTTCCGGGCTCCCGCTGTCCCGATTGCGGGGCCCGGCTTAAGCCGGCTGACCTGGTGCCGGTTATCAGCTTTTTGCTCCTTAAAGGCAGGTGCAGGTATTGCAACCGACCCATATCGTGGCGGTATCCGCTTGTAGAGACATTGACGGCTTGCCTTATGTGGTTGTTTTACAGGCACTACGGTATAACTATCATGGCAGCATACTATGCTTTTATTGGCTGCCTTCTCGTTGTCGTGGCGTTCATTGATCTTTCCCATCAGGAGATCCCCAACGGGCTGGTGCTGGCGCTTATGATTGTCGGACTGGTAGCTAAGCTGGCTGGCATTGGTGCGGGGGTTGTCGATGGCCTGTACGGCTTATTGGTCGGAGGAGCGCCCCTTGTCCTCATTGCTGTCATTTCTGTTTTGGCTTTGCGCAGGGAAGGCATGGGCGGGGGAGATATAAAGCTGATGGCGGCCGTGGGCTGGTGCCTGGGCTGGCGCCTGACAGCTATAACGCTTATTTTATCCGTATATATAGGCGGTTTGGTGGCCCTCATGCTGTTGTGCTTCAAAATAAAGGGCAGGAAGGATTATATTCCTTATGGGCCATTTATAGCCCTTTCGGCTATCATATCCATGCTTTGGGGAGAAAGGATATTGTACTGGTATATAAGCTCATTCCGGAGATGAGAGTATGAGCAATAGCAAAGGAGTTACCCTTATAGAGCTGATAGTGGTGGTTGCCATCATTGGCTTGCTGGCCTTACTCATTTCCGGGAATACGGCCACACCTATGAATAAGCTCACAATCGAGTCGGCTGCCAATATGATAGCACAGGATATACGTTTGACCCAGCAGATGGCCCTTGCTAAAGGAGATGTATGTTTTTTTGAAATAAACACCAGAGATAACTACTATCAGATACGCTCGCAGCAATCCGGGACATATAAAAAAGAATCGATAGATAGAAGCATATCCATTTCGGTAAATGGGTTTCAGGATCCTTATTCTGGTTCAAGTGGCGATTTTAAAGTATTAAGATATAATCCTACGGGTACTCCGTCCACTACCGGCACCATAACTCTGAGGAAAGGAGATTTAGTCAAGCAGATAACCGTTATGGTGGGCACGGGAAGGGTGAAGATTAATTGAAATGGAATAAAGGCATGACGTTTATAGAAGTCCTTGTAGCCGCCGTTGTTTTAGCCTTGACGGCTGAAGTTATGCTGGTTATATTTGGTTATGCATTAAACCATACCAAAAAAGCAGAGAATCTGCTGTCCTCAACCTTCGTAGCCCAGAGCTGGCTGGATGAACTGCAGGACGTGGATGCCGCAACCGCTTTTGAGGAGGGCAGGGGTGAGAGGCGGCAGTTTATGGATAAATACGTTGAGACGGTGGTAAAGCCTTATCTCCAGGACGATTGCCATGCCTTTTATGTAATACTGGGAGGCACCTTTGCCGATGTATACGCCGTACCGCCCGACAACGGCGGTGCATTGCGGATACCGGCCATTACGGGAAGCAAAAGCATTAGCATATCCATATATGGTAGCAGTTATTCCATCGCTTCGTCAGGCTACAAAACTCTGGAGGGTAGCTTGCCCCAGGATGCAAAGGAAGTTATAGTCCTGATAAATGGTGTAACGTATTCTTCTTCTGCTAATGTGACCGTGAACGTTTCGGCGGAAGGTCGGGCTGTAAAGGTATGGGTGTACGATGCGGGTAGCAATTCGTCAAGCATAGAGGTTAACGGGTCCAACGTGCAATTAGAACGCTTTAGCTGGTACACATACCGGGACTATTCCAGCGTAAAGGCGCAGATCAAGGTGTACGAGAAGGAGGATGACCTGGAGCCTTCCGCTTCCTTCAGCAGCGTACTTCAGCTTAAAAATTAAACAGCAGGGGTTGACTGCATGCGCAATATAAGGCGGTTATCCTACAAGGGAGCAATGGATTTGACTTTTAAGAAGAAAAGGGGATATACCCTTCTCGAGGTCATGATGGTGGTGGCTTTGGTGGCGGTAGTGGCAGGGATGAGCTATAGTATATATGCCATGGGAATGAGGACATACGCCATGTTGGCCAGCAAGATTGAGGTACAGCAAAATGTGCGGTTAGCGGCTTCTTTCATACAGAGGCGATTGTTTATGGCTGCTGCCAGCGATGTAGAAGAAATAGATGTAAATGGGCTGAAGACTTTGAGAATAGGCAATGAATGTTTCAATTTAAAGGATGATACCTTGCGCGTCAATCTGGATTATGCCAACCCTTCTTCAAAACCCAATCCCCTGGCAGAGGGTATAACGCATTTTGATTTTGTTATAGACGGAAGGCGGGTAATTGTAGAGCTGGCGGGAGGGCAGGAAGGAGAGTTTGATTATTTCGAGTTGAAGTTTGGCGTGATCTTAAGGCGGTAGCAGCGTTTGATACTTGCTATGGCTTGCTAATTGGCTTCAGATGACGAATGGACTGGCTGTGCTTTTGGTGTATGCCATATAGGGAAGGGGGATATAGGGGGTGGCTTTGAGATTTAACGATGCCGCTAGTACCAGGGGTTCCGCTTTATTGATATCGGTGCTGATGGTGATGGTCGTGTTTACGCTGGGAGTGGGGATTATAGCGGTATCCGCTTCCAACTATATGATTGACCAGGCGGAGCATGACTACCAGGCGGCTTTCTATGCTGCTGAGTCAGGGCTTCGTCACCAGATGGAGTTCATGAAGGCCGAAATAGACAGGCTTTACCTGGAAGGAAGCTATACCAATCCGGCGGCTTTTTTTAATACCGTCTGGGGGAGAATAAAGGGGACAAAGACGCTGGAGTTTGATGTTTTGGATGGTAAACCCGTCACGGCTGTGGTAACTACAAACAAGGGGACAATGGGAAATGATTTCTGCGAATACAAGATTCAGTCGATAGGTAGCGTGGGCAACATAAAGCGGACGCTGGCGAGCACCGTGAGGGTGAATTATGCCCACGAGACGGCCGTAGCTACCGTGCCGTTATATACCCTTTTCAGCTATGCAGTATTTGCCGATGATCAGGTTCAGTTGAAAGGGAGTCCGCAGATATACGGTAATGCCGGCATCAATGCGACGTTTTCTAAAGCCTTCTATTTAGAAGGCTCACCGGCGGTTTATGGGGATGTCGTGATCGGTCCCAACGGCGATATCGATCAAGTGATTCATATTCCCTGGGGAAGTATGGATAATTTCATAAAAGGTGAAACAAGAGCAAACAGCAGCGTTGTTAAATTTCCCAATATAGAGCCGATGGGAAAGGTAAACTTTCCCGATGTACGTAGCAAGCCATCGCTGGTAGCAGATGGAGTTGATGTGATCAACCAAAACGGTGGGGGCCAGTTTTCAAAGATAGTAGTCACGGCTTCCGGTAGGTTAACCTTAAATCTGGGAAACGGTGACAGGGTATATACTGACGAGATCAAAGTAGATGGGGCCGGCAAAGCTAGCGTGCATATGAGCGGGGATGCGGAGATATATGCCCGAAAGTTGACTCTGGGCGGTTCGGGCAAATTGAGCTTTCACGTTGAAGGCAATAAGAGTATATACGTTGAGACATTAGATTTATCGGGCGCTTCCGCTGGCGATATCATATCCATTGAAGGGGCAGGCAGGCTATTGCTATTTGTGGAAAAGGATTTGGATAGGGGCGGAAGTGCAAACATTAACTTAAACGGTGATCCTTCCAAGCTAATCGTATTCTTTAACGGAAGTAGTATAGATTTTTCGGGTGGCGGCGGGGATCCCTGTTTTACCGGAGGTTTGTATGCTCCTCATGCTACGGTTAACTTGAGCGGTAGCGCCACTGTGAAGGGAAGCGTTGTCGCATCCAATATAAATATGAGTGGCAGTGCAAGTGTTCGTTTTGGGAAGGTAATCGATGAGGATGATCCGCTTTTCGGAGGACAGAAAAAGGTTGGTCCGGAATCATTTGTAATCGTTTCATATGAAGAATATTGATGAGCCTTTAGCTGCAGTGAGTGAGGTAATGCTTATGCCAAAATCTAACGACAGGATTATAGGTATAGATATCGGTTCGGGGTTTATAAAAATGTTGCAGGTGTCATACCAAGATGGGATCGAGATCTCCAAATGGGGCTTAATTGAGACCCCTAAAATTGATCAGGAGATGGTTGCGATAGATGACGGGGAATTGGCCAGGTCCATTAGAGAGTGCTTTAAGTACAACGGCTTTACTGCCAAAAGGGTAAGCCTGTGCCTTTCCGATCCATCCATCATTTTTAGGGATATACGGCTTCCTGAGATGAAGGATGAAGAAATAAGGGAAAACGTAAAATTCGAAATGTCGGAGTATTTTACCATAGACCCCGATAAATACTCCATAACATACAGGATCCTGGGGGAAGATGAAAGCGAGGGCAGGGTGGTGCTGCGCGTGCTGGGCGTGGCGGCACCGCTTGACCTTATAGCAAAGTATCTGAGAATTATCAGGAAAGCCGGATTAAGGCCGGAGTATGTTGACATTAGCATAAATGCCTATTTAAAGGCAGCAAAGATTTTGGACGGGATAGAGGATATTTCCAAAAGCCGCGGAGTGTGCATCATGGATTACGGGCACAGCACGTTGACCATATGCGTGTTGGAGAATGGAGCGCCTTATGTACTGAGAACGGTGGATAAAAGCTGGGATGACGACAATTTTGACGCCGTGGCCGCCATCTTAACCCAGGTGATGGATTATTATTACAGCCGGAGTTATACCTGGCACATAGAAAAGGTGTGGGTGGTTGGGGGAAGAAGCCTGGCAAAGGAATTGTGCCAGTACCTGGAACTGCAGACCGGCGCGGAAGTGAAAGAGGTGACCTCTCAGCTGTTGAGGGTAAAATACGACGAAGGACACGAATTTCCCGCCAGCTTATATTTTAAATGTTTGGGTGCTGCTATAAGAGAGGACTGATATTATTATGAAGGATATAAACTTGCTCAATGATTTCTACCGTCCCAGGAAAACCGTAAAAATAGTATCGTTTCTGCTGATAGCGTTTTTGGCTGCGGCCATATTCGTATACGTTGGCGTTTTTGTGCCCTTAAAGCAAAAATACCAATTGAGCCGTATGATATCCGGTTTTTCGCATGCCAGCAGCGACTACGAAGCGTTGGAAGAGGAATACGCCCGGGTTTCTAAGGAGGTAGATGAGTTGAAGCAAAAGGCCAGCGGCATTACCCCGCTGATATACGGGGAAAAGTGGAGCCGAATCTTTGAGTTGATTGAGCAGGCTATACCTCAGGGGGTAGCCCTGCGCAGCCTTTCATACGATGGAAATGCGGTGGTGCTGGAAGGCGTTGCGCCGGATGATGTTGAAATTGCCCGGTTTTTGGTGATGCTTGAAAAAACCGGCTTGTTTTCGGAAGTGAGCATTAACAGGATTTATGGCGAGCAAGAGAATCAGATATTTTTGATGAATTGTAAACTCGATTCCTAGATCGATTATAAGAAGGTGCGGCAAAAGGGTGTGATTTGATCGATGCAGCTTACGAAACGGGAAAAGGTATTTATTGCGATATTGATTATTGTATTTGCCCTGGCAGTGTATAATATGTTTTTCTATCAGCCGCTAATGAAGGATATAGAGGCCATGTCGATGCGGTTAACGGAAGCCGGGGACCTGCCCCTGCTCATCAAATCGAAGAAGGAACAGCTAGCTTCTCTACAGCAGGAGTACCAGGAGCTTTCGGCAAAAGTATCGGACACCATGGAAAGTCTGCGATGGCCAGATGACGACCCGGGGTTGGTGGTGCATCTATATCGAATTTTTTCATCCCGTTCCGAGAGGCAGCAAATAGAGTTCGGGGATCTGGAGCTGAATACCGATTTCTCGGTGCTTCCAGTTAACGTAATATTTATGGCCGAATATGATAAATTTAAGGATATACTGGCGCAACTTGAAGAGTCGCCTTACAAAAACCATATTCAGGCTTTGAATGTGCAGGCGGTAGAAGGAGGAAACTCTGTCAGCGTAAACATGTCCCTTAGATTCTACTTTAAACCCGAACCTGCCGGGGAAGGGCTGGAATTCCCCTTTGTGAATGAGGGCAGGTACGGCAAAGGCAATCCCTTTCAATTTCCCGGGCAATGATGACATTTTGCCGTAACATTCCCTATGGTCAAACGAAGCGGATTTGTAGTATAATTATTCCAGCCCAACTTCTTTGAAGGGATTGAGGTTATGGCCGATAATTCCAATGAGTACAGCAGGCCTAAAAATTACATGGAGGACGTGGTGTTCCACTATTTGGAAAATGCGCTTGCAGATGCTGATTGCTGCAAGTGCCAGCGCTGCCGTATGGACATTGCCGCTTACGCGCTAAATAGGCTTCCCAGCAAATATGTGGTCACCCGCAAAGGGGAAATGTATTCCAAATTGCTAGAACTGCAGCAGCAATTTAAGGTCGATGTCATCATGGCCTTGCTTAAGGGCATTGAGGTGGTGAAGAAGAATCCACGCCATGACGGGATGCAACGGTGAACAAAGCATGAAGGGTAAACGGGACAATATCATACTGATCGGATTTATGGGGGTAGGGAAGACAACCGTAGGCGAGCTGCTGGCGCAGCGCATGGGGTATCGTTTTGTCGATGCTGACCGGGCTATCGAGGAGGAAACGGAGCTTTCGATACCCCAAATTTTTTCAATATATGGAGAGGCGTATTTCCGCCAGCTGGAGGGGCAAACTATCCGCAGGGTTCTTGCCCGTTCCGGCATTGTCCTTGCAACCGGCGGTGGGGCGGTGATGGATTCCGCCAATTTTTCGTTTTTGATGGAAAATGGCTGGGTGATCGCCCTGGATGCCAGCGAGGAGGTCCTGTGGGAAAGGCTTAAGTCATGCAAGAATAGGCCCATGCTTTACTCCGATGATCCAAGGCAGAGGATGAGGGCCTTGCTAGAGATGAGGCGTCCCGTGTATTACAAGGCACACCTTGTGGTACGGGTAGACGGCAAATCGCCCGATGAGGTGGCGGATGAAATCATAGCGCTGATAGAGGTGAATGAGAAGGATGACCGAAATAAATGATGTAGTAAGGTTCGGACCAGCGGGCAATTCCGATTCATTTTATGAGCAGGGGTATAAATCCAGCGTGGACATGCCCAAATGGCTTCACGACATGGGGCTTACAGCCTATGAGTACGCCTGTACCCATGGGGTGAACATCGGGGAGGATACCGCCAGGGCTATCGGCCAGGAGGCGCTCAGATTGGATATAGCCCCGAGCGTCCATGCACCCTACTACATAAATCTGGTGACAAAGGATGAGGATAAAAGGGCTAAAACCAAGAAGCATATAATGGATTCGCTTAAAGCGGCGCGCTGGATGGGCGCAAAACGGGTGGTTTTCCACCCGGGTTCGTGTTCTAAGATGGACAGAAGGATGGCGCTAGATATAGCCATTGATTTCTTAAAGGAGATCATAGATGAGGCAGGGGAGTTTATAGAGGAGGGGATACACCTCTGTCCCGAGACCATGGGCAAGGTAAATCAGCTGGGAACGGTGGATGAGGTGCTGGAGATGTGCCTGCTCCATGATTCCCTCATACCCACTCTGGATTTCGGCCATATAAATGCCATGGGGCGCGGAAGCATCAAATCCCGGGAGGATTATCTGGATATCATAAACAGGGTGCGGGAGGTTTTGGGGGAGGATAGGGCCAGGCACTTCCACTGCCACTTCAGCAGGATAGAGTATTCCAGCGGCGGCGAGAAAAAGCATTGGACCCTGAAGGATACCCAGTACGGGCCCGAGTTTGAGCCGCTGGCTGAGGTGGTGGCGTCGCTTGATCTAAAGCCCATAATAATATGTGAGTCCAGGGGTACCATGGCCGAGGATGCAGCGCAGCTTAAGGAGATCATGCTTCAAAAAATCCATCTATTCAATGCTGGAATTTTGTGATAATATATTGGAGTGGAATTTTTGGTGTGGGTAGGGGTGCGCACAAAAGGATGAGGATCTTGGTGGTAAACGGTCCTAATTTGAACCTATTAGGCCAACGGGAGCCGTCGGTATACGGCAGCACCAGCCTGGACCGTGTGGTTGAAATGTTAAAGGATCACGGCAGCAAAATGGGAATGCGGGTAGACCACCTGCAATTCAATGGCGAAGGGGAAATCATAGATGCGCTGCATAATGCGATGGGGAAATACGATGGCGTCATTCTCAATGCAGGTGCGTATACCCATTACAGCTACGCCATACGCGATGCCGTGGCGGCTATAAGCTTACCAGTCATTGAGGTACATATATCCAACATCCACGCCAGGGAAGAGTTTCGCCGGCATTCGGTTATAGCGCCGGTATGTATAGGGCAGATCAGCGGTTTGGGCATTGAGGGTTATCTATTAGCTCTGGATTATTTTGGGAAATACTATAAAAAGAAAAACTAGAAAGGGGGGAAGAGCGCGTTTCTCTCCCTCTGGTTAATTTTAGTGCTCGCAAATGATGAGAACACCGATGAGCAGGTTGCTGGACCAAATGGAAAACTATGATGGAGGTATCAATGCAGCCCTGATTACCAACCCTGAAGATGTGGAATACTATTCCGGCTTTAGGGCAAATGGAGCTGTGCTTTTCGTTCATTCGCTTGTGCGCTATATTATAGTAGCGGATTGTGACGATGACCAGCGGAGTAAGGCGGAACGTTCGGGCTTTAAGGTGCTCAGCGCATCATGGAATGAAGCTGTCAGCTTCCTTTCGCAATTATGCAGCAAATTAGGAGTTCATAGTATATGGATTGAAGAAAAGCATATTAATAAAGAAGAGTACAGGCTTTTGAAAGAATCGTTAAACGGCGTGGAGCTCATACCGGGCGATGATTTTATCGAAAAAACCATCGATCGATAAAAACTATTCTTTAGGAAGGGAAGTGATATTATGGATATGATTGCAGCAGGCGATTTCAGGAAGGGCGTTACCATTGAATTGGACGGGCAGATATACACAATTGTCGACTTTCAGCACGTAAAACCCGGAAAGGGCGCTGCATTTGTGCGTACCAAGATTAAAAACATAGTGACGGGCAACGTGCTGGAGCGCACCTTCAACCCCACCGAAAAGGTACCAAGGGCCCATATAGAGACCAAGGAGATGCAGTACCTGTACAACGACGGTAACCTGTACTATTTTATGGATACCGAAACCTACGAGCAGATCCCATTAAACAGAGATCAGGTAGAAGATGCCATGAAGTATATAAAGGAAAACATGTTTGCAACTATCAAGTTCTATAAAGGGGCGCCTTTTGCGGTGGAGCCTCCAAACTTTGTGGAACTCACGGTTGTCGATACCGAGCCGGGCGTAAGGGGAGATACGGTGACGGGCGGCAGCAAGCCGGCGACTCTGGAAACCGGCGCTGTCATTCAGGTGCCGCTGTTCGTCAATACCGGCGATGTCATCCGAATCGATACCAGGACCGACGAGTATATAGAGAGGGTTTAAGGGGAATAGTATAGAATGAAATCATGCATTTCAAGCCGGGATAGTCATACTACTTTATAAGGGAGGAAATTAGATGAACAACAATTTGGGAGAAAAGGTATCCTACATCAAAGGGTTGGCGGAAGGATTGGGGCTGCAAAAAGAGGACTCAAAGGAAGCCAGGATACTTATGAACATCATTGAGCTGCTTAGGGACATAGTTGATGCCATAGATGAGCTTGAAGCTTCTCAGGCGGAGCAGGATGACTTTATCGATGCAATCAATGAGGATTTGACGGATATACAAAATGACATATACGGGGAAGATGAAGACCTGGATATGGATGAGGATACCCACTATGTGGAAGTGACCTGCCCTCACTGCCAGGAAACCGTATACTTCGATGAAGAGGTATTCGAAGAAGAGGATGACATCATCTGCCCCAACTGCGGAAAGCCGATATATGAGGAAGTAGAAGAGGAATACGACGAAGACGATGAGGAATGAACCGTTAAGCGGGAGCTGGTGCAAAACGCACCGGCTTTTTTTATTTTTGGTGATAATCTTTTACCCCCGGACATAGATATTTATTAAAAGGGAGGACGAGTTGTATATGGAGTACAGCGGATGGCCTTCCGGCATTGCATGGAAGCGGGTAATACTTGATGCGCTGCCCGAAAACATCCAGAGGATCATAGATGGAATTCCGCGGGATATTGCTGAAAGCCTGGAAGAGATCCGAATACGGGAAGGGCGGCCGATGATCATACACAGCCGGGGCAAGAGCTATTACCTGGGGGCCAATGGCGAGCTGTTTCCTTCGCCCGAAAAGGCCTATTGCGTAACCCACAGGGATGTTCAAAGCATACTACAGCGCATGTCCAACTATTCCATATACGCCGTGGAGGAGGAGCTGCGCAATGGCTACATAACCTTAAGGGGTGGATACCGGGTAGGGCTGGCCGGAAAAGCGGTGCTGGAAGGAGGCAAAATAAGGACGCTGAAATATATAAGCTCTTTTAACATACGCATATCAAGGGAAATAATAGGGGTTGCAGACAAAGTCATCCGCTACATCGTTTCGGGGGCACAGGTGCGTCATACTCTTGTGCTGTCCCCGCCCCAGATGGGTAAGACCACCTTGATCCGAGATATTGCCCGACTGCTGAGCGATGGCTTTCCGGGCTTCAAAGGCGTAAAGGTGGGGATAGTGGACGAACGCTCCGAAATAGCGGGGTGCTTCCAGGGGGTTCCCCAGAACAACGTGGGGCTTCAAACCGATGTACTGGATGCCTGTCCGAAGGTCGAGGGCATTATGATGCTCATCCGTTCCATGTCTCCTGCCGTCATAATAACCGATGAGATTGGCAGGGCCGAAGATGTGGAAGCCATTGAAGAGGCGCTCAATGCAGGCATAAAGATAATTACAACGGCCCACAGCAGCGATATAGAGGACGCAAGGCGCCGGCCCATTCTCTCAAAGGTTCTGGATAAGAAGATATTTGAAAGGATTATTGTGCTGGGAAAGTCCATGGGGGTGGGCACGGTTGAAAAGATATACGACGGCCACACCTTGAACAATCTGCTTGATAGGCCGGTTCGCTGAAAGGGGGTAGCCGGGGTGGCATTTATCAAGATACTGTCCAGCCTGGCCATAGTGGCGTGCTGTTCGTTTTTAGGGATCCAGGCCGCCAATGCATATGTGATGAGGGTTAAGGAGCTCAGAATGCTGCGAATGGCATTTGCGCACCTGGAGAGCGAGGTTATAAACTATGCTACCTTTTTACCCGAAGCGGTTGAAAAAGTGGCCTCACTTTTACAGGGGGGGATAAGGGAATTTTTTTATGACTTTGGCCGCAGGTTGCAAAAACGAAGCGGCGATACTGCCGCGGAGGCATGGGAAAAGGCCCTGAATAGCTGGGGAAAACATCTGCATATAACGGCGGAGGATTTCCAAATACTCCTGACCTTTGGAAAGGTAGTGGGAGTAGGCGACAGGGAGAGCCAGCGGAGATATTTTCAAATCATTCAAAGCCAGCTGAGAAACCAGGAACAGAAGGCCGAGGAGGCCTGCCTGAAATACCGCAACATGTACAGGAATTTAGGGGTGTTAAGCGGGTTAGCCCTAGCCATCATACTTCTGTGACGGGGGTGTGCATACTATGAGCGTCGATATAATATTTAAAATTGCTGCCATAGGCATACTTGTCTCGGTACTCAACCATGTGCTCAACAGGGCGGGACGGGAGGAAATATCCATGATGGTCACATTGGCGGGTATAGTGGTGGTCCTGCTAATGGTGATCGACATGATCAGCAGGTTATTCAACAATGTCAAAAGCATATTTCAGCTATATTGAGGAGAGGGCGCAATGGATATGGAGGTTTTTCAGCTGGTAGGGTTGGGGATGGTGGCCGCCATTTTGGCCCTGGTTTTGAAGCAGCACAGGGCAGAACTCAGCCTGTTTGTAGCGATTGCTGCAGGAGCCATAATACTGCTCATGGTAACGGGAAGGCTTGTGGGCATAGTCACCGTGCTGAACGATATGGCGCGACGGGCTAACCTGGATCAATCGCACCTGTCCGTGGTGCTTAAGGCCCTAGGCATTGCATATATCGCCGAATTCGGTGCCCAGGTGTGTAAGGATGCGGGGGAAAACTCCATAGCTTCCAAGATAGAGCTGGGCGGCAAGATCATAATACTGAGTTTGACCCTTCCAATCCTTGTGGGATTAATTGAAGTGATCTTGCAAGTTCTCGCTTGAGGGGATTGGGGACATGAAAGCCTTTAGTATTCTTCTGCTGCTTTTGCTGTGCTTGCCGGTGAGGACATTTGCAGCTCCGGATTCCTACGGTGCTTTGAATGATATAAGGGAACAAATGCGGCTGACCATAGATCGACAGTTGCAGGGGATAAACGTCGAAAACTGGGACGAGTTCATAGAGGAGATCAAGCAGCAGGGCAACCCGGCCTTTCAGGAGGGCGGTGCCCGTGATCTGATAAAAAAAATAGTGACCGGCCAATTTAGCCTGAACCTCAGGGATTTCGGCATTCATATAGCCCGCATCTTTTACAGAGAGGTTATGGAAAATTTAGGGCTGATAATAAGGATAATGGCTCTGGCTGTGGTGTGCGGCGTACTTAAGAACATGCAGGATTCGTTTCAGAGCGTTTCGGCGGCTGAAGTAGCTTACTTCGTATGCTACATGGTGGTGGCGCTCATGGTCATACACAGCATCATGTCGGCGGTGGAGGTGGGGAGGAAGGCCGTTGATACCATGACCTCGTTTACCCAGGGCTTTTTTCCAGTCCTGCTGGCACTGCTGGTCTCGATAGGTGGGGTCACCTCTTCGGCGATTTTGAAACCCACCGTAGGCCTGCTGGCTGGTTTCATGGGCATGGTGCTGGAACATGCCATGTTTCCTTTGATACTTGCATCGGTAGTGGTCATCATGATAAACCATATCAGCGATAAGGTTCAGCTAAATCGTTTAAGCTCGCTGCTGAAGAACATCTGTGAATGGACCCTGGGCTTCATATTTACCGCTTTTGTTGGCGCTCTGGTGGTTCAAGGGGTGATGGCGGCATCCATTGACGGTGTATCCATCAGGACGGCCAAATTTGCCGTTGATACCTTCGTGCCCGTCGTAGGGAAGATGTTTGCACAGGCCGTCGACATGGTTGTGGGCTGTTCGCTGCTCATAAAAAACGCGGTGGGCCTGGTGGGTTTGCTGGTAATTGCGTCCATATGCCTGTATCCGGTTCTCAAGATACTGGGCCTCATGGCCATATACAAGCTCGCCAGCGCTGTCCTGGAACCGGTGACCGATAAGCGCATAGCGGACTGCTTGAATGACATTGGCAACATGATGATAATAATTGTCATAACGGTGGCCGGGATGGCCATGGTATTTTTCCTTGCCATAACGCTCATCATAGGCGTGGGAAACGCCGCTACCATGATGAGGTAGCTTTGTAGCGGCGCTGATCACGGCACATCTTCAGGGAGGTGATAAAAAGTGTGAACCCAGCAATAGGCAGGTGGATCATCAATTTGGCCATCATAAGCATTTTGGGCGTGGCGGTAGACATATTGCTGCCGAGCGGCAGCATGAAGAAGTATGTCAGGTTTTTAATCGGCATAACCATCTTGACCGCAATGCTGCAGCCCATCTTAAAAGCGTTTGACCAGTTGCCGAATTTAGAAAAATACACCGCCCAGGCCTTTGCGACCATGGATTTTGCCGATTTGGGCTACCAGGTAAGGTGGCTGGAAGGCCGGCAAAAGCGCGAAATAATGGATTATTTTGTAGAGACGATAGAATCCCATATGGAACAGCAGATCAAGCAGATTAAAGGTTACGACCGGGTAAAAGTGGATGTGGAAATGGATGAGAACTTTAACGATGGAAGCCAAGTGCCAGACATTCTCAAGGTATATGTGGACGTCGGCGCTCCGGCAGATAGCCGTATCAAACCGGTGCGCATCGATGTAGAAACCAAGGATATCGATGCTTTGCAGTCCGATAAGCCCAGCAGGGCATCAAAAGATCAACAGGAGATAAAGGCGATTTTATCCAGCATATATGGCATTGACCAAAGCAGGATAGAGGTGAGCATTAAGGATAGTTTGCACAACGGCCAAGGCGATAATGAACAGTAGGTTCAGGAGGGAGAATTGCCGTGAAACAGCCTGGATTTATAAATAAGGTAATGGGGAAGCTCAAAAACTTAAAGAACGCGGAAATAGCGATTGCTCTACTCTTTGTGGCAGTGGTGCTCAGCATATACGCTTCAAGCTTCAATAGGGCATCTCCTTCCACGCCGAATACTGATGATGGAACGCCCAGTAGAGGGGTACAGTGGGTGGAACAGGACACCTATGAGGACCAGCAGGAGCTAAAGCTGCAAAAAAAGCTGTCGACCATCAAAGGGGTGGGAAGGGTAGAGGTCATGATCACCTATAAGTCGAGCAAGGAGATCGTGACCGCCATGAATACCACCCAGTCGGAGACGGTAACCGAAGAACAGGACAGCAGCGGGGGAACGCGTAAGGTATCCCAGCGGGACATAAACAGCCAGACCGTCACCATCGGTGAAACCGGCAACGCCAAACCGCTGGTGGTCAAGGAGATGGAGCCGGAGATTAAGGGCGTAATAGTCATTGCTGAGGGCGCAAGGGATTTGCGCGTAAAGCTTGATCTTATAAGGGCGGTCCAGACAGCCCTGGGGGTTAGTCCCCAGCAGGTTGAAGTGTTTGAGATGGAAACAACTAATAAAGTGAAGGAGTGATGGAGATGCTGGTGGTAAAGAGAAAGAGCGTGGTTATGGGAATTCTCGTCGTGCTGCTAATCATCACGGGTTATCTGAATCTCGTTTACAATCAGAGCGTGCTGAACGGGCAGAACGCGCAGGAGGCGGTAAGCCAGCAGGATGAAGAGGATGGGATAGCGGTCAAGGACGAGGAAGGTTCACCACAAGAAGGTGAGGATGCGGCTGAAGTGGCGGCCGTCAGCTCGGCGAACTTCTTCACAAGCTACAGGCTGGAGCGGGAAAATACCCGCAAGGAGGAGATAGAGTACATACGCGAGATATTGGATAACCCGGAATCGGACCCCGACATGAAGAAGGAAGCCCAGCAGCAACTGCTTGAGATCACAAAAAACATGGAGAAGGAGCTGGCCATAGAGGCTTTAATCAAAGCAAAGGGGTTCAAGGATGTGGTGGTAATTCTCCACAAGGATTCGGTAAACGTCATCATAGATAAGCCGGAACTGAAACAGGAGGAAGTGGCGCAGATCCTCGATATAGTTCGCCGCGAATCGGGCCATAAACCGGAAAATATAAAAATTATACCCAAAATATAAGGAAGAAGTTTGTAAAACGGTGGCCGTTCTGCTATAATAACATTATATAAAGTATGTGGGAGGTGGGTAGCGTGTCAGAGGTTACGCAGAACACGTCTGAAGAGTACGGAAAAGTGACGTTTGCAGATGAAGTGGTAGCCATCATCGCGGGTCTGGCTGCTACCGAGGTAAAAGGGGTTGCAGCCATGAGCGGTAGTATGGCAGGAGGCATAGCTGAAAAGCTGGGGCGCAAGAATTTGACCAAGGGAGTAAAGGTGGAGGTCGGAGAGAAAGAGGCGGCTATTGACCTCTATATCATAGTCGATTACGGCGTCAGGATACCCGAAGTGGCCTGGAATATTCAGGAAAACGTGAAAAAGGCAGTAGAAACCATGACGGGATTGTCGGTAGTGGAGGTCAATGTACACGTTCAAGGCGTCAATTTCGATAGGGATATCAAGGACGAGGATGTCTTGACCAAGAAACAATAGAATACATAAACCCCTGACCCTCTGAGCCTGTCAGAGGGTTAATTTTAAAGCCGAGATGTTTTTGCAAGTGTGGAGGGTCGAACATAACCGATAATTTAAGGGGGAAAAACACATGAAGATAAGCTGGTTTGAGAGAGCTTTGCTTATAGTGTATACGTTTGTAATTGCGCTGGTTTCACTGTCACTGATGGCCATAGCGGTGGGAGTTATACCATTTGCCCGCGTAGTTGAATACATAAGCGATATCCAATATGGCTGGGATTTCGGGCTGGTGCTTTTTCTCATCTCTTTAGTATTTTTTGTTATAAGCCTGAAGCTTCTGTTTTTGAGGAGAAAACGTGCTACCTTAACGGGTACGCTCATTAAGAATACAGAACTGGGCATGATAAGAGTATCGATAACTACGCTGGATACGCTGGTACAAAAAGCCGTAAGGGGATTTGGCGAAGTAAAGGACGTCAGAAGCCTGGTGGTTGCCGAGGCCGATGGTATAAGGGTGCGCCTTAACATGCAGCTTATGCCGGATTCCAATATTCCCGATATAAGCCAAGCCGTACAGAAAAAGGTTAAGGAATATGTAGAGAGTACTGCCGGCATTGTGGTGAAAGAGGTATACGTTTATATAGATAACATCGCTGCTCTCCAGCGGTCGAGGGTAGAATAGGGAGGGAGCCCTTGTGGAACGGGAAGAGATGAACGCTTTTTTTAAGTCTAACAAGGGTAAATTTATAGGGGTATTGGCCGGATTGGTTTTCGGGATACTCGTACTGGTGGTGGGCTTCTGGCGCTCGGTATTTTTGACCTTCTGTATTGGTCTGGGTTATTTTATAGGAAGCGTGTATGATGGGGGCAGCAAGCTGCTCGCGTTCATAAGGAAGATGTTTTTTAACTCGATGTGATATTGCAAACGATCATACTGTGCTTAAAATATAGCAGCGTTTGGGAGGAAAGACATGGCTAGAAAAGATGCACGGGAAGTGGCCATGAAGCTTTTATATCAAAAAGACCTTTCGGGAGAAGCCGACCTAGATTCCCTACTGAGAATGGAACCGCACTACTTCATACATGAAAAAGACAGGGAATACATACTGGACCTGCTGGCTTTATTCGAGAGCCATGCCGGGGAAATAGACGGCCATATAAGGTCTTTTTCCAGGGGATGGGAATTCAGCCGGATCGCCAAGGTGGACCTGGCACTGTTGAGGCTAGCCCTGTGCGAAATCCTGTACCGCACCGATATTCCTGCAAGCGTCTCCATAAACGAGGCCGTGGAGCTGGCCAAAAAGTTCAGCAGCGATAAATCCGCCAGATTTGTCAACGGGGTGCTGGGCGGTTTCATTCGATCCATGCAGAGTGCCTTCGGGCAGCAGGTAGGGCCGGAGGGGCAAACCGCATCGGAAGGGGAATCAGGCGTAGATGCTACAAAGGATGAGCCCATTGAATCATCGAAGGAAATTTTAGCAGCGAAGCCAATGGCATTGGATGAAGAGGTTCAGCTGGATGAAGCGGAGGAGAAGCTAAAGTGAAGTACATCCTGGGCTTGGACACCAGCTGCTATACCACATCCGTTGCGCTGGTGGATTTGGACGGAAACGTCCTGATAAACAAGCAGATCCCCCTGGTAGTGGAGCCGGGGCAAAGGGGCCTGCAGCAGTCAAAGGCCTTGTTTCAGCATCTGCACCGTTTGCCCGATATAGCAGATGAGGTTGCAAGGGCTATCGATCCAAAAAATGGGCTGGCGGCTATATGTGCTACCTGCAGGCCGCGTCCGGTAGAAGGTTCTTATATGCCCGTCTTTATGGTGTCCCACCTTGCTGGGCAGGCTTTTGCAAACCTGCTCGGTGTTCCATATTATGCGGTTAGCCATCAGGAAAGCCATATCCAGGCCGGTATCTTTTCTGCCGGTGGGCCGCGCAGCCGGCGCTTTTTAGCCATACATCTGTCCGGCGGCACATCGGAGCTGCTCAATGTGACCGATACCGGTACGGGCTTTCAAATCGAAATACTGGGGGCAACCCAGGACCTTCATGCAGGCCAGTTTGTCGACAGGGTAGGGGTGGCAATGGGCCTAAAGTTTCCGGCAGGAGCTTATTTAGAGGAGCTGGCGTTAAGAGGGAAGGACGGATATGTGGCCATCCCTTTTTCTGTTAATGGGCTTGCCATAAGCTTTTCGGGGCCGGAAGCCCATGCGCAAAGGCTGCTCGCTCGAGGGGCTAGCAAGGAGGATGTGGCCATAGCGGTGTACAACTGCCTTGCCAGCACCCTTGAGAGGTGGATCCTGAACGCCATGGAGGCTCCAGGTGCGGATGTAAAGAATGTGCTGCTGGTTGGAGGCGTGGCATCGAGCGCCATACTACGCCAAAAGCTGATCCATAGGCTAAAAAAGCGGGATGACGCCATACGCCTTTATTTTGCCGATCCATCGTTTTCCAGGGATAACGCGGTGGGGACCGCGCTTTTGGGCTTAAAGCTTTATAGGCGGTTTACGGAAGGAGGATAATATTGGAAGCCAGAATAATTGATGGAAGGAAATTGTCCGATCGGTTGAGGGAGGATATAAGATCAAGGGTAGAGAATTTAAAGCAAAAGTGCATAACTCCCGGCCTGGCCGTTATACTGGTGGGAAATGATCCGGCATCAGCCGTCTATGTGCGCAACAAGGAAAGGGCCTGCGGTAAGGTGGGGATACGCTCGCAGGTGATCAAGCTGGATGAGAATACCTCCCAGGAGGCCTTGCTGGAATACATATATAGGTTAAACGCCGACGAAACGGTGCATGGCATACTGGTACAGCTGCCCCTGCCGCCGCAGATAGATCCCAATGCGATCATAAATGCCATCGATCCTGCCAAGGACGTGGATGGCTTTCATCCGATCAATGTGGGGCGTCTGATGATAGGAGAAGAGGGTTTTGAACCCTGTACTCCCAAGGGCATCATCCGGCTCGTACAGGAAACCGGGCAGCCCATAGCCGGCAAGCACGCCGTGGTGATAGGAAGGAGCAATATAGTGGGGAAACCAGTGGCGTTGATGCTGCTGAGAAGCAATGCTACCGTTACCATTTGCCACTCAAAGACAGCCAACTTGAAGGATGTGGCCCGTCAGGCCGATATACTGGTGGTTGCGGTGGGAAGGCCCAACCTGGTGGACAGCAGCTTTATAAAGCCGGGGGCTATAGTCATAGATGTAGGGATAAACAGGGTGGACGATAAGCTGGTGGGAGATGTGGATTTCGAGGATGCCTGCCGGGTGGCGGGATGGATCACGCCCGTGCCCGGAGGGGTTGGTCCCATGACTATAACCATGCTTTTGGAGAATACGGTTTTGGCAGCGGAGAGAAAATGGACAGGTTGATCTTTTCGGTCCATCAGATAAATGAATACGTGCGGGGTTTGCTGGGGCGAGACCCTATACTGCAGGATGTGTGGGTGCGCGGCGAGATTTCCAACCTGAAGGTCCACACCTCGGGCCACATTTATTTTACCCTGAAGGACGAACAAGACCGGATTCGCTGCGTCCTGTTCAGGCAAAATCAAAGGGATATGGGCTTTATACCGTCCGACGGCATGAGGGTGCTGGTAAGGGGGCAGGTATCCCTTTACTGCAAGGATGGCCAGTACCAGATATACGTGATGGGCATCGAAAAGGACGGCATAGGCGAGCTTTATCTGGCTTTTGAGGCCTTGAAACAGCGTTTGAAGGCCGAAGGGCTTTTTGATGCACAGCATAAAAAGCCCATTCCTTCTTTCCCAAAGAAGATAGCGGTCATCACCTCGCCTACGGGTGCAGCGGTGCGGGACATAATCAAGGTGGTGCGGCGCAGGTGCCCCTGCGTGGACATACTGGTGGTCCCGGTTCTGGTGCAGGGTCACGCGGCTCCCGCTCAGATAGCGGCCGCCCTGGACTATGTCAATACCAGAGACGACATCGACACCATCATCGTGGGCAGGGGAGGCGGCTCGCTAGAGGAGCTGTGGGCCTTCAACGAAGAGGTTGTGGCCCGGGCGATTTGGCGCTCCAGAATACCGGTAATATCGGCTGTGGGGCACGAGACCGATTTCACAATAGCCGATTTTGTGGCCGATCTGAGGGCTCCTACCCCTTCGGCTGCTGCCGAAATGGCGGTACCCATGTTCCCGCACCTTCAAGAGGTGCTCTCGGGGCTAAACGTTCGGCTGGTGGAAGCCATGCGCAACATGCTGCTGCACAGGAGAAGAAGCCTGGAGCATCTCCGGTCCAGCTATGCCTTCCGGTATCCCGACAGGATCATGCAGCAGCGCAAACAACAGCTGGATCAAGCTCATACCAGGCTTTGTTCCGCCTTCAACGATCTGCTGGTAAGCAGGAGGGAGAAGCTGTCGCGCCTGGCGGCGGCGCTGGAGGCATTGAGCCCTCTTGCCGTTCTAGGGCGTGGTTATGCCTTTGTAACGTTGAAGCCGGGTGAGAGGACGGTATGTTCAGTGACGTCGCTGAAACGTGGCGATGGTATTACGGTGCATTTCAAGGATGGGAAAGCCCATTGCAAGGTAGAGGAGATAGAGAGCGGGGTGTATGGGGTAAGATGAGTCGGGAATGTGAAAGGACCGTATCGGAGTTGACTTTTGAAGAAGCCCTCAAGGAGCTGGAAATGGTGGTATCGCGCCTTGAATCAGACGATCTATCGCTGGATGAGGCTATTGAGCTGTTTAAAAGGGGAATCATCCTGTCCGCTCATTGCAATGCAAAGCTGGAGCGGGCTGAAGGAATGGTAAAGCTGCTGGTGCAAAATCAGGAAAAAATCGAGGAGGTCCCCTTTATTCCTTTAGAGGGAGATGAGGTATGAATTTTGATGAGATATACAGCAATAAACTAACTCTGGTGGAAGAAGCTCTAAGGAAATTGATGGAAAGCCATCGGGATTGCCCGCCTACTTTGTTCAGGGCTATGAATTACAGCCTGTTTGCCGGCGGGAAACGTATAAGGCCGGTGCTTTTGCTGTCGGCCCATGAATTGGTGGGGGGAAGGGTCGAGGAATCCATGGCGCTGGCCTGCGGGTTGGAGATGATCCATACTTATTCCCTGATACACGATGACCTTCCGGCCATGGATGACGATGACCTGAGGAGAGGTATGCCAACCAATCACATGGTTTTCGGAGAGGGAATGGCCATATTGGCGGGCGATGCCCTTCTCAACTTAGCATACGAGGTTTTCCTGGAAAACGCCATGAAATATCCATACAAGCTGGAGCGCCATGTAAGGGCAGCTTCCATAATAGCCAGGGCCGCAGGGCTTCACGGTATGGTCGGGGGTCAGGTGGCAGACATCGAACAGGAGGGAAAAGATGTCCAGCCCGATATGCTATATTATATCCATACCCATAAAACAGGGGCGCTGATTGAAGCCGCTGTCAGGGCGGGAGCCGTGCTTGAGCCCATCGAAAAGGATGCGGAGGACGCCATTGCAAAGTACGGTCAAAAGCTCGGGCTGGCGTTTCAGGTGGTGGACGATATCCTGGATGTTACAGGGGATGCCGCCAGCATGGGCAAAAATCCCAGCAGGGATGAAGAACGCCAGAAATCCACCTATCCAGCCCTGTACGGTTTGGAGGAGTCGAGGCGCATTGCACAGGACCTGATTGAAGAAGCGGTAAGCCATCTGGAACGTTTTGGCAATCATGCCGATTTCTTGAGAGAAATTGCATATTATGTGCTCAAACGCCAGAAATAGGAGGTACCGGATGGAACAGCTAAAGCAACTTGCGTCCAATTCTGTGCTATGGGTAAGCTTTCTGGCGTGGTTTATTGCCCAGGCGTCCAAGGTGATTTTGACGGTACTGACCCATAAGAGGTTGGACCTGCGCAGGTTCGTCGGTTCAGGGGGGATGCCCAGTTCCCATACCGCTCTTGTGGTTTCGCTGGCTACCGCGCTTGGAGAAATAAACGGTTATGATTCTTATATATTTGCATTGTCCCTGGTTTTTGCATTCGTGGTCATGTACGATGCTGCGGGAGTGAGAAGGGCGGCCGGAAAGCAGGCCGCCGTGCTCAACGAGATAGTGGAGAGGTTGCAGGAAGGCAAAGATGTTCCTCAGGAGAAGCTGAAGGAACTCATCGGCCATACGCCCATAGAAGTTATCGTAGGCGCCATTTTAGGCTTTGTGGTGGCTAAACTGTTGGTGTAAAATTTGAATTTTTAGAGCTGTTATGATATAATACTATTCCAGAAAACAATCGAATACGTGGTGGTGCAGTATTCTAGTCAGCCCGGCCAATTTTGAAGACGGGCCTAAAAATCCGTCAAGGGCACATCGATGAAGTTCCTGGTGCTGGCTCTCGACGCCCAGTCGGGGGTTGGTGCTGGGAGTTAAGGAAGGTGGGCGATCCGCAAAGGCATGCGGGCGTTGACCCACCCTCCGCGGAGACCCAAGCAGGTGGTAACCATCGGTTGCTACTACTTGGGCGTGAACCTGTATCGCGGCGAAAAGCTGTGTACAGTGTAGCCTGCCTTGAGTGGCATGGCCGGATTACAGGTCAGGTTCTTGCACATTAGGGCCCAATGTGCGGGGACTATTGCTGTATGAAACCCATGCTGCAAAAGAGGCTAGAAATTGGCTGCGGCTGCCGGGGAAAGCCCCTAGACTGCTATACGGTGTGTTGGGGATTACAGTGTGGTCTAAGTGGTGATCCAGTTTTACCGTTGGTGACACGGTAAGGCGGGGTTTAAAGGGAAACCGCTTCTTCGGCGACGGGAAGTACCCTGTCGGGAAATCCTACTGGACCTTAAGCCGCAAAGTCTACCCAGCGCATCACCACCACGGTATACATATGACTGAAATAGGAGCGTGTATACCGTTTGTCAAAGGATGATGGTGACTCATATAAGAGTATTGGCTATAAAGAGAAGGCAAAGATAAAGGGCAAGAATAAAAATGGCAATAAGAATGGCAACAGGAATGGTAAAAAGCACGATGATATGTGGCCCATTAAGGTCTTGGTTTTGACGTTTGTCATTGCATGTGCGTTCAGCTTTTTTTCGGAAGCTACAATTCGGCGGATGGATAATCTGATACTGGCTATTTTGATTTTGCTGATCATCATATTCATAGGTATAGTTTTTGATATAATAGGCATTGCAGTGGCATCTGCTTCTGAGGTGCCTTTTGTGTCCATGGCTGCTAAAAAGATACGCGGTGCCAAGGAGGCTATACGCCTTATAAGAAAAGCTGATCAGGTCAGCAACATATGTAACGATGTGGTGGGTGATATTTGCGGGATCGTAAGCGGTGCCGCCGGCGGCGTATTGATTATGAAAATTATGCCGACGGACTTCACTTCATTGGAAGAAAGCCTGTTGAGCATAATAATAAGTAGTTTGATTGCTGCCGTTACGGTAGCCGGTAAGGCTCTGGGCAAGAGCTTTGCCATTACCAAATGCGATAAAGTGGTGTATTATACGGCATACTTTTTATCGCTGCTGAATGAAAAAAAGGAAGGCAAAAGTGGCAAGAATGATTCCAAAGGCAATGCAGTTATGAAAGCGAGAGAGAACTAGATGGACGGATACCCTGTACTGAAATGCATAGATTCACCCAAGGATTTGAAACGGTTAAATATGGACGAGCTCAAGCAGCTGGCCCAGGAGATAAGGCAGTTTCTCCTGGAGAAGGTCTCCAGGACAGGGGGGCACCTGGCTTCAAACCTGGGCGTGGTGGAGCTGACCATAGCGCTTCACTATGTATTTGACAGCCCGTTTGACAAGATCATCTGGGATGTGGGACACCAGGCATATGTGCATAAGATACTTACGGGGAGAAGAGAGCAGTTCGATTCTTTGCGCCAATTCGGGGGCTTGAGCGGCTTTCCCAAGCGCTGCGAGAGCGTTCATGATATATTTGATACGGGGCATAGCAGCACCTCCATATCCGCCGCCCTGGGCATGGCGCGGGCCAGGGATCTAAAGAATGAAAGGTACAGCGTGGTTGCGGTGATCGGCGATGGCGCGTTGACGGGCGGCATGGCTTTTGAGGCCTTAAACGATGCCGGCCATTCCAAGACTAACCTTATTGTGGTGCTCAACGACAACGAAATGTCCATATCTGAAAATGTAGGCGCTTTGGCTGCTTACCTGTCAAAGCTCAGGTCAAATCCAAGTTATACCAGGGTTAAAAAAGGGATAGATTCCCTACTTCGTAAAATTCCATGGGTGGGACAATATTCTGCCAATTTGATTGAAAAGTTTAAGAATAGCTTTAAGTACCTGGTGATCTCGGGCATGTTCTTCGAGCAGATGGGGTTTACCTATATAGGCCCCATCGACGGTCACAACCTGACGGCACTGATAGAGGTAATGAAGAGGGCTACCATGGTGGAGGGGCCCGTTTTTATCCACGTGATCACCGAAAAGGGCAAGGGCTATGATTTTGCCGAAAAGAATCCCGAGCTGTTTCATGGAGTACCTCCTTTCGACGTGCACAGCGGTGAAATAATTACAAAAGGCGAGGTTACCTTTTCTCAGGCTTTCGGTCAGCACCTGGTGGAGATGGCAGAACGGGATCCGAGGATTGTTGCCATTACGGCGGCCATGCCGGAAGGTACCGGCCTGATTGAATTTAAAAAGCGATTTCCGGATCGCTTTTTTGATGTGGGCATTGCCGAACAGCACGCCGTCACCATGGCTGCCGGGCTGGCAGCCAACGGCTTCAGGCCATACGTGGCCATTTATTCTACTTTCCTGCAGCGGGCCTATGACCAGATACTTCACGACGTGTGCCTTCAGAACCTTCCGGTGGTGCTGGCGGTCGATAGAGCCGGTATAGTGGGCGAGGATGGGGAAACCCATCATGGGGTATTCGATATAAGTTACATGCGGCATATACCCAACATCACCATAATGGCTCCCAAGAACATAAATGAACTCAAGGAGATGCTGGATTATTCGTTGACCATGAAAGGGCCCGTGGCCATTCGTTATCCAAAAGGCAATACCGGGATAGAGGATGTTTTTCCCGTAAGGCCGCTTGAGGGATTAAAATGGGAAACTATAGTAAATGGGAGCGACTGCTGTATCCTAAGCTTTGGCAGGATGTTAAAGGTGGCTCTGGAAGCTGCCAGCATTCTCAGAAGGGATGGTATAAGTGCCCGTGTGGTAAATGCAAGGGTTATCAAGCCATTGGATGAGCAGCTGCTCATGGATCTCTCAAACCGCATAAACAATTGGGTTACCCTGGAGGACTCCGCCCTTCAGGGAGGGTTTGGAAGCAGCATAAACGAATTTGTCGTTGCCCACCGGCTTCCGGTATATGTAATGAATCTGGGCGTAAGCGATAGTTTTGTACCCCAGGGTTCGGTGGCCCGTCTGCTCAGCGAGCTGGAGCTTGACCCCAATAGCGTGGCTTTTAAGATAAAAAAATTTTTAAGCGGATATAGAAAGAGGGCTTATGTCAACTTCTAAAGAGCGATTGGACGTGCTGCTGGTCAGGAAAAATTTAATAGAGAGCCGCGAAAAGGCAAAAGCCGCTATAATGGCGGGGCTGGTGTACGTTGGCAGCAAGAAGGTGGATAAGCCCGGCACTATGGTGAGGATCGACGAAGAGATCACCGTAAAGGGGGACCCGATTCCCTATGTCAGCCGCGGCGGCTTGAAGCTTGAAAAGGCTCTCAAGGTTTTTGACATATCCGTTGAGGGGAAGGTATTCGTGGATGTGGGAGCCTCCACGGGAGGGTTTACCCATTGCCTTCTTTTAAACGGCGCTAAAAAGGTGTATGCCATAGATGTGGGGTATGGGCAGTTAGCCTGGCAATTGAGGCAGGATCCGCGTGTTGTGGTGATGGAACGCACCAACGTCCGTTACGTTACGGCCGATATGTTTGATGTGCCGATTCAGGGCGCTACGATAGATGTGTCGTTTATATCCTTGAAGCTCGTGCTTCCGGTAGTAAAGGATATAGTCCAGGATGGTGGCGACATCATAGCCCTCATCAAGCCGCAGTTCGAGGCGGGAAGGGAAAAGGTGGGCAAAAAGGGAATAGTGAGGGACCCCCGCGTTCATGCAGAGGTCCTTTTGGGGTTTGTGGAGATTTGCCGGCATCTGGGAGTTACGCTTTACGGCATTACCCATTCCCCCATTACCGGCCCGGAAGGCAACATCGAGTTTTTAGCCCACCTGCGCAAGGTCGCTGCTTCTCCGATCATATATGTGACCCCGCAAAGGGTGAAGGAGATAGTCGAAGAAGCCCATAGGGAGCTGTCACATGGTCAGTGAGGAGGTGCCGTGTGAAGAATATCGGTATCGTATCCAATTTTTCAAAGGACCCGGAAGGAATTCGGACCAGCGCCATTATATCGAAGATCCAGCAAAGGGGGATGCAGCCCCTTGTCTTGCCCGAAGTTTATCGGGTTATAAATGCCGGGAAGGTTGTGAAAACGGAGAGCTTTTACAGCCTTTCGGATATCATTTTGGTGCTGGGCGGGGATGGTACCCTGCTGAGGGCAGCCAGGCAGGCTTGCAAGTATGGCCTGCCTGTTTTGGGTATAAATATGGGACGGCTGGGTTTTCTCACCGAGATAGAGGTTTCGGATATCGACCTGGCACTTGACTCCATTCTGGCAGGCGACTATTACATCGAACAGCGCATGATGCTCAAGGCAGAGCTGGTACGCCAGGGCGGGGGAGTATGCCAGCTGATAGCCTTAAATGATATAGCCATTGCTAAAGCTTCCTTTGCCCGGATTATTCACCTGAAGGTCTTTATCAACGATGACTTTGTTGGGTATTACCCAGCCGATGGGATTTTGGTATCCAGCCCTACCGGTTCTACGGCATATTCGCTGTCTGCCGGCGGGCCCATAATCAACCCGGCCATGGAGTGCCTGCTGCTCACGCCCATATGCCCTCATGCTTTGAACGCAAGGGCCATAGTGACCGACAGCAAGGACAAAATCCGTATTGTGGTGGCAGACAAAAGCCGTGATGTTTTGCTGACGGTGGACGGACAGGAGGGGGTACCGGTGCACAAGGGGGATAACATAATCATAACCAAAGCAGAGGTTGTAACCAGGCTTATACGGATACGGAAACGCAGCTTTTTCAACCTGTTGAAGGACAAGATGGCAGAGCGGTTATCCGATTTGCCGGAAGTAGGAGGGGGGATAGATGGGTGAAGTTACAGCGCCGTGCCAAGATACTCGAGCTTATACAGCAGAAGGACATTGAGACGCAGGAGGAACTGGCGGAAGAGCTCAGAAGTCACGGATTTGATGTAACGCAGGCTACCGTGTCCCGGGATATAAAGGAATTGCGGCTCATAAAAGTCCTCACCCCTGCGGGGACTTACAAGTATGCCACCATGAGCAAAATGGATTCGAAAAACTGGGAAAAGCTGATACGGGTCTTTGTCGAGGCGGTCACCTCTATAGACTATGCCAACAACTTGATTGTCATCAAAACCCTTTCGGGCAATGCCCAGGCTGCAGCAGCGGCCATTGACGCGCTCAACTGGCCGGAGATTTTGGGGTGCGTAGCGGGAGACGATACCATCCTGGTTGTGGTAAGGGATGCAAATAAGGCAAAGGATGTGGTGGAGCGCTTTAAAAAGCTGAGCCGCTATACCAGTTGAGGGGGATGTATATTGTTCCTATGATAGGTATGGGGGTGCCTTCATGCTTAGCCACTTGTCCATACAAAATGTAGCCCTCATCGATAGGCTTACGATTGAATTCTGTGAGGGGTTTAACGTCCTTACCGGTGAGACGGGTGCCGGGAAATCCATCATCGTTGATGCCATAGGTTTGTTGCTGGGCGAGAGGGCTGACAGGGAACTAATTCAGACGGGAAAGGATCACGCGCAGGTAGAGGGCCTGTTCTGTTTAAAATACCCTGAAAAGGTAGCGCCTATCCTTGAGCGGTACGGCATTCCGGTTGAAGATGATGGCGCTTTGGTGCTGATGCGCCAGCTTTCGCGTAGCGGCCGAAATGTATGCCGTATAAACGGCCAGATGGTGACCCTATCCATCTTAAGGGAAATAGGGCAGTACCTGGTGGACATACACGGGCAACACCAGCATCAGTCGCTGCTAAATCCCGATTACCACATTGAAATTTTGGATCGTCTGGGCGGGAATGCCATAGCCGTGCTCAAAGAGCAGGTAGGTCATCTGTATTCCCGGTGGAGGGCTATAGGGCGGCAGATGGAGGACCTGATGAAGCTCGAAAGGGACGGGGAGCGCATGAAGGACCTTTTAAACTACCAGATAAACGAGATTGCTGCAGCCAATCTCAGAGTGGGGGAGGATGAAGAGCTTCTGAACGAGCGCTCATTGTTGCAGAATGCCGAAAAGATCATGAGCGTGGTTCAAGAAGCCTATGACGTATTGTATTCGGGAAGCGCTACGGGAGCGGCGGTGTTTGACCAGCTGGCCAACGTTAGGGATAGGTTTGCCGAGATAGCGCAGTTCAACGATGCCTTTGCCCGTATAGCGCAGGACATTGAAAGCGTCTATTACCAGCTGGAGGATATTATTGATAGGATAAGGAGTTACAGGGACGGCTTTGATTATGAGCCCGGAAGGCTCGACGAGATCGAGGCCCGTCTGGCGTTGATACATTCCCTGAAGAGAAAATACGGCTATACCATTGAGGAGATCCTGAAGCTTAAGGAGAAGCTGGAGCAGCAGCTGCTTACCATCGAAAGCAGCCAGGAAAGGCTGGAGCAGCTGAAGCTGCAAGAGCAAAAAATTTACGGCGAGTTGGTAGAGGCTTGTGCCGAGCTCTCCCGCAAAAGAGGGGAAGTAGCCAGGGTCTTTGAAGGGCAACTGGTGTCCCAGCTCAAGGAATTGGGGATGGAGAGGACCAGCTTCAAGGTAGACATATCCAGCCCGGATACGGGCAGCCTTGATGAAGGCCAGCTTAAGGAATCGATTTCAAGCCGTATTACATCGGACGGATTTGACAGGGTCGAGTTTTTGATATCGCCCAACCCCGGGGAGCTGCTTAAGCCTCTGGCCAAAATCATATCGGGTGGCGAGATGTCCCGGGTGATGCTGGCATTCAAGACGGTGCTAGCCGAAAAGGATGACATACCGACCCTGATCTTTGACGAGATAGATACCGGGATAAGCGGGCGTATAGCCAGCGTGGTGGCTGAAAAGATAAACCAGCTGTCGCATTCCCATCAGATAATATGCATAACCCACCTGCCCCAGATTGCCGTAATGGCGGACAGGCATTACAGGATCGAAAAAAGGGTATATGATGGGCGCACCGTGACTCAGGTGTCCCTATTGGACGAGCCGGAGCGCAGGATGGAAATAGCCAAATTGATAGGAGGGGCGGAGATCAGCAATATAGGGCTGGAGCATGCGCAGGAGCTAATAGATACGGCGCGCAAGGTAAAGCAGGCGATAAACTGACGGTCGACAGCCTAACGGACGATAAACTAACAGGAAATAAACTAACAGGCGATAAACTGACGAGAAAAGGGCCAAACGGCCCTTTATTTTTGCCTTTTTTTGCCCTGCGATGCTCTGTATAATTCGTTTTTTTTGAGGTTAACTTAAGTTTATGAATTTCATTAAAACAAACAGGACAGGAGAATGTGGCAGCTATGGAGAGATATAGAACCAAGAAGCGGATAGGAATATTTTTGGCATTGATATTTTTGGTCATAAACTACTCTCCCTGGATTCAAAACTTGAGGAATATACCTTCGGAGCTTCTAATTTTTGAAGGCGACGCCCATATCCTCAATATCGGGTTACCCCTTACCGTAAAGATCGAGGCCGATAACGTCAATGTGCTAAAATTTAACGGCAATTCCCTGAAGGACCAGCCAAATTACAACATGGCTCAGCCCTTGGCCATACAAACGGTAAACGAGGGCAGCGCTGAACTCATATTTAAGCTTTTCGGCATCATTCCCATCAAACAGATGAAGGTGAAGGTGGAGCCGGTCAAAAGGATATTTCCCGGAGGCAACTCCATCGGGGTGTCCATGTATACCCAGGGAGCGCTGGTGGTTGGCATATCCGAGGTCATGGATCCCGAAGGGTTTATCCATTATCCGGCCAGCGAGGCCGGTTTGAGGCCCGGTGATGTGATAGAGAAGGTCAACGGCATTGAGGTGGAAAATGCAGACCACCTTTCCAGGCTGGTAAACCAGGTCAAGGAAAGGGGCCTTGAACTTGAAGTGCGGAGGGGCAATACGATATTCAGGACGAATATAGTGCCGGTTAGGGATATGCACGACTCCAAGTACAGGTTGGGTATCTGGGTGCGCGACAGCACCGCCGGCGTTGGTACGCTTACATTTTACGACCCCGATACCGAATGCTTTGGCGCACTGGGACATGCTATTACAGATATCGACACCGGTGTTTTGCTGTCGGTGAAAAATGGCGAAATAGTGCAGTCCACCATAATAGATGTAAAGCAGGGCAAACGCGGCGAACCGGGAGAGCTCAAGGGCGTGTTTTCCAACAAGCAGAGGGCCATAGGCAATATACTGCGCAACACCCAGTACGGGATATATGGCAAGATGTACCGCCCCTTACCGGATCTGTATTATGACCAGCCCTTGCCGATATGTTCCCAGTACGATGTGAAAGTAGGCAAGGCAAGCATTCTGACCACGGTGGATGAAGAGGGCGTAAAGGAGTTTGAAATTCAAATAGTGAAGGTAAACGTTCAACAGCAGCCCAGCTCCAAGGGAATGGTCATAGAGATTACGGATCCCGAGCTGCTGGCGCGTACTGGAGGAATCGTACAGGGGATGAGCGGCAGCCCTATTATTCAGGATGGCAAGATCGTAGGCGCCATTACTCATGTATTCGTGAACGACCCTAGGAGGGGGTACGGCATATTCATAGAGTGGATGCTGGAAGAATGCCAGAAAATCATCGATTGATGCTAATTTATGGTACTTCCTGTTGAAGGTGAATCTGGCAAAAGAAGTAATAAACCGACAATTGTTATTTCCGGGTGGGGGCAGGAATTTTTATGCAAATGTCGAATAGAATTTTAAGTATGAGAGAGTCGGAGAATGTATATGGGGGGTATTTTAAAATGAAAAATAGTATAAAGGTCCTGTTGGCGGATGATAATAGGGAATTCTGCGAAATTATCAGCAGGTATTTGGAAAAGCAGGATGATATGGAAGTTGTGGGAATAGCAAATGATGGGATAGAAGTTCTTGATTTGCTATCCACCGTAAAGCCGGATGTTATCGTTTTGGATATCATAATGCCTCATCTAGATGGCTTAGGCGTTCTGGAACGGTTAAACAGCATGGATTTAGAGCAGCCGCCCAAGGTTATCGTATTATCGGCGGTTGGGCAGGATAAGATTACCCAGCGGGCCATTGCATTGGGAGCGGATTACTATATGGTCAAGCCCTTCGATATGGAAGTGTTTACAAAAAGGGTCCGCGAGGTGGCACTGGGCCTGTCGGTGGACCTGGGGGCGCCGGTATTCTCCATCAGCCAGTCGCCTCAGAGCTTCCAGCCTTCCGTCCTGCCCTTAAGCAGGCGCAACAACGAGAGGCCGTCTTCAATTGAGGCCGATGTCACCAACATCATTCACGAGATAGGGGTGCCGGCTCACATTAAAGGGTATCATTACCTGAGAGAGGCCATACTGCTGGTGATAAACAATATGGACCTTCTAGGAGGGATTACCAAAGAGCTCTATCCCATGATTGCCAAGAAATTTAACACCACCCCCAGCAGAGTCGAAAGAGCCATACGCCATGCTATCGAAGTTGCCTGGAACAGGGGCCGCATAGAGACCATAAACAAGATATTCGGATATACCGTCCATGATGAGAAGGGTAAACCCACCAACGGGGAGTTCATTGCCATGATAGCCGATAAGCTGCGGTTGCAGCTAAAATCATCGGCTCACTGAACTGGCAAAGCGACATTAAGCACGGGGCAGCGACTTTTCGCTGCCTTATTTTTATGCCCATGTATATTTAATGTGGTAATGTAAACCATATATGTATGGACGTTGATTTTTATGGTAAAGGTCAAGGGTGTTGAGCTAATGATAAGAGGTCGTGCCAAAAAGGATAGGCGTACCAAAAACCTCATCAGCCGGCTTGTGCCGGGCGATATAGCGGTGATATATCATCAGGATCTGGACGAGGTTGCGGCCTTGCATCTGGTGGAAAAAAAGGTAAGGGCCGTGATAAACGGTGCTTTATCCATCAGCGGACGATATCCTAACCAGGGGCCCAAAATACTTTCGGAGGCGGGTATACCCATCATCGATAACGTTGGCTGGGAAGCCTTTGAGCGCATACGGGATGAGGATTATCTGGAAATAGACGATAAGGGTTTGTGGGTAAACCGCCAGTTTTTATGCCGCGTCAAATTCCTGGATAAGCATGAAGTGGAGAAGAAGATGATGGAGGCCAGCGAAAACATATGGGGCGTACTCCGGGAGTTCATAGATAATACCCTGGATTATGCCGAAAGGGAAAAGGATATGGTAATTGGCCCCATAAAGGTGCCACCCATCAAGGTTAGGATGGAAAAGCGCCACGTACTCATAGTAGCCAGGGGTAGGAACTATATTGAGGATTTGAAGGCCATACGCTCCTATATCGACGAGGTGCGGCCCGTGATGATCGGGGTGGACGGCGGGGGGGACGCGCTGCTGGAGTTTGGCTACAAGCCCGACATAATAATAGGGGATATGGACAGCGTCAGCGATCGCTGTTTGAAAAGCTGCGGAGAGATAGTGGTGCATGCCTATCCAGACGGGCGTTGCCCCGGCATGGAGCGAATACAAAGGCTGGGCCTGAAGGCGGTCGCATTCCCATTCCCGGGCACCAGCGAGGACGTGGCCATGATACTGGCTTACGAGAATAAAGCCGAGCTGATAGTCATGGTGGGCAGCCATAACAGCATGATAGACTTTCTGGAAAAGGGGAGAAAGGGAATGGCCAGCACCCTGCTGGTGAGGATGAAGGTGGGATACAAGGTGGTCGATGCCAAAGGGGTGAGCGAGCTCTATAAAAACCGCATACAGCCCGGGTATATAGCCGCCATATTTGCGGCAGCCATGTTTCCCATTCTGCTGATAGCCCGCATGTCGCCGCAGATTCAGGATTTATACCAGCTGATAGCGCTTCGGATAAAGCTATTACTCGGCCTATAGGTGGGGAGGACATGTTGCATCTTAAGTACTATATCATCCTGCTGATCGGAATATTTCTCGCCCTGGGGTTGGGAATTTTAATTGGAGTAACCCTTGAGGACAACAACGTGCTGGAAAATCAACAGGAACTCATCATCCGTCAAATAGAAAGCGAATTTAAGGCTTTAAGAAACGAGGCCGATATGCTCAAAAAAAGCTTAGCTGTATTGGAAGAGCAGAAAGCTCAGGCCGACTCTACATGCGAATACCTGTTTTCCCGGCTTATAGAGGACAGGCTGTACGGCCTTACCGTTTCGATTATAAACTTTGGTCAGGATACTATTTCCCCCGACTTGATACAGCTTTTGAAGCTGGCCGGGGCATCGGTCGAGTCCAACATAACCGTTCGGGCGGATTTATATGCAGGGCAGGACTGGAGCGCGGCACTGGAAGCTTTTTTGCAGGATGAGCAGGATGGTACAGAAAAAAGCGATTTTCACAGCGTAGTTGCCGATCAGCTGGTATCAAGCCTAATTGAGGGAGCGTTTACGCCGCTATCGGCTCACTTGAAAGAGATGCGCTTGATTCAGGCTTCAGGCAACCTTAAGAAAGGCAGCGATGTGGTCATTTTGAACGGTAACGGAAGGGATGGGAGGTTACAGACTTCGAAGGAAAATAGATTTGACATCATACTCATTCAGACCGCCCTCGACATGGGTTTACCAGTTGTGGCGGTAGAGACATCCTCAGTGGAGGAGAGCGCTATTTCGGAATACGAGGAGCTGGGTGTTTCGACCGTCAGAGGAATCAATACGCTTGATGGCAAGCTGGCGTTGATATCGATATTGGAAGCCAACAGGCCAGAGTAAGATGGCGGGTTCATCCCGTTATCCGGAGGGGGCAATCGGATGGAGTGTTTGGATGTTGGGGTAATCATTCCGGCATATAACGAGGAACAGCGCATTGGCAGCACCTTAAGGGCGCTGAAGAGCCTTCACCCGGGAGAGATTGTGGTGGTGGATGATGGTTCGACCGATAATACCGCCCGGGTGGCCCTGATGGAAGGAGTAAGCCTCATAAAGCTGGCGCGAAACCAAGGCAAGGGCTATGCCTTATGCCGGGGAATAAAGGTTATATCCAGCCCGATTGTGCTGGTGCTGGATGCCGACCTGGGGGACAGTGCCATTGAAGCAGCAAAGCTGATACAGCCCATCAGGGAAGGCAGGGCCGATGTTACAATTGCGCGATTTCCCAGCCTGCCCGGCAGGCATGGCTTCGGCCTGGTCAAGGGCCTGGCCAGGACTGGGGTACGGCTTTTGACGGGGAAGGATTTTGATGCCGTGCTATCGGGCCAGCGAGCTTTTAGGAAAGAGGTTATAAATCCGCAGTTTTTTAAATACAGGAGGTTTGGTATAGAATTCGGGATGACGGTGGATTTGCTGAGCCAGGGCCTCAGGATATGCCAGGTGGATGTCGATATGACCCATCGCGTCACCGGCCTTGATCCTGCAGGAATGCTGCACAGGGCAAGGCAGTTTAAGGATATACTGGCGGTCTTGATGGCCAAGCTGTGGGAAAAGATGGGGGCGAGGAAGGCCTATGAGATCGATTGACGAAGTAATATCGCTGGCGCTTTCCTTTTTTATCGCGCGTTTTTTTATACCCAAGGTCCTGAAAATGTTGAAAACCGGCGGGATGATGGTAAAGAATTACAGGGGGCAGCCTGTTGTCACCTCCATGGGCCTTGCATTTATCTTTCCGTGTGCCCTGAGCCTCATCCCGTTTATCATATCCGGGATTGAGCTTGATCATATGGCTTTTTTGATGGTTATCTCTTCGCTGGCCCTGGCCGGCTTTATAGACGATACGGTGGGGAATACGGCCATAAAGGGCATAAAGGGCCATGTGAGCCAATTCATCAAGGGCAGAATGTCTACAGGGGTGGTCAAGCTCATAATGGCAGCATTGGTGGGGCTGTTTGTGTCCGGCTATCAGCACAAAAGCCTTATAGGCCTTGGGGTTTATGTCCCGTTATTTTCGTTGCTGGTCAATTTCATAAATCTTATGGACTTAAGGCCGGGCCGCGCCATAAAAGCTTTCCTATTGATAGGTATCGTCCTAATGATTTCGGGAGGATTTTCTAACTTATGGGTGGTGATTCCCATTACGGCTGCGCTGCCCTTTTATATGAAGGGTGAGATGGAGGAGAAATACATGCTGGGAGATGCCGGAGCCAATCTTTTAGGCGGGATAGCCGGCTTTTACGCCGTAAAATCCCTAACGCTGGCGCCTGCAGCTGCGATGGCGGCAATACTGCTGTCAATTCATGTCGTAGCAGAGTACCGCTCCTTATCGAGGGTTATAGAGTCCGTTCCCCCGCTCCGGTTCATCGATCAATTGTGGAGGTTGAAGACGGATGGAGATGCCGGTATGGATAGAGCTTAAAAGAGGGCTGGTAAAGGAAATATTGGAGAACGACGGGAGCGGTACAGCCGTTGTCAGGCTGGACATCGCCCATCCCTGCAAGCTGGCAGTGGCGTACATCCCATTGACTGGTCCGGTTGAAGTGGGGGATGAGGTGCTGGCCAACACCACGGCCTGCAGCCTGGGCTTGGGTACGGGGGGCTACCACTTTGTTGTGTGCAACCTCAGCGGGAAGGATAACGCTTTTGTCAGCAGGGGTCATGGCATGAAGCTGAAATATACTCCTCTCCAGCTGCAGGTCCTCCTATCCGAGGAAGAGGAAAGCCCCCATCATGCGCATTATAGCCAGCCAGTTGATTTTCGGGGCAAGCTGGTGTACGTTGGGGAACTGCATAGCATGCTGTCCCCCCTATGCGCATACCTAAAATACTTTTCGGGCGGCAACCTATCCATTGCATATATAATGACCGATCACGGGGCGCTGCCCATAAACTTTAGCCGGAGCGTCAGCCTGCTCAAAAAGAAGGGCTTGCTGGATGTTACCATCACCTCGGGCAATGCCTTCGGCGGGGATTACGAGTGCGTTAACATATACACCGCACTGAAGGCTGCCCTCAACGTTGCTGGCTGCGATGTAGCCATTGTTGCCATGGGGCCGGGCATACTGGGAACCGGTACCGCGTTCGGGTTTAGCGGCCTGGAGCTGGGGCTATATGTCAACATGGTGGCGGCCTCGGGGGGAAAGGTAGTGTACATACCGCGACTGGGGTTTGGCGATGCCAGGGAGCGCCACGTAGGAATAAGCCACCATTCCATTACTGTGCTCAAGTATATTATCCAGTACCCCGTTCCCCTGGTGCTACCCCTGATGGATAGATCGAAGCTTTCAAGGGTGGTAAGGCAGCTTAAAGATAACCGGCTGCTTGACAAGCACAGGACCGTCTTTTTGAGTGGACGGGATATAAGGAAAGCTTTGGAGCATTACAACCTTGCTCCCACCACCATGGGCAGGGGGATCGACGAGGAACCCTATTTTTTTTATACCCTGGGGGCAGCTGGGCACTACGGTTTGACCGAGGTCCTCCAAATATGATATGAGCAGATGAAAAAGGACAGGTTATAAATTCCCCTTAAGGCTCATAGTTATCAAGTAGGACAAATATTATAAAAGGCCTTGGGGGGATAACTTCATTGAACGCTTTCAAAATAAAAGCCTATGCAATGCTCCACATAAGGGAGAACCTGGTCCTTTACCTGCTGGTGATATTTGCATTTATCACGGGGGTGGCCGCCGGGGGGTTCACGGTGGGCTCTATCAGCGCCGAGCAGCGGATATACCTGGCGGATTACCTGCAGGGATATTCGTATATCCTTGGAGATCAGCCCCATGTGGATACTTCGGCCATATTCATAAAGGCCGTATTGCAGAACCTCAGGACTGCCTTCTTCATCTGGTTGTTTGGCCTGTCTTACCTGAGCATCCCACTGGCGCTGGTAACGGTGGGGGCGAGAGGTTTTTTTCTCGGATTTACCGTTGCCTTTTTAATTGACTACTATGCCCTGAACGGACTTTTTATGGTGTTAATCTGTATTTTACCCCAGTCATTCATCCTGGTGCCCTGCCTTGTGGTTATGGGCGTGCTGGCTACGCAATTCGGAATAGAGCGGTTCAAAATAAGAAAGCTACCCCACTTAAAGCAAATGAGGATGCGAAGAATTGCGCATTATACGTTCAAGTTTGTGTTTATATTGGTAGCTTTTTTTATAAGCAGCCTGTTTGAGGCTTTTGTAGTGCCCCTGGTCTTCAAATTATTGTTTGCCAATATGCTTAAAGGGAAGGAGTTTTTAGTCTTTTTATCGAAATAGATAAGATGGAGGCCAAGCGGACGGCGTATAATGGGTATCATAAATTTAGCATGGCAGCATGGAAACAAAATATGCGATAGGGAGGGGTGAGATGCGTGTATAAAAGCGCCGCTCAGTTCATTCAAAAGAAGATTGACGTACGGCCTGCGGTGGGATTGATACTGGGCTCGGGCCTGGGAGATGTGGTGGAAGCCATAGAGGACCCCGTTATCATCGATTACAAGGATATACCCGGTTTTCCCAAGGCCACGGTGCCGGGCCACAAAGGACAGTTTGTGGTCGGCCGATGTCAGGGAAAGGAGATAATAGCTGCCCAGGGGCGGTTTCATTATTACGAGGGTTACGACATGGAGCAGGTGGTTTTGCCGGTTCGTACCATGAAGGTTATGGGCATACATACGCTCATCATCACCAATTCGGCGGGAGGGGTAAACCCCGATTTTTCGCCCGGGGATCTGATGGTGATTAGCGACCACATAAACATATCGGGCATCAACCCGTTGAGGGGGAAAAATAAAGATGACCTTGGCCCGAGATTTCCCGACATGACCTATGCCTATGACCCCGGTTTAAGGCGCCTGGTTAAGGAGGTCGCAAGGGAGGCGGGTCTTAAAGTCAGGGAAGGGGTTTATGCCATGATGACGGGACCCAGCTATGAGACCCCGGCCGAAATACGCATGTTGCAGAGGCTGGGCGCCGATGCGGTCGGCATGTCCACCGTGCCCGAGGTTATAGCCGCCGTCCATGCCGGTTTAAAGGTGGTGGGCATCTCGTGTATCACCAACATGGCTGCCGGGATATTGGACAAGCCACTAACCCATGAGGAGGTTATGGAAGTGGCCGGGCGGGCGGCCAGGGACTTTACCAGGCTCCTGCTGGGCTTTATCGCAAAATTATGACGGATTAATCATTGTGGTCAATGCAGCCGGTTTGACAAAAAGCGCGCGTACGTCGATTTGACGGCGCTTTTTGATGTGCATAACCCTCCTATTGGATGGAAAACCTAATCCTAGAAGACGAGATTGTATAGGAGGGATCGCATTGAGCACATTGAAAAGTGCCGTTATTTGCTGTCTATTGGCGATAATTTTTACCCTCATGCCTTTTGGAATGGCCGCAGCTGCAGCTGCGCAACCGGTAACCGAGCTTCCATTTGCCATACAGGCTAAAGCAGCACTACTTATGGATTATGATACGGGCACCGTGCTGTACGAAAAAAATGCGCACCAGAAACTTCCCATGGCCAGTATAACCAAGATAATGACCCTTCTGCTGGCCATGGAGGCCATCGAGGATGGCAGGCTGAAGCTGGATGATCCCGTGCATGTCAGCGAACATGCCGCCAGCATGGGCGGGTCTACCGTATTTTTAGAGGCGGGTGAGACCTTCCCGGTATCCACCATACTGGAGAGCGTAATAGTAGCATCGGCCAACGATGGCAGCGTTGCCCTGGCTGAAAAGATATACGGCAGCCACGAGCTGTTTGTTCAGAAGATGAACGAGCGAGCCCAGCAGTTGGGGATGAAAAACACCAATTTCGTCAACTGTACCGGCCTGCCCGCCGAAAACCATTATTCCACAGCATATGACATTGCCCTGATGAGCAGGGAACTGCTGAAGCACCAAACCTTCTTCAAATGGAGCACTATATGGATGGATTACATGAGGGACGGCAAGACCATGCTGGTCAATACCAACAGGCTGGTCAGGTTTTACGAAGGCTGTGACGGCGTCAAGACTGGCTATACCCAGGAGGCCGGACACTGCGTTTCAGCCACAGCAAAGCGCGGAAACCTGAGGCTTATAGCCGTCATACTGGGGGCACCCACATCTCAGGTAAGGTTTAGCGAAGCCAGTAAGCTTTTGGACTACGGCTTTGCCAATTACGAGTCGGTTCTTGTGGTCAAGAAAGGCCAGATCGTTCAAAACGAGATACCCGTAACGGGAGGCAAGACCACTAAGATAATGGGATTGGCGGCAGACAACCTGTCATTGCTAATTGGCAAAGGCGAACCAAAGGAGTTTACCAAGGATGTACAGATCTCGGCTCCTCTGAAGGCTCCCATCGAAAAGGGCCAAAAGATAGGGGAGCTGACGGTCAAGAGGGATGGCAAAGAGGTTGGGAAAGTGGACATCGTGGCAGGGGAGTCGGTGGAAGTCGCCGGAGTATTCGATTATTTCAACAGGATATTTAACAGCTGGCTTAAGAAGCCGGCAGGCGAAAAGAAGAAGTAACGCCTTAGACCTTTGATATTTGGGTTCCATTGAACATTGCCCGAATAATTCCGATAGAGGTTTAAATGGATCGGCAAAGGCATAATGTCGATCCATTTTTATTTGATTAAAATGAAAATCCAGATAAAGGGTTTCATAATGGCGATCAATCATGTACAATAAAGGCATGGAATACTTGTCTGCTTTTAAAGCGCCTATCATGCAGAGATATGGAGGGTTGTCTGAAGTGTACCTGAATTGGATTGACATACTATTAAGCCTGCCGGCTGTGTTTTTGGCCATATCCTTTCATGAGTTTGCCCATGCCCTTACGGCTTACTGGCTGGGGGACCCAACTCCCAAAAATCAGGGGAGGCTTACCTTATATCCTTTGGCCCATGTGGATTGGCTGGGTCTAATACTGTTTGTTCTGTTCGGATTTGGCTGGGCCAGGCCGGTGCAGGTCAATCCCTCAAACTTTAAAAGCCGGAAGTGGGGTAGTATAGCCGTGTCCCTTTCGGGGCCGCTGGCCAATATGCTGTTAGCCCTTGCGGCACTGGTAGTTTTGGTGGCAGCAGAGCTATTCATTTTCTCCTACAGGGCTATCGTGCTGGGAATTATTGACCGGGTAGTGCAGCTGAATATAGTATTTGCCATCTTAAATTTAATACCCATACCTCCTTTTGACGGGTATCACATCATAAAGGGGCTATTTTATCGCAGAAATGCGAAATTTTTCTGGAATTTCGAGTACTACGGCATGTTCATACTGTTTGCATTTATAGTGCTGGGAGGGTTTAAGATGCTGGTGCACCCTCCTGCCCGATACATCTATCAGCAATTGATGCACCTGCAAAGCTTTTTGCTTTCTCTATTGCAATAAGAGGAAGGGGGTAATAGGGGTTTGGGTTATCAGGTAAGGCTTGAGGTTTTTGAAGGGCCGCTGGATCTTTTGCTGCACCTCATCTCCAAGGCCAAAATAAACATAGAGGACATATCCATATCCGAGATAACTGCGCAGTACATGGATTACTTGAGCCAGATGCAGGCTCTGGATATCGATATTGCAAGCGAATTCATGGTCATGGCTGCCACCTTGCTCCATATAAAGTCGTCTAGGCTGCTTCCCAAGCCTGCTTCGCAGCAGCCGGAGGAGCAGGAGCCCGATCCGCAGCAACAGCTGATCCAGAGGTTGAAGGAATACAAGAAGTACAAAGATGCCGCTGAATGGCTCCGTGAAAGGCATATGGTGTATTCCGGCATGTACAGCAAGCTGCCGGAAGAGCTTATTGATACGGGCGAAAATGTAAAGTTCTCGAATGTAACCAAGGAGGACCTTGCGCAGGCCATGATGGCACTGCTTAATAAGAAGAAGGCTTCTCAAGAGGCTCAACCCGTTGTCCGCAACATTAAGCCCGAACCCATAACGCTTCAGGACAGGATAAATCAGCTGACAGCCCTGCTGGTAAGGCGTGGAAAGGTGCTGTTTTCCCAGCTGGTCAGAAAGAGGTTTTCCAGGCTGTACGTCGTTGTAACCTTTTTGGCGTTGCTGGAAATGGTAAATAAGGGCTGGATTGTGGTGCAGCAATCCAGGCCGTTTTCCGATATATTCATTCAAAGGAAGGGATCTAGATGGAAGAACAGCAGATGATGGCCATAGCAGAAGCAATTTTATTCATTGCAGGAGATCCGGTACCCGTAGGGAGCATTGCTGCGGTGTTGGACATCGACGACGATGATGCCCGGCGATTGATGGAGAAGATGGCGGCAAGCTATGCTTTGCAGCATAGAGGTCTGCAGCTCATAAGGGTTAACGATTCATATCAACTGGTTACACGGCCCGAATACGGCGAGTATATCCGTAAGTTTACCGGCATGGATAAGGAGCAGCCGCTCTCCAGGGCGTGCCTTGAAACCCTGGCCATCATCGCCTATAACCAGCCCGTGACAAAAGCCGATATCGAGCAGCTCAGGGGGGTAAAATGCGATCACGCCATTGCGGTGCTGCTCGACAAAAATCTGATCTGCGAGGTGGGAAGGCTTGACGCGCCGGGAAAACCCAAGCTGTACGGAACTACCGACCTGTTTTTGAAGAGCTTCGGGCTGTCCAGCATCCATGACCTGCCTTCTCTTACGTCGCAACAGGATGCATGAATCTTATCCCCTGCACCGCGTATTTTTTTTAGGGAGCGTGAAAAACTAGAAAAAAATGCATGGGGTGCAGGTGGCTGTGGCTTTATACCTTTGCATAATCGCGGCTATATTGATAGTGTTTGCCTTGATCAGCATGGTCACGGTGCGTATAGAGATTAGTTTGAGTATAGAAAATGGGCGCAACGAGTCATTTTTGATAATAAGTACCCTGGGCGGACTTGTACGCAGGAAGCTGCCCATTGCCTTGGGGAAAGGCGCCGGTCTCATGTCTCCTTCGAGAACGGCAAGGCCATCCGATCAGGGAAAAACAGCCGTGTCCCCCCTGGAAATTATCGGCCTGGTAAAGGATGGGTTTATAAGGGGGCAGCAGAATGCCCGGTATTTTAATAGCTTTAAAGGTAAGGCCCGGGTAGAGAATTTTGAGTTAATGGCAAGGCTGGGTACCGGCGATGCTGCTCATACGGCGCTGCTGTGCGGCAGCCTTATATCGTTGCTGCACATAGCGCTTTTTTATCTGCAAAACAACTATCATCTCGGGAAAAAGGAAATCGGTGTCACGCCTGTGTTTGAGGGGGAAGTCTTTCAGCTGTACTTTAATTGCATAATAGCCATTAAATTGAGATATATTATAATTGCTGGAATCAAAAAAACAGCTGAAAAAATAAAGGGCGGTGAAAAAGTTGTCAGGGCATCCAATTGAAAACATCATGAAGACCACTATGGAAAATATCAAGGAGATGATAGATGTAAACACCATTGTGGGCGATGCCGTAGAGACTGCAGATGGCAATGTCATCATACCGATATCCAAAGTTTCCTTCGGCTTCGTAGCAGGCGGTGGCGAATATAAGGATGGGGGCAAGGACCAAAAGCAGGGCAGGGGTGGCGTGGAGGGCGAAACCTCATCATCCATGCCTTTTGCCGGTGGTACCGGAGCGGGCGTATCGGTCAACCCGGTGGCGTTTTTGGTGGTGGGCGGCGGTAGCGTGAGGCTCTTGCCGGCTCATTTTCGTACTTCTACCGACCGCATTATCGAAATGCTTCCCCAGCTAATCGAGGACGTACAGAGCCTGGTTGGGTCAAAAAAGAAAAATGGCCACAATCCCCCTACACAGCAAAATGTGCAATAGGCGGCAAAAAGCCGCCTTTATTTTATGTTCCCTTTGAGGTATACTATAACTTGTATTTTTCAAGAAGGTAAGTAAATGTATCTTGGAATGGGGAAGTTGGCCCGGTGTCCATATTGAAAGGGGATGACGTGTGCGCCTGCAAAAGTATATGGCTCATTGCGGAGTGGCTTCGCGCAGAAAGTGCGAAGAGATGATAAAGGAGGGCCGCGTTACCGTCAACGACCAGGTGGTTACTCAACTTGGGGTAAAGGTAGACCCGCAAAAGGATGAAGTAAAGGTGGATGGCAAGCCCATTTCGCTGGAGCAAAAACAGGTATACATCCTCCTGTATAAACCGCGGGGATACGTGACCACGGTGAAGGATACCCACCGCAGGCCCACGGTGATGTCACTATTGGGAATCCAGCCCGTCAGGGTATACCCTGTGGGTAGGCTGGATTTTGACACGGAGGGGCTATTGTTGCTCACCAATGACGGCGAGCTGGCCAACAGGCTTATGCACCCGCGGTACGGCGTTGAAAAGGAGTATTATGTGGTGGTAGAAGGCCGCCCCTCCAAGTTGCAGATCCAAAGCTTTATAGATGGGATCGATATAGGCGATGCCGTTGCCCATGCCCATAAGGTGAGGCTGCTGTGGCAGAAGAGCAACAGCTCGGCATTCAAGATGGTATTGAAGGAGGGGAGAAACAGGCAGGTAAGGCGGATGTTTGAGGCCATCGGTTGCCCGGTCAAGTTTTTAAGGAGGGAGCGTTTTGGAAATCTGGCCCTGGGCAATTTAAAGCCCGGAGAGTGGCGATACCTGGGTGAGGATGAGGTCGAGAAATTAAAAAAACTGACGGAGGCGAAAACATGATAACCTTCAGGAAGATTGAGCCCCGGGACCTGGATGGGATATACTTAAATGAAGTTTTGCGCCCCTTGATTACAGTTTCGAACCAGGGAGAGAGGTTTGCCGTGGTGGCCGAAGAGGATGGGCACATAAAGGGGGGAGTAAGTGGCTTCACGCAGGGTGAAGATGCCTTTTTACAGCAAATTGCGGTACTGCCCGGCCCGGACAAGGGACCTTTAACGGACGGGTTGATCCGTTCTCTTGCATACATACTCGACAGGGACGGCATCAGGAAGCTATTTGTTGCAGAGGACGAAAATTTTAACCTTTACAAGAGAATAGGGTTTAAACGCACTGGCTGCCAGGATTCAAATTACTGCCTGGTTTTGGATATACCATCATTCTTTGGACAAAAGACATGCAGGTGAAATGGTTGCGGTAATTTTTCTATACAAAAGGATGAGTTTTTGATATAATTGTATATTAATTTATAATATATTATAAAGCCTCAATTTTTCTCCAATTAAGGTTTTGTGCTCATTGAAAGGGGTTATAGATGTATTAAAGCCTTATTATTTATGTTGCAATGAACATAGATTTTTTGGGGCGCGCGTCTGCCTGAGGTGAAGGTGCCCCGAGCCGGGAGAATGTATGCCAATGAAGTTCTTCAAGGGTTTGAAACAATAAATGGCTTAAAACCGCTGGCATGAATCTGCCGGATGTAAATCGGGTACATCGTAGGCCGACGTGATCCCTGTAATGGCTGCTGGGATAATAGGCAGGCTATGATGATGGTTAAAACCAAAAAATTTTTTATAAAAAAAGCAGGAAAAAAGATATTTATGTAGAATTAAAAGAAGTTGGGTCGGAATTTTTCTTTTTAAAATTTAAAACGATCTGGAGGGTGTTGGATGAGTACATACGACAAAATAAGGATTATGCAGGATCGAAAGCTGGCCATCCGCCAGGGGGGTGGCCCGGAGAGGATTCAAAAGCAGCACGAGAGCGGCAAACTAACTGCTCGCGAGAGGATCGAACGGCTGGTGGATCCGGGGAGTTTTGTCGAGCTCGATGCGTTTGTGGAGCATCGCTCGGTGGAATTTGGCCTGGATAAGATGAAGATGCCTGCCGATGGTGTGGTGGCGGGTTATGCTACCATCGACGGCAGACCCGTATATTTGTATTCCCAGGACTTTACCGTGATGGGCGGTTCGCTGGGCGAGATGCATGCCAAGAAGATTACCAAGATAATGGACATGGCCATGAAAACTGGCTGTCCCATCCTGTGCATCAACGATTCGGGTGGGGCAAGGATCCAGGAAGGCATAGATGCCTTGAGCGGCTATGGCGAGATCTTCTTCCGTAACACCATGGCCTCGGGCGTGGTGCCGCAGATCTCGGTGATAGTTGGGCCGTGTGCCGGTGGGGCGGTCTACTCTCCAGCGCTTACCGATTTTGTGTTCATGGTGGATAAGATAAGCAAGATGTTCATCACGGGTCCGCAGGTGGTTGAGGCATCAACTGGCGAAAAGGTGACGGCAGAGGATCTGGGCGGCGCTGTGACCCACAACAAGATGAGCGGCGTTGCGCACTTCATAAGCGCTAACGAGGACGAGTGCTTTACCTCGGTTAAAAAGCTATTGAGCTATCTGCCCCTCAATAACATGGAAGACCCGCCGCTCTACGAGTGCCAGGATGATCCTAACAGGCTGGCACCCGAGCTTAACAGCATCATTCCCGATAATCCCAATAAGGCTTATGATGTAAAGGATGTTATCAGACAGGTAGTGGACTACGGCGAATTTTTCGAGGTCCAAGCGCTGTATGCACCCAACATCGTTGTGGGCTTTGCACGGCTGAATGGCAGATCGGTGGGAATTGTGGCCAACCAGCCTAACGAGCTGGCCGGCTGCTTGGACATAAATTCGTCCGATAAAGCTGCCCGGTTCGTGCGTTTTTGCGATGCTTTTAACATTCCGATCATAACCTTTACCGATGTTCCGGGGTATCTGCCGGGAGTGGGGCAGGAACATGGTGGAATTATCCGGCACGGTGCAAAGCTTCTATATGCATATTCGGAGGCAACTGTTCCCAAAATCAACGTGATTTTGCGCAAGGCATATGGCGGTGCGTATATAGCTATGAGCAGCAAGCATCTGGGCGCCGACATAGTGATGGCCTGGCCTACGGCCGAGATTGCCGTAATGGGGCCCGAAGGTGCCGCTAACATCATATTTAAGAAGGACATTGAAAGCTCGGCAGATCCCATGGAGACCAGGCAGCAAAAGATCGAAGAATACCGCAATCGTTTTGCCAGTCCTTATGTAGCGGCTGCCCGCGGGTATGTCGATGATGTAATTGAGCCCGAGGCCACAAGGCCACGACTTATCAGCGCTCTTCAGATGCTGGAAGGCAAGCGCGAAAACAGGCCACCGAAAAAGCATGGCAATATACCTGTGTGATTAGAGTGAAATGAGGTGGATAAAAGTGGGTATCGTTTGGGACAGCGTAAAAGTAATGGTTCTCGGCATGGGGACCGTATTCGTGGCCTTAATTGGTCTGGTATTCATAGTCAAAGCCCTGCATAGGGTTACCGATAGTAAGGTGCAACCGAAAAATGAGGTTAAATCTGATCAGGCTGTTGAACCTGCTGAAAAAATTGGCCAGGTTGAAGATGCGGTTCAACTCCAGGAGAGCAATGAAGAGGACGATGAGCTGATAGCGATTATAACCGCTGCCGTTGCAGCTTCCATTCATCGTTCCACCCACGACATCGTTGTCAGATCCATAAGGCGCGTTCCTGCCATAACGCCCATATGGAATAGGGTAGGCCGTCAGGAACAAATTGCAAACAGGTTATAAAAAATAATCATTTAAGGAGGAAGTAAGTATGAGAAAGTTCATAATAACCGTTAACGGAAAATCCTATGAGGTCGAAGTGGAAGAGCTATCTGCCCAAACAGGTAGTGCAGCTGTACAGCCTGCACCCGTGATTTCAACTGCACCGGTAGCCCAGCCAGCTGCTCAGCCAGCGGCGCAGGTAGCTGCAGCGCCAAAGCAGGAAAAGGCTGTTGAGCAAAAGCCAAGCGCGCAGCCCATACCCAGTGGAGCTGACCTCGTAAGGGCTCCCATGCCAGGTACTATTCTGGATATAAAGGTTAATGTTGGGGATGAGGTAAAGAGAGGACAGGTGCTGTTGATACTTGAGGCTATGAAGATGGAGAACGAGATCATGGCTCCCAGGGATGGCAAGGTAGTTGCAATCCAGGTGGATAAGGGAGCATCTGTAAATGCCAATGATGTATTGGTGGCTTTACAATAGAGAGAAGTGATGTGGGGGAGGAGAATTAGTGGAAAAACCTTTTATTCAAGTTATACTGGACTTTATTGGAGATTCGGGCTTTGCTGCCATAACATGGCAGCAAGCCTTGATGTTGCTTATATCTTGGATTTTAATTTATCTGGCCATAAAGAAGAAATATGAACCTCTGTTGCTTTTGCCCATAGCATTTGGCATGATGCTGGCCAATCTGCCGTTGGCCGGGTTGACCGCTGAGCCCCAATATGAAATGGTAAATGGTCAAATGAAGCTAAAAGAGGTTGGAGGGCTTTTGTACTATCTGTACCAGGGAGTCAAACTGGGGATATACCCCCCGCTAATATTCTTGGGCATCGGGGCAATGACTGATTTCGGTCCGCTGATCGCCAATCCCAGCAGCTTGCTCTTGGGAGCGGCTGCACAGCTGGGGATATTTGCAGCCTTTTTCTTGGCCAGGTTGCTGGGATTTGATCCTAGGGCTGCTGCGTCAATCGGCATAATCGGCGGAGCGGATGGCCCTACCGCTATATTCCTGACCACCAGGTTAAAGCCGGAGCTTTTAGGGCCCATTGCCATTGCCGCCTATTCATATATGGCTTTGATACCCATGATTCAACCGCCAATCATGCGGGCTCTTACCACAAAGAAGGAACGCCAGGTGATGATGGAACAGCTCAGGCCGGTATCCAAACTGGAGAAGATCTTGTTCCCCATAGTGGTAACGGTGGTTGGTTCGCTTCTTGTACCTTCAGCGGCGCCCCTGCTGGGGATGCTCATGCTGGGCAACCTCTTCAGGGAAAGCTTTGTGGTGGACCGGCTCAGCAATACGGCACAGAACGAGCTCATCAACATAATAACCATATTCCTGGGCGTAACGGTTGGGTCCACTGCAACCGCTGAAAGGTTTTTATCTCCCGATACCCTCAAAATTATCGCCCTTGGACTTGTAGCCTTTGCATTTAGCACGGCAGGCGGTGTATTGTTTGGCAAGATCATGTACTGGGCGACAAAAGGCAAAGTCAATCCCCTGATAGGATCGGCGGGGGTATCGGCTGTACCCATGGCTGCCCGCGTTTCGCAGGTGGTAGGGCAAAAGGAGAATCCATCCAATTTCCTTTTGATGCATGCCATGGGACCCAATGTGGCCGGAGTCATCGGTTCGGCCATTGCAGCCGGAGTGCTTCTCAATCTATTTGGCTGATAATGAAATTTTTGGTTATAGGAGGCTATTCATATGGCGAAGGTTAGGATAACCGAAACTGCTTTGAGGGATGCGCATCAGTCATTGATCGCAACCCGGATGAGCACCGAAGAAATGCTGCCCATAGTAGAGCTGATGGATCAAGTCGGATATTATTCCTTGGAGATGTGGGGCGGAGCCACATTTGATGCCTGTTTGAGGTTTTTAAATGAAGACCCATGGGAGAGGCTTCGCAAGGTAAGGAAGATAGTGAAGAACACAAAGCTGCAGATGCTGCTCAGAGGGCAGAACCTGCTGGGATATAAGCATTATCCCGACGATGTGGTTAAGGAATTTGTTAAGAGGGCAGTGGGCAACGGTATCGACATCATTAGAATATTCGATGCGTTGAATGACGTAAGGAACCTTGAGACGGCCATCAGGGCCACCATCGATGAAGGTGCCCATGCGCAGGCTACCGTCGTATATACCATAAGCCCCATACATGACATACAGCACTATATCGATACCGCCAAAACGCTGGAGAAGATGGGAGCCCATTCCCTGTGTATAAAGGATATGGCCGGGCTATTGACCCCTTACAGGGCGTACGAGCTGGTCACCGAACTCAAAAAGGTCGTGAAGATACCCATTCAGGTTCACTCCCATTACACCAGCGGTTTGGCATCCATGACCTATCTCAAAGCCGTGGAGGCTGGAGCAGACGTGATCGACTGCGCCATTTCGCCCATGGCCCTTGGTACCTCTCAACCGGCTACCGAACCCATGGTGGCTGCCCTCAAGGAGACGCCGTACGATACCGGACTTGACCTCGACCTGCTCAGCAAGATTGCCGATTATTTCAGGCCTTTGCGCGAAAAGTATTTAAGCAGCGGTTTGCTCAATCCAAAGGTATTGTCGGTAGACGTAAATACCCTACGTTATCAGGTACCCGGCGGAATGCTTTCCAACCTGGTATCCCAGCTCAAGCAACAAAACAGGCTGGATAAGTATGAAGAGGTGCTCAAGGAAGTACCCAGAGTACGTGAAGATCTGGGCTATCCGCCGCTGGTAACCCCGACCAGCCAGATGGTGGGAACCCAGGCGGTGCTCAACGTTATAACCGGCGAGCGCTACAAGATGGTTCCCGCTGAAGTGAGAGCCTACGTGAGGGGCGAATATGGCAGGCCTCCGGGAACAATCAAAGAAGAGGTGCGCAAGAAGATCATAGGAGATGAGCAGCCCATCACCTATCGTCCTGCCGATGCTCTTGAGCCGGCGCTCGACAAGTATCGTGAGGAGATAAAGGCTTATATGGAGCAGGAAGAAGACGTCCTCACCTATGCGCTGTTCCCGCAGGTAGCCATGAACTTCTTCAAGTACCGCCAAGCTCAAAAATACAAGATCGACAGCACTTTGCTGGATGAGGAGAATAAGGTACATCCGGTTTAACCGAAAATTGAAGATGGGAAATTATAGGTTGAAGGGGTGGCATGCAGGCACGCCGAACGCGGCCTAAAGAGAAGGGCCCATGGCTTGCCGGCCACCTTCTTCTTTTTGCAGTGCAAACCATTCAAACTGGTGGGGAATGCCGGTAAGAAGCGGGCATTTATGTGACTTAGCATATGTAATGCAGGTAAGTTTAGCATCTGTAATGCAGGTATATGATGTTGGGGCAGTTGCTGGTATATCTCAATACCCTGACCTGGCTGCCCGGTTTTATCCTTCTTCCGCATTTGAGGCACATGTAATTTTTCTTGTATAGGATGTCTCTGGCGATCTCGACGTTGAGGTGGCCGTACTTTTTCCAGCTTTTCCAGCCGGTTTTGCATAAAAGGTGGCGCTTATCGTAATCTGCATATACCCATCTCAATATCCTATGAAAGTGCAGGGGATACCTGGTATACTTTACATACTGGACGGGCACTCCGAGGCTTAACGCATATTCCTGAAAGGCGTTTTCTATTGCCGCCTGCAGGGGATCCATGATCTTTGTGCTGTTTACGTTATATCCCTCCTGTTTGAGCTTATGCCTCACCGTTTCAAACATGTATCCCTGGCAGATCAATATTTCCTCGTGCTTGCTTACGTTTAGCTTTGATATGAGCCAATATACTATTTCCTCGCATTTGTCTATGTATGCTTTTTTCTCAAAGGCGCCTTCATGATAGAATTCAACGGGGATGAAGTCAAAGAGGAATTCCTTTGTCTCCACGCGCATGGCGCCAATGCAGGTACCCCCTACCAGGCTTCCGCTTCCCGCGTCGTCGATTTGTACCAAATACATTCACTCCTTATGCCAAATGTCGAAGTCTATCCTGAACTTATTATTGTAATAAACCATGTTTTTAAAACGGTTACTACGAGAATCGTGTAAATACTTGAAGATAGTAGTAAAATACTAAAGGGAGATGGTGGCGGTGGCAAAGCGTGTTGAGAGATGTCGGTATTTGATGGTATAATAATATGGATAAAAGAGGATGCAGAAGGAGATGGAATATGAGGATTCTGGTATCTAACGATGATGGTATTTCTTCTAAGGGCATTATTCAGCTGGCGCAAAGCATGAGCAGGATCGGGGAAGTGGTGGTAGCGGCTCCCGATGAAGAGAGGAGTGCGACGGGCCATGCAATAACGTTGCATAAGCCCCTGAGGATAGAACCGGTAGAGCTTCCCGGCGTAGACGTTGAGGCCTACTCCATCAACGGTACGCCGGCTGACTGCGTAAAAATTGGCGTTGACGTCATAATGAAGCGGAAGGTAGACCTGGTCATATCGGGCATCAATAGAGGACCAAACTTGGGCACCGACGTCATATATTCGGGTACCGTTTCGGCAGCCATTGAGGGATGTATCCTGGATATCCCATCGGTTGCCATATCGCTGGCATCGTATAAGTCCAACGATTTTTCGTATGCCGGCGAGGTAGCGGTGGAGGTGGCCCAAAAGCTGCTTGAGCACGGGCTGCCCAGGGGAGTTCTGCTCAACGTAAACGTGCCCGCGGTACCAAGAGGGGAGATAAAGGGCATAAAGGTTGTGCGGCTGGGTATTCGGCGCTACGCCGAGACATACATCAAGCGGCTGGATCCTCGGGGTAAGCCGTATTACTGGCTTACCGGTGAGGTTATCGACACTTCCAGGGAGGATATGCAGCTGGATACCGATATAGCGGCTGTAGGCCAGAATTACGTTGCAATTACGCCGATTCACCTGGATCTGACGTATTATCCCTTTATGGATAAGGTGACGGGCTGGTTTCAAGGACGATGACTGAGGAGCTAAAAGAAAGGCGGGATGTTGTGTGGAAAAGGGAGACATGTGTTCCATCGACGTAAAAGCGGTTTTGGATATAGACAATTTCCCAGACCTGTATAAGATAGTGGATTTTTTGAACAAGAATTTAAAGGATAAGGGCCTGATTTTCGGACTTGCTAAAAAGGATGAGGGCACAATGCGCATATCCATATACGAAGTTGGCAAAATGAATAAATAAAACCTTAAACTTGCAAATGGAAGATAATGGGCTAAAATATCCTTGTAAGCATTAAAGGGACCATGTTTGAGGAGGATTTTTTTAATGGAGAGCGAGGATTTACTTCAAAGGATTACCGAGCAATATAAGAGGATGAGCAAGGGCCAAAAGCTCATTGCGGATTATATCCTGAACAATTACGACAAAGCCGCCTTTATGACGGCGTCCAAGATAGGCCAGAAGGTTGGGGTAAGCGAGTCCACGGTGGTAAGGTTTGCCAATATGCTGGGCTATGAGGGATATCCGCAGCTTCAGAAGGCGCTACAGGAAGTGATTCGCAATAAGCTGACTACCGTGCAGCGAATAGAGATGACATCCGAGCTGGATGAATCTACCCTGTTGAAGACGGTGTCAAAGATGGATATAAACAACATACGTCTTACCGTTGAGGAGATTGACAAAGAGGTATTCAACAGGGTGGTGGACAGGATATTTTCAGCCAGAAGCATATACGTGCTGGGACTTAGAAGCGCTGCTCCTCTGGCCCAGTTTATGGGGTATTATCTGAGCTTCATATTTGAAAATGTGAGAGTGGTGACGTCGGGGGTAAACGATATACTGGAGCAGCTAATACACATTCAGCCAGAGGATCTGCTCATTGGCATAAGCTTCCCCAGGTATGCAAGGCGTACGGTAGAGGCGATGGTATTTGCCAAAAACAAAGGGGCTGAAACCGTGGCCATAACCGATTCGCTGCTGTCGCCCCTTACCTCTCATGCCGACCATATACTATTGGCGAGAAGCGATATGGCCTCCTTTGTGGATTCCCTGGTGGCGCCTCTGAGCCTCATCAATGCCCTGATCGTGGCCGTGGGCATTCGCAAGAAGGCCGATATCTCATCCGAATTTCAAGAGCTTGAGAGGATATGGGGCGAATACCACGTATATATCGGTAAGGATGGATCTTAAGGGTAAATATGCTGGTATATATTGCAAGGCACGGGGAGACCGAGTGGAACGTTGAAGGCAGGACCCAGGGAACCAGCGATATAGGGTTGACAGATAAAGGGCGCAAGCAGGCCCTGCAGCTGGCCAGGCGCCTTAAAGGTGAGCCTATTAGGGCAATATACTGCAGCGATTTGAAAAGGGCGTTAGAGACTGCCTCAATCATAGGGCAGGAGTTAGGAATTGGAATGGAGGTCACCCCGCTTCTGAGGGAGGCTTCTTTTGGCGAGTGGGAAGGCCATACCATAAGCGAGATCGAGCGCATCTTTCCGGGACAGCTATCCCGATGGTATTGCGATTATACCTTTTGCGCCCCGGGAGGGGAAAGCTTAAGCCGTGTCAGGGAGAGGATAGTCGAGTTTATAAGCCAAATTAAGGCTTTAAAGATGGCACGGGATGAAAGCATCCTGGTGGTTTCCCACGCTTTGACCTGCAAAGTGCTGATATTGGAGCTCATGGATCTCCCCTTATCCTATATCAGGAGAATAAAGCAGGACAATGTAGGATTGACCGCCATAAGAATGTTGCCCGAAGGCAATGCGCTCATTTTTCTCAACGAGACATGCCATGATTGATGATCGAATATTACTTGTACCGCATGGCCTGTCGGGTTATAATGATAGATGTAAGGGATTTGCGGTGGGCAGGTAATAATGTAAAGCCGGTAATGGAGGGTATGGAATGAATCTGGTGGGAAGCAAAGAAGTGGCCCGGGCGGCTATAGAGATGTCGCTGACCCGGACCAGGGAAGAGGAAAGAGCGCTAAAGGAGCGGCTTCAACGGGAGGGCATAAGCGCCGCCGCAGTCGATTACGGCGGGGAATTCATAACTTCGGTCAACAAGGTTGTAGAGCGAGCGGTGGTAGCCGCTAAAAGGGAAGGGGTAATAAGCGAAACCCATCCGGAAGAAGGGGCGGTGGCAGGAGCGACCAGGGAAGCCCTTTCGCAGATGATGGACAAGGCCATTGGCCTTAACGTAGGCGGTAAGATAGGGATTGCCAGATCCGGCGACCACATAAGCGTGGCTTTGTTCTTTGGCATAGGGATGATCCATTTGAACGAGGTGGCCATCGGCCTGGGACATAGGGTGGTATAGTTGGGGTGTTTTCTATATGCGCATTAAGGCTATAAGGGGAGCCATAACGGTGGAAGAAAATACGCGTCAGGAGATTCTGGATAAGACAAAAAGGCTGCTCAGCACCATAATGGAAAGAAATGCCTTGCGTTACGAGGACATGGTCAGCGTCATATTTACGGCTACAAGGGATCTGGATGCGGTATATCCTGCGGTTGCTGCCAGGGAAATGGGCATGACCCAGGTGCCGCTTTTGTGCTGCCAGGAGATGTACGTGGAGGGCAGCCTGGAAAGGTGCATACGGGTCCTCATCCATGCGTATATGGATGATGCCAGAGCTGCGCATCACGTATACCTTGAAAAAGCGGTAAGCTTGAGACCGGATATCGCGCAAATCGAGCATTAGAGGAGTGTCTCAATGAAGACGATCGCCATTGCCATAGATGGGCCTGCAGGGGCAGGAAAGAGCACCATAGCTAAGTTGGTTGCCAATAAGCTTAACATACATTATTTGGATACGGGAGCCATGTATCGTGCGGTAGCTTTAAAGGTGCTAAAGGAAGGTTTGGACCCTTCAAACCATGAAGAGGTCATATCGGTGCTCCCGTCGACCCACATCGGGGTTACATATCAGTACGGGCTTCAACGGGTGTACCTGGATGGGGAAGACGTTACCCATCTGCTCAGGCAACCGGAGGTGGCCAAAGCTGCTTCGGAGGTAGCGGTCATTCCCGAGGTGCGCATGAAGCTGGTGGAACTGCAGCGTAGCATAGCGCAGAACTATTCGGTGGTGGTAGACGGCAGGGACATAGGCACCTTTGTATTGCCCAATGCCGACAAAAAGTTTTATTTGACTGCTACCCTGGAGGAGAGGTCAAGGCGCAGATGGTTGGAGATGCGCGAGAAGGGATATGACCAGAGCCTGGAAGAGGTAAAAAAGGAGCTTGAAGCCCGTGATAAGAACGATATGAGCAGGGCCTTTGCGCCCCTGCGGAAGGCCGAGGATGCTATCCTCATAGATACCACGGGAAAATCGATCGAGCAGGTGGCCAATGAAGTGTGCGGATATTTGAGGGACATATCTGCCGACGGCAGGTAAAAGGGAAGCGGGGTGATATTTTGTTCTATAAATTTGCTCGGGCTATAGTGCGTCCCTTGATGTTTTTGCTCTTTAAGCCCAGGGTTGAAGGGCTTGAGAACTTTCCGATGGAGGGCAAGACCATCGTATATTCGAACCATATCTCACTGCTGGATCCCATATTGATAGGGTGTGTGCTGCCTAGGCAGGTGTTCTTCATGGCCAAAGCCGAGCTGTTTAGGATCCCGGTGCTTCGAACCATAATCAGGCATCTGGGAGCCTTTCCGGTAAAGCGGGGTTCGGCGGACCTGTCGGCCATTAAACACTCCCTTCAGGTGCTCAATGAAGGGAAGGTGTTTGGCATCTTTCCGGAAGGTACGAGAAACAAGACGGGGTTTCTCCAAAGCTTTTCTCATGGAATAGCTTCAATTGCCCATAAATCCAGGGCCAAGGTATTACCCGTCGCTATTGTGGGACGGTATAGGTTGTTCAGGCCCATGGCTGTCAGGATAGGCAAACCGCTCAATTTTGATGATTACTTTGCACAGAAATCCAATACGGAACTACTTGACAACATGGCCAATCAAATGGAACAGGCGTTAAGGGAATTGCTCAGCGCTTAAACTCCGAAGGAGGCTTGGAATTGGAAATCATAGTGGCCAAAAATGCGGGCTTTTGCTTCGGCGTCAGGCGCGCCGTAGAGGCGGTTTACGAACAGCTCAATATGACGGATAAGGTTTATACATACGGCCCCATCATCCACAATCCCCAGGTGGTGGAGGATCTAAAGGCAAAAGGTGTCGTCATTGCGGAAGATTTGGACGATATTGAGGAAGGCACCGTTGTAATCCGCTCCCATGGCGTGCCACCGCAGGTTTATGGCCTGATGAAGGATAAAGGGTTGAACGTGGTGGATGCCACGTGTCCATATGTGAAGAGGGTTCACAATGTGGTCAGCAAATACCACGGCAGGGGTTACCGTATCATTATAGTGGGAGAAAAGGAACATCCCGAAGTGGTGGGTATAAACGGCTGGTGCGATAATACCGCATTCGTGATCAATGACCCCGAACAGGTGGAGTCCTTACCCCATATGGAGAAAGCTTGCGTGGTAGCCCAGACCACCACGCCGCAGCAAAGATGGGAAGCCATAGTGGAGCGGCTCCACGACAAGGTCGATCAGCTTGAGGTTTTCAATACCATATGCAATACCACCGCCGTAAGGCAGGCTGAGGCAGAAGCCATAGCCAAAATGGTGGACGTGATGCTGGTCATTGGAGGTAAAAACAGCTCCAATACTCGAAAGCTCTATTCCATATGTAAAAACCATTGTGAAAAAACCTTTGCAATTGAAACTGCAAAGGATATTGATGTAAATGCAATACATCCAGGGGATAAGGTAGGCATTACTGCCGGTGCCTCTACTCCTGACTGGATCATCAAGGAGGTAATTGATATGGTGAATCAATTGGATGATGGTAAAACGGGTGGAACCATGAATGGGCAATCGCAGGAAGATGCCCGCATTGTGCAGGGACAAGCTGTACAGCAGGAAATGCAAAACGAAGTCCCGGAAAGCGTAAGCCGAAATCCGGGAAGCGGAGCTGACCAATCGGCGCCTGCACAGGACAACGCAGCACAGCAGGAACAACCCGAGCCGGAGATGCCAGCCATGGAAGATTTTGAAAAGGCTATGGTATCCTTGAGGCCCGGTCAGGTTGTTCGGGGCACGATAATCAAAATAATGCCCGAAGAAGTGATAGTAAACCTGGACTACAAGTCGGATGGCGTGTTACCCGTCAGTGAACTGACATTGGTTGATCCGCATACCGGTGAGGCTAAATGGCATGAAGGTGATCCAATAGACGTTCAGGTTGTGAAGATCGACGATGGCCAGGGCAACGTCCTTCTTGCGCGCAAGTCGCTTGAAAGAAGGCTTGCATGGAATGAGCTTGAAGAGGGCTTCAAGAGCGGCAAAGAGTTTAAAGGCATTTGTACTGAAGTGGTAAAGGGGGGCGTGCTGGCCGATATTAACGGCATTCAGGCCTTTGTGCCCGCTTCGCATCTATCTACCCGGTACGTAGAGGATTTAAATGCCTTTGTGGGGACGACGTTACAGCTTAAGGTCCTGGAAATGGACCGGCGCCGCAACAGGGTAGTGGCCTCCCAGAAGGTTATCCTGCAGGAGGAGGAAGAAGCCAGAAGGAAGGCGGTGTGGGATTCCATACAGGAGGGACAGGTCATTACGGGTACGGTTAAAAGGCTTACGGATTTCGGCGCCTTTGTGGATATTGGCGGGGTGGACGGCCTGGTGCATGTATCCGATCTGTCATGGGGGCATGTAAGCCATCCGAGCGAGGTGTTGCAGGAGAACCAGCCCGTAACCTTAAAGGTGCTTTCGGTGGACAGGGAAAAGGGGAGGATTTCCCTTGGTTACAAGCAGACCCTTCCCCAGCCGTGGGATAACGTCAGGGATAAATACCACGTGGGGGATATCGTGACCGGCAAGGTGGTAAGGCTCACCCATTTCGGGGCTTTTGTGGAACTTGAGCCGGGCGTTGATGGGCTGGTACATGTGTCGGAGATATCCGATAACCATATCAACAAGGCGGCCGATGTATTGCAGGTAGGGCAAACGGTAAGCGTCAAAATACTGGACATAAAGCCGGAACAGCGGAGGATAAGCCTCAGCATAAAGGAAGCGCTTCGTGAACAGGAAGAAAAAGAAGCCGGCCAGCTGGAACAGACCCATCAAAGCGATGAGGGTTTATCCATCAACTTAGGGGAGCTCCTTCGGGATAGATTAAAACAAGATAAGCAAGAATAAAAGCAGCGCAAGCTGCTTTTATTTTATTGCTCCTATATGTATAAAATTTTCGATTGTGGCAAGAATAAGTACTGAACCTCACAAACACATTGAGACCCCCCTTTACACTTGAAGCCGCAAAAGTGTTTTGCGGCTTTCTTTTTATCATATTATATGATAAACTCTATATTTATCGAGGTGCCATGCGGTGTAAGGGGGATTGGCCATGAACTGGACATATGAGGATTTTAAACGAGCCATTTTGGAGCTAACCGGCATCGATCTATCGAGCTATAAGGAAAAGCAGATGAAAAGGCGCATCGACTCGTTGATAAGACGTAACGGCTATGACGGGTACCGGACTTATTACCAGGTGCTCGTTGAAGATAAAAAGAAGCTGGACCAGTTTTTGAACTATATAACCATAAACGTCTCTGAGTTTTTTCGGAATCCGGGCCAATGGGCCATTCTTGAAAAGGAGATTCTACCGGATTTGCTAAAAAAATACGGCAGCCTCAAGATCTGGAGCGCGGCCTGTTCCACCGGCGAGGAACCGTATTCCCTGGTAATGCTGCTCGCCAAGTTTCTCCCGCTGGAGCGCATACGCATCCTGGCCACCGATATAGATCGGGAAGCGCTGGACAAAGCCAGGAGGGGGGTATACGATGCCAGGAGCTTACAGTCGGTGCCTCAGGAGCTGATAGATAGGTATTTCAAACCATTAGACGGGCTTTTCGCTATCGATGCTCGAATTAAAGCCTGCGTAGACTTTAAGCGCCATGATCTGTTGAATGACCCCTTTCCGGCAAATTGCCATCTCATACTGTGCCGGAATGTTATGATATATTTCACGGAAGAAGCCAAGGCAAAGATATACAGGAAGCTGCACGATGCGCTCCACCAGGACGGGGTATTGTTTGTGGGCAGTACCGAGCAAATCATAATTCCCCAGAAATATAGATTTCAACCCCTTAAGCCCTTTTTTTACAAAAAAATGTGAGGTTCAGCCGCTGCAGAGGACGTTTATCCTGGATGCTATGCTGTCAAGATCGACTATTTCGTCGTGAAGCCCGTGCTGAATGATGGCTTTGGGCATCCCAAATACGGTGCAGGTAGAGGCTGACTGTGCTATGACATAGCTGCCGGCCTTTTTAGCCTTTTGTATGCCTTCCAGGCCGTCGCTTCCCATGCCCGTCATTATTACGCACAGGGCTTCGGGACCATATGTATTGCCGGCGGTTTCCATGAGCAGGTTCACCGAAGGAGCATATATATAGTCAAACATTTCTTTTGGGTATAGGGAGATCACGTCCCTTTTTTCTACGGCTATATTCATACCGCCGGGACATATGTAAACGCAGCCCGGCTGCAATGCCTGATTATGACGGGCTTCGATTACGGGCACTGCCGAAATGGAATCAAGGCGTTGCGCCAGGCTTTTCGTAAATACGGGTGGCATGTGCTGTGCTATGACTATTGAAGCCGCGATGTCGGGCTTGATGTTGGGTATAACCTCCGCCAGGGCTTTGGGCCCGCCAGTCGATATTCCTATGCAAACTATAGCGTAACCGCTCTTTGACGGGAAATCGCTGTGTATGGCCTTATATTCGCCGGGTTGCTTTTTCTGAGCAGTGCCGTATGCGTTGCTTTCAAAGGCCATGTATATTTTTTTGAGCAGCGTATCTTCGCTTAACTGTTCCTTTGATACATAATCGATGGCGCCGTTTTCCAATGCCCTGAGGGTAAGTTCAACCTCCTGGCCGGTCAGGGAGCTTATCAGTATTATGGGCGTGGGACGGGTGGCCATTATCCTTTCTACCGCTTCGATGCCAGACATCTGGGGCATCACGATATCCATGGTAACTATATCGGGGTGCAGGGCGTGAACCTTTTCTACCGCTTCCATGCCGTTCCGTGCCACGCCCACCACCTTTATATTAGGATCCGTTTCGAGAAGTGAACGAATCCGCATTCGCATAAAAGCCGAATCATCGGTAATCAAAACCTTAATCAAAAAGATCATCTCCTACCAGCTCGTTTTCACGCATATATATTATAACAGAAAAGAGGTTATGGTTGAGAGTAAATGGTAGCGGCTATTTTGTCCCTTTTTCGATTGACCTGTCCAGGTCTTAGGGTTATAATGATTATACGAGTGACAGCCGTTTGTTTTATACAGATGTTTTGCCCGGAATTTACCCATCTGGATGTCCTCTTCCAGATGGGCTGTGCTGTATTAGTATAAGGGTGAGGGAATGAAGGAGGGCTTTTATGGCTAATATCATGATCAATTTAGGACTGGCGATACAGGAAAAGGATCTGAGGCGATTACGGGAAAGCCTGCAGAAGATGTCGCCCAACGATGAAGTTACCATAAGGTTAGAGTCGGCATACAGCTATGAAGAGGATATAATCATAAACGAGCTGGAAAGGCTGGGGATGGATTATCGGTCCTACGGCGGCAAAGGCAATGACTTTTACGTCATCGTAAGGCGTCGGCTTCACTAAAAGGGCGTGATGCTATAATATCACGTCCTTGTTATATATTTTATAACGGGATGCCATCCTATCTCCAACAGAGTAGTCTAAAGACCCGGGGTAGTTGAATATAATAAGCTTAGCAGGAGGGGTTAGGATGGCACTTAATAAGCTGAAAAAGGATACCATAGCCATTTTGTATGTGGTGATCTTCTTCCTTTTGTATTTGGCCATGGAAGAGTACGGCTTGAAGTTTGGCCCTGAGCCCGAGGTGCCCGCGTTCGGCCGGGACAGCAGCATTGCCTCGCAGCAGGATGACGGCCGTACGGAACAGGATGAAGGGGAGTACAACATTTTCATCGACCTGACCGAATCCATGCTGTACCTGTTTAAAGGGAACAAGCTGGTTAAAAAGTATCCCGTAGCCCAAGGCAAGCCTTCCACCCCGTCTCCCATTGGGGTTTGGGAAATCGTGAGCAAGGCCAGAAACTGGGGCTCAGGGTTTGGCACCCGGTGGATGGGTTTAAACGTGCCCTGGGGGTCATACGGCATCCACGGAACCAACAGGCCGGAGTCCATAGGGCGCAGGGCATCTGCCGGATGCTTTCGAATGAGGAACAGGGACGTTGAGGAGCTATATGATATGGTGCCCTACCGCACCAAGGTGGTGGTATACGGCGGGCCCTTTGGCAACCTCGGCAGCCAGCTCGTAAAGCTGGAGCCGGGAGACCGAAGCTCCCATGTGCTGGAGGTGCAGAAAAGGCTAAAGCGTTTGGGTTACTACCAGGGGAGCTTAGATGGCATATATGGCGAGGGCATGAAGTACGCCCTGATACAGTTTAAAAAGGACCATGGGTTGCCCATGACCCACTATGTCGACTGGGTTACATACAAAGCGCTGGGGATCATCCCGTTTGAGTGAAGGATTTGACGGGAGTTTCAACGAAAGGAAGCGATGGAGGTTGGGGGTACAAAGGATATGCTGACCAAAGTGATTATGACCGAAACCGTTGATCCATGGTGGAATCTGGCAGTAGAGGAGCATCTCCTTGACAGGGTGCAGCCTGGCCAGTGCGCCTTATACCTGTGGCAAAACCAAAATACCGTGGTGATAGGTAAAAATCAAAACCCCTGGAAGGAATGCCGGGTTGACCTGCTGGAAAGGGAAGGGGGAAAGCTGGCCAGGCGCATCTCCGGCGGAGGAGCGGTGTTCCACGATTTAGGCAACCTTAATTTTTCCTTCCTGGTGGATAGGGAAAAGTTTAACATTCCATCTCAGCTGGAGGTCATCTTATCGGCGGTTCGAAAGCTGGGCATAAATGCCCAGTTCAGCGGGCGCAACGATTTGGTTGTCGATGGCAGGAAATTTTCGGGCAACGCGTTCTGCTATCGCAAGCATTCGGCGCTGCATCACGGCACGATACTCATATCCCTTGATTATCATAAGATGGTGAGGTACCTGCAGGTGCCCCAGCAAAAGATTCAGAGCAAAGGCATAGATTCGGTGCGGTCCAGGGTGGTCAACCTGGTTGATATAAACCCCGGCATTTCGGTGGAGGATGTCAGGGAAGCGGTAATGGAGTCTTTCAGGCAGCTTTACGGGGATTTCGGCTCCGTTCTTCATGCCGATGAGGTCATTGATCGGCAAGAGGTGGAAAGGCTATATGGCAGGTATTCATCGTGGGAATGGCGATTCGGCGAAACGCCCCGGTTTAATTTGACTATGGATACCCGCTTCGGCTGGGGTGGCATAGAACTGTGCCTTTTTCTCGAAAAAGGCACGATACAGGACGTCACGGTATATTCCGATGCCATGGACGAAGTTTTTATCGAGATGATTCCGCAGGCCCTTAAGGGGTGTGCGTTTAACTCTCAGGCCATGGCTCAGGCGTTGCGGACAATGGACGCAGATGAGGGCCATAGAAGGCAAATGCTTGAAGATATAATTCAATGGGTGATAAACAAAGGTTTTTAGGAAGGTGATCTTTATGGGCATGATGGGAAACATATACGGTCTGCTGGGATACTATTGCCATGTAAGGGACAAGCTGGACAGGGCTGTCCGCTTTTACGAGAAGGGTATGGCTCATGATATGACCAAGCCATCCTACAAGCTGGCTTATGGGGTCCTGCTTTTAAAGCGCGGTCAGTTTCAAAAAGCCAGGGACATCTTCAGCAACGTGCTTATCGATCCCCGTTATAAGGACTCGGTGAAAAACATGGCCAAGCTTAATTTGAGCCTGGCATACTGGAAGCTGGGGGATATAGATACCGCCATCGAGATGTTATGGGAGCTGCACCGGAAACAGAGGACTGCAAGGATATACGGGACTCTGGGATATTTGCTCATTGAAAAAGGAAACCTGGATGAGGCTTTCAAATACAATCTGGAAGCCGTAAAGTACGATGATGAGGACCCCGTCATATTGGACAACCTGGCCCAGACCTACTACATGATGGGCAAGCTAAAGGAGGCCAAGAAATATTTTGAGAAAGCCGAGTCCCTAAAAGACGACCAGGTCTCTACCCTTTATTATCTGGGATGCATATATGAACAGGAAGGCAACCTCCAGGCCGCCAAGGAGAAACTTGAAAAGGCCCTGAAATGCAATACCAATCCTTTGAGCACCGTAAGCAATGAAGCGATCCAGCAAAAGCTGGAAGAGGTAAATCGCGCCCTTTAATCTAAAATCTTCAGGTAGACGGTCTTCTTCCTGCTGTTGGGCTGTTGGGCATTGTCGGCATCATCCGGATTTTCAGCCGAGCCTTCCGGCTGTTGCCCATCCAGGGATGGGGTCAATGGTGGCACGTTGACCGAAATGCGGGCGGTGGGGGTGCCCTGTAGGGGCTGGCCCTCCACTATCAATTCGGGATGTATTGGAACTATGAAGTAGGTGTATTTTTTGTCGCGGTTTACCAGAGTATCCACCCATTCCACCATATCCAACGTTCCCGTCTTTACCTGGTGGATGAGCAAGGGGGTATTATTGTCCTCTTCCAATCGGTAAATGTTGTATGCGGCAAAGGTGTCCTGCGGTTTAAACGAGATGACCGGCAAGCCGGCATCGTTTAAGGTCACTTTGAAGTCGGAAGGTGCCTGCGGGGGCACCCAGTAGTCCGATTGCTGGGTGGGTGCGGTACCTGGCGTAAAATATTCGGTTATGACATACTCGGATGGAGTAAGGGGCGATGCCAGAAGCGCCTTCTTTTGCTCCTCCAGCGCTTTGGCGTCCAGCTTTACCTCCAAAATATTGGCGGGCTTGGTAAAGTCGGGCGCATTTTTATCCTGATATATGTATCTAAACACGGCTTTTGCGATCTCGGCGGGGTATTTTCCGCCTACCGCATCGGCAGGCAGATAGTGCTGTTTGTCCACGTTATCGTATCCCATCCAAACCGCGACGACGTATTCAGGATTATATGCTGCAATCCAAGCATCCCTTACACCATCTATTCCCGCAAATTGTGCGGTGTCCGGAAGCTCCACCGTGCCCGTCTTGGCTGCCAGGGGTATATTCAAATCCTTAAGCCTGGTGGCGGTCCCGCTATTGACGGCCGAGCGCAGTATATCGTTTAAGATAAAGGCACCTTCTTCGCTCATCACCTGGTTTTTTACAGGTTTCGACTCATATATCATTATGCCGTAAGAATTTTCTATGCGGCGTATGGTGGTGTAATCCTTGTACCTTCCGTTATCGGCCAGAGCGGCGTATGCCCGGGCCAGCTGCATTGGAGATACGCCTTTATAAAATCCGCCCAGGGCTATGGGAAGGCTGTACCTGTCCTGGTCTGCAAAGGGTATCCCCAACTTTTCGGCAAAGGCAATCCCGTTTTGGATCCCTATGTCTTTAAGTACACGTACGGCAGGGACGTTTATTGAATTGGCCAAGGCTTCCCTCACCGTTATCCATCCGCGGTATTTACCGTCAAAATTTGATGGCTTGTAATTGCCGAACTGGGCTTCGTCATCCAGGACAAAGGTGGCGGGGCTGTACCCAAAATATTCGATGGCGGGACCGTATACCAGCAAGGGCTTTATGGTCGAACCGGGCTGTTTGGGCAGTATGGCACGGTTTAGCCCCTTTTGTATGACGGTATCTCCATCCAGGTGTTCCCTGCCGCCGATGATGGCGCGAACTTCTCCTGAGGGCACGTCCAGCACCACCAGAGCGCTCTCGCAGGGAATGCCGCTCGATGGGCATTTGGGGAAGGGCTCGTCTTTGGAATACAGTTCTTCCACGTATTTTTGTAGCTGCCTGTCAAGGGTAGTGTATATCCTGTATCCCTGCGTCAGCAGGGCTTCTTCGGATACCCTGAGTATCTCGGCAGCTTCCTCGAGGACCATGTCCATAAAGAAGCGGTGGGGATAGTTTCGGGGCGATGGCTGGGCAAATACCAGCTTTTCCGCCTTGGCCTTTTCGCCTTCGTCGCGGGAAATAAACCCGTGCTTAACCATCAGGTCTATTACAAGATTCTTGCGTTTTAGGGATTCCTCCATGTTATTAAAGGGAGAATACTTCGACGGGCTTTTAGGAATGCCTGCCAGCAAAGCTGCTTCAGCTACCGTCAGGTCCTTGGCGGATTTGCCAAAATACATCCTTGAAGCTGCTTCTATTCCGTATGCCCCCTTGCCGAAGTATATCAGGTTTAGATACATCTGCAGTATCTGATCTTTGGCGTACATCCTTTCCAGCCTGTATGCAAGGTATATCTCCTGAAGCTTTCTGTGAATGGTCTTTTTTTGGGTAAGAAAGGCATTGCGCACCACCTGCTGCGTGATGGTGCTGGCACCTTCCGCATATCTTCCCTGCTTAATGTTTTCTAGCAGCGCTCCAAAGAAGCGCCTTATATCGAAGCCGTGATGGCGATAGAACCGTATGTCTTCCACTGCAATAAACGCGTTTTTAACGTGCTTGGGGATTTCGGCTAACGAAACCTTTATCCTGTTTTCCACTCCGTATACGCTTGTAATAAAATCATCGTTCATATCGTATATGAACGATGATTGTTCAATATTCTCTATATTGCTCAGGTCGATGTCCTTCAGCTGATTGATTATGATGCTGAAATATACGGCTGCCGACATAAGTCCGGTTATGGCGAAAATGAGCAGGGCTATGGCAATGGATCGATAGATCGGGCGACGATTCTTCTTTGCCTTTCTGCTCATCCGGGAAGGTATTGGTTCGTTGTGGTTCATAGGGAATAACCTCCTGATCCAGTCTCCATTTCATCTTGATTATTCCCTATAAACCGGAAAGTTAAACTAAATTAAAAAGGCTCCTTATCGGAGCCTTATTAACTGTTGAAATCCTTTACAATATGCATTTCACCCTGCCCGCGTTCCACGTTCATCTCGTAAATCCGGTTGGCTTCTAATTTTTGAGCTATGATGGAAGCTGCTTTCTTGGGGTCGATGCGTTTGCCGCAGGTAAAAACGTCTATGCTAGCATACCCGTGTTCGGGGAAGGTGTGGATTGCCAGGTGGGATTCGGAAACTATTACTACTCCCGAAACGCCCTGGGGTGCAAATTGATGAAATGTCACTTCCCTCACTTCAGCACCCGCTTGCAGCGCAGCGTCAGTCATCATCCTTTCGACAAACTTGATGTCATTTAAAAGTTCCCTATTGCATTCCCAAAGTTCCAAAATGCAGTGCCTTGAATAGGTATCCATAAGCCAAACCCCCTTTATTAAATTGTTAGTATCCACTTACGGGGGTAGGTTAGTACAACTGATGCCCTAGTCCCTCCTTAGGGGACGGCTAGTTCAGCAGATGTCCCAACCCTTTGATAAGCGGATACTTTCTTTAGCCAAAACTTTGCATGCTGCACAATACTTTAACATAAATCAGCCAAAAAATCAATCTCTTTGCCCAAATTTTCGGGCAAATTTAAAAGAGGCTTTTTAACTTGCAATAATATATGTAATAATATATACTATTATATATGCGAGGTTTTGTGTCTTATATATAATATGCGACCTCTATACACGATATGAACGGAGGTGAAGAAGGGTGCATATTACTAAAAGGATGTGGATACTGGCGTCCATATTGCTGCTTGCAATAATTGGATATTATATATATCTCTATTTTGAACCGGATCCACAACGGATTTCATACAACGATTTCATAAGTGCGGTGGATAAAGGAGAGGTTGCTAAAATCTACCTTGACGATGGCGACATGCTCAAGGGCGAATTCAAGGATGGCAGCCAGTTTATAACCGACAATCCGCGAAAAGAGGGGTTTAAGGAAGAACTGCTCAAAAAGGGTATTGCCGTGGATGAGATGGCCCGCCAATCTCAGATACGGGATACTGGGGGCTTCCTGCTCACCATGGCGGTGTTCGGAGGCTTTTTATATTTTCTGTCCACCAAAACGGTGAAGCAGGCCCAGGGCGGCATGGGTAAGATGTCATCCATATCTGTAAGCCCCGAGGAGGACAGGAAAGTTACATTTGATGATGTGGCTGGCATCGATGAAGCCAGGGAGAGCTTGAAGGATGTAATAGATTTTATAAAAAACCCGGAGAAGTATACCAGGTACGGTGCAAGGTTGCCGAGGGGCATCATATTATATGGCCCGCCCGGGACCGGTAAAACCTTGCTGGCAAAAGCCGTAGCCGGTGAAGCCGGGGTACCCTTTTATGCCGTATCGGGCTCCGACTTTGTGCAGGTATACGTAGGCGTAGGCGCCGGAAGGATTCGGGATCTATTCAAGAAGGCCAGGGAGAACGGCAAGTGCGTGATATTTATCGATGAGATCGATGCCCTCGGCAAGAAGAGGGACAGGGGTATCGATGGAGGCGGCAATGACGAGCGGGATCAAACTTTAAACGCCCTTCTGGCCGAGATGTCGGGCTTTAAGGGTAATGAGGGTATTGTGGTCATAGGTGCTACCAACCGCCTGGACGTATTGGATCCCGCATTGCTTCGACCGGGAAGGTTTGACCGGCATATTGAGGTCGGGCTACCCGATGTGAAGGGACGGTACGAGATATTGAAGCTACACAGCAAAGGCAAGCCGCTTTCCGGCAACGTTGACCTGTATAAGGTGGCGCAGCAGACGGTATACTTCAGCGGAGCCAAGCTGGAGAGCCTGATGAATGAGGCGGCCATACTGGCTGCAAAGAAGGATAGAGGATACATCGAGCAGGCAGACATAGACAGGGCCTTTTATATTGTAATGGCCGGACTGGAGAAGAAGGATAGGAGCGCTATAGACAGGTTTGACCGCCAGATTACCGCCTTCCATGAGGCGGGGCATGCGCTGGTGACCAAGCTGATAGCGCCCGAAAACAGCGTTTCGAGGGTTACCATAATACCCAGTACCAAAGGGATGGGCGGTTTCAGCATGAACATCCCTCCCGATAGGATGTATTACAGGAAGAAGGATATGGAAAACAGCATTAAGATAGCCCTGGCCGGCCGTGCGGCCGAAGAGATAATATTTGGCAAGGACGACGTCACCAACGGAGCTTCCAATGACCTGGAAAGGGCTACGGAGGTCCTGCTGGACATGGTAAGGCGCTGCGGGATGGGCAAGAATACCGGGCTTCTCAACTATGATGTACTCTACAACAACGGCGTACGCCAGGTTTCGGACGAGGTTCTTGAGCAGTGCAGGCAGACCATGGACCTCTACTACAAAGAGGTAAAGTCCCTGCTGCTCATGCATGAGGGTACCCTCAGGGCCGTGGCCATAACCCTGCTGGAAAAGGAAACCCTGGACGAAGACGCACTTGATAAGATCATTATGGAGTGTGAAAAAGGCCGGGAGACGGCATAAAGGTAGAACCATTTTTGAGCCTCCCTCATATATTGAATAGCGAAAAGGCATAATTTTGATGAATTTGGGGGAGGGGGTACCTTGAACTACAACGATTATAATCTGTGGATGCCAGAATGCGTGTACCCGGTGGAATATCACTACAGGTACGGATATATGGTTCCCTGGATGGAGCCCGAAATCTATGACGACATGGCATATCCCGTAATGTATCCCGAAATATACTATAAGATATATCCTTATGTGTGCAGGATATGCGACGAGATGGATGATCCCTGCATTCTTTATCCCAGCCAGGCTCAGATAGAGGACATGATAAACAGGTGTTATGACCTGTGCGTAAAGGAGATGCCCGAACTGGAGGAGTATGCCGGGGCCAGGATGCATGAGAAGATGGATGCCGAGAACCTCCAGCTCGAACGTCGACGGACTCCCATATTGAGGGACCTGATTGCCATCATACTCCTTGCCGAGCTGTTCCGCAGGCGGAGGAGATTTTTCCCGCGCAGATGGTATTGATAAAAATTTGATTTTAAGCACTAAGCGGCAGAAATTCCTGCCGCCTTTTTTATTTTATTTGCCAACGTTTAAATGGAGCTTAACTGGATATAATATGGAAGAAGCGCCATTTTATGAGGAGAAAGGGTGATTGGGTGAACGACAGAGTATTAAAGGTGTTCCAGAGGGAGCAGCATAAGAACCCCAGGCAATTGAGGCGGCAAGGCTTTGTTCCCATCATCTTCTACGGCAGCAATGAGTCGCAGCATCAGCTGGCAGCCAGCAAAAAGGAATTGAATAACCTGATACGCCGGCTTGGCGAGTCCGCCATTTTTGAGATAGCAATGGAAGAGGATATAAGAACCGTGGTGCTGAAAGAGGTTCAACGGGATCCGGTCACCCACGAGGTCATCCACATAGATTTGCAGGATCTGGAGCATAATGAAAAAGTTAGTATGAGCGTACCAGTAAGGCTTGTGGGAGCCGATAAACTGGAAAGCAAAGGAAGGGTTTTGCAGCGGCAGGCTGAAACCGTCAACGTAGAAGGTTATGCGCACCAGCTGCCGTCCCACATCGACGTTTATGTTGGCGATATGGAGCCGGGGGACGTCATAAAGGTTTGCGATTTAAAGCTGGATGGCGACATAGTCATACAGGATCCAATGGATAAGATCATAGCCGTGGTGCTCTTGTCCGAATAAGTTTGCCAGGTTATTGAACTTTCAATCTTTTTATTGTAAACTGGTAGAGGAAAATACATAAGGGAGAGGGTTTGGAGGAAATTATGAAGTACGTTTATGCTATTCTAACCGTCGTTGACAACAATCCTATAATGCAAACCTATGTAAGCGATAAGCCCATGACCGGGAGGCAGCTGCTGGACGAGGTAATACTTACCGAAGAAGAGAAGAAGAGGTACAAGAACTGGACCGACGCAAGGAAGATAATCGAGGACATGAACAGGACGCAGTCAATAAGGGTGGAAATACAGGAGGTAGAGGTTCCGTAACGCAAAAATCCCTTCGACAAATATCGAAGGGATTTTTGTGTGTTTTCAACATAGATTACAAAAGTAGCCAATATTCGCTGAAGGAGAATCGGCGCAGATGAAGAATATATAAGTGTGTTTATGTCGGTAAGCTGGAGGAGGGATTTCCTTGCAGGTTTCGAGCCGTAGAATTAAAGGCGCCCTTGTGGTTAAGGTGGAAGGGGAACTGGATCATCATACCGCCGATGCGGTACGTGAGCGGCTGGATAGCTTACTTGAGGATCCAACCATAAAGCACATCGTATTCGATTTGAGCCAGCTGAAGTTTATGGATAGCTCGGGTATCGGCGTATTTATCGGAAGGTATAAGGTGGTTTCGCAGCGGGGTGGCACCGTTTCGGTGGCCTGCGTCACATCCCAGATTAACAAGGTGTTCGAGGTGTCGGGCCTTTACAGGATTATAAAGAAATACGGAAGCATAGAAGAAGCGCTGGCCGGCATAGGGGGGTGTGATGAATAGTGAATGTCATAAACGAGATGCGCTTGGAATTTCCAAGCAAATCACAGAACGAATCTTTTGCCAGGGTTACCGTTGCTGCCTTTGCAGCCCAGCTTGATCCCACATTGGAGGAGATCGCCGATATAAAGACCGCCGTGTCGGAGGCCGTGACCAATGCCATCATTCACGGTTATGAGAATACCGTAGGCATAGTGACCGTAATAGCAAAGCTGTATGAAGGTAAGATCGAGATCGAGGTCATAGATGAAGGTAAGGGAATAGAGGATATAGAGAAGGCCAGGCAGCCGCTTTATACCTCGAAGCCCGAACTGGAACGCTCCGGTATGGGTTTTACCGTTATGGAAACCTTTATGGACGAAGTAGAGGTGATTTCGGCTCCGGGTCAGGGTACGCGGGTTAAACTGGTAAAATACCTAACGAGTACCGGTGGAGAGCTGGGGAGAGAATGATGGATAAGTTTGAAGCCTTTGGCCGGGAAAAAGAGCAGGAAACGCTTTCCCAAAATCAAATAATGGATCTGATAACCAGGGCCCAGGATGGGGATGAACAGGCAAAAGAGGAGCTCGTAAAGAGGAATATCGCCCTTGTAAAGAGCATAGTAAAGCGTTTTTTGAACAGGGGCTACGAATACGAGGACCTGTTTCAAATAGGGGTCATCGGGCTTATCAAGGCCATAAACAATTATGACCCCAAGTTCAACGTGCAATTCTCCACTTATGCCGTTCCCATGATAATGGGAGAGATAAAGCGCTTCCTGAGGGATGATGGACCCATAAAGGTGAGCAGGTCGCTGAAAGAGCTGGCGAGCAAGGCTCAGACGGTTAAGGAGCAGCTTAAGAATAAGCTGTGTCGGGAGCCTACCATCAACGAGATCGCAGGCGAGATGGGCGTTTCGCCGGAAGAGATAGTCCATGCAATGGAAGCAAACCGTATCCCCTCATCCATATACGATATCATATATGAAGACGATGACAATCCCATATTGCTGATAGATAAAATCCACCAGGATAACAGCCAAATGGGGAAGCTCATAGATCGCATCATGCTGAAGGAGATGCTGGCAAAGCTGGATAGAAGGGAAAGGGCAATCATCATAATGCGGTATTTTCAGGATAGGACCCAGAGCGACATTGCAAACGAATTGGGCATATCCCAGGTCCAGGTTTCAAGGATTGAAAAGAAGGTACTCTTGAAAATGAGGGAAATGCTGTGAAGATGTCCGGTTGACCGGACGTTTATTTTTTTGGATAAAAAGGCAGGTTGAGCACATACTAAAGGTAAAGTGGAATTTAAGATAATTATTAGGAGGAATGGCAAATGAGAGCCAGAGTTAAGGGCGTAGCCATAGTCATGGTTTCCATGGTGCTCATAGCAGCAGTGGTCGTTTCCATATGGTTGCTAAATAAAGGGTTGCAGCAGGACAAGACCTATTCGGGAGCCCGTTTCGTCTATCAAGAAAGAACGTGGAATGAAACAGTGGCCTAAAGCAGAAGCAAGGGAAGAATATACATGGGGCAAGTAGATAAAAGCAATCCCGTTTTTTTTCAATTTAAACCGAATATCGTAAAGAGGGCCGGCAAGCCCTTATACCTTTTGGACGCAATAGACATCTTCTGCTCCCGGCAGGTGGAGGAAGCTATAAAGGACATAGTGATATTGCCTGCCCACCACAACGGGAATCATATAATAACTGCCATAGAAGTTATCAGGCTCATCAGTGAAAATGCCGGGATCTCGGATGTTCATGTGATCGGCGATGGAAAAGCTCTTATAGAGTATAAGGACCAGAGGCCTTCAAATGCCCTCATGGGCTGGCTCAGGCTGGTAGCAACGGCCTTACTGTTGATGATAGGCTCGGGACTGTCCATAATGTACTTTCATGCCGATGTCAACATGCATCAGGTACACAGCGCCCTTCATTACATCATTACCGGGGAAAGGAGCACGCGACCGCTTCTTATAAGCATCCCGTATTCCATTGGAATAGGTATAGGCATAGCCGTATTCTTTGACGTTTTTTCCGTCGGCAAAAAGAAGGGAAAGCCGGGGCCTCTGGAACTGGAAGTATATACTTACGAAAAGGAGATCTTATCCTATAGAAAGGATGAGGAGGAGAGCGAGGAATTTTGAAGTGGGGATCTATGCTGTTTGAAGCGCTCATTGGTTTAGCCGGAGGATTGGTGGTGGGCGGAGGTTTATCAACGCTTTTTATAACACTAAAAATTGCCCCCAGGTTGGTCATCTTAAGCGGTAAAAGGAAGCATGTACTCCTTGTCAAGCTGTCAATTTTGGCCGGGGCGTTTTTATCTTCCCTGGTATATGTGATGGACTTAAGGCTTTCCATAGGGAAATTTGCGCTCCCCATTATCGCCATATTTATGGGTGCCTTTGTTGGAATGCTGGCTTCGGCACTGGCGGAGGTCCTGGACGTTCTGTATATAGTTGCAAGCTATGCCGGCATAATAAAGTTTATATACATTCTGGTATTTTCCATAATAATGGGCAAGATAACCGGCTCCGTCATTTACTGGTTGGCGCCGGGATTTTACTAAAGCAGGCGTATAAAGTATAGAGGATGTGAAATCGATGAAACATTACCATCAGATAAAGACATCGGGGCCGGAGATGAGGAATGTTGAAGAAAAAGAGGAAAGGCATGACTTGATGAGAAGGCTGTCGGGCAGCAGGGACCTCAAAAATAAAAAGAATAATTCAACCATGACGGTGGAATAAATTAAATTAGCGGCTTAAAACTAAGCGAAAGGGGTCTTGGAAGGTGGATGTCAAGCAGCAAAAAATAAATAAGGAGTACCAGATATATGTTCAGCGAAAGATGCCCAAGTCAAATCTCTTAAGGGACTGCATATTTGCATTTTTAGTGGGGGGTATCATATGCACCATAGGACAGGCTGTAAGCAATTTCGGAAAGAGCTACTTCAATTTGAATACCGAAGAGGCTTCGGCCTTTACCGCAATAGTGATGATTTTTATAGGTGCATTGCTGACAGGCCTTGGAGTTTATGACGATATAGGAAAGTATGGCGGCGCCGGATCGGTGGTACCCATTACCGGGTTTGCCAACTCAATAGTGGCGCCCGCTATGGAGTTCAAAAAGGAAGGATACGTATTTGGCGTTGGAGCCAAGCTGTTTTCCATAGCCGGCCCTGTTTTGGTGTATGGCATCAGCGCATCAGTCCTGGTTGGGTTGATATATTTCTTTTTAAAGTGAGGGAGTTATATGGCAAAATATCGATTGGGTGGTCAAACGGTCAAGCTGGAAAATCCCCCTTGTATCCTTTCCAGGGCTACCATAGTAGGAAGCAAAGAGGGGCAGGGGCCCCTGGGCGAATATTTCGATATCGTGCTGGATGACAACCTATGGGGCGAAAAAACCTGGGAAAAGGCCGAATGCCGCATGTATCAGGAGGCGGCCAGGATGGCCATTGCCAGAGCCGGGAAGCAGCCTCAGGATATAAACTACCTCCTGGGCGGCGACCTGCTCAACCAGATCATAACCGCAAATTTTGCTGCCAGGGTGTTGGGCATACCATTTTTCGGCCTGTACGGTGCCTGTTCGACCCTTACCGAATCCCTGTCCCTTGGAGCCATGCTCGTTAGCGCTGGATATGCTGACCTTGCGCTGTGCGTCACCTCCAGCCATTTCTGTACTGCCGAGAGGCAGTACCGGTTCCCGTTGGAGATGGGGACCCAGCGTCCACCAACCGCGCAGTGGACGGTGACCGGCGCGGGCGCATTTTTGCTGTCCAACGATGCCAAACCTCCGTATATTACCCATGTAACCACCGGCAGGGTTATAGATTACGGTATAACCGACAACAATAACATGGGAGCTGCCATGGCTCCGGCAGCGGCAGCTACCATAAAGGCCCATTTCGAAGATACCCGGCAGGGCCCCGAGGCATATGACCTGATCGTTACAGGTGACCTGGGCTGGTTTGGACGGGAACTGACCATCGACCTTTTGAAGAAAGAGGGCTATGACATAAGCGATCGATTTATCGATTGCGGCTGCGAGATATACAGCAGGGATCAGGATACCCACGCAGGGGGCAGCGGATGCGGATGCTCCGCGGTGGTACTGGGGGCATATATTTTAAGGAAGATGGAAGAAGGCATATACAAGCGGGTCTTGATGCTATCGACGGGAGCTCTGCTCAGCACCACCAGTTGCCAGCAGGGAGAATCCATACCAGGCATTGCCCATGCCATTACCATAGATATGGATAGGGGATGAAATATGGATTATTTGAGGGCTTTCGTAGTTGGCGGTTTGATATGCGCAATAGCGCAAATACTTATCGATAAGACCAGGTTGACGCCGGCCCGAATCCTGGTTTGCTTCGTAACGCTGGGCGTCATATTGACGGCCATAGGCGTATATGAACCCATCGTAAAATTCGGCGGGGCAGGAGCCACCGTCCCGCTGCCGGGGTTTGGATATGCCCTTGCCAAAGGGGCTATCAAGGGAGTGGACGAGATGGGAGCCCTGGGCGCGTTTACAGGCGGCGTAAGGGCTGCGGCCGGAGGGATCACGGCAGCAGTGGTATTCGGCTATTTGGCGGCTGTGCTGTTCAACCCGAAGATGAAAAGATAGAAAAGAGGGGCACTTCCTTGAAGTACCCCTCTTTTAATGTTGTCACCTGTTCCAGCCTTTGCCCCTGTTGCCGCGGCCATTGCGGCGGGAATTGCCCTGACGGGAAGGCTCCTGTTCATTTTGGCCCGCGTTTTCCTGTTCAATCTGCCTGTCTATGGACTCGAATATCGTCCTTGCCAGATCGGATAGCTGCGTCATGCTTTGCTGCACCGGTTTTGGATCAAAGGGCGGCAGCTGGGTCAATGGCTTTTTACCTTTTGCGGGAGGTTCCACCGTTGCCTGCTCGAACCCCTTGAGCAATGATTCAATAGCCCTTTCCAGCGCCTTTCGCGCTTCATTGTTCAACCTGTCTTTGTATTTCGGATCGGACATTTTGTTGCGTATGGAGTTTATGAGTTCCTGGGCCTGCCTGAACAGGTTTTCCATCTGGCGCTGCGAGTTATACCATTCTTCCGTATGCAGAGGGCAGAAATATTTCTGCCTGTCTTCGGCGTTGTTGTAGTTAAGTGCCGAAAAGTCCGTCATATCCTTAAAGGCACCCGGCAGATATTTTTGCAGCTGCTCATCGCTCAACTGCCTGAGGAGAGAATTTTTGGGCAGCACAATCACCGATTTTTTAACCACGTGTTCCTTTGGACAGTACGGGGAGGCTACTTTGCCCGAGTATTCGCATACCTCCACCTGCTGGTGCATATCGCATTTCTCCTTCGGAACCGCATCTACCGGGAACCACTCGGTTACCAGCTTGCGACCGCTCGTGTCGTTTTCGCACAGCGTGCCGTTGGGCAGCTTCCCGGATACGCTGCACACCGTGACCCGCACTATCCCCTCGGGGGCCTTATCGTAAAACGGCTTGTTTTCAAGGCCCTTATGGATTGGTTCCATAACTGCTTTCCAAAGAGGAGCGGCATAAGTACCTCCTTGGGTATTGTCCTTTAAGGGTTTCCACAGGTCATGGCCTATCCATACGGTTGCCGTATAATAAGGGGTAAACCCGGCAAAGTACACGCCCTTGAAGTCATTGAGCGTACCGGTTTTGCCCGCAATGTGCATGGCCTTGGAGAACTTAGCTTTGCCACCGGTACCGCCATTAATTACCGTTTCCATCCAGTCAGTCAGGATGAAAGCCGTGCTTTCCTTGAATACCACTCTCTTTACCTGGAAATTGTCCTTGTTGAGTATTTCGTTTCCGTCCCTGTCCAGAACCTTGGTAAAGGATACGGGGGTTTGGAAGACTCCCTTATTGGCTACAGCAGCATATGCCGCTGCCATTTCAACCATATTTATGCCATCCTGGCCAAGAGCAAGGTTAGAGACGATCTTTTCATTTACATATTGTGAACTGGTTATGCCCAATTCCAGTAGCTTTTCGGACGAATAATCCGTGCCCACCCGTTCCTGCACTATTCGGGCAGCGGGCACGTTTATGGAATTTTTTATGGCAGTACGTACATCCACAAGCCCCTTAAACCCGCCGCCGTAATTGCGCGGGTAGCCCCTGCCGTTCCATTGCTTTTCCAATCCTTTAATGGGTACCGGAACGTCTTCCAGTACTATCCCGCCGGGATAGCCGGCTTCGATAAAGGGCCCGTATACCGACAAAGGCTTTATTGCCGAACCTACGGCCAACGGCTGGATAGCTCGGTTGGTCCAGAAGCGGCCCTGGGGAGGAGTTTTACCGCCCACAATGGCCCGTATTTCGCCCGTCGCCTGATCTATCACTACTGCCGCTGCCTGGGGCTGCTGTATCTCATTTCCCTGGCTGTCCTTTATAACCTTATCTTTAGAATTGGCCAGCGGTGGAAGGTTCTTGTAATTGTATACCGCTTCTTCGGCGGCTTTCTGTATGTCGGGATCCACCGTGGTGTATATCCTCAGCCCACCTTCCTGGATTAGCTTCATGGCCTTCTGGCGCCCCTCGTCGCCCGACCAGCCATAATGCTCCATTAGCCTATCGCGAACATCCAGTATTACGTATTCCACAAAATACGGCATGGGATAGAGGGACTCACGGGTGGACTCTTCTATTACGTAGAAGCCCTGTTCCTCTGCCGACTTATTGGGGTCCAGCCTGGCTTCCTCATACTGCTCCTTAGTTATAAAGCCGTTTTCGTACATCAGGCGCAGCACCAAATTGGTGCGGTTGTAGGTTATTTCGGGCTTTCTATTGGCATCATATAAATTCTTTCTGGGGTCGTAATAATAGGGGTTTCTCAATATTCCTGCCAGGACGGCGCATTCCCTTAACGTTAGATCTTTAAGCTCCTTCCCGAAATAATCCTGCGCTGCCGTCTTCACGCCGTAATTTCCGCTGCCGAAGTAGCTGGTGTTGAGGTAGGCCTCAAGTATCTGTCCCTTGTTGTATTTCTGTTCGAGCTGTATGGCCAGGTAGGCCTCCTGGATTTTACGCTTATAGGAACGCTCCGGCGTCAGCAGTGTGTTCTTTATGAGCTGCTGGGTAATGGTGCTGGCACCCTGTATGGACTCATTGCGCAGGTTGTTTACGATGGCGCCCACCAAGCGCTTAAAATCAATGCCCGGATGGGAGTAAAAGCGCACGTCTTCAACGGCAATTACCGCCTCTTGCAGCATCTTGGGGATTTCGTCCAGCGATGCCCATACGCGGTTTTCAAGTCCGTAGTACGGCGTGATCAGGTTACCGTTTCTGTCATATATAAACGAGGTTTCGCTCTGGTTTTCGATGCGCTCCAGGTCCAGTGTCGGAGTGGCGTCAAGGTAGCCTTTGGCTATCCCTAAGAAAGCGCCAAATCCCGCAAAGCCCAGGAGTATGAACAGCACCAAAAACATCTTCAGGGTGGTAACGAACACCGAAAGTATGAAATTGGGTGAGCGGTTTTTCTTCTTGAAATAGCCCTTTATTTTATTGATACCCTTTTTCTGGTCCTTGTTTTCCTTATCGTTTCTCTTCATTGTCAACCTCCAATACAAAGGCAAGTATTTAAAGGCAACTTGTTTTTTATATTATAGCATAATATTCATAAAAATCCTATTAAATTTCTGGTGGCCCACTCTTAACATTGTGTTACAAACTCTTTGTTAAATAATACAATATTGTAAATTGCGCAGATTTGAGTAACAATTCATCATTACGATTCATAAACTGTAGGGGAGGTGTATATACCTTCATGAGGCGTGTGAGAGGGATATATAAGACTTTCTTCATTATATTTATATTGCTTGCGGTTGCATCGATCATATTTTTGATCATAGATAAAGGGATAAAGCCCACGGTTATAGCCATGTCCGAAGCCCAGGTCAGGTATATAGCCATAAAGGCCATGAACAACGCCGTCAAAAAGGTGCTTAATACCGATATAAAATATACCGATCTCATAAATGTGATGACCGATAGAAACGGCAAGATATCGCTGATACAGGCCAATACCATCAGGATGAACGCCCTGGCCAGCGAGACGTCAAGCGTAGCCCAGGAAGAAATTCGGTCCATGGGAGCCGAAGGCATATACATACCCCTTGGCTCCATATTCAACAGCAAGATACTGGCCGGCTTGGGGCCAAGGATCAAGGTTACCATTATACCCATAGGGTCGGTGGCCATAGATTTCGCCACCGAATTCGAAAATGCGGGCATAAACCAGACCCGCCACAAGATCTACATGGAATTGGAGGCCAACGTCCGCATAGTCGTTCCTCTGGGCAGCGATACCGCCAGCGTGAAGACGAGGGTCCCCATTACTGAGACCATAATCGTCGGGGATGTGCCCGATTACTATATAAACGTGGAAGGCGGAAAAGAGGAGGACATTTTAAACCTGGTACCGGGGCCGTAAAATTGATTGAGGAGCACGGATTTAGTCAATCTCCAATTGGAAAATTGCTGAAAAAAACAATTGACTTTTCATGAAGTTTGTTGTAAAATTGACGGCAAAATATAAATTAGTATGGTAAAGGCGATGAAGAGGAATAGTAGATAGGGAGGAGGCCGGTTCAGAGAGGTAGCGGTTGGTGCGAGCTGCCAAGGCGGCCCTATTGAATCCACCTCGAAGTCGGTTGGGAAATAACCAATTCCGGTGAAGGCCGTTATCCTCAAATGAGGCCCGTCATCTTCGGGCGAAATAAGGTGGCACCACGTGAAGGTATTCCCGTCCTTGGCTTACAAGGACGGGTTTTTCAATTTTTATGAAATTTTTATTGAGGAGGTAATGGTAAATGAAGAAAGACAAGTTACTCATGACTCCTGGCCCTACCATGATTCCCCATAGGGTTAGAGAGACCATGGCAAGGCAGATCATCCACCATCGCACCAAGGAGTTTGAACGCTACTTCGTCAAGATGAACGAAAGCCTCAAGAATGTGTTTCAGACCCAAAACCCGGTGCTTACCCTGGTATCGTCCGGTACAGGCGGTATGGAAGCTGCGGTAGCCAATGCGTTTTCCCCCGGGGATAAGGTATTGGTGGTCAGCACGGGGGTATTCGGCGATCGGTTTGTCAGGATAACCACCCGTTATGGATTGGACGTGAAGGTGATAAGCGTTCCGTGGGGATGCGGCGCCGACCCCGAAGAGATAAAGAAATTCCTGGACGGCCCGGAAGGCGATGGCATAAAGGGAGTTTTTGTGACCCACAACGAGACATCCACGGGCGTAGCAAACGACATAAAGGGCATTGGAGAGGTATTGAAAGGCCGTGATTGCCTGTATATAGTGGATGCCATAAGCTCCCTTGGAGGGATGGAGGTGAAGACCGACGAGTGGGGAATCGACATGGTGATTGCGGGTTCGCAGAAAGCCCTGATGTTACCTCCCGGATTGGCCTTCGTGAGCGTGAGCGAAAAGGCCTGGAATGCTATTGAAAAATCCAAGCTGCCCAAATTCTATTTCGATTTTCTTGCATACAGGAAGTCATTAAATGACAACACCACGCCCTATACTACTGCCGTAACCCTGGTGATAGCGGCCAGCGAATCGCTGGACATGATACTTGAGGAAGGGCTGGACAACATCTTTGCGCGGCATAGAAATTTGGCCCAGGCGTGCAGGGCTGCAGCCAAGGCTTTGGGATTAGAGCTGTTTGCGGATGAGAGGTATGCTTCCGACCTCATTACCTCAATAAAGGCCCCCCAGGGGATAGACATAGACCAGGTGCGCAAGACTATGAACCTGCAGTACGACATAATGGTGACGGGTGGTCAGCAGCACCTTAAGGGCAAGATCATGCGCATCGGCCATATGGGGTATGTGGATGGATTTGACCTTTTGAAGACCATTACCGCTCTGGAATTATCCTTGATGAAGGCGGGCTACAAGCTGGAGCTTGGAGCAGGTGTGACCGCTGCTCTCAAGACGCTAAAGATGTGAGGTGGTTTTGATGAAGATACTGGTAACCGAAAAGATAGCCAAGGGCGGCATTGAGCTGCTACGCAGGGATTTCGAGGTCGACGAGCGTACGGATCTTACGCCTCAAGGGCTGCTTGAGTGCATAGGTGAGTACGACGCACTCATAGTTAGGAGCGCTACCAAGGTAAATGCCGAGGTCATAGAAAGAGGGACCAACCTCAAGGTGATCGGCCGCGCCGGTACGGGAGTGGACAACATCGACGTTGAAACGGCCACCAGGAAGGGAATCATAGTGGTAAATACGCCGGAAAGCAACAACATATCCACTGCCGAGCATACCATCGCTTTGATGCTGGCCCTGGCCCGGAATATACCCCAGGCATATACCACTTTAAAGAGCGGCAGGTGGATGCGTAGCAAGTTCAAGGGAGTGGAGCTCTATAGCAAGACGGTGGTGATACTGGGGCTTGGCAGGATCGGTTCCAATGTGGCAACCAGGCTGAAAGCCCTGGGCATGAACGTCATGGGATATGACCCGTATATAACCGATGAGAGGTTTGAAAGGCTGGGCGTTAAGCGTTTGAACTCCATCGAAGAGGTCATGAAGGTGGCCGATTTTATAACCATACACCTTCCTAAGACCGATGAGACGGTGGGAATAATCGGCCAGAGGGAGCTTGCAATGGCGAAGCCCAACCTGAGGATCATCAACTGCGCCCGCGGCGGGCTGGTGGACGAAGAGGCTTTGTACCGGGCACTGAAGGATGGCAGGATCGCCGGTGCGGCCGTCGACGTGTTCCAAAAGGAGCCCAAGGAGGCGCCCGGCGGTGCGGAATTTGCCCATAAGCTGCTGGAGCTTGATAACGTGATTTATACGCCCCACTTGGGAGCATCCACCGAAGAAGCTCAGGAAAACGTTGGGCTGGAGATCGCAAAGCAGGTATCGGAAGCGCTAAAGGGGAACATAGTCAATGCCGTAAACCTGCACGGGCTCCACGTTCGCAATATACACGCCCTGGCGCCCTTCCTGAAGCTGGCTGAAATCATGGGAAGGCTATACTACCGGGCGGAGAAGCTTCCCGTGCAAAAAGTCGAGATCGTGTACAGCGGAGACATAGCCAAGCAGGAGACCAAGATGGTCACCCTTTCGTACCTGGCAGGGTTGCTTGAGCCCATCATAGAGGAGCGGGTCAACTTCGTAAACGTGGAGATGCTCATAAAGGACAGGGGCATCGAGGTTATCGAGAGCATCAGGAGCGAAGTGGACCACTATACCAACCTGATTACGGTGAAAGTTACCAACGGCAAGAAGCAGGTTACCTTTGCAGGTACCGTGTTTGGCAAGGATGGGATAAGGATAGTCAATTTCGGCGGATACGAGGTGGATTTCGAGCCCACTCCGTATATGCTGGTCATACAGAATTACGACAGGCCAGGGGTAATAGGCAAGATCGGCACCATACTGGGCAATGAAAACGTCAACATAGAGACCATGAGGGTTAGCCAGAACCGGAAGGAAGGCAAAGCCCTGATGGTGCTCAACGTGGATCAGGAGGTCAGCCTTCAGGCTTTGAAGCAAATCGAGATGCTGGATAACGTTTTGAGGGTAAGCTTTATAAAGTTGTAGTTTTTTGACATTAGAATATAATTGTAATATAAAAATGTATAAATGCCGGCTCAATGCCGGTTTATTTTTTTGCCAAAAATTAAGCTGCCTATCCTGACATCTTTTTTTAAACATTGAGAGATAATAAGAATACAAAAGAAAACAAAAATGGGGCTGATGCCAATGGAGATGCTTGGGGAATGCTGCAGGGAATGAAGAGAGGGAGGCTTTTGGGCTTGCCCGTCATTTCTGCACGGACGGGCAGGAAAATAGGCGTTGTAGTGGATATAATATTTAGACCCGGACAGCAAAGGATAAAGGGGTTGCTGGTGTCCAGCGAGGGTTTTGTGGAGAGGAAGAGGCATGTTCCTCTTGAATGGGTGCGTACCATAGGCAGGCATGCGGTTATAGTGGATGAGCCCCTGCAAAGCCACGGGCAGGCTGGGAGCTTGCCCATGGAAGGGAACGAAGAGTATGGCAACAGGATTTTGGGACGCCAGCTATTGAGGGGAGACGGGCAGGAAGTAGGGCTTATCAGCGATATAATACTAGACCCCAGTGACGGCAGGATAGAAGGCTTTGAAATCTCCAGGGGCCTCATTGACGACCTTTTGGAAGGGCGGTACATCCTGCCATACGATGCATCCAATAGCATAAGCGAGGATGCGGTGATCGTGTCAATGGAACAGATCCAGCAGATAAAAGCCTACAACAGGGGAATTAAGACTTTGCTGGATCTCAAGTAAATTTGCAAGAAAGGAGTGGGAGGCTCATGAACAAGTACCTAAGAGGTTTTATAGCGGGAAGCATGGTGGGCATTGCAGCCAGCATGCTTTTGATGCCCGATAAAGAGGGCGACATGAGACGGAAACTTTTAAACGGCAAGAACATTATGGATAGCGCTTCTCAGGTAATGGCCAGCATGCTATCGGAAATGAAGGGAAGGAGATAGGCGATAGGCCCGGAAACGGGCCTATTTTAAATATCAAAACGAGGTGAGGGCTGGCAGGTGAGGGCATACAGGGTTTATATGGCGTTGGGGCTGACGCTTTTGTTTTTTTTCATATTGTTGTTTACCGTGATCTCCAATTGGGAAAAATTATCCAGCGTATTCCGCATCGTCTTTTCAGCAATCATAATTTCGTATATTCTGGTGCCCATAAGCGAATGGCTGGAAAGGTTTATGCCCAGAAACGTTGCCATAATAGCCTTGTTCGGCGGGGTATTACTTTTACTGGCGGCCATCGGCTTTTTGGTTGTGCCCCCTTTTATAAGGCAGGTGATGTCCCTGAGCGAGTATATACCCGAATACGCCTACCGGTTGAAGCAGCTGGCCGCCGGGTTTCAATCGCGACTGAGAAATATGGGGCTGCCATACAGCGTGCAGCAGGCCATGGAAGAAGCCATTGAGGATATACAGGGACGCCTGGCTGGGCTCATGCGGGATACCATCGCAAGGTTTATGGACGGCGCATCGGGCATATCCGAAGCCTTCATGATCCCGGTGCTGAGCTTTTATTTTTTGAAGGACAGAAAATACTTCAAAAGGCTGGTAGTCAGCCTTATCCCCATTCGATACAGGAAGGGCATAATGCGCACCTTCTCGGAGGTGCATTACATCCTCAATAGATTCATAAGGAGCCAGATTATCGTGTCGCTTGTCATATGGGTATTTACCACTCTGGGCTTTCTCATCGTAGGGATACCTTATGCATTGCTCCTGGGAGTGGTGGCCGGTATATTCGAGATAATCCCCTATTTTGGGCCATGGCTGGGGGCGGTGCCGGCCGTGGTGATCACCCTGCTCAACGCCCCATCCAAGCTGATCTGGACCGTAGTGGTGACGGTGGCCGTCCAGCAGCTGGAAGGCAGCTTTATCACCCCTAAAATCATGGGCGACCATGTGGGGCTCCATCCCGTATATATAATACTGTCCCTGTGGGTTGGCGGAATGTTCTTCGGGATAACGGGGATGCTTTTGGCCGTGCCGGTGGTGCTCATAATTCGGGTCATCATTAAAAACATATATTTGAGCATCGTGACGGTATCGCACTAGGGTTCAACAAATTAATCGGCCGATTTGAAAGTGGAATTTGATATAATTGACAAAACATATGGGGTTCTATATAATCATGAGTAAATAGCAGTATTAGGACGGAATTTGCTAATTTTTGAGTTTTTTAGTAGGATAGAGAACCGGAAGCTGCGTCCCGGTCCTGCCATGGGAAGGAGACGCTTATTTAATTGTCTTATGGGGAGGAATACATAATATGGAAAAATTAGGCCTTAACGAGGTAAGGACGAGATTTTTGGAGTTTTTCAGAGGTAAAGATCACCTGATACTGCCGAGCTTTTCGCTGATCCCGCAGAAGGACAAGAGCCTTTTGCTGATAAATGCCGGCATGGCTCCGCTTAAACCCTACTTTACCGGGCAGGAGACCCCTCCCAGGAGGAGGATTGCCACCTGCCAGAAGTGCATACGTACCCCCGACATCGAGAGGGTTGGCAAGACCGCCAGGCACGGTACCTTCTTTGAGATGCTGGGTAACTTCTCATTCGGCGATTACTTCAAAAGGGAGGCCATCACCTGGGCGTGGGAGTTTGTAACCCAGGACCTGAAGCTGCCCGAGGAGCGGCTGTGGGTCAGCATATACGAGCAGGATGATGAGGCGTTTGAAATTTGGCACCGGGAGGTAGGGGTTCCCGAGCATAAGATCGTAAGGATGGGAAAGGAAGATAATTTCTGGGAGATTGGTACGGGGCCCTGCGGCCCGTGTTCGGAGATATACTTCGATAGAGGACCGGATAAGGGATGCGGTAGGCCGGATTGCGGGCCCGGCTGCGATTGCGACCGGTTTGTAGAGTTTTGGAATCTGGTGTTTACCCAATTTGATAAGGATGAAGAGGGCAATTATAACCGCCTCCCGCATCCCAATATAGACACCGGCATGGGCCTTGAAAGGATTGCCGCCATAATGCAGGGCGTGGATTCCCTTTTTGAAGTGGATACCATAAGGGACATACTGGAACACGTCAGCCGGATTGCCGGGGTTGAGTACGGCAAGTCTTACAAGACCGACGTGTCCCTGCGCGTGATCACCGACCACATACGGAGCACCACGTTCATGGTGGGCGACGGGATAATGCCTTCCAACGAAGGACGGGGATACGTGCTCCGCAGGATTTTGAGGAGGGCGGCGCGCCATGGCAGGCTATTGGGAATAGAAGGTCCTTTCTTGAGCCAGCTGGCCAAAACGGTCATAAAGCAATCCCATGAGGCTTACCCCGAACTCAAGCAGAGGGAGGATTATATATTAAAGATAATACAGATAGAGGAGGAGCGCTTCAGGGAGACCATCGACCAGGGGTTGGCCTATTTGAAAGAGTATATAGAGGATTTGAAGCAGCTGGGCCAAAAGGTGCTGGATGGCTCCAGGGCATTTAAGCTGTACGATACTTACGGATTTCCCCTTGACCTCACCAGGGAGATCTTGCAGGAAGAAGGCCTGGAGGTTGACGAACAGGGCTTTCATCAGGAGATGGAGGTCCAGCGGGAACGGGCCAGGGCTGCCCATCGTGCAACCGACTATATGGGCATGGACAGCAGCATATACAAGCTGATCGATGCCGATGCTTCAACCGACTTTGTAGGGTATGGGTCCCTTGAAAGCAGCAGCCGAGTGTTGGCCATCATTCAGGATGAGGCCAGGGCTTTAAGCGCCCCGCAGGGCCAGGAGATAGCCGTGGTGCTGGATAGAACTCCCTTTTATGCCGAAAGTGGCGGACAGGTGGCCGACAGGGGCGTGCTCCTGTGGAACGAAGGCAGGATGGAGATACACGACGTAAAGAAGCTGTTTGGCAACAAGGTGGTACATTACGGCAAGGTGCTCTCCGGTACTTTAAACCAGGGCGATGTTGTACAGGCTGTGGTGGACAGGGAGTCGAGGCTGGCTGCAGCCCGCAATCATACGGCCACCCATTTGTTGCACGCCGCCCTGAGGGAGATTTTGGGCCCCCACGTGGAGCAAGCAGGTTCCCTGGTGACCCCACAGAGATTGCGCTTTGACTTTTCCCATTTTTCGGCCCTATCCGGCGAGGAGCTCCTTAAAGTAGAGAAGCTGGTCAACCAGAAGATAATGGAAGCCATTCCCGTGGAAGTGATTGAGACCACATTGGACAAGGCCAGGGAGATGGGGGCTATGGCCCTGTTTGGAGAGAAGTACGGGGATGTGGTGCGGGTTATAAAAATAGGCGATTTCAGCATTGAGCTGTGCGGAGGAACCCATCTTACCAATACAGGCCAGGCGGGAATGTTCAAGATACTCGGCGAATCCGGGGTTGCGGCAGGCGTAAGGAGAATCGAAGCCATAACCGGCTTTGAGGTATACAACCATATTTTAAGCCAGGAGAAGCTCATAGGCGATATTTGCAGGGAGCTTAGGACCAACCCATCTGACCTCGAAGGCAGAATACAGGGGTTGGTAGCCCAGATCAAGGAGCAGGAGAAGGAGATTGCCCAGCTGCGCGGCAAGCTGGCTGCGGGCTTTGTGGGCTCCCTTATCGAGGCGGGTAAAGATGTGGACGGCGTAAAATGCATTGCTGCCAGCGTAGAAGGCCAGGACATGGAGGGCTTGCGGAATATGGTGGACGCTATCAAGGATAGGGTAAAGCTGGGAGTTGTGGTGCTAGCTACCGTAAACGATGGCAGGGTGCACTTTGCTGCCGGAGCCACTAAGGATGCCGTAGCTAGAGGAGTCCATGTGGGGAATTTGCTGCGCGAAGTGGCAAGGATAACGGGCGGCGGTGGTGGCGGGCGCCCGGATATGGCCCAGGCCGGAGGTAAGGATGCGGGCAAGATGCAGGAAGCTTTGGACCAGGTATGCGTTTTGCTGGCAAAGCAGTTGGGTATAAATTAAATGAAACATGGACATTTTATGTTTGAAAAAATATGCAAAATGGAGTAAGATAGACTTTGAAGAATTCCTCTTAAAAGGCAGGTATATATTATATGAATGGCGATCCTCAGGAAACCATGATGTTCAAGCTCAAGAAAGAGGTGTCCGATACCCCTAGGGATATCCTCCTTGGCGTTTATCAAGCGCTGGAAGAAAAGGGCTATAATCCCATAAATCAATTGGTGGGATATTTTATATCGGGTGACCCCACCTACATAACCAGCCACAAAAACGCCCGTTCCGTCATAAGGAAGCTGGAGCGGGACGAGCTTTTAGAGGAGCTGCTCCGATTCTATATAGAACATAATCGCAATAGATGAACGGGCGGCATCCATGCAGTACAACAGGCTTGGCAATACGCCCATTGTGGTGTCCAGGCTGTGCTTTGGAAGCCTGACCATAGGTCCCCTGCAGAAGAATCTTCCGCTGGGCGAAGGAGTAGCTGTCATACGCAAGGCTGTGGAACTGGGGGTTAATTTCATCGATACGGCCGACTTATACGGCACATATCCTTATATACGCCAGGTTTTAAAGTCGTACCGAGACCTTGTAATAGCCTCCAAATCGTATGCCTACGATTCCCGGACAGCCGGTGACACTTTAGATAGGGCCTTAAGGGGGATAGGACGCGATTATATAGACATATTTTTGCTCCATGAACAGGAAGGCCCTCTTACCCTAAAAGGGCACAGGGAGGCACTGGAGTATTTTATTGCTAAAAAGCAGCAGGGGATCATACGGGCGGTGGGGATATCCACCCATTACGTGGCAGCGGTCAAAGCAGCAGCTGTCATGGAGGAGATCGATGTTATACACCCCATACTCAACTACCGCGGGGTCGGCATAGTGGATGGTACGCTGGAAGACATGGCTGCTGCAATCAAGCTGGCATACGCAAATGGCAAGGGCATATATGCCATGAAGCCTCTGGGAGGAGGGCATCTTATTTCCGATTATAAGCGCGCTTTGAGGTATGTCCTGGATTTCCCGTATATCCATTCCATTGCCATAGGGATGCAGAGGCCGGAAGAGGTGTATGCCAACGTCAGCTTTTTTGATAATGGAGAGATACCGTATAATCTGGAAGAGGTTTTGAAATCCTATAAGAGAAAGCTGTTTATACAGGATTGGTGCGCTGGATGCGGCAGGTGTGTGGCTCGTTGTCGGCAGGGCGCTTTAACCATCGGGCAGGAGGGTAAGGCGCAGGTCGATCATAGCAGATGCGTGCTTTGCGGCTACTGCGGAAGCGTTTGCCCTGAGTTGGCAATTAAGATAATATAAAATTCGGGAAAGGGATTGATTCTGTGAGGATACTGGCATTGGATGTGGGTGACAAGCGCATAGGGGTGGCTGTCAGCGATGCGATGGGGTGGACGGCGCAGGGGCTTCAGACCCTTGAAAAAACCAGCAAGGACAAGCTGTTTTCTAGCCTGTGCAGCATATTGAAACAATACAATCCTGAGAAGATAGTGATTGGCCTGCCTGTAAACATGAACGGTACGTTGGGCCCCCAGGCCGAGAAAGTAAGACAATTTGCCAGGGAGCTTAAGGGCGTATATTCCGGGGAAATTGTTTACTGGGATGAAAGGCTTACCACCCTTTCAGCCCATCGGTTGATGATAGATGCAGGGGTTCGACGTAACAGGAGGAAGGAAAAGGCTGACAAGATAGCGGCCGTATTTATACTTCAAAGCTATCTGAATTACTTAAACAATAAAAGGAAAGAAGGTTGATTTTATGGAAATGGAATCCAACATAATCGAGCTCGTCGATGAGAACAACGAAGTTGTCCAGTTTGAACACCTGCTTACCCTGGACTTCGATGATAGGCAGTACATCGTTCTGTTGCCCGTAGGGGAGGATGAGCCTGATTCCGATGAAAGCGAAGTGGTCATCCTCAGGGTAGAACAGGATGATGAAGGAAATGACATATACGTGTCCATAGAGGATGAGGATGAACTGGAGGAGGTTTTCCAGGCATTTCTCCAGGTTATAGATCATGACGAGGACGATGAAGAGTTTTTGGAGGATGAGGAATAAGGCCGATAAAGGCTAAATAGTAACCTCGTAAAAGCGCATTTACCACAAATGCGCTTTTATCTTTTTACAAAAAATTTTATTTTTAAACAAGGATTTTGTGTTTATTTGTAGAATATAAGTGATAAACAATATTGGATAATTGTGGTTTTGGAAATTACGTTTGGGCAGGTGATAAGGGTTGCTTTACAGGCTTTTTTCCCATACCGGCGTTTTGGAAAAGGCTTTGGATGCATCATGGCTGAGAAACGAGGTCATAGCCCACAATATTGCCAATGTTGATACTCCCGGCTATAAAAAATACAGGGTGGAATTTGAAGAGGAGCTGAAATCTGCCCTCGAAACCAGAGCCTTGAAGGGCAAAAAGACGAGGCTCAAGCACCTCGACATAGGGGCAAGTTCCGTTGATGGGGTGAAGCCCCGAATTGTGCGCGTCGGTGGAACCCAGATGAGGGAAGACGGCAACAATGTCGATATGGATGAGGAGATGGCCAGCCTGGCCAAGAACGCCATCATGTATAATGCTTTGGTGCAAAAGATCTCGGGCGAGTTTAACAAGCTGAAGACCGTCATAAACGAAGGGAGGAAGTAAAGGATGTTTAAAGCATTTGATATAAGCGCTTCGGCCCTTACGCTGCAAAAGCTGCGCATGGATGTTATCGCTCAAAACATCGCCAATGCTCAGACCACAAGGACGGAAACCGGTGAGCCATACCGCCGAAAGGTAGTGGTGGTAAGGGAAGAACAGCAAGCCAAGCCGTTTTCCCAGTACCTGCAGGAGAGCATAAGGGGTTTTTCGGGCGGCGGGGTGAAGGCTGTCAGGGTTGAGGGAGACACCACTCCTTTCAAGAGGGTTTATGACCCGGGACATCCCGATGCCGATGAAGATGGATATGTGCAGATGCCCAATGTAGAGATACTCAGAGAGATGGTGGATATGATTTCGGCAACCCGGTCTTATGAGGCAAACGTCACGGCATTTAACGCTTCTAAAAATATGGCAATGAAAGCTCTCGAGATAGGCAGATAGGGGGATGATTATCTATGCAGGTAAATTCCATTATTTCTTCTAATAACATTTCAGGAATATCGATCGGTTTAGGAAAACAAGATCAAAGCATGTCCTTTAGCGATGTTCTAAGACAAGCCATTTCCGAATTGCAGCAGCTTCAGACGACCAGTGCCTATAACAATTACCTTCTGGCTACAGGCCAGGTCGAAAACCTCCACAAGGTCATGATAGATGCCGAAAAAGCCGATATTGCACTTCAATTTACCCTTCAGGTTAGGAACAAGCTGTTGGAAGCCTATCAGGAAATTATGCGCATGCAGATATGATTTTATTCTTTTAGCCGTGAAGTACCGCATACCATGATGTTACACCGGGCAGGGGAAAATAGGTCGTAAGACCGATTTATTTGCCTGGCAATTTTATGTAAGATGAAGTTAAACGTTGTCGAATGACGACGACTTTTTAAAGTAACCGATCAGCAGGGAACAGCTATATGTTACCTGCTGAAATTATAATAGGCAGTTGGAAAGCGGGGATTAAATGGCATTGGCACTGGACACCATAAAGCAACAATTAAACCAGTATTGGGAGAAGTTGAGCGGCGCGCAAAAGAAGGCCTTTATCATCGGAGCAACTGCCTTGCTGGTGATCATGGTGCTTGCAGCTATACTTTTGTCCCGGCAGGAGTACGTGGTACTTTACAGCGGTTTGGACAGTCAGGAAGCGGCCGAAATATACTCCAAGTTAAAAGAGCTCAACGTCGAGCCCAAGGTGCAGGGAACATCCACAATACTGGTTCCCAAGGATAAAGAAGTAGAGGTTAGGATGCAGCTTACCAGCGAAGGGTACCCCAAAACGGGCTTCAATTACGACATATTTTTGCAGAACAGCAATTTTGGCCAGACGGATGAGGAAAAAAGGGCGTTGCTCATCATGCAGCTGCAGGAGCGTTTGAGCCAGGCCATTAAGTTTTTAGATGGCGTAGAGGATGCCGTCGTGACCATTGCAATGCCAAAAGACGATGCTTTTGTGCTCAAGAGCCAGCAGATACCCGTAACGGCTTCGGTAATCATCAAGACCAAGCCGGGATATAGCGTTACCCCATCTCAGGCTAACAATATAGTGCGGCTGGTGGCCAAGAGCGTACCGGGATTAGTGGAGGAGAACATCACCGTTATAGATACGAATATGAACGTTTTGACGGGGAATGGAACCGAAGAGGGTGAAGTGGTTGGCTCCCAGTTTGATCTGGAGCACCGCTTGGAGGATCGCTTACAGGATCAGGTCATCAGCTTGCTGGAGCCGGTGTTCGGGTACAAAAAGGTAGTGGCTACCGTAAACGTCAAACTGAATTTCGACAAGAAAACTACCGAATCTGTGAGGTTTGAACCGGTGGTTGACGAGGATGGGATAATCGCCAGCCGCGAGATCTTGAGAGAAAAAGTGAGAAATGCGGTACCCGAAGGGGTTGCAGGCGAGACCTCAAATACCACTCAATACCCCGAACTGGAAGGCGCAGAAAACGGTTCATACGACAAGACCCATGAGATAGTCAATTATGAAGTGAATGAAATAAAGGAGATTCTGGAACAGCACCAGGGAAAGGTTGAAGATCTCTCTATCTCCGTAATCATAGACAACGAATCTTTAAGCCCGCAAATCCTTGGGCAGGTTAAAGAGCTGGTGGCAGCCGCTGTTGGAACCGATGTTTCCAGGGTGGTAGTGCAGAACATGAAATTTGACACATCGCTGCAGGAGCAGCTGCTTGAAGGTTTTGAGCGCCGCCAAGGCGAAAGGGAAGCTTGGGTGGACCGGGTATTACCGGTGGCAGCAGCGGGTTTACTGCTTGTCATGGCCCTGGTGGCGGCAATGCGCATGCGTTTGCGCCGCGTCCAGTTAGAGCCCGCTACTGCTCAGGAGCTATTAACTCAGGAACCCCAGCAACCTGCGGCGCGTGAATTGGAGCTTACCAGCGAGCAAGATGAGATTAAAAAGCAGCTAGAAAGGCTGGCCACCGAGAGGCCTGAAGCAGTGGCCCAGCTGCTACGCAACTGGCTGAGCGAGGATTAGGGGGAATCTGTATGCCTGCCGATAGAGGAATATTAACAGGCCGAAAAAAGGCTGCCATATTGCTCATAGCCCTTGGCAAAGAAAAGGCCTCGGAAATATACAAACACCTGAACGAGGATGAAATCGAACAGCTGACCCTGGAGATAGCCAACCTATCCAAGGTGGACTCAGAAGTTAAAAATCAGGTGATGGAGGAGTTTTATCAGCTATGCCTGGCCCAGAATTACATATCCGAAGGCGGCATCGAGTATGCCAGGGAGATATTAGAGCGAGCCGTGGGCAGCCAGAAGGCTCTGGAGATAATAAACAAGCTGACTTCGTCCCTGCAGGTAAGGCCTTTTGATTTCATAAGAAAGGCCGAACCAACACAAATCCTCAATTTTATACAGAACGAGCATCCACAAACCATAGCTCTGGTTTTGGCTTACCTGCGCCCGCAGCAGGCAGCCGCCATAATCTCTTCGCTGCCTCAGGAAAAACAGGTGGATGTGGCTACCAGAATAGCGCTCATGGATCGCACTTCGCCGGATGTCATAAAAGAAGTGGAGAGGGTGCTGGAGAAAAAGCTTTCTTCCATGCTGACGGCCGATTTTACAAATGCCGGCGGAATTCAAGCTTTGGTGGATATACTGCTGTCGGTCGACCGGGGTACTGAGAAGTATATAATGGAGAACCTGGAGCTTAAGGATAGGGAGCTGGCTGAAGAGATAAGGAAGAGGATGTTCGTATTTGAGGATATCGTTACTCTGGATAACCGTTCCATACAGAGGTTCCTGCGCGAGGTAGACAACAGCGACCTGGCCCTGGCCCTAAAAGGAGCCAGCGAAGAAGTAAGGAAGGTCATATTTGCCAATATGTCCAAGCGCCTGCAGGAGATGATAAAGGAAGACATGGAATACATGGGGCCGGTAAGGCTCAGGGATGTAGAAAACGCCCAGCAGAAGATAGTAAATATCATCAGGCAGCTTGAAGAGGCCGGCGAGATCATAATATCACGGGGAGGCGGTGATGAGATCATTGTCTAACGTGCTTAAATCCCACAGCATCTGCCTGAATCCCGAAAGCCGGTTTACGTTGCAAAAGAAGATGAAATTTGAGGCTAACATAGAAGCTCAAGGCCTTGCCGTACAGGCAACAAAATCCGTCGAAAGCCTGGTAGAGATGGCAAAGCGGGAGGCCGAAGCCATCCGGGAAAGTGCCCGGGAAGAGGCCAAGGAAATTATAGCCCAGGCGACCGCGGAGGCCAACAGCATAAAGGAGCAGGCAAAGGAAGCCGGATTTAAAGAAGGGTTCCGGGATGGGTTCCAAAAAGGGCTGGAGGATGCCAAAAAGCTATTCTTATCCGAAATAGATGAAGCCCGGCGCATAAAGGAAGAGATTATAAGGGAGAGGGAGGCCCTATATCAGCAGTTCGAGCAAGACCTGGTGGCCCTGGCGGTGGATATCGCCAAGCGGGCCGTATATGATCGCCTTGAAGCTGACGATGAGGTGTTAGCCCTCGTAGTTGAATCGACCCTTAAGAAGATCCAGGGCAAAGCAAGGGTGCAGCTTAAGATAAGCAAGTATGACTATGAAAGGATATCCCGCCTTAAAGAGCGCCTGATGTCCAAGCTGCATCATATTGAGGAGATGGACATCGTAGAGGATGGTTTTTTGGACCCCGGAAGCTGCGTGGTGGATACCGGTACCGGTACGGTGGATGGCAGCGTCGATGCCCGCTTGAGGGAGATCGAGGCAGCGGTGGTGGGGCGTTAACATGGCGTGTATCTCGCTTAAGAAATACAGGGATATGGTAAACGAGATTGAAGTTATAAAGTGTACCGGTCAGGTGGTGCAGGTCATAGGCCTTACCGTAGAAGCCGAAGCGCCCGTTGGGGAAGTGGGGGAAATTTGCCATATATACAACACAAAGGAAACCTCGTACATCCCTGCGGAGATTGTCGGTTTCCGTAAGGACAGGATACTGCTCATGCCGTACGGGGAACTGAGTGGCATAGGTCCGGGCAGCAAGGTAGTGTTTACCGGCAGGCCCTTTAAGGTTGCGGTGGGCAGCCAGCTCATCGGGCGAATACTGGATGGGTTGGGCAGGCCCATGGACGGAGGCGCTGCGGTTGAACCCGAAAGATGGGCCAATATTCAGAATGTACCGCCGCATCCCTTGAACCGGCAGAGAATTTCCGAGCCGCTGGTATTGGGTATAAGGGCCATAGATGGGCTGCTGACCTGCGGGCAGGGGCAAAGATTGGGGATATTTGCTGGGAGCGGCGTGGGGAAGAGTACCCTGCTCGGTATGATAGCACGCAATACACTGGCCGAGGTCAACGTCATCGCCCTTATAGGCGAGCGCGGCAGGGAGGTCAGGGAATTCATAGAAAAAGACCTAAGGGATGGCCTTAAGCGTTCCGTCATAGTAGTTGCTACATCGGATCAACCGCCGCTGGTGCGGCTGAAAGCGGCTTTTGTGGCCACCGCTATAGCCGAGTTTTTTAGGGACAAAGGGAAAAAAGTGCTGCTGATGATGGATTCGATAACGCGCTTTGCCATGGCCCAGCGGGAAGTGGGGCTAGCCATAGGCGAGCCACCGGTTTCCAGGGGGTATACCCCATCCGTTTTTTCGATATTGCCCAAATTGCTTGAAAGGGTGGGCAACGGGGAGAAGGGCTCTATAACCGGCCTTTATACCGTGCTGGTGGATGGCGATGACTTCAACGAGCCCATCAGCGATGCGGTGCGGGGAATCCTGGACGGGCACATAATCCTGTCGCGGAGGCTGGCTAACAGGAATCACTATCCCGCCGTTGACGTGCTGGGCAGCGTGAGCAGGGTAATGCCCGATATTGTGGACAAAAGCCATATGCAGCTGGCGGGCAAGATCAAGGCCTTGATGGCGGCTTACGAGGAAGCCAGGGATCTCATCAACATAGGCGCCTATCGCCGTGGCAGCAACCCCGAGGTGGATGAAGCCATCGATAAGATGCCCAGGATAACCGAGTTTTTGCAGCAGGCAATAGATGAAAAAGCTGATCTTGAGGATACCCGCCAGCGGATGGAAAGGATAGCTGGCCAGTGATATTACAAGGTACCCCAAACGATATTCAGAACAACATAGGATGGAGAGGCACGGCCTATGGCCAAGTTCAAGTTTTCGCTTGACGCATTGCTCAGGGTAAATGAGCTCAGGAAAAAGCAGGCTGAAGGAGAATATGCCAAAGCCCAAAGGGAGCTTGACATTCAGCTGGCAGCATTGTCGGAGCTGGTCAACGGGTACCGCAGCGTTACCTCGGATATGGAACATTTAGCCGCAAATGGCACCACGGCACGACACATGGAGCTATATGCTTCCTATTCCGGCCTGCTTCAAAGGCGCATAAAATCTCAGGAACAGGTGGTTACTCAGGCCAGGAGCAATTTGGATTCCATAAAGGCAAGGCTCATTGATTTGGTCAGGAAGGTTAACGTGTTGAGCGAGATGAAGGACAGGCAGTATTACCAATACCGACTGGAATTGGAAAAGAGGTATCAAAAGGTAGTGGATGAATATGCTGGCTATAAAATATACAGACAGGGTGGACCAATAAATGGCGAGGAATGACGGTATCGTTAGGGAAAAGCCGGTAAGGGGCTTGATGGCCAACACCGGCGGTGCCGCATGGTTTGTGATCGTTGTGGTACTGCTGTTTATAGTCACCTGTGCAGGGCTATCGCTTTTTTTCAACGTGGGCGGCATAAGAGACATTGCCGTGGCGCTGCTGTTCCCTTCCAGAACGGCTGGCAATATGCAACCGGATGAGGATGCCCGGTTACAGCAGCAGCTAAAGGCGATCGAGAATGAAAAGAAGAGGCTGCAGGATTATGAGTATCAGCTCAACGCCTTGAAAAGCCAGCTGGAGGAAAAGCAGCAGCAGCTGGAGCAACGGGAGGCGGAGCTCGAGCAAAAGGAAAGGGAAATGGAGGAATTGCAGCAGAAGCTATCCGCCCAGTTTGAGGATGTAAAGGATATTGCCAAGGTATACGAGAATATGGAAGCGGAACAGGCTGCCTCCATTTTATCCGAGATGAAAGACAGCTCTCTGGTCATTCGGATACTCAAAAATATGCCGGCCGAGAAGAGCGCCGAGATACTTGGAGCCATGGATTCCAAGAAGGCGGCTGACCTGACAGGGCAAATGGCCGGGCAGTAAAATCCCGGCTTTTGCATAAAACCTGACTGGGAAGGAGGTGAAATGCCTGTGGAGGTTGACCTATTGCAGGGGATCATGCCAACCAGTGTTGGCTTTGGGAAAAAGCGCCTGCGGGACGGGCAGGATGAAGAACGTTCTGCAGAGTTCGGCCTGGTGCTGCAAAGCCTGATGCCGATTCAAGTAGCGCATGCCGGGGAAACGAGCAATGTCCGGGAAAGCGAGATACCTTCATCCGAAGGTCTGCCCTCTGCCAACCAGGCATCGGTGGAAGCCCCTGTGATGGCATTAAAAATTCCCATTTTTCTGCCGGATGGTCAAATGCCTGGGAACACGGCGTCGGGGGAGTTCACGGCATCGGGGGAGTTCGGGGAAGCACTTGATGGATACGTTTCACGGAGTATGCAAACCATTCCTTCTTCGGAGCAGGTGGATGCATTGCCGGAAGAGGGTGACGGTGGCGAAGCTACGGTTTACCAGGATGTGTCCGGGCTTCTGGATTTGGCAAATTCGGCGCAGGAGCAGGATATTTTTTACGGCGTTAAAGCGCAGGGGCAGGGCTTGGATGCCGTATATGGCACTCCTGCTGTCGCTGACCCGGATGACGGGAAATACCAAGCGACGGGCATGTTGGCCTATGATAGGCGATTGTACGTCACGGAAGAGGTGACCGACGTCAAAGACATCAAATCCGAGGGCATGGCTTCACAGGCCCCGGGTCCTCATGTAAGCCTCAAGGCTGCCGATGAGCGGGCAAACGCTGCTGAGCCCATGGATTTGCATATAGAAGCCGTGCAGCAGGGCTTGACCGATGATGGGGCTATTTTGAATAATGCCGAGGGGGATACACAATCGGATTTTAGCCACGATCAAAAAGGCCTGGCGCTGGAAAGGCTATATGCCGGCGGACAGCTGCAGCGGACATTCAACGATGAGATGGGCGTTGTATACGGAGAAAGGTCCGTAAACTTTCACGAGATGCTGGCGGAGATCGCAGACAGGGTCAGGGTTTTGCTGTTGGGCAAGCGGTCGGAGATGGAAGTGTTTTTAAGGCCCCCCGACCTGGGCAGGATGGTCCTAAAAGTAGCCATGCAGGATGGGGTGCTGGCGGTTAAAATTACGGTGGAGTCCAACGCCGTTAGGGATTTCCTGCAGTCCCATACCCAGGAGCTTGAAGCGATGCTTGCCCAGAAGGGCTATAGCTTTACAGATATCGATGTAAACATCGGCCAGAGCTATCAGCAGCCGCAGCGGGATGGCCTGGGGAGTGGCTGGCAATCGGAAAATCCGGCGCCCGGGAGGATAAAGTCCTGCACGGTAGAGGCTAGACACAGGATCATCAGGCCGGCTGCGTATTATGACCGCCATCACGGGTTTGAGTGCCTTGCATAAAAGGAGGTATAGGTAATGTATGTGAGCAGCGTGACCAATCAAGCATATGCTGTAGCAAATTCAAAACAGGCTGATAATCAGCTGGGCAAGGACGCATTTTTAAAGCTCCTCATAACGCAGCTGAAGTACCAGGACCCTCTAAACCCAATGGAGGATAGGGAATTCATTGCCCAGCTTGCGCAGTTCAGCACTCTGGAACTCATGCAAAATTTAAGCAGCGACTTTACCTCTATTAAGGCCATGGGATTGATAGATAAGGTGGTTTATGCCGAGAAGCGGGCAGATAATTCGGCCGGAATTATTCCGGTATATGGCAGGGTGGAGGGGGTCTCGCTGGTTAACGGCAAGGTAACCCTTCATGTCAACGGATACGATATCGCTTTGGAGGATATAAAGGAGATCTATTCTCAGGGAGCGGATACGCAAGGAGATGAGTAGGATGGACAGCGGCAAGATCGAATATAACCGCATCGTCTATTCCGGAAGGATATCCGGGGTATCCAAAGCCGATCCCCTCAGAAGAGGCAGTATTGGCATAAGCGGTATAGGTTTTGACGAAATACTGAAGGAAGCAATACAAAAGGAGCAAGCCATCAAGTTCAGCAAACACGCTCAAACCAGAATGAGGCAAAGAAATATCTGGCTATCCCAGGATGAGATAGACAGGATCGGTCAGGCCATAGAAAAGGCCAGGGAAAAGGGCGTGCGGGATTCGCTGGTGCTCATGGGCAATCTGGCATTTATTGTCAACGTTCCAACCAAGACCATCGTTACGGCGGTGGATGGTGAAAGCATAAAGGAGAACGTATTTACAAATATCGATGGCGCAGTGGTGCTGTAGCTGGACCCCTTTGGGGAGGCTACATCATTCCTGAACGACGGAGGGAATGGGCTGTGCCAGAAAACCAAAGGAGGTTGTTGTGTTATGATGAGGTCACTGTATTCCGGAATTTCGGGCCTGAGGGTCCATCAGGTTCAGATGGACGTCATAGGAAACAACATCGCAAATGTCAATACCGTTGCTTTTAAATCCAGCCGCGTCACCTTCCAGGAAATCTTGAACCAGACTCTCAAGAATGCGTCTGCACCGGCGCAGGCAGGTGGGCGTGGAGGCACGAACCCCCAGCAAGTCGGCCTGGGCGTATCGGTGGGTTCAATCGATGTGCTTCATACAAACGCCGGCGTGCAGAGAACGGATAGGGCTACCGACCTGGCCATAGACGGAGAAGGGTTCTTCATGGTTTCAGATGGAGAAAACGTGTATTACACCCGAGCCGGAAACTTCGACGTAGACGTCAATGGCGATTTGGTTTATCCGGGAGGGTTAAAGGTATTGGGGTGGAGCACCCTTATCACGGACCCCGTGACGGGAGTTCAATACGTGGATACGACCGGGACGCCTGATTTCATCAACCTGGCTAACCTATCGATGCAGGCAAAGGCTACAGATATGATAAAGTTTGAAGGTAACCTAGATGCCAATGTGGATGTGGGGAGTCAAGTGCAATATAGCTTTACCGTATTTGATTCCCTCGGCAACGAGCACAAGCTAAACTACATATTTACAAAGCAGGCTCCCAACGTGTGGTCGTGGAAGATAGTACCGGCACCTCAATCCGGGGCCGATACTCATACCGTACAGCAGGATGTATCGGGCGTTTCTGCAGGCAACCCTGTCACCATTGGAGGAGCCAATAGGCCCATACAATATGCCCACGATATTAAGTCAGTATGGGTAGATACGCCAAATGGCTTAAATCGCTATGAGTTTACGGTCGTACAGGATGAGAATGAATTCAATGCAAGGATGGCTTCCCTGGGACAGGGGCAGGCTGTAATTTTGGTCAACGGTACAGGTTCGGTACAGGTAGCATTTGGCGATGATATGCCAGCCGGAAGCACGGTCCGCATTGAATACAATAATTTTGCCGTAAGCCACGTGGTTCCAATGGTGGATGTGGATGCAGGGGAGGTAACCGGTGCTGCTCCGGCGTATGATTGGGACAACGATGGAATTGATGACATCCCTGCCGGACAGGCCCATGGGGTCCTGATATTTGGTGAAGATGGTAGACTGATACAATCCATAATAAATTCCGATATTACTATTGCAATGAATCCCGATGTTTCGGGCGCGGCTGACATCTTCCTGACGAGAGATAATATTCAGTTTGATCCAACGAAATTTACCCAGAACGCCAATGCAACTACCATCAACGCTACGGGGACTGGATATGCTGCAGGAATATTGAATTCCATAAGCATAGATTCCCAAGGCCGTGTGATAGGCTACTACACCAACGGCCGGTCCAGGGAGGATGCGGTGCTGGCTATTGCCACCTTCAGTAATCCGGGGGGATTGGACAAGGTTGGCAATAATCTGTACAGGCGATCCACCAATTCCGGTGATCCGATATATGGAAGGGCAGGTATCGGCGGAAGGGGTACCATTATTCCAGGAGCCCTGGAGATGTCTAACGTTGATCTTGCCAAGGAGTTTACCGATATGATCGTTGCCCAGAGAGGATTTCAGGCCAACTCCAGGATTATTACCGCGGCGGATGAGATGCTGCAGGAGCTTGTTAATCTGAAGCGATAGGTAGATTTAGGTTCACAGCCGGCCGTCCTTTTCCGGCTGTGAACCTGAAACTTTGAATGGAGGTATGTTGGTGATAAAGGTCACGCGTTTGAACGGAGAGGAATTCTACATAAACCCCGATTTAATTCAATATATCGAAAAAACGCCCGATACGGTAATTACCCTGACGAACGACAAAAAAGTGGTGGTCAGGGAAGGAATAGAAGAGATAATTCAGCGCATCGTAGCCTTTAAGCGGCAAATTTTCGGTTGCATTCAAATGCGCGTTCAATAGAACGAAGAATTGATAGGGGAATGATGGATATGGATATAGCTACTCTGGCAGGAATTATAGCCGGTATTTCGTTTATCGTTGCAGGGATTTTGATGTCAGGGGAACTGGGTAATTTTTATGATACATCCTCTATAATGATCACGTTGGGCGGTACGTTCGCCGCAACGCTTATATCCTACCCTATAAAGAGCATCATAGGCATTTTAAGGGTTAGCAAAAACTTGTTCTTTACCAGGGCCAGGCAACCAAATGAAATCATACGCCAGATCATAGAGCTGGCCAACATCGCCAGAAAAGAAGGGTTGCTTGCCCTTGAGGAAGCTGCCTATAACCTGGAGGATCCGTTCCTGCAGAAGGGAATCCTTCTCATCGTCGATGGTACTGATCCCGAGCTTGTCAGGAATATAATGGAAACGGAGCTCACCTTTATGGAAGAGCGCCATAGTCAGGGCCAGGCAATTTTTGAAACCATGGCCTCGCTGGCGCCGGCATTTGGGATGATAGGAACCCTGATAGGGCTTATAAACATGCTCAGGATGCTGGACGATCCATCTTCCGTAGGGCCTAATATGGCGGTAGCGCTGGTCACCACATTTTATGGTTCCATACTGGCAAACCTGTTTTTTACTCCCACCGCCAATAAGCTCAAGTACAGAAGCGCACAGGAGATGCTGTACAAGGAGATCATGCTGGAAGGTATACTTTCCATACAAGCTGGGGAAAATCCCAGGATTATAGAAGAAAAGCTTAAAGCATTTTTGTCTCCACAGGAGAGGAAGTCTTTAAGCAATAATTCAACCGTAGGTGAGGAATGAGATGAAAACGAAGCGAAGAGCAAAAAAGTCATCGGGCGGGATTGCTGAATGGTTTGTTACATATTCGGATATGGTGACTCTCCTTTTGACGTTTTTCGTGATGCTGTACTCCTTTTCCATAATAGATATGCAAAAGTGGGAGGCTCTGGTCCAATCTTTGAGGACGAGTATCGGTATCTTGGATAGCGGCGCCAGCATAAACGATGTACCGGGCACTGAGGAAGGCGGACCTTCGCCGGTCGATATGGAAGAGCTAATGGGTAACACCCTGGGAGGGGGTGCGGGAAGAAGGAAAAACGCCGGCCAAGTCGATCCGTTCTTAAAGCTTTATGAGCAGATGAGCGAATATATAGCTCAAAATGAGATTCCGGCGCAACTTGAGCTTTCGCCAACGCAGACAGAAATCCTCATCCGGTTTAAGGATTATGTGCTGTTTGATGTAGGCAAGGCAGATCTTAAGCCTGAGGCCAAGGAGATATTGGACCGGATTGCCAATATACTGCTAAACTACATCGGACAAATCGACAGGGTGCGCGTCGAAGGGCATACCGATAATCAGCCCATAAACACCATATTTTATCCCACCAACTGGGAGCTTTCGGCAGACAGAGCCATAAAGGTGGTAAGGTATTTTCAGGAAAAGCATGGCTTCCCCGGCGACAAGCTGTCGGGTGAAGGATACGGAGAATACTATCCCATAGCCTCAAATGAAACGGAGGAAGGAAAGGCCAAGAACAGGCGGGTGGATGTTCAAATAGTAAAAGCCATCAATACGGATAACGTACAAACTATAGAGTAAAGGGGTTAATAGGGGTATGGATACGAAGAAATTATTGGCAATAATTATACCGCTTTTTGTGGTTTTACTCGTTGCGGTAGGGTTTATACTGTATTTGGTGTTGAATCTCAATCCGGTTAATGAAGCTCAAAAGGATTATGAGGATCAGGGAAATAAAGAGGTCTTCGTGTTTCGCGATGATAAGCCTTTTATCACCAATTTAAAAGGCAGCAATTCCTACTTAAAGGTGGATATATCTATAGAGATTGAAGGCGAGGAAGAGGCTGAGGTTTTAAACAAGAATTTGCACAGGGTAAGGGATAAGATAATCTCGATACTTCGGGATGTTTCTGAAGATGACATGAAGCGCGACGACATTCAGGAAATTTTGAGGAATCGAATAAAGCAGGAGTTACAGGATACTTTGAAGATAAATACCATCATCGGCATATACTTTGACGAGTTTGTCATGCAATAAGGGGTAAGGGAGGTACGGCTTTGTGGCTGAAGTACTATCGCAGCGAGAGATTGACCAGCTTCTTGAAGCTTTTATGGCAGGAGAAGTGGATATAAACGATATTAAGGAAGAGACGCGTGAGAAAAAAGTAAGCGTATACGACTTTAGAAGGCCAAAGAAATTTGCCAAAGATCAGCTTCGTACCCTTCAGATCATACATGAAAACCTGGCGCGACTGATGGGGTCGTATTTTTCGGGCATCCTGCGCACTTATTGTCAGATAGAACTGGTATCGGTAGAACCGCAGACATATGGAGAGTTCATCAATTCACTCCCTGCTCCTGTTGTCCTGGGAATCATCGAATTCAAGCCTTTGAAAGGCTCCATCATACTGGAGTTTTCTCCAAATGTGGTTTATGCCATCATCGACCGCATGTTGGGCGGCCTTGGTCTGGCTCCTGAGAGGGTCAGGGATTTTACCGAAATCGAGATCGTGTTGATTGAAAGGATAATAAGGCAGCTTTTGCCCATAATGAACAGCTCATGGGCCAACATCATAGATGCCGAGTTCGGGTTGGTGGGCATAGAGACAAATGCCCAGTTCGCACAGCTGATTTCGCCAAACGAGTCCATTGCTATAGTGACCCTTGATGCCCACATCGGAGACGTCGAGGGAATGATGAACATATGCATCCCTTACCTGGTAATTGAACCCATCATACAGCAGCTGAGCTCCAAGCACTGGTTTTCTACAAAGCTTGCTGAAGAAAAGGAGCAGAAATATTACCGGCTGTTGGCTTCTCAGGTAGAGACCACTACGGTTGAGGTGAAGGCGGTATTGGGGCAGGCCGCCATTACCATCAGGGATCTCATAGAGCTTCAGAAAGGGGATGTGATTAAGCTGGATAAGAAAGTCGATGAGGATATTGCCGTCTACGTTGGCGATGTCAAAAAGTTTTGCGGGGTTGTAGGCTTGAAAAAGAACAGCCTGGCTGTTCAAATTACCAGTATATGCGAAGAAGGGGGAAAGATTTGAAACATGGACATGAACGACATGCTATCTCAGGAAGAAATAGATGCCCTGTTAAGAGGTCAGGACATAATAATGCAGACATTACAGCAGCTTACCCCGGAGGAGATCGATGCTCTTGGAGAAATAGGCAACATCAGCATGGGCACGGCGGCAACCACCCTTTCAACTCTGGTTGGCAAAAAGGTAATAATCACCACGCCCGAAGTGACCGTAACCACCATTAAGGAGCTGGCAAAGCAGTATCCCATTCCTTTTGTAGCCGCAGAGGTGAGGTATACGGAGGGGCTGGAGGGTACAAACATACTGATAATCCAGGAAAGAGATGTCAAGGTCATCACCGACCTTATGATGGGCGGAGACGGTACCAATATTGAAGGCGAGATCACCGACCTCCATTTAAGCGCTATAGGTGAAGTGATGAATCAGATGATAGGCTCTGCCTGCACTTCGTTGTCCACCATGTTCAATAAGAACATCTTGATATCGCCGCCCAACACTTTTATTATGGACTTAAGCAGCGATTTCTCGTATACCCTTTTTAAGTCCGACGATCCCATAGTACGGATCAACTTCAAGATGGTGGTAGAAGGCTTAATTGATAGCTATATTATGCAGCTGTTGCCCATAGACTTTGCAAAGGAGCTACTTAGCAATTTGCTGGGGCAATACGGTCAGCAGCCGGCAACACGACAAACCGATGATGCTTCTTTGGCGCAGGATCTGCCTCAGGCGGCACAAAGTTCCGGAAGTGGCCACACGGAAAGCCAACGTGGGCAAGATGAATTTTCCGATACTCCTAAAGCTAAACCCGTCAATGTACAACCCGTTTCATTTCAACCGTTGGAAGAAAAGTCGGTAAGCGGAAACAGGAATAACCTCGATTTGATACTGGATGTGCCGCTGCAGGTCTCGGTGGAACTGGGGAGAACCCATAAGCTGATCAAAGAAATTCTTGAGCTCGGCATCGGTTCCGTGATAGAGCTGGATAAGATGGCGGGTGAACCCATAGACGTGCTGGTAAACGGAAAGGTGATAGCCAAGGGTGAAGTGGTGGTAATCGACGACAGCTTTGGCGTCAGGATAACCGATATAATAAGTCCGGCCAAAAGGATATCGAGCCTTAAATAAGCTGTAATATCTAAATCATATATACAATAATATTCACGACAAAAAGGGAGGATGGTTATGGGAAAAAGAATTTTGGTGGCTGATGATGCTGCATTCATGCGTATGATGCTCAAGGATATACTGGTCAAGAATGGATATGAAATAGCCGGTGAGGCTGAAAACGGATTGAGGGCTGTTGAAAAGTATAAGGAGCTTCAACCCGACCTGGTCATCATGGATATCACCATGCCCGAGATGGACGGTATCCAGGCCGTTCGGGAGATCAGAAAGATAAACCCGGATGCTAAGATAATGATGTGCTCCGCCATGGGGCAGCAGGCCATGGTGATTGAATCCATACAGGCGGGAGCGCGGGACTTTATTGTTAAGCCCTTCCAGGCCGATAGAGTAATCGAATCGGTTAAGAAAATCCTTGGATGAATGAAAAGATGGAAGAGATACTCCGCGCTATAGGCATTTTAATAGCGTTCGTAATCATTTTGGCCCTGGCATATCTGGCTGCGCGGTTTACGGGCGCCAAGTTAGCCGGCTATACGACAGGCAGATATATAAAGGTAATAGACCGGATTTTCCTGGGAAGGGACAAATGGGTGTGCCTCATACAGGTGGGCAATCAATACTACCTGGTCGGGATTACCGGGCAGAACATGGAGTTTTTGGGACAGGTATCGCAGCAGGACCTGATCCCCCTTCATTCTGAAGAGGAAAGCGGTTCGTTTGCCAGATTATTGGGGAACTATCTAAAAAAGCTTAAAGACGAGGCGAATAGGGATGCTTAAGAAGCGGTTTTTTACGGTTATAGCGTTTGTAGCACTGATATCTTTATCTTCGTTTGTATGGCCTTGCAGGGTTTTTGCACAGCCTTCCATTCCCATTCCCCACCTGGAAGTTGAGACGGCGCAATCGCCCCAGGATGTGGTGGACAGCCTGGAGATACTGGGAATTCTGACGGTCCTGGCGCTGGCTCCTTCCATCCTCATCATGATGACCGCCTTTACCCGTATAATAATCGTTCTGGGCTTTGTGAGAAATGCCCTGGGGACGCAGCAGATGCCGCCCAACCAGGTTTTAATAGGGCTTGCCCTTTTCCTCACCTTTTTTGTGATGGCGCCCATTGCAACCCAGATCAACGACAACGCCCTCCAACCCTATATAAAGGGGGATATAGACCAACAGGTCGCTGCCCAGCAAGCCATCAAGCCCATCCGGGAGTTTATGCTGAAGCAAACCAGGGAAAAGGACCTGACCTTGTTCTTGGAGCTTTCAGGCCAACAGCAGCCTGATACCTACGATGATATACCCACGCACGTGATCATACCGGCGTTTATAACCAGCGAGCTTAAGACGGCCTTTCAGATCGGCTTTTTGATATATATACCCTTCATCATCGTGGATATGGTGGTTGCCAGCACCCTCATGTCCATGGGTATGATGATGTTACCTCCCGTTATGATCTCCTTGCCCCTTAAGATACTGCTGTTTATAATGGTGGACGGCTGGGACCTGGTGATTAAAAATTTGGTGGCAGGATTCAGATGAAGGGAAGTGGTGCAGTGAGCCAGAGGGATATAATAGCCTTGGCGCAACAGGCCATATACACGGGGCTGCTCCTGTCGGCTCCCGTGCTGGGGCTGGGATTGGTGGTGGGGCTCGTCGTGGCCATATTCCAGGCCATTACGCAGATAAACGAGCATACCCTGGTCTTCATCCCCAAAATTTTGGCGGTGGCTGTTGCCCTTATCATATTTGGGCCATGGCTTCTGGAGACCATGGTCAATTTTACGCTCAGGCTATACAACAGCATAAATACCTTACTGGGATTGTGAACTGAAAATGCTGTATGCGCTTGGAAGGATCCTATTGAATTTCGATGCCGTGCTTTTGGTGCTGGCCAGGATATCCGGCATGTTTTTTATGTCGCCGGTGTTTGGGAGAAGGAACGTTCCCGCCGTGTTTACCATAGGCCTTATACTAGCGCTGACCTTTATTACGGCCGCTTATTACCCCGTTTATGGGGAGGCAATAGATATAAGCTCGTATATAGAGCTGGCTTATTATCTCATAAAAGAGCTCTTTATAGGCATCGTCATGGGCTATGTGGTATTGCTGGTTTTTTCGGCTTTTTTGCTGGCAGGCCAGCTGGTGGACAACCAGATTGGCTTCGGGGTTGTACATATACTGGACCCGCAGACCAATATCCAGATCCCTTTGGTGGGCAATTTATACAACGTGCTTGCCATGGTGCTCTTCTTTGCCATAGATGGGCACCATACCCTCATAAAGCTGCTGATGTTTAGCTTTGAAGCGTTGCCCCCGGGGAAGGCAGCCCTGGCGGGGGATATAGCCCTCCCGCTGTTCAACATGTTTGTGGAGTTTTTCGTGCTAGGGTTCAAGATGGCCGTACCGGCCATAGCTTCGGCGCTGCTGGCTGAAATGATATTCGGCATACTGGTGAGGGTGATACCCCAGATGAACATATTCGTGATCGGGTTGCCCTTTAAAATACTCATAGGGTTGGTGGTGCTGTTTTTGACGGTATCCGTATTGATAAGCGTAATGGACGGCGCGTTCAGTTCCATGTTCAAGGGAATAAGAAGCGTAATACAAGGGTTGAACCTGCCATGATGCGAATGAACCTTCAGCTTTTTGCCGAGGAGAGAACCGAGAAGGCCACCCCAAAAAAGAGGAGAGAGGCCAGGGAGAGGGGTCAGGTATTCAAGAGCGTTGAACTGAGTTCAGCCGTGACCCTTATCGTAGGGTTGCTGGTCCTCAAATTTGCGTCCACCTTTATGATGGATAAGCTGTACAGGGCATACGATCGATATCTGCATTCGAATGCCATCGCCGATCAGCTCTATACCTATACCGGCATCATGGCAATAGCTCGGGAGATAATGTACACGGTGGCGCTGGCGGTGCTGCCTGTGTGCGGTCTGGTCATGGTAGCCGGGCTGGCCATCAATTTCTTTCAGGTAGGATTTATATTTACTACCAGGCCGCTTGTACCCAATTTGAGCCGCATAAACCCGCTGGAAGGCTTAAAGAGGATATTTTCAAAGCGGACATTTGTCGAGCTTTTAAAGTCCCTGCTAAAGCTGGCCATAGTGGCCTTCATATCCTACGGGGAATTTACGTCGGATATAAAGTCTTTTGCCCAGCTGGCCCAGTGGGGCGTAAATCGTAGCTTTATGGTAGTGACCGACATGGCCTTTAACATCGGAATAAAGATTGCTGCGGTATTCATCGTGCTCGCGGTGTTCGACTATTTTTATCAGTGGTGGGAGTACGAAAAGAGCCTCAGGATGACGAAGCAGGAGGTAAAGGACGAGTACAAGGAAGTGGAGGGTCATCCCCTTATCCGCTCTCGCATTCGCGAGAGGCAAAGGCAGATTGGCTTGCGCAGGATGATGCAGGAAATACCCAGAGCCGATGTGGTCATAACCAACCCCGAACATTTCGCGGTGGCTTTGCGGTATGACCCGAAGGAACACGACGCACCCGTGGTGGTGGCCAAGGGGCAGGATTATGTTGCGCTCAAGATCAAGGAGGTCGCCAAAAAGCACGGGGTGTATATAGTGGAAAATAAGCCCCTGGCTCAGATGCTGTATAAATCCACGGAGATAGGGCAAGCCATACCGCCAGAGCTGTTCCGCGCAGTGGCAGAAGTCCTGGCCTTCGTTTACAGCGTAAAGGGAAACGTATTTTAGGGGGAGGTTTTGGGGGTTGAAGTTTGCAGACGTCTTCATAGCTTTTATAATGGTAGCCGTCGTTCTTCTTATCATTCTACCGCTGAGTGAAGTCATGATGGATATACTCCTCACCATCAATCTTTCATTATCGCTGGTCATACTGTTCGTCACGCTTTACGTAAAGGAGCCCTTGGATTTTGCGGTATTCCCTTCGGTGCTCCTCATCACCACCCTTTTCCGCCTGGCCCTCAACATATCGTCCACCAAGCTCATCCTGGGCAGAGGCTCGGCCGGAAGGGTGATCGAAACCTTTGGCAATTTTGTAGTCCAGGGCAACCTGGTGGTAGGTGCCATCGTGTTTCTGATCATAATAATCGTGCAGTTTATCGTCATAACTAAGGGTGCCGAACGGGTGGCGGAAGTTGCTGCCCGCTTTACCCTGGATGCCATGCCGGGAAAGCAGATGGCCATAGACGCCGACCTGAATTCGGGCCTTATAGATGAAAACGAGGCCAAAAGGCGCAGACAGAGGATACAGCAGGAGGCCGATTTTTACGGTGCCATGGACGGCGCCAGCAAATTCGTCAAAGGCGATGCCATAGTTGGGATCCTGATCACCATCATCAACATAGTGGGTGGCATTATAATCGGTGCCACCAGGATGGGGATGTCAATTGAAGAGGTGCTGGAGCGCTACACCATATTGACCATAGGCGATGGGCTGGTAAGCCAAATCCCCGCTTTGCTCATATCCACCGCCACCGGCATCATTGTAACCAGAGCGGCTTCCGAGTCCAACCTGGGACGGGACCTGGTTAAGCAGATAACCGATCAGCCCCTGGTGCTCATACTGGCATCGGTGCTCCTGTTTGTGATGGGATTTTTCCCTGGCTTTCCGCGGTGGATGCTGTTTATAATGGGGGCCGGCTTGGCCTATATGGGTTATACCCTGATTCAGGCTTCCAAGGTGTCGCTGGCAACCTCAGGGCAGGAGGCCACTCCCGAGAATGTGCTGGAGGAGATGCGGAAGCCCGAGAACGTAATGCAGCTTATGGAGATTGATCCCCTGGAAGTGGAGTTTGGTTACGGCCTTATACCCCTGGCCGACGTGAACCAGGGCGGGGATTTGCTGGACAGGATAGTCATGATACGAAGGCAGATGGCCCTTGACCTGGGCCTCATCGTTCCGGTAATAAGGCTGAGGGACAACATACAGCTGGATCCAAATGAATACGTCATAAAGGTGAAGGGAGTGGAGGTGGCCAGGGGGCAGGTATTGCCCGATCACCTGCTTGCCATGGATCCCGGCACCGTTGAACAGCCCATAGACGGGATCGATACAGTGGAGCCCGCTTTCGGCTTGCCCGCAAAATGGATCAAAGAGCACCAGAGGGAAAAGGCCGAAATGCTGGGTTATACGGTTGTTGACTCACCATCGGTTATATCTACCCATCTAACCGAAGTCATCCGGAAGTATGGCCATGAGCTGCTCAACCGGCAGGATGTTCAGACCATGCTGGACAACCTGAAGGAGAAGTATCCGGCGCTGGTGGAGGAAGTGGTGCCCAAGACCTTATCCCTTGGCGAGGTCCAAAAGGTTCTGTCCAACCTGGTAAGGGAAAACGTACCCATAAGGGACATGGTTACCATACTAGAGACATTGGCCGACTACGGCAATATAACTAAAGACCCCGATATGCTGACGGAATACGTGCGCCAGGCCCTGTCCCGCACCATCACGTTGAGATTTGTGCCCGAGAAAAAGGCAAAGGTTTTGACGCTTGCCCCCGAGGTTGAAAAGGCCATAATGGATAGCGTTCAGCAAACAGAGCACGGTTCTTATCTGGCGTTGGAGCCCAATAAGGTGCAATCCATATTCAAAAACCTCACCAGGGAGCTGGAGAAGTTCACTTCTCTGGGGTTACAGCCCATAGTGCTGACGGCGCCGGTGGTGAGGATGTATTTCAAGAAGCTGACCGAGCAGGTGGCGCCCGAGCTGGTGGTTTTGTCTTACAACGAGCTGGACAGTTCGGTGGAGATACGGTCGGTTGGGGTGGTGAGAGCTTAAGGCTATGAAGGTGAAAAGGTATATAGGCCATACCGTTCAGGAAACCATGCAAAAGGTCAAGAATGAGATGGGCAAGGATGCCCTCATACTCAGCACCCGCAAGATACGGCAAAAGGGGATAATGGGGTGGTTTAAAAAGTCGCTTGTCGAAGTGGTGGCGGCTGCGGATGAAGCCGGCGATGGGAGTTTGGCTCCCCGCAGAATAGTGCCCCTTAATGCGATGAGCTACGCTTCTGCGGTAAGGCCGGATGACACCAGCAAGGTTTTGGAGAAGCTGGAAGCCCAGATCGCCAGCATGGGTGAGACGTTAAACAGGTTGACAAGCAGCTTTAGAGTAGAAGAAGATGGTGCTGGGCTGGGAATAAAACGGGAATACGTTCCGTATTATGAGATACTGGTCAAAAACGAGGTGAATGAGGATATAGCGAAGGGCATCATACAAAAGGCAGGCCTGCTTCATGAGGGAAGTTCCGCCGATTTTGAGCGATGCCTGGAACAGGTGCTTATGGAGCATATTGGCCATCCGCAACCCCTTGAGGTTTCACCGGGAAAGCGCAAGGTTGTGGTATTCGTTGGCCCTACGGGAGTTGGCAAGACCACCTCTCTGGCAAAGCTGGCGGCTATATTTTCCATACAAAAGCAGATGAAGGTCGGGCTTATAACCGCCGATACGTACAGGATTGCGGCGGTGGACCAACTGAAGATATATGCGGAAATCATGGAGATACCCTTGAGCATCCTGTATTCACCCCGGGAAGTGGTAGCAGCTCTGGAAGAGCACCGGGATAAGGACGTGGTATTTGTCGATACGGCAGGCAAGAGCATAAAGGACAGGGCGCAGGAGAAGGAGATACTCGAGCTCATTTCTCTCAGCAAGGCCGATGAGGTATATCTGGCCCTGAGCTGCAATACCAGCTATTCCGGATGTTTGAATATAATCAACAGCTACAGCTTTCTACCCGATTACAAGCTGCTCTTCACAAAAATGGACGAGGCTTCCAGCTACGGGCTAATATTGAACTGTCGGTATATCAGCGGTAAGCCGCTGTCGTACATAGCTACCGGCCAAAATGTGCCGGATGACATAGAGGTAGCAGACCCATATAAGCTGTTATCCTCCATTATGAAAAGGGTGGAAGATTGATGGACCAGGCCGAAAGATTAAGGCAAATTGTAAAGGACCTAAAAGGAAGACGGCATGCCCAGGCTCAAAAGGCGCGTATCATAACCGTAGCCAGCGGCAAGGGCGGCGTGGGCAAGACCAATTTTACGCTCAACTGTGCCATTGCCCTGAATAATATGGGGTGCAGGACCCTCATCATAGATGCCGACTTTGGGCTGTCAAATATAGACGTGATGCTGGGAATGATCCCCAAATACAATTTATTTCACGTAATTACCCACAAAAAAAGGATAGAAGAGGTTATAGTGGAGGGTCCTTGTGGCATTAAATTTATAGCAGGGGGATCTGGCATATGGGAGCTCATCAACCTTTCCACCCGGGATATGGAAACCCTGATGGCGCAGCTGGAGCGTTTGGATGAGCTGGCCGACATAATCATGATCGATACCGGGGCCGGGGTTTCCGAAAAGGTCATCAGGATGATCCTGGCGGCCAACGAAGCCATTATAATCACCACGCCGGAACCCACATCGGTGACCGATGCATATGCCCTGGTGAAGTCGGTGGTAGCCGTAAAAAAGGATATGGGCTTAAGGCTGGTGGTCAACAGGGCCGATAATGTCCATGAGGCAAAAGACGTGATGGATAACTTTATACGGGTGGCCCAAAGGTTCCTGGATGTCAAATTGGAACCTCTGGGGTATATACTGTATGACGATGCGGTGATAAGGTCGACCAAGCGGCAAAAGCCGTTTGTACTGGAATACCCAAAAAGCCATGCAGCCAGGCAAGTATACGGCATGGCCCGGTTCATAGCGGCGGGAGGCCAGCAGGGGGGCGATGGGCTACAGGGGCTTAGAGGGTATGTAAACCAGCTTCTTAAGCTGTTTAACTCTAAACGAAAAGCGCTTTAGGGGGTTGGTAGAAGCGTCATGCTTGTAAAGGAAGTCATAAACATCGGTGAAAAGATCGAGGTGGTGCTGCAGGAACGCACAGATGGCGACCCAAAAGCCTGTTTCAGCATGGTGCAGGATGTTCCCCAGGACGACGAACTATTGATCACCATGCCCATGCTAAGAGGGGAACCCGTCGTGCTCTCCATTGGACAAAGGGTAAAGATAAACTTCTTCCGCGAGCGGGGACAGTTCTACTTTGAAGCGGAGGTCATTGATCGACAGCGGACGGAAACGGTGCACCTTATACGCGTCAAGCAAACCTCACCGATACACAGGCTTCAAAGGCGTAGCTTTTACAGGTTGAAAATAAAACTGCCTATCCTTTTCAGGCTTATTGATGAGAACGAGTCGGGTAGCTCGGGCTATATCAAAGCTTATACTGCGGATATAAGCGGTGGGGGAATGAAGCTGTTGACCAATGAAAACCTGCAGCCCGGCCAGCAAATAGAATGTCGAATTTCAATAGGAGAGGAAGATTTACTGGATTTAAACGGCCTGGTGGTCAGGGTAGTCCCCTGCGTGGAGGGTAACCACAAATTTGAAGTAGGAATTAAGTTTGTAAATATTTTTGAATCCGACCGGGACAGGCTCATTCGGTTCATATTTCAGCAGCAGCGCTGGTTAAAGGCCAGGGGCTTCTTATAATCCGAAGGATATACATAGAGGGATGTTCAGTGCAAGTTCTGGTGCTAAGCCAAAGGATCGGGGGTGTTAATTTAATGGATAACGCACAGTATATGGAGCTGTTTATTGAGGAGAGCAAGGAGCATCTTCAAAGCCTGAATAACAACCTTCTGGTGCTGGAACAGCAGCCGGACAATGCGGAAGTGATAAACGAGATATTTCGCTCGGCCCATACTTTGAAGGGCATGGCCGGCAGCATGGGCTTTAAATTCATGGCAAACCTGGCCCACGGTATGGAAAACGTGCTGGATAGGATTAGAAAGGGCAATATGGCCGTCGATGTTAATATCATGGATGCCCTGTTTGAGGCCTTGGATGTCCTTGAAGGACTGCTTCAGGGCATTATACAGAGCGGTACGGAAAGCCCGTTGGATATAAGCGGTATAGAGGCAAAACTCCAGGGCTTTGTATCCGGTGCAGGCAGGGAAGATTTGGACAGAAGTCGACGTAAACCCGATGATAAGGGCTTGTCCCTTGATGAGCACCATTTGCATGTGATGGATGAAGCTGTGAAAGACGGGTTTACGCCTTATTATATCGAGGTGAAGCTCAAAGAGTCCTGCCTCATGAAGGCTGCCCGAGCCTTTATAATCTTTAAAGCCGTCGAAAATTTTGGCCATATAATTTATTCCCATCCGTCGGCTCAGGACATAGAAGAGGAGAAATTTGATCTGTCCTTTTCGGTGGTGGCCGTATGCAAAGCAGAGCTTGATACCTTGAGGAAGGAGCTGGACAGCATTTCTGAGATAGAAGGCATTGATATAAGGGAGCTCCAGCTGGATGATGTTCAAAGCCACAGTCAGAGCAAAAAACCTAAGTCCCAGGGAGCGTCCCAGGGAGCAGATAAGGCGGCTGCACCGGAAGTAAAGGACAGGCTCTCCAGAACGGCCGGCCGAAGCATAAGGGTCGATATCGAAAGGCTGGACAGGCTAATGAACCTGGTCAGCGAGCTCATCATCGTCAAAAACCGCATACAGGACCTGCAGAGGTACGGCGACGCGGCGGCAATGGCCGAATCGGTCGAGTACCTGGGCAGGGTAACGGGTGAGCTCCACGATGCTGTTATGAAAGTGAGGATGATCCCTATTCAGGTGGTTTTCGAACGGTTCCCCAGGACTGTCCGGGATCTGGCCAGGAGTACGGGCAAGGAGGTTAAGCTCAACATAACGGGAGCCCAAACCGAGGTTGACCGGACGATAGTCGATGAAATCGGAGAGCCGCTTATACACCTTATCAGAAATGCCATTGACCATGGAATAGAACTCCCTCAGGAGCGCATAGCTCTCGGTAAACCTCCTGCCGGGCTTGTGGAAATCAAGGCCTACCATGATGGTGACAACGTGGTGATAGAGGTCAGCGATGACGGAAGGGGCATAGATACCGACAGGGTTTTAAGCCGTGCCATACAGCAAAACCTGGTATCCCCCGAGGAAGCCGAAAACTTGAGCCGGCAGGAAATATTGCAGTTCATATTTGAAGCCGGGTTTAGCACGGCCGAAAAGGTAACCGACATTTCGGGGCGCGGCGTTGGAATGGATGTGGTAAAAACCAAGATCGAGTCCATGGGCGGTGTGGTTGATACTGACAGTCAACCAAACAAAGGCACGCGGTTTATAATCAGACTACCTCTCACCCTTTCCATCATACAGGCTTTGCTAGTATCCATAGGGCAGGAGGTCTACGCCATCCCCATAGGTTCCATAAAGGAAATACTGGAAGTATTCGCTGGGGATATAAAGGTGGTACACCAGAAAGAATTCTTCGATTATCGCGGTTTGCTGATACCCTTCCTGCAGCTGGCAAAGGTGTTGGAATGCCCCGACCAGGTTACGTCGGATGGCCCGGTTACCGCGGTGATAGTAAAAAAGGGGGAGAGGCTGGCGGCATTATCGGTGAACGGGTTGATAGGTCAGCAGGATATAGTGATCAAGCCGCTGGGAAAGGCGCTGTCTAAAATCAAAATCGTGTCGGGAGCCACCATCCTGGGCGACGGGCGGGTGGTGCTTATCCTGGACGTAAACCATCTGATTTGAAAGGGGGTTATGAGATTGTCCGGCAGCGGCCAGGCCAAGCAGTACATAGCCTTTGAAGTAGGCGATGAAATATATGCTGTGGATGTGATGCTGGTAGAATCGATAGAGAGGATGAGTCAGATAACCAGGGTTCCGCACAGCCCCTTCGAGGTGCTGGGGGTTATCAACCTGAGGGGGGATGTTATACCGGTTATGAGCGCAAGGCGCATGCTGGGCTATGAAGAAAAGCCCGCAGACGATGCAACCCGGGTGGCAATAGTTCAGCACGATGAGTACCGGGTTGGGGTGATAGTTGACCGGGTAACCGAAATACTGAGCATACCCCAGGACAGGGTGCAATGGGGTGTGGAGGCCCTAGGTGGCAAGAGAAAGGTGGTCATCTCAGGGCTCATAAATCTCCAGGATAAGCCCGTCATGATCATGGATATACCCCGTACGCTAGAATCGCTATTAAACTGAAAAAGACTTAGAGGTGCAGTACCTATGTTGTTTTCTGTTGACAATTTAAGTCCCCTGCATCTGGATGTATTGAAGGAGATAGGAACTATTGGAGCGGGCAATGCCGCTACTTCCCTTTCTAAGATGCTCAACAGGCGAATAGACATGAAGGTTCCCGAGGTAAAGATAGCCGAATTTAAAGATGTGGAAGATCTGGTGGGAGGAGCGGAAACTCCCGTTGTGGGTATATATCTGGAGTTTAAAGGCGATATAAGCGGTACCATTTTGCTGGTGTTGGACGTAATTTCAGCCAGGCGCATCACCGCATTGTTGCTGGGAAATGCCGACAGCAACGCCCTGAGCGATGACTTTTCGGAGATAGAGGTATCGGCGCTGGAAGAGATTGGGAATATACTTACGGCCGCTTACCTGGGGGCCATATCGTCGTTCACCGGCCTTATCGTGAAGCCATCTGTCCCTTATTTTGCATGCGACATGCTGGGAGCCATCCTCAGCGTTCCCATGATCCAATTCGGTCAGACCAGCGATAGGGCGATGTTTATCGAAACCGATCTGATAAATGGGACGGAGCGGTTAAGGAGCCATTTTATAGTTGTACCCGATATGGAATCCTTTACTGTCATTTTAAATGCCTTAGGGGTTGAATAAATGGACCGAATAATCAAGGTTGGTATGGCTGATTTAAATGTTATTGCAGGGAATGGGGTTCTCGTTACGCTTGGTTTAGGCTCATGCGTGGGGATTGCGCTGTACGACAAGACCACCAAGACGGCCGGGCTAGCCCACATAATGCTGCCATCGAGCAAGCTCATAAAAAACAATCAGAATAAGGCCAAGTTTGCCGATACGGCCGTTGAGTCCCTTCTCGAACTGATGATGAAGATGAAGGCGAAGAAGGAGCGGATAGTTGCCAAAATAGCGGGAGGGGCACAGATGTTTTCATTCAAAGGCAGCGCCAGCGATTTTTTGAACATCGGCGAAAGGAATGTACAGGCTACCATTGAGGTGTTACGGCAACACGGTATACCAATCGTTGCTCAGGATACCGGCGGCAATTATGGGAGGACCATTGAACTCCATGCAGCCAATGGCATTTTGGTGGTCAGGACCATCGGCCACGGCGTAAAGATACTATGAATATGAGGAGAGAGGCATGACCAAAAAGATGGCTGTGACCGAAATTCAGAACCTTTGGACGGAGTATAAAAAGCATAATACAGTAGAATATAGAAATGAACTCATACTCAAGTACAGCTATTTGGTAAAGCGCGTGGTTTCAAGGTTGGCCTATATAAGCCATTCCTCCAATCCTTCCCTGGATATGGAAGATCTGATAAGTTACGGAATACTCGGGCTGATGGATGCCATTGAAAAGTACGACCCATCGAGGAACGTTAAGTTTGAGACATATGCGGCATTTAGGATAAAGGGTGCCATTATAGATCAGCTGCGCAAGCAGGACTGGGTTCCCCGTTCGTTGCGCACCAAGACCAAACAGCTCAGCCAAGCCATCGATGCCATCGAAAAAGAGATGGGCAGGTCAGCAAGCGATCAGGAGATAGCCAATACCCTGGGAGTTTCGGTTGAAGAGCTTAGAAAGACGATGGTGGAGATGCACTCCTTTGCCGTGGTTTCGCTGGAAGAACAGCTGTATGATATTGCCGGTTCCATGGCGACCTCCAGCCGATACGATGATCCCGAGCGTGTGGTTCAGGTAAACGAGCTTAAAGCCCATCTGGCAAAAGCCATCGATGAATTGCCCGAGAGGGAAAGGATGGTCATAAGCCTGTACTATTTTGATGAGCTAACTTTAAAGGAGATCGGCATGGTACTTGGCGTTTCGGAGTCAAGGGTTTCACAGCTGCATACCAGAGCGCTGCTTAAGCTTAAAAATAAGCTGAACAGGATCAAAAGCGATTTATGGGAAGGGGGATTGGCATGAGGCGTGAGGTCATAGTAGAGGGGAACACCTATAACGCTGCTCTGGAGAAGGGCCTTCATGCCCTTGGTACAGAGCCGGGAAAGGCAAAAGTTGAGGTCATCCAGGAAGGCAAAACCATGCTTGGCATAGTGATCAAGCCGTATAGGCTCCTGCTTTACGTAGAGGAGGAAAGCGAGCAGGCAGGGGAGGACGGAGATAAACAGCGTATCCGGACCTTTGCTCTGGAATACAGAGAAGACGGTGTATACCTTACGGTTTTCATTCCCCCTTCCAGGGTTACCAAGGCCGATGAAGAGACCATTATGCATCATTTAAAGAGAAAGAAGATCCAGGAATTGATGATGGATGCGGTAGCCCAGGCTATATATACAACTCCCGGCCGCCCCGTTAAGGTTGCAGAACCGCAGACCGAGCTGCCTATGGACGAAGAGGTCCTGGTGTATGTCTCCCAGGATGGGATGGTGGCCACCATGACCTTGTTGCCACCCGAAGGGGGGAAATTGCTGGACTACCAGGATGTTATGCAGGCTTTGAAGGATAAGGGAGTGGTGTACGGCATTGACGAGAAAGCAATACGCCAAGCACTGGACAGCCGCAAGTACGGTGAGGAGGTAATAGTTGCCCGTGGCCTGCCACCTCAGGATGGGGAGGATGCCAGGCTTACCTACCATTTTAAGACGGAGAGGAAATCAAAGCCTGAGATCAGGGAAGATGGAACGGTAAACTATCATTCGCTGGACAATATAGAGAATGTGGCCAAGGACCAGGTGCTGGTGACCCTGACCCCTCATACGCCGGGCGTTGATGGAAAGACGGTGCGTGGAACAACCGTGCAAGCTAAACCCGGAAAGCCTTTGGTTTTACCGGCGGGCAAGAATGTGATAATTTCCGAAGATGGATTAAATCTTGTGGCAGCCATAGATGGGAAGGCGGAGTTGATAGGCGGCAGAGTGCACGTATACAGCGTACACGAGGTAAGAAACAATGTGGACAACTCTACGGGAAATATCAATTTCGTAGGCAATGTCATCATACATGGAAACGTCCTGTCAGGGTTTGAGGTTAGAGCCGGTGGCAGCATAGAAGTAAGGGGCGTGGTTGAAGGGGCGACGCTCATTGCCGAAGGGGATGTAATTTTAAGAAAGGGCCTGCAGGGTGCCAAGAAGGGAGTAATTAAAGCAGGGGGCAGCGTAACGGCCCGGTTTATAGAAAACGGCAACGTGTACGCAAAAGGGGATGTTACCGCAGAAGCAATAATGCACAGCAACGTAGTAAGCGGCCAATACGTCAGGCTGATAGGCAAACGAGCATTGATAGTGGGCGGCAAGGTGCACGCGGTTATGGGCATATCGGCTTCCACCATAGGCTCGCCTATGGCAACAGCAACCGTTCTGGAGGTGGGGGTGAGCCCCGAAATCAGGGAGGAATACGAACAGCTCAAGGAGGAACTGCAGAAGCTGGAAAAGGAACTGCAGAGGGTAGAACAGGCGCTGGCCGTCATAGCCAAGATGGAGGCAAGCGGCAGGTTGCCTCTGGATAAGCGGATCATCAAGCAGAAGGCCTTAAGGACAAAAGATGAGTACGGCGTAAAGATCCCCGCCGTCAAGGCACGGCTCTTTGAGCTGGAAGAAACGTTTCTGGGCGGGGCCCATGGCAAGATCCATGTGAAAAGGGTGGTTTATCCCGGCGTATCCATAACCATTGGCCAATCAACCCTTAACATAAATGACCCCATCAAATACGTGACCTTCTTGCGGGACGAAGGTGAAATACGCTTTGTATCATATGAAGGATGGGAGGGGTGAGGCCCATGTCGATACGGCCGATAGATATCCAGCTCAGCATACAAAGGACAAACGAATATACAAAAGATGCCAGCCTCCAGAACCAGAAGGTAAATATAAATCAGTTTACCAATGCCAGGGAGTTTCAGCAGATCATCGATAACGCTCAGCGACAGGTGGTACCGACGGGGCATGTATATCACAAAAGGATTGACAAAGAGCAGGACAGGAGATACCGCCAGTCCAGGTATGCCAAATCCCACCGGGTTAAGGAAAAAGAAGGCGATCAAGCAGTTTTAGATGATAGGGTGGAAGTGATGGCAGAAATAAAGGAAAAAAATAAGGGGTCCAACATCGACATCAGAATTTAAAGATTTAGCAGCATGAGGTGGAGAAGTATGAGCGATGGGTTGATGTTCCTTCTTTCGGGCTTGATGTTCCTGTTTGCGATATTCTGGCAAACGAAGAGGGATAGGCTATACCTATTTGAGCTGGAAAAGCGCCTGGAAGAGAAGGAAAAGAGGCTATACGAGCTGTACGATGCGGTGGAGGATATAATCCGCAATGCATTCCCCGAGGCGGAAAATGCTCCGCTCCATAACGGTACCGCCGACCATGAAGTTTGGCTGGAGAATCCAAACAAAGGTTTGAGCCAAAATATAGATGGAGGTTATACCGAAAAGCGCAAGGCCGTCATACTCATGTACAAAAGCGGGAGCACCGAGGAGGAAATAGCCAGGAAGCTAGGCATTGGGAAGGGCGAAGTGAGGCTGATCCTGGGGCTTAAGGATAATTGAGGCTTAGCGAAATTTGTTGTTGAATTGAAAAACGGCTTATGCTATACTACTAAAGGTGATGCAACACACACCCGTCCTGATCAACTGGCCGGTGCCAGCAAAGCTGGTTGTCAGTTGAGATGAGGGTTGGGGAGGCATAACTTTGAGGAGGTGAAAGTCATGGCAGTTGTAAGCATGAAACAACTTCTAGAAGCGGGTGTTCACTTTGGGCATCAGACCCGGCGCTGGAATCCCAAGATGGCTCCCTACATTTTCACTGAGAGGAACGGCATATATATTCTGGACCTGCAGAAGACCGTCAAATTGCTGGAACAAGCCTACAATTTTATCCGCGATGTAGCTGCCGAAGGGAAATCCGTTCTGTTCATAGGTACGAAAAAGCAAGCCCAGGAGTCAATTGAGGCCGAAGCTAAACGGTGCGGCATGTTCTATGTGAACCATAGATGGCTGGGTGGCATGCTGACCAATTTCTCTACCATCAGCCAGAGGATAAGGCGGCTGAAGGAGCTTGAGGAAATGGAGACCAACGGCATGTTTGACGTCCTGCCCAAGAAGGAGGTCATAAAGCTTCGTGCAGAGAAAGAAAAGCTGGAGAAGAATCTGGGCGGCATAAAGGAAATGAGGGAGCTGCCGGGTGCCGTATTTGTCGTTGACCCTAAAAAGGAACACATTGCCGTGAGAGAAGCCCGAGTTTTAGGCATACCCATCGTGGCTATAGTGGACACCAACTGCGATCCTGACGAGGTAGACTATGTGATTCCCGGCAACGATGATGCCATAAGGGCCATCAAGCTGATAACGTCCAGGATAGCCGACGCGGTCCTGGAAGCGCGTCAGGGCGAACAATTTACTGCTCCGGAGGAATAAAAAAAGGGGAAGAGAAGGGGTTTACCGGCATCTTTCCCTTTCTTTTCGATGACCTGAATATAGCCCATACGAGATAGTCCAAAGCTACATTACATGAGAAACGGAGGAGTTAGTATGGAGATAACTGCTTCCATGGTAAAAGAGCTGAGAGAGCGGACAGGGTGCGGAATGATGGACTGCAAAAAGGCCTTACAGGATGCCAACGGCGATATGGAGAAGGCCGTGGAGTTGCTCAGGGAGAGAGGCCTTGCAGCCGCTGCTAAAAAGGCGGGGCGAATTGCTGCCGAAGGTTTGGTGGATGCTTACATCCATTTTGGCGGAAGGATCGGCGTGCTGGTCGAGGTAAACTGCGAGACCGATTTTGTGGCAAAGACCGACGAGTTTAAGTCCTTTGTGCGCGATATCGCAATGCATATAGCGGCATCCAACCCTCAGTACTTATCGAGGGAGGAAGTGCCGCAGGAAGTCATTGAGAAGGAAAAGGAGATATTGAAGGCTCAGGCTTTAAATGAGGGCAAGCCCGAAAAGGTAGTCGATAAGATAGTGGAGGGCAGGATCAGCAAGTTCTACAAAGAGGTATGCCTTTTGGAGCAGCCCTTTGTGAAAGATCCCGACAAGACCGTCCGGGACCTGATCATGGAGATGATATCCAAGATAGGCGAGAATATCAGGGTGCGGCGGTTTGTAAGGTTTGAACTGGGCGAAGGACTTCAAAAACGAGAAGACGATTTCGCCCAAGAGGTTGCAAAGCAGATGAAAGGCAATTAAAAAAGAGAACACATACGTGTTCTCTTTTTTTGGGAAAATTAATTTTAACTTTGTGCTCTCAAAAAAGAGGATATGCCGCATGAGCGTAGAAATATATTAAAGGGTGGAGGTACTCTGATGGAAAAACCGATATTTAAAAGGGTTGTTCTAAAGCTGAGCGGGGAGGCATTGGCCGGCAAAAGGGGATACGGCATCGACCGAGATGTATTGAATCTGATAGCCGATCAGGTGATTGAAATACAGAAGATGGGAGTAGAGGTGGCCATCGTAGTCGGCGGCGGCAACATCTGGCGGGGAAGAGAAGGTATGGGCATGGGTATGGACAGGGCGACGGCAGACTACATGGGGATGTTGGCTACCGTCATAAATGCGCTGGCGCTTCAGGACGTGCTGGAGAGCAAAAACGTGCAGACCAGGGTTCAGACTGCCATCGAGATGAGGCAAATAGCCGAACCGTACATCCGTAGGAGGGCAATAAGGCACCTGGAGAAGGGGAGGATAGTGATATTTGCCTGCGGTACGGGCAACCCCTATTTTTCTACCGATACAACTGCCGCGCTGCGGGCAGCAGAGATAGAAGCTGAAGTCATTTTGCTGGCCAAAAACGTCGATGGGGTATACGATGACGATCCCAAGAAAAATCCTGATGCTAACAGGATCGACGAGATATGCTACATCGATGTCCTAAATCAAGGGCTGGGAGTTATGGATACCACTGCTGTCTCGCTATGCATGGATAATAAAATCCCGATCATAGTGTTCGGGCTGGAAAACCAGGAAAACATAAAAGCCGCTGTTTTGGGCAAGAAAGTAGGTACAATAATAGGTGAGTTAAGGAGGTAGATGGTATGAATCCCGTTATCAAAGAGGTTCATGACCAGGCCAGCTCCAAGATGGCCAAATCAGTGGAGGTATTAAAGAAGGAGCTCATAGGGATACGGGCCGGGCGGGCCAATCCAAAGCTCCTGGACCGCATAGTGGTGGATTATTACGGCGTGCCTACTCCCATTAACCAGCTGGGAAATATCTCGGTGCCCGAGCCCAGAATGCTGGTTATATCTCTATGGGATACCAAAATGATTCCTGCGGTGGAAAAAGAGATAATGAAATCGGATCTGGGGGTTACGCCAAGCAACGATGGAAAGGTTATACGCCTTGTCTTTCCGGAGCTCACCGAGGAACGCAGGAAGGAATTGGTGAAGCTGGTTAGAAAGTATGGGGAAGAGACCAAGGTGGCAGTGCGTTCGGTAAGGCGGGAGGCTAACGAACAGCTGAAGAAGATGAAGAAGAACGCCGAGATAAGCGAAGACGATTTAAAGAGCGGAGAGGAACTGATTCAGAAGCTGACCGATCAATACGTGAAGAAGGTCGATGAGGTGGTCAAAGAAAAGGAACAGGAGATCCTGGAGGTATAGATGGACGTACCCGATTTGGTAGGTTTGAAACTCGAGGATGCGCTTCAGAAGCTCGAGGAGAACGGCCTTTATATTGTTCCGAAAATAGTGAGGTATCTCCCACCCGCATCTAAAGGCCTTAAGCTTGATTGCGACCTTGAAGAGAGGGTAATACGTCAAAGGCCTGCGGGAGACGGGCAGGTTGAGCTGGTTGTTTCATATTTTAGATACCGCCCCCTTGATTTTGAATCGTGTAAGCCCACATGTGAGGAGGAAGGATAGAACGCTAGATGTTTATCGGCAAGAGGAATGTCAATGAAGAGGATATATTGGCTTTGATGGAACGGGTAAGGAGCAAGCCGCTGCCACGGCACGTGGCCATAATCATGGACGGCAATGGCAGATGGGCCACCAGAAGGGGGCTTCCGCGAGTAGCAGGTCATAGGCAGGGAGTAGAGGCGCTGAGAGAGGTAATAAGGACCAGCGATGAGCTGGGGATAAAGTATTTGACGCTGTATGCTTTTTCAACAGAAAACTGGAAAAGGCCGGCAGCCGAAGTCGATGCTTTGATGTCATTGCTGGTGGAGTATTTGAGAAGGGAGATCAGGGAGCTCAATTCAAACAACGTCAAGATTTCGGTATTGGGACAGGTGGAGGCATTTCCTGCTGTCGCCCAGAGGGAAATTGCCAATGCAGTAGAAATTACCAGAAACAATACCGGATTGAACGTCAATATAGCCCTGAACTATGGCGGAAGGGCCGAGATCGTCCGTGCGGTCAAAGCCATAGCCCGGGATGTGCTGGACAAAAAGGTTTTAATTGATGATATCGACGAGCGGCTTTTCAGCAATTATCTTTATACGGCTAATATCCCTGATCCCGATCTCTTGATTCGCACCAGCGGGGAATTCAGACTTAGCAATTTTTTGCTGTATCAGATCGCATATACCGAACTGGTATTTACCGATTGCGATGTTCTGTGGCCGGACTTTGATAGAAAAGCCTACCTGAAAGCAATTATGGAGTATCAGAGGCGTCAGCGGAGATATGGCGGCCTCAACGGATGAGAGGGCGGATTAATAATGTTGATTTCTAGGATAGCGAGCGCAGCAATAGGCATTGTGTATTTGATACTGGCTTTTTACATAGGAGGCTGGTTGTTAGACCTGTCGGTCCTGGGCATAGCTTTGATCGGGATGTACGAATTCTATACCGCTGTACGCCATCGAGGATACAACCCCGTTTCATGGGTAGGCTATTTGTTTATTTTTTGGCTGTTTGGCTCGATCACCCTGCATTTAAGCGGTTTTCATGCCGTACTGCTGTCCGTCCTGGTGGTTGCTTTTTTTTGTTTATTCCTTACCGTGGTGTCCCAGCGCTGGAACCTGCTGGACGCCTGCCTGACGGTTTTGGGACTCATATACCCGGGCTTGGCTTTTATGTCGATGATCTTATTGTATCGTGCGGCGGATTACGGCAAATACCTGCTGATATTTACGTTGTTTGCCACATGGGCTACGGACACGTTTGCCTATTTCACCGGCTTAGGGCTGGGCAAAAATAAGCTGTGCCCCAGGATCAGCCCCAAAAAGACCGTTGAAGGGAGCATAGGCGGGGTAGTGGGAAGCCTGGTGACGGGCATCGTGGTTGGGATGGTTTTCACCCATTCATATAATCTTGAGATAGGGTATCTTCATTATACCGTCATCAGCCTGCTGTGCGGTATTACGTCACAAATTGGAGACCTATCGGCCTCTAGCATCAAGAGGTTTTGCAATATAAAGGATTTCGGACGAATTTTACCGGGCCATGGAGGAATACTGGACCGGTTTGACAGCATTTTATTTACCGTACCGGTTGTATATTCATATTATCTCCTATTTTTAAGCTGATTTCCCCATATTTACATAATGCATGCGCTTATGACAAATCTTAAGTACGAAGGAAGATATACGGAGGTCAACGATGAAAAAGAAGATAGCAATACTGGGATCGACCGGGTCTATAGGCCGGCAAGCTCTGGATGTAGTACGCGAGCATGCCGATGATTTCCAGATCGTTGCTTTGGCCGCTCACCGGAACGTCGAGCTGCTGGCCCAACATGTCGAGAACTTCCGTCCCGCTTATGTCGGAGTAGTGGATGCCGAAAGCGCCGATGAGTTTAAAAATCGCGGTTTGACCGACGTAGAGCTGGTATCGGGGAAGGATTCCCTGGTTAAACTGGCCACCCTGCCAGAGGTTGACTTGGTGCTGGTGGCGGTGGTGGGAATTGCAGGGCTGGAGCCAACCATAGCGGCTCTGGAAGCCGGCAAAAACGTTGCGCTGGCAAATAAGGAATCGCTAGTGGCCGGCGGCCATCTGGTGATGGAAGCTGCTAGAAGGTTTGGAAGTAAAGTCATACCGGTGGACAGCGAGCATTCGGCCATATTTCAGTGCCTGGCCGGATGCGATGATCCTTCCAGGATAAAAAGGATATACCTTACGGCCTCGGGAGGGCCGTTTAGAGATTATACAAGGGATGAGCTTAGGTATGTTACGGTCGAGGATGCATTGAATCACCCTAACTGGAGGATGGGTAAAAAGGTAACCATAGACAGCGCCACCTTGATGAACAAGGGGCTCGAGGTGATAGAGGCACACTGGCTGTTTGGCCTGTCTATAGAACAGATTCAGGTGGTCATCCATCCTCAGAGCATCGTCCATTCCATGGTGGAATACGTTGATGGCAGCATAATAGCTCAAATGGCCAGGACCGATATGCGCATACCCATACAGTATGCCTTATCTTGGCCCCGGCGCATCAAATCGGGCATCGGAAGCCTGGATCTTACCGCTACCGAACCCCTCACCTTCGAAATGCCCGATTTTGATAGGTTCCCGTGCCTTGCGCTGGCCTATAAGGCGTTGGAGATAGGGGGCACCATGCCCGTGGTGCTCAACGCTGCCGATGAGGTGGCGGTAGAGAAATTCTTAAAAGGCGAGATCTCATTCATAGAGATACCCGTAATGATAGAACAGGCCATGAAGTCCCATAAAGCCATTCAAAACCCCGACCTCAATACGATTTTGAGGGTGGACCACAGCGTGCGTAGACAATTGATGTGAAAAAGAGGTAGGTGTAAGCATGTTGACGTTATTGGTTGCCCTGATTTTCTTCAGCGTTCTGATAATGGTCCATGAGCTGGGCCATTTTTTGGCAGGACGGCTGGTTGGAATATATGCCGAAGAATTTTCCATCGGTATGGGCCCTAAGCTGTTCGGCTTTTCCAGCAAATTGGGCACAAAGTTTTCGATACGGGCCCTGCCCATGGGCGGGTATGTGAAATTCCTGGGCGAAGATGAGAAGTCCGATGATCCCCGGGCATTCAGCAATGCCAGCCTGTGGAGGCGTTTGGTGGTCATAGTAGCGGGGCCGGCCATGAACATATTGCTGGCCGTGGTGCTTCTCGCCGTGTTTTATATGAGCTACGGCATATACGAGGTCATGCCCGATATTTTGGAAGTGGTAGAAAACAGCCCGGCCGACAGGGCAGGCCTCTTGCCGGGCGACAGCATCATAGAGGTGGATGGCGTATCGGTGGAGGGCATGGAAGCCGAGGAAGCGGTTGAGGCCATCCGCAACGCCATAAAGCAGAAGGGTGGCAATGAACTGCAAATAGTAGTGCGCAGAGATGGGGAAAATATAGACGTAAAGCTGGTACCGGAGTACAACCAGGAGAGCGATTCCTATGTGATAGGGATAGTCTTTGGTCGAATCAGGCGTTACAGCCTTGTACCTGCCATAGGCCTGGCTTTTAGTCAGGCAGGGAGCATAATGTTCTTGATGGTGGATATGCTAAGGGGCCTTATTTTCAGGGGTCAGGGGCTAAACGAGGTCATGGGCCCCGTAGGCATAGTAGGCGAGATAGGCAAAGCCGTTCAAGCGGGGATGCAGCAGCTTTTGAGCCTGGCGGTGATCATAAGCCTGAACCTGGGGATCGTAAACCTGATTCCCTTTCCCGCGCTGGACGGCGGGCGGATTGCCCTGCTTTTGGTCGAAGGGGTAAGGGGTAAGCCCCTTGAGCCCGAGAAGGAAGGGTTCATCCACTTCATAGGATTCGTGGTGCTCATACTCCTTATGGTACTGGTGACCTATCAGGACATAACCAGATAGGGAAGGCGCGTCAGTATGTGCAATTATTGTTTCGACGGTGAACGGGTATGGAAAGGCGTAAAACAAGAAAAGTGAAGGTGGGAAGGATCGAAATAGGCGGGGATGCCCCCATTTCGGTGCAGTCCATGACCAATACTGATACCAGGGATGTGGATGCCACCATAAAGCAGGTGCTTGAGCTGGAAGCGGCCGGGTGCGATATAGTGCGGCTGGCCGTGTTTGATGAGGCATGTGCCGATACCATCCAGGAGATCAAGAAGGTGACCGGCATCCCCCTGGTTGCCGACATACACTTCGATTACCGCCTGGCCCTTGCCGCCATAGAAAAGGGCATCGACAAGTTGAGGATCAATCCGGGAAATATAGGCGGTTATGCCGAGGTGCAGAAAGTAGTTTCGGCCGCCAGGGAAAGGGACATACCCATACGGATTGGCGTGAACACCGGTTCGTTAAAAAAGGAAATACTATATAAGTACGGCAATACCCCGCAGGCCATGGTGGAAAGCGCTCTGGAGCACGTGGCCATACTGGAAAGGTTGGGATACGAGAACATCGTCATTTCCCTCAAGGCCTCCAGCGTCATGAAGACCATAGAGGCTTACCGCCTGATGAGCCAGCGGGTGGACTACCCGCTGCACCTGGGGGTTACGGAGGCGGGGACAGCCTTTTCCGGGACCATAAAGTCGGCCATAGGGATCGGTACCCTGCTGGCCGAGGGCATCGGCGATACCTTGAGGGTCTCGCTGACGGCTTCTCCGGTTGAAGAGGTAAAGGTGGGGCGCGAGATGCTCAAAGCCCTTGGGCTAAGGCCCTACGGCGTGGAGATCATATCCTGCCCTACCTGCGGCCGGTGCAGCATCGATTTGATGGGTCTGGTTGAAAAGCTGCAGGAGGAACTAAAAGGGATAGATTATCCGCTTAAGGTAGCCGTGATGGGCTGCGTGGTCAACGGCCCGGGTGAAGCTCGGGAAGCCGATATAGGGATTGCCGGGGGCAACGGGAAGGTGGCCCTGTTCAAAAAAGGAAAGGTGGTAAGCACCCTCCCTGAGGACAAGGCTCTGGAGGTGCTGATATCCGAAATTCATGACATTATAGGCGAGAAGGAGAAAAGCGCTCGATGAGCGTAACTGCCATAATACCGGCATATAACGAAGAAAAGCATATAGGCCAGGTTCTGGCTGCCGTTAAAAGGGTAAGCGAGATTGACGATATAGTGGTTGTAAGCGATGGTTCTACCGACAGGACGGTAGAGGTAGCATGTGGCTTTCACGGCGTAAGGGTGATCCAGCTGCCCCAAAACATGGGCAAGGGGTATGCCATGAAGGTAGGGCTGGATAATACCCCGGCTTCCATAGTGCTGTTTCTGGATGCCGACCTGGTGGGGTTGGAGCCCCATCATATCCGCGCCCTCCTTTTACCGGTATATCATGGGGCGGCTGATATGGCTCTTGGAGTGTTTTGCTCGGGCAGGGGCATGACCGACCTTGCCCAGAGGCTAACCCCCTTTTTAACGGGTCAACGGGCCGTTAAGAGATGGGTACTGGATATGCTGGGCGACGATGTGTGGAACACGGGCTACGGCGTAGAGATGGCATTGACGCGGTATGTGCGCAAGTGGAATTTAAAGGTTGTGGAGGTTCCGCTGTACGGTATAACCCACGCCATGAAAGAGGAAAAGATGGGCGTCATGCGGGGCATGGCGGCCCGGCTTAAGATGTACTGGGAGATTGCAAAGCAGCTCAGGATGTAGTTTCTGCCAAACATTTCAAGATTAAGGGGCGCTTTAAGGGGGGAGAAAACATATGGCCGATGACAGCGCAAAAGCGTTCCCGCTGGCAAAGATAATCGATGATAGGTACTGTACATGGCTGGATAATCTCAGCCTGGTAAAGACCGTAGTATACAGGAATCGAAGGAAATGGGACATTTACGTAAACGCCCATTCCTTTGTGGATCCTGAAAAGATACGCCTGCTGGAACAGCACATCAAGGAAAAGCTTCCGGAGCTGGAACAGGTAAGGTTAAAGGTATTGTACCGTGACGGCGGCATGGAAATATTAAAGCGCCATTTTTCTCATTTTTGGGAAGCCATTGTCCAGTCGATGAAGAATGAGCTTCCCTCTTTGAACGGATGGCTGAGCCATTGTACTCCTCATTTATCGTCCGGCGAGCTCAGGCTTTTGATCAACCATCCGGTAGCCCTGGAGCTGCTCAAGATGAAGAAGGTAGACCAGTATTTGAGCAAGTGGTTGCTGGAGACCTTCAACCAACCCATAAGGGTAAGCATGCAGCTTATAGGGGATGAGCCGGAATGGATGGATGAGGAATATTTTATCGAAAGGGAAAAAGAGGATTCCCTTTTGGTCCAGGAAGCGGTGCAGGTAAATGAGTCGCGTTCCAAGTCTTCCGGGAATCAGGGTAAGGAGGGCAAGGCTGAGGATAAGGAAGACGTTGTACTGGGCAAGGCCATAAAGGATTCTCCCATACCCATATCGCAGGTCCAGGATGGGGTCGAGGCAATCATCATTGAGGGCAAGGTGTTTGACGTTGAAAAGCGGGAGCTCAAGGGTGAAAAGGTGCTCTTTTGCCTGGACATTACCGATTATACCGATTCCATCACCGTAAAGGCCTTCTGCCCAAAGGACAGGGTCTCCGACGTGGAAAACCGCATACAGAATGGCTGCTGGATTCGGGTGAAGGGCAATTGCCGTTATGACCCATTCCAGAGGGAGGACGTACTGCAGGCCACAGATATCATGCTGGTTCCTCCCAAACAAAGGCAGGATACATATCCGGAAAAGCGGGTGGAGCTTCACCTGCATACCCAGATGAGCGCCATGGATGCCGTATCTCCTGCCGCAGAGCTGGTGCGGTGCGCCGCCCAGTGGGGCCATACGGCCATAGCCATCACCGACCACGGAGTGGTACAGGCATTTCCCGAAGCTTACGAAGCCGGCCAGAAGTACGGCATAAAGGTCATATACGGCGTGGAGGCTTATCTCATCAACGATTGCAAACCCATAGTGGTAAAAGCCAATGAAGGCGATTTTAACCAGCCATTTGTGGTTGTGGACATTGAGACCACTGGCCTTAATCCCAAAAAGGATGAGATTACAGAGATCGGGGCCGTCAAAATAGCAGGCAGGGAGATCGTGGATACATTCAGCTGCTTTGTCAACCCCGGGGTGCCGATCCCCCGCGATATAGTAAGGCTCACCGGCATCACCGACGAGATGGTAAAGGATGCGCCTGCCATTGAGGAGGTTTTGCCGCGGCTCCTCGAATTCTTCGGCGATGCGGTGCTGGTGGCCCATAATGCCCCCTTCGACCTGGGGTTTATAAAGGAGAAATGCGAGCGTATAGGCGCAAGGATAAACAATCCCATACTGGATACGCTGTCCCTATCCAGAGAGCTGTTTAAGGACCTCAAGCGCCATAGCCTGGACGTTGTCGCGCAGCACCTAAAGGTACCCCAGCAGCGGCACCACCGGGCTCTGGACGATGCCAAAACGACAGCCCATATACTGGTACACATGCTGAATATACTGGAAGAAAAAGGAGCCAGCAAGCTGTGCCACATAAATACCCTGTTTAGCCATACCCGCAACTTAAACAGCCTAGAGAGCTATCACGCCGTCATACTGGCCCAAACCCAGGATGGGCTGATAAATCTTTACAGGCTCATCACCAAATCCCATCTGGATTATTTCTATCGCAGGCCGCGCATTCCAAAGAGCCTGCTGGCAAGCCACCGCGACGGCCTGATAGTAGGTTCGGGGTGCGAGGCCGGGGAGCTTTACCAGGCCATATTGAAGGGTGCAACCGATGATGATCTCAGGGATATAGCCCTTTTCTATGATTATCTCGAGATACAGCCGCTGGGCAACAATGAGCATTTAATTCGCGAGGGCAGGGTAAAGGATCTGGATGCCCTGAAGGAGATCAATAGAAAAATAGTGAGGCTGGGTGAAAGGCTCAACAAGCCCGTGGTGGCAACGGGCGATGTGCACTTCCTTGAACCGCACGATGAATACTACAGGCGCATACTCATGAGCTGCCAGGGTTATGAGGATGCCGAGCGGCAGGCACCGCTGTACTTTAAGACTACCGACGAGATGCTGGAAGAGTTTGAGTACCTGGGGGAGGACAAGGCAAAGGAGGTAGTGATATACGCGCCCAGGGCCATTGCCGACGGCATCGAAACCATAAAGCCCATACCCGATGAGCTCTACCCGCCGGAGGTCCCCGGCGCCGATGAAAACATACGGAACCTGGCCATGAGCAATGCCAAAGCCATATACGGCGATCCCCTCCCGCCAATTGTGGAGCAACGACTGAACAAGGAGCTAAACGCCATTATAAATAATGGTTATGCCGTGCTGTATTGGATTGCGCACAAGCTGGTCAAAAAATCGCTGGAGGATGGCTACCTGGTGGGTTCCCGGGGTTCGGTGGGGTCCTCATTTGTCGCTACCATGACCGGTATTACGGAGGTAAATCCCCTGCCGCCCCACTACGTGTGCCCGTCCTGCAAGCACTCCGATTTTGATGTGGACGCGTCTAAATACGGATGCGGGGTTGACCTGCCCGACAAAAACTGCCCGGTGTGCGGTACCCCTTACAGGAAGGAAGGCTTCGACATCCCATTCGAAGTATTCCTGGGCTTCAACGGCGATAAGGTGCCCGATATCGACCTCAACTTTTCGGGCGAGTATCAGTCCACCGCACACAAGTACACCGAAGAGCTGTTTGGCCGCGGAAACGTATTCAGGGCGGGTACCATAGCTACCGTAGCCGAAAAGACGGCCTTTGGGTTTGTAGGGAAATACCTTGAGGAACACAATAAGGTGGCGCGAAATGCGGAGATCAAGCGCCTTGTCAGGGGATGTACCGGTATAAAGCGTACAACCGGCCAGCATCCGGGTGGGGTTATGGTGGTGCCCCATAAGTACGATGTCCATCAGTTTACGCCGCTGCAGTATCCCGCCGATGACAGGGAGTCGGGAGTCATCACCACCCATTTTGATTACCATTCCATAAGCAGCAGGCTGGTCAAGCTGGATATACTGGGGCACGACGATCCGACCGTCATACGCATGCTGGAGGACATAACCGGCATAAACGCCAAAACCATTCCCATCGGCGAGAAAAGGACCATGGGAATATTCTCCAGCACCGAACCGCTGGGGCTGTCGCCGGAAGATATAAACTCTGAAGTGGGCACCTTCGGCATACCAGAATTCGGCACGCGGTTCGTCAGGCAGATGCTCACCGATACCAGGCCAAAAACCTTTTCCGAGCTGGTGAGGATAAGCGGGCTTTCCCACGGCACCGATGTTTGGCTAAACAATGCCCAGGATTTAATTAGAGACGGGGTTGCCCAGCTTTCCGAAGTCATCTCGGCCAGAGACGATATAATGATATATCTGATGCAAAAGGGCGTTGAACCCATCCTGTCGTTTAAGATAATGGAGAATGTACGCAAGGGGAAGGGTTTGACCCCCGAACAGGAACAGAAGATGAGGGAGAACAACGTGCCGGAATGGTATATTGAATCGTGTAAGAAGATAAAGTATATGTTTCCCAAGGCTCATGCCGTAGCCTACGTGATCATGGCGTTCAGAATCGCTTACTTCAAGGTCTATTATCCCGAGGCCTTTTATGCCACATATTTCACGGTCAGGGCCGATGACTTCGACGTCGATACCATATTGAAAGGGAAAGAGGCCATTGCGTACAAGATGAAGGAGATGGAATCGAAAGGCAGCGCCCTGAGCGTGAAGGAGAAAAACTCCCTATCCATACTTGAAGTGGCGCTGGAGATGTATGCCAGGGGTATAAGGCTGCTTCCCGTTGACCTGTACAAGTCCGATGCGGTGAAGTTCCTGGTAACGCCCGAGGGCATAAGGATTCCCTTTAATGCCCTGCCGGGAGTTGGGATAAGCGCTGCGACCAGCATTGCCGAGGCCAGAAAAGCGGGGAAATTCGTATCGGTAGAGGATTTCCGGGAAAGGGCCAAGATTTCAAAGGCGGTTGTCGAAATACTGAGAGGCTACGGCTGTCTTAATGATCTGCCCGAAACAAGCCAAATTTCTTTTTTTTAACTTGCATTTGCTAGTGCGTGGTGATATAATGAACTTGGTTTGTCATAGCTTGTTTGTGCAGTAGAGTGGGGAAAACCCACTCTTTCGTTGTTATTGATTAAAATGTGCGATTGGGAAAGATTAATAGTATGAAAATTTCTTTTTGGAGGTTATGATATGGCAAATAGCAGGGTTGAGCAGGTGGTGGAGGAACTTGCGCGCCCCATCCTCCAGGAGCTCAAGTATGAGCTGGTGGACGTAGAGTATAAAAAGGAGGGCGGGAGCTGGTTCTTGAGGTTTTACATCGATAAACCCGGAGGGATCACGCTGGATGACTGCCAGATATTCAGCGAACGGATCAGCCAGTTGCTGGACCAGGTTGATCCCATTCCGCACCGCTATTACCTGGAGGTATCTTCGCCTGGGCTTGACAGGCCGCTTAAAAAGGATGAGGATTTCAAGCGCTATAAGGGATACAGGGTTCATGTAAAGCTATATAAGTCTGTCAATGGCAAGAAGAACTATTACGGCGAACTGGTAGGTCTGGAAAACGGCAATGTAGTCATACAGGATGGGGGATGCGCCTACTCGTTCCCGCAAGAGGACGTTGCCACGGTGCGGCTGGATGTAAATATCTGATGAAGGAGGAGTATTTTATGAATGCCGAATTTTTAGAAGCCATTGCACAGATAGGCAAGGAGAAGGGCATTGATGCCGAAATATTGTTTGAGGCTATCAATGCCGCTTTGGTATCGGCATATAAGAAAAACTTTGGGACATCGCAAAACGTGCGCATCGATATAGATAGGGCAAGCGGACAGGTAAAGGTGTTCGCCCTCAAAAAGGTGGTGGAAAGGGCTACAAACAAAAATCTGGAGATCGACCTGGAGGAAGCCAAGAAGATCAACCCCAGCTATCAGCTCAATGACGTCGTCGAGGTAGAGGTGACCCCCAAAAACTTCGGCAGGATTGCGGCGCAAAACGCCAAGCAGGTGGTCATACAGCGGATCCGCGAGGCCGAACGAGCGGTGCTATACCAGAAGTTCCTCGAAAAGGAAAACGAGATTGTGGCAGGGATAGTCCGGAGGGTTGAGAAAAAGACGGTGTTCGTAGACCTTGATCGCGCTGAAGGCATACTCCCACCAAACGAACAGATGCCCAACGAGGAATACCGGGTCAACGACAGAATACGGGTGTACATCCTTGAAGTTAAGAAGACCGCCAAGGGGCCGCAGATAATCGTATCGCGTACCCATCCAGGCCTGATAAAGAGGTTGTTCGAGCGCGAGGTGCCCGAGATCATGAGGGGAGAGGTGCTCATTAAGGCTATTGCGAGGGAGGCCGGCTCCAGAACGAAGATTGCCGTCCACTCCGTTGTGCCGGGGCTTGATCCGGTGGGCGCTTGCGTCGGGCAAAGGGGTATGCGGGTACAGCACGTGCTGGACGAGGTTAAGGGCGAAAAGATAGATATCGTGAAATGGAGCAGCGATCCCGCAGAGTTCATTGCAAATGCTTTAAGCCCTGCCAGGGTGCAGATTGTGACGATAGATGAAAAGGAAAAGGCAGCCAGGGTAGTGGTGCCCGATCAGCAGCTTTCGCTGGCCATCGGCAAGGAAGGCCAAAATGCCAGGCTGGCGGCTAAACTCACCGGTTGGAAGATCGATGTAAAGAGCGAGTCACAGGTGTAAAGTTTTACTGCCCGCCGGTTTGAAAGGGGGATTGCTGGTGAAGAAAAAAAGGATACCCATGAGGATGTGCGTCGGATGCAGGGAGTCAAAGCCAAAGCGGGAGCTTATACGGGTGGTCAGGAGCCCCGAAGGGGAGATCCATATAGACCTTAAGGGTAAGGCGCCTGGTAGAGGAGCCTATATCTGCTATAATATAGAATGCCTGGAAAAGGCCATAAAGCACAAGTCGCTGGAACGCGCTCTGGATGAAAAGATCAGCGAACAAGTTTATCAATTTTTGCGAGGTGAGCTAATTAAAGCCAATGAATCAGGATCTTAAGGGTTTTTATCAGCTCCTCGGCCTGTCGGCGAGAGCTGGTAAACTGGTGATGGGTGAGATGCTGTGCCAAAAAGCCATAAGGACGCGGAAGGCGAAGCTGGTGATAATAAGCCAGGAGGCGTCGCCCAACACTTTAAAGAAATTTGTAGAAATGTGCAGGTATTATAAAACCGATTACGTGGTTGTAGGGGACAAAGAGATGCTGGGTAGGGCTGTAGGAAAGGGGAGCAGAACGGTTCTGGCGGTCACCGATGAAGGACTGAAGGAGTCGTTGCTCAGGCAGCTGCAAAACTCAGGAATGCCAGTGCGGGGGTGATATATGAATGTCGGATATAAACGTCTATGTTACGACCAAAAAGGTAAGGAAAAATGCTGAGTCCCTGCTTGATAAGATAAAAGCGCTCAACAAGGATATAGATGAATATTTAAACAGGATAAAGGATATGGAGAACGCTTTTAAGCAACAAGCAAAGGAGATGGAGGAAAGGAAGAATGCTGAGGCGTTGAAAGCTGAAAAGATGCAGAACCAGCAGGAGGGCGACACCAGAAAGGCAGGCCGCAGGCATGAAGAGAGGCGTAAGCAGGAGCAGAGCCGCAGGCAGGAGGAAAACCGGAAACAGGAAGAAAGGGGCCGCAGGCAGGATGATGCTCGCAAGCAGGAAGAGCATCGCAGGCAAGAGGACAGCCATGCTGCTCAGGAAGAAGGCAGGCCATCCAGGAAGCGGCGATCCAGGCCTAAAGATAGGCCGGCCAAGAACGTAATAGATGAATTCTTCGCTCAACAGGCGGTTACTCAAAGCAAGGATAAAAAAGCGGAGCCTGCAAAAGGGAAAGAGGAAGGCTTTACCAAGGCTTCCACCGAAACGGCAAAGGCCAAGGCTCAAAAGACCAAAAAGGATTACTGGGAAGAGGAACATCCTTCCATCTATAATAAGCTCTTGAAGGAAAAGGAAAAGAAGAGCAAGAGCGTCCAGCAGGCTGCGCAGCAAAAGGCTCCCGTTACCGCCGAGAGGAAGAAGGCCATCACCATCGGGGATAACATAACGGTGAAGGAGCTATCCGAAACCATCGGTATACAGGTAGCCGAAATCATAAAGCGCCTGATGAAGCTGGGCGTATTGGCCACGATAAACCAGGATCTGGATTACGATACGGCCGCGCTGGTGGCCAGCGAATTCGGCATTGAGCTGGAGAAAAAGCCGGCGGTTTCCTATGAGGAAATGCTGGTGCAGGAGGACGTGGAAGACGACCCTGCCAGCTTGCAGCCGCGGCCGCCGGTGGTCACGGTCATGGGCCACGTGGACCACGGCAAGACCTCGCTCCTCGATGCCATACGCAACTCCCACGTGACCGAACAGGAGGCCGGTGGCATTACGCAACACATCGGCGCTTATATGGTGGAGGTAAACGGGAAGTACATCACATTTATAGATACGCCCGGGCATGAAGCATTTACGTCCATGAGGGCGCGAGGTGCAAAGGTTACCGATATAGCCGTGCTGGTGGTAGCTGCCGATGACGGGGTAATGCCCCAGACCATAGAGGCCATCAACCATGCCAGGGAGGCCAACGTGCCCATTATAGTGGCCATCAATAAGATCGATCTGCCAACCGCCAATCCCGAACGCGTAAAGCGCGAGCTGGCAGAACAGGGCCTACTGGTTGAGGACTGGGGCGGAGATACCATATCGGTGCCCGTATCCGCCCTCAAAAAGCAGGGCATTCATGACCTGCTGGAGATGATCCTGCTGGTGGCCGAAATGCAGGAGCTAAAAGCCAATCCCGACAGGTTTGCCAGGGGTACCATCATCGAAGCCAAGCTGGATAAAGGCCGCGGCCCGGTTGCTACGGTGCTGGTTCAGAAAGGAACCCTTCGCGTGGGGGATGCGGTGGTAGCAGGAACTGCATACGGCCGCGTGAGGGCCATGATGGACTATAACGGCAGAAGGCTGGAAAGCGCCGGTCCTTCAGTGCCGGTCGAGGTGCTGGGCTTTTCCGAGGTGCCCGAAGCCGGGGATATACTGTATGCGGTGGAGGACGATAAGCTGGCAAGGCAGGTAGTTGAAGAACGCAAGGAGAAGATAAAGGAGGCCAATACCCGTTCTGCTTTCAAGGCATCGCTGGATGATCTCTTCAACCAGATTGAACAGGGCGAGCTCAAAGAGCTGAAGCTCATCATCAAAGCCGATGTTCAGGGTACGGCCGAAGCCGTCAAGCAGGCGCTCGAACGCCTTTCCACCGATGAGGTGCGCATACGGACCATACACAGCGGCGTGGGCGCCATCACCGAGTCAGATGTAATGCTGGCATCGGCCTCTAACGCCGTGATCATCGGGTTTAACGTCCGCCCGACGAGCAACGTAACGGAGCTGGCCGAAAAAGAGAAGATAGATATCAGGCTATACCGGGTGATATACGATGCCATTGAGGACGTGAAGGCCGCCATAAAAGGCATGCTGGAGCCAACGTACCGGGAAGTTGTCCTCGGGCATGCGGAAGTGCGAACCACCTTCAGGATATCCGGGGTTGGAACGGTTGCCGGTTGCTATGTGACCGACGGGAAAATATCGAGGAACGCTCGGGTACGCATTGTCAGGGATGGTATAGTGGTCCACGAGGGACAGATAGCCTCCCTCAAGCGATTTAAGGACGACGTCAGGGAAGTGGCATCCGGTTATGAATGCGGTATAGGCATAAGCAATTTCAACGATATTAAGGAAGGCGATGTCATTGAAGCCTTCGTTGAGGAAGAAGTTCAGCAATGAGATGAGCGGGTGATGAATATGTCATATCAGAGGGCAGAGAGAATAGCCGAGGAGATCAAGAGGGAGCTTAGCGATATACTGCGCAACCATGTAAGGGACCCTCGCATTACCAATATGGCGTCAGTTATAAAGGTAGATGTGTCCAGGGATTTGCGCCATGCAAAGATATACGTGAGCGTGCTGGGAGACAGGGAAGAAAAGCAGAAAACCATGCAAGGCCTGGACCGAGCAACCGGATTTATACGCAAAGAGCTGGGGCAGAGGCTGGGGTTGCGATACGTCCCCGAAATATCCTTTGTATTGGATGAATCCATAGAGTACAGCATACACATAGCTCAAAGGATCGAGGAGCTGATGAAAAAGGAACAGGATGAGAACCAATGAGAGCCATTAAGCTGGTGCCCATTATAGAAGCTTTAAAGCGTGGGGAACGCTTTGCCGTCATAGCACATATTGCTCCCGATGGCGATACCATTGGTTCTTGCCTTGCACTGGCCAATTTTTTGATGGACCATGGCAAGACGGCCGAGCTTTATTGCCACGATGTTCCGCCGGAGAACCTGGCATTTTTGCAGGGCATACAGGGCTTTATAAGGCCGGGCAATAATGGTGAGGGTCTGGCCCATTCCGCACGTTATGACGCGGTTGTGTGCCTGGATTGCAGCGACCGGGAGCGGCTGGGAGATGCAGCCCATCTTCTTGAGCGGACATCCTGTACCATAAACGTCGACCATCACGGCACCAATACCATGTATGGCGACATCAACTGGGTGGAACCGAAGGCCTCCTCAACTGCGGAGCTGGTGTTTTATCTGATACGGGAGATGGATGGCGATTACTTTTCCATGTCGGTCTTTGAGGCCATATACACCGGTATTGCCACCGATACCGGAGGCTTCGGGTTTAGCAATACCACTCCTGCAGCCCATCGTATAGCAGCCCAGGCCATCGAATACGGCCTGGATGTGGACAGGTTGACTAGGGCGCTATTTAGAAATGCCACCCTGGCCAGGGTGAGGCTGTTGGCAAAGGCGCTGGGTTCGCTGGAAATGCACTGTGATGACAGGGTGGCCTTTTTGACGGTAAGCCAGGATATGCTGAAGGAGGTTGGGCTTGACGAAAATAGCGCCGATGGAATAGTCAATTACGGCATAGATATCGTTGGGGTGGAGTGTGCGGCGCTGTTTAAGGAAACGGGCCAAGGCAAAACCAAGGTCAGCCTGCGTACCAAGAGCAAGGTTGATGCGAGCGCTTTGGCAGCCAAATTCGGCGGAGGCGGCCATGCGCGGGCAGCCGGCTGTACCATAAATGCGGGTATAGAGAAGGCAAAAGTTGCGATTCTGGAAGAGCTCAAGCCCATCATGCTGTAATGAGAAGGGGTTGATGTGCCATCGGTATGGACGGTGTTATCAACGTCTTGAAACCGCCGGGGATGACCTCCAGCGATGTTGTGGTGTACCTTCGCAGGCTGCTCAAGATCAAGAAGGTGGGTCATACCGGCACGCTGGACCCCGGAGCTGCTGGCGTCCTACCCGTCTGTATAGGCAAGGCCACCAGGCTGGTCAGCCTCATGACGGAGGAGGACAAGGCCTATCGCTGCGAGATGGTCCTGGGCGCGGAGACCGATACCCTGGATTCGTACGGGCGTGTCATCTCCATTTCGGACGAATACCCGAGTTTTGAGGATATACAGAGGGCATTTGAAGAGTTTCGGGGGCCCCTCAAGCAGCTTCCGCCCATGTATTCGGCCATAAAGTACAAAGGCAAAAAGCTATACGAGTATGCGCGACAGGGCCAGCAGCTGGATACATCGGGCCTGGCTAGAGAGGTGACCATCTACCGCAATACCATACTTAAATACCAGCCGCCAAACAGGGTCTTGTTTGAGGTCGAGTGCTCCAAGGGCACCTATATACGTTCTCTATGCAGGGATATTGGGCGCAGGTTGAGTTGCGGTGCATATATGGGCTTTTTGCTGAGGTACCGCACCGGCAGGTATACGATCGATGATTCCCGTACGCTGGACGAAATCGAGGAACATCTCTTAAATGGGCAGCTGGATAAGATTATCATACCCATGGATCAGGCAGTTGAGGGTTTTGAAAGGGTGGATGTTCCATCCATGCACTATAAGAGCTTGATCAACGGCAATCCCGTCAAGTTACCCGGCCAAGGCCGGGAATTTGATGTGTTAGACGGCCAGGCCCCCGTAAGGGTATACTGCGGGGGGCAGTTCGTAGGAATAGGTACGGTCAAATCGGAGAAGGGTTACATCCATATAAAGATGGATAAAGTGCTGGTGTAAGGGGGAGTCTATGCAGGTAATATTTAACGAGAAGGGCGACCATTCCCTGATGCAGCCTGTAGCCGTGGCGCTAGGCACCTTTGACGGCATTCATAAGGGGCATCAGGCTTTGATCGGCCGTTTGAAGGATATAAAACGCCGTTACGGCTGCACAACGATGGTATATACATTCAAGCAGCATCCCTTAAGCTGTCTGTCACCGCACAAGGCACCGCCGCAGGTCATGAACCTTAACAAAAAGATACTGGAGTTCCACCGTATGGGGGTGGATATGCTGGTGCTCAACAACTTCGATGAGGGATTTGCCCGCACAGCATCCAGGGAGTTCATACGGCGGTACCTGCTTGAAAAGTACGATGTGCGCTTCATCGTGGTAGGATACAACTACCGTTTTGGCCATAATGGAAGCGGTGATACCCGGCTCCTAACGGAAATGGGTAAGGAAATGGGGTTTGAAGTTATGGTGGTGCCACCCGTCAAGGTGAGAGGGAAGGTGGTCAGCAGCAGCTTGATCCGCGAGGCGATACAGCAGGGGGATGTAACCGGGGCACGGCTGTATCTGGGGAGGCCTTATTCCATAAACGGGCAAATAGTTCGCGGGGCCGGCCGGGGGAAAACCCTGGGCTATCCCACTGCCAACCTGGATATCGGCCATAAAAACATGGTGATCCCCAAATTTGGCGTGTACCTGACGGGCTGCAACCTGGATGGCCGGTGGTTGTGGGGCGTCACCAATGTCGGCAAAAACCCCACGTTTGAACAATCGGGACTGCATATAGAGACTTATTTGCTGGACTATCACGGTGAGGAACTTTACGGCAAACGCGCCAGGCTGTATTTTTTGAGGTATATAAGGGAGGAGAGGCGGTTCCCGTCAAAGCAGGAGTTGATGCATCAGATGGAGCGCGATATAGCTGCAGCTAAAAATCTAATTTACAAAAGATGCAAGGTATGATAAAATTATTTTCGGGTTTACCAACCACTTCCTTGGTTTTACGTGCCTCCGGCGTAATACTAAGGTTGTGGCGGTTACATTAAAATACAATGGAGGTGACTGAGAAATGGACAAGGAGCTCAAAAGGCAGATCATCGAGACCTACAAGCTGCATGACAGCGATACCGGTTCTCCCGAGGTGCAGATCGCATTGCTCACCGAGAGGATCAACCATTTGACCGAGCACCTTAAAGTGCACAAAAAAGACCACCATTCCCGTAGAGGGCTTCTCATGATGGTAGGCAGAAGGCGCGCTTTGCTCAATTACCTCATGAAGAAGGACGTTGAGCGCTACCGGGCTATTGTGTCAAAGCTTAATTTGAGAAAATAGATATTGAAGGTGGAGCGGGGATGCCCGCTCCATTGCTTATTATGCATCCCTTTAGCAGCAGCGGTTGGGCTAAGGCGAGCTATGTCATTCTAACCTTTTACATAGCGCTCGGCCAGGAATGCTGCTAGGAATTAAGAATGCAAAATGGGATAAACTAAGCACACAAAATGAGTTTATGTCTTTATAAAATAGTTTATGGCAATGATTAGGGATGAAAGGAGATGAATACTTGGGAATGGAACACAGGATATACACTACAGAGGTTGCAGGCGCCAAAATTACGGTCGAGGTAGGAAAGCTGGCCGAACAGGCCAACGGTGCTTGTACCGTACAGTGCGGCGATACCGTAGTGTTCGTGTCCGCTACAGCTTCCGATGAACCCAGGGAAGGGATAGACTTTTTCCCGCTCACCGTGGATTTTGAGGAAAAGCTGTACGCAGTAGGGCGTATTCCCGGAGGGTTTATAAAAAGGGAAGGCAAGCCCACAGATAAGGCCATATTGACCGCCAGACTGATCGACAGGCCCTTGAGGCCCCTGTTCCCCAAAGGGTACCGCAATGACGTGCACGTGGTGGCCATGGCTTTGTCGGTAGATCCCGATTATCCGCCTGACGTATTTGCTATGCTTGGTTCCTCCATCGCATTGAGCATTTCGGATATCCCATTCCTTGGACCTACGGGTTCCGTAGCCGTGGGGATGATCGATGGACAGTTCATCATCAATCCCACCAGCGAGCAGAGGGAGAAGAGCAGGCTGCACCTGATCGTTTCGGGTACCAAGGATGCCATACTCATGGTAGAGGCCGGAGCCAATGAAGTGACCGAGGCTGAAATGGTAGATGCAATAATGTTCGCTCACCAGTATATCAAGCAGCTGGTGGAATTTCAGGAAGGGATCATTCAGGAGATCGGGAAACCCAAGCGCGTAGGCCAGCTGTATGCGCCCGACACCGAAGTTGAAGCGCAGGTAAGGGAATACGCTACCGAAAAGGTAAGGGAAGCCGTCAGAACACCCGATAAACGGGAACGGGAACAAAGGATGAGCGCCTTGCAGAAGGAAGTACTGGAGCACTTTGCGGAAGCATTCCCCGAAAAAGAGGCCGACATCAAAGAAGTGCTCAACATGATAACCAAAGAAGTGGTCCGCACCATGATACTCAAGGAGGGCATAAGGCCAGATGGAAGGACCACAAAAGAAATCCGCCCCATACGCTGCGAAGTGGGGCTGCTGCCGCGTACCCATGGTTCGGCGTTGTTCCAGCGCGGGCAGACGCAGGTGCTCACCACCTGCACTTTGGGCGCTTTGGGCGATGTGCAGGTACTGGATGGGCTTTGGGAAGAGGATTTCAAACGCTATATGCATCACTATAATTTCCCGCCTTACAGCGTAGGCGAGGCAAGGCCCATGAGGGGGCCAGGAAGGCGCGAAATAGGGCACGGCGCATTGGCAGAAAGGGCGCTGGAACCTATGATCCCCAGCGAAGAGGAATTCCCGTACACCATACGACTGGTGTCGGAAGTGATGAGCTCTAACGGTTCCACCTCCCAGGCCAGCGTGTGCGGAAGCACCCTGGCTCTCATGGATGCTGGAGTGCCCATAAAGGCACCGGTAGCCGGAATAGCCATGGGATTGATAAAGGACGAAGAAACCGGCCAGGTGGTGATACTGTCCGATATCCAGGGCCTGGAAGATGCCAACGGGGATATGGACTTTAAAGTGGCCGGTACGGCAAAGGGCATTACCGCCATACAGATGGACATCAAGATAATGGGCATCGATCGAAATATACTGGAACAGGCGCTGGAACAGGCACGGGAAGGCCGCTTGTATATACTGGACAAGATGATGCAGGTCATATCCGAGCCCAGGAAAGAGGTATCGCGTTTTGCGCCAAAGATCATCTCCACCTCCATCAGTACCGAGAAGATCCGCGAGGTGATCGGCCCCGGCGGTAAGACCATCAACAAGATAATAAGCGAAACGGGCGTAAAGATCGATATACGGGAGGACGGAAGGGTATACATTTATTCTCCCAACATAGAGGATGCCAGGAAGGCATTGACCATGATAGAGAACATAACCAGGGATGTAGAAGTGGGTCAGGTCTATACCGGTAAGGTGCTGCGGATTGCCGATTTCGGAGCCTTCGTCGAGATACTGCCCGGGAAGGAAGGGTTGGTCCGCATATCCCAGCTGGCTCACGAAAGGGTTAGACGGGTTGAAGATGTGGTAAAGGTGGGAGATGAAATAACAGTTAAGGTGACCGACATCGATGAGTTGGGGCGCATCAACCTCTCGAGAAAAGACGTCTTGCCACCTCCTCCCAAAAGCGAGATAGTTAAACGAGCACCTCAACCCCACCAGCGTAAAGCAGGCAATTCTCCCTTAAAGAGAAATCAGAAATAAAACATAAACTGTTTACCAGTTTATGTTTTATTTTTATCACATATCTTTTCACCCGCTGAATACCTATTTTAATGGAGTATTTTCATTCAGGGGTGAAAGGAATTTATGATTATCGTGGTGAGAAAAAGGACGTTGATCCTGTGCTTTGCAGTAATCGTGCTGGTAGCATTTATCCTGTACTCAGGGCGCGGCGAAACGCTTTACGTGCTCAATTACCTGTCATCGGGCAACCCGATATACAAGGGGGATGCCTCACGGTCGCTTATTGCCTTTGAATGCAACGTGGTGTGGGGGACCGAATACGTGCCCGCAATGCTGGACATATTCAAGCAGCACGGCATAAAGATCACCTTTTTCATAGGCGGGCAGTGGGCTGAGCAAAATCCCGAGCTACTTAAGAGGATGGTACAGGAAGGGCATGAGCTGGGCAACCATGGTTATAGCCATAAGTACCACAGCAAGCTCAACTTGGAACAAAATCGCGAGGAGATAATGAAGGCCGAACAGGCGATAGAGAGGATAACGGGGGTTAAGACCCGCCTTTTTGCGCCGCCTTATGGGGATTTCAACAGTACCACACTGAAGGCTGCCCAGTCCCTGGGATATAGGACCATAATGTGGAGCATCGACACCATTGACTGGCGGGGCGACGGGGTGGACAGCATCATCAGGAGGGTGTTTAAAAATCCCCATAATGGGGCTTTTGTCTTAATGCACCCAACCGAAGACACCATAAAGGCATTGCCGGCCATCATAGAAGGCCTTCGCCAGAGGGGTTACGAGATTGGGCGAATATCCGATTTGCTTGATGACTGAAAAGCTGTAATTGTGGAGAAGAACGCATTATGATATATTGATAAAATACTGTAACGGAAAGGTGAAATGGATGTATAAGAGATATCAACTCGATAACGGGATACGGATCATAACAGAGAAGATTCCACATTTTCGTTCGGTATCGATAGGCGTATGGTTTGCAGCAGGCTCCATTTACGAGAACTTTGAAAGCAGCGGAATGCCGCATTTTATCGAGCATATGCTCTTTAAGGGTACCAAAAACCGTTCTGCTAAGCAGATTGCCCAGGCTATGGACGCTGTGGGGGGACAGCTGAATGCGTTTACGGCCAAGGAATGTACCTGCTACTACAGCAATGTGATAGATGAACACCTGCCGCGAGCCATAGATGTCCTGTCCGATATGATCATCAATTCCCTGCTGGACCCGGTTGAGGTGGAAAAGGAAAAGGGAGTGGTGCTGGAAGAAATACTGATGTACGAGGATTCGCCGGAGGACCTGGTGCATGACCTGCTGGCAGAAGCGCTGCTGGGAAGGCATCCGCTGGCCAATTCCATACTTGGCAGCCAGGAATTCGTACTTGACCTGAACCGTGAAAAGCTGGTCTCTTTTTTGGATAAAAAGTATTTGCCCCAAAATGCTGTAATTTCCATAGCTGGCAACTTTGATGAGGGGCAACTCCTGGATCTATTGTCTTCATTTTTTGGTGATTGGAAGAAACAGTCGGACCATACCGTAAGGCAGGGCAGCGTCCCTGCGCCCCTTTATCAGTCCAGCAACCTCTTTAGACTAAAGGATATAGAGCAGGTACACATGTGCATCGGGCATCCGGGAATCCCGCTGGGGCATGACGATGTATACTCCCTTATGATATTCAACAATCTCCTGGGCGGCAGCATGAGCTCGCGGCTTTTCCAGAACATAAGGGAGGACAAGGGTTTAGTGTACTCCATCGTGTCCTATCCGTCTTTTTACATCTGCGGAGGCATGTTCACCGTATATGCTAGCATGAAGCCTTCGCAGGCAAAAAAGGTGGCGGATTTGATTTTGGAGGAAATGCGAAGGATTAAGGCGGAAGGCATTTCAGAGGATGAGTTCGACACTTCAAAACAGCAGCTTAAGGGAAACTACATTCTGGGGTTGGAAAGCAGCAATAGCAGGATGAACGCCATAGGCAGGGCCGAGTTGTTGCTGGGAACGGTGAAGACGCCCGAGGAGGTCCTTGCCAAGATTGAAAATACCACCATGGACGACGTGATGCGGGTGGTAGAGCAGGTCCTTTCTCCCGAGGCCATGGCCATTGCGGTGGTGGGGCGTGAAAACGTGCTGGATGGCACCACCTATAGCGGGGTATGAGGTTGAAACTTGCATAAAGCAGGGTACCGGGATATAATAATCAATGAAATGCAAATAGGAGATACAGGGGAGGCTAAGATGACGATAAAGGAGCAACAGGTTGATTACATCGAGGCTGTAAGGCAGCTGATAGGCGATAAAAATCTTAAATACCATATAGTGACGTATGGCTGCCAGATGAACGTCCACGATTCCGAGAAGCTGGCGGGCATGCTGCTGGAAATGGGGTATGAGGAGACGCCCAGCATAGAGGAGGCCGATCTCATACTCTTCAATACCTGCTGCGTACGCGAGCATGCCGAACAGAGGGTGTATGGGAACGTGGGCATGCTTCAGCCATACAAGCGCAAAAAGCCCAATATGATCATCGGCGTTTGCGGATGCATGATGCAGCAAAAAGGGGCAGCCCAGGAGCTGGTAGAGAAGTTCCCGTTTGTGGATGTGGTATTTGGTACCCATAACCTGCACCATTTCCCAAAGCTGCTGTATGAAGCCCTATCGTCCGAGCATTCGATTGTGGAAGTGCTGGACGAGGAAGGTGGAATAATAGAGGGCTTGAGGTCCCGTAGAAGCGACGGCATATCGGCTTATATCACCATAATGTACGGCTGCAATAACTTTTGTACCTATTGCATAGTTCCGTATGTGCGCGGACGCGAGAGGAGCCGAAGGCCCCAGGATATACTGGATGAAGCCAGGGAGCTGGCGCAGCAGGGCTATAAGGAGATCACCCTGCTGGGCCAGAACGTGAATTCCTACGGCAAGGATACGAAGAGCAAATATCTGTTTCCAGACCTGCTAAGGGACGTGAATAAAGTCGATGGCATTGAGAGGATCAGGTTCGTTACCTCCCATCCGAAAGACCTGTCTCAGGACCTTATAGACGCCATGGCGGAGTGCGAAAAGGTGTGCGAGCACATCCACCTGCCCCTACAAGCCGGAAGCGATCGCATACTCCGCAAGATGAACAGGCGCTACACTAGGGAAGATTACCTCAGGCTGGTGGACAGGCTTCGCGAAAGGATTCCTGACATAGCCATTACCACCGACTTGATAGTCGGATTTCCGGGAGAGACCGAGGAGGATTTTCAGGATACCCTTGATATGGTCAAAAGGGTGCAATACGATTCAGCATACATGTTCATGTACTCCCCGCGCAGGGGTACGCCGGCCGCTTCCATGCCCGATCAGGTGGACCAGGAGGTTAAAAAGGATCGTTTAAACAGGCTAATAGCACTGCAGACAGAGATAAGCAAGGCAAAGAATCAGCAGTACCTGGACAGGGTTGTGGAAGTGCTGGTGGAAGGTGTAAGCAAGAACAACCCCGAAAAGCTGTCGGGCAGGACGCGTACCAATAAGCTGGTACACTTTGAAGGAGATAAGGGGCTAACGGGACAGCTTGTAAATGTGAAAATTACGCTCCCCAAGGCCTGGACGCTGGATGGAGTTTTGGTGCCATAGTTAACGTGCCTGGATTGCGGTAACGATGGTTCAAAGGAATTATAGGTTTATTATGGGGGGTTTTTGAAATGGCTGGCTTTACTCCCATGATGCAGCAATATATGAAAATCAAAGAGCAGTATAAAGACGCTCTTCTTTTTTTTAGGCTGGGGGACTTTTACGAGCTGTTCTTTGACGATGCCGTGGTGGCTTCAAAGGAGCTGGAGATAGCCCTGACCGGACGGGATTGCGGCTTAAAGGAGCGCGCCCCCATGTGCGGGGTTCCCTATCATGCGGTGGAAGGCTACATTGCCAGGTTGATCGAAAAGGGCTATAAGATTGCCATATGCGAACAGATGCAGGACCCTGAAGAGGCCAAGGGCCTGGTGGAGCGGCAGGTGGTAAGGGTAATAACGCCCGGCACGGTGCTGGAAGACTCAATGCTGGAGGAGAAGAGCAATAACTACCTTGTATCCATATTCAAGGATGGACCCAACTTCGGATTTTCCATAGTGGACGTGTCGACCGGCGAATTTTACCTCAGCCAAATCACCGGACAAAACGCTCAGGCTAAATTGTTGGACGAGCTGACCAGGGTGGCTCCCCGGGAGATATTGATAAACCAGAGTGCCGAGCTTGATCAGCACCTGCTGGCAACGCTGAAGGAGCGATTTTTGTCCTTTATCACCCTGTACCACGAATGGGCCTATAGCTATAATTCCGCATACCAGAAGCTCATACAGCATTTTTCGGTGCATTCCCTGGAGGGGTTTGGCTGTCAGCACATGAGCTACGGCATCTGCGCGGCCGGCGCCCTGATGGAGTACCTGACCGAGACGCAAAAGAACGCCCTGAGCCATATAACCCGTATTAAGCCCTATTACCTGGAATCCTACATGGTGCTGGACGCCGCCACCAGGAGAAACCTGGAGCTTACCGAAACCATACGCGGAAAGGACAAAAGGGGGTCGCTACTGTGGCTGCTCGATAAGACCGGCACCGCCATGGGTGGCCGGCTCATGAGAAAGTGGATCCAGCAACCCCTTTTAAAAAAGGAGGAGATAGAGTACCGGCTGGACGGGGTTGAGGAGCTTTGCACCGACAGGATCTTGCTCGAAGACCTTTGCGCCATGCTCAGGCGCGTCTATGACCTTGAAAGGTTGATGGCGCGCATATCTTACGGAACCGCCAATGCGCGGGACCTGCTCTCCCTCAAACAGTCGGTTAAGAACTTGCCCGATATAAAAAAATTGCTCCAGCCCTGTAAATCGGCCATACTTAAGGATGCATACGCCAACCTGGATACCCTGGATAACGTGTACAATCTGATTGAGGAGTCCATTGCCGAAGACCCTCCGCCCACCATCAAGGAGGGCAATATCATAAAGGATGGATACAACGCCCAGCTTGACCAGTACCGCAGGGCCATGCGGGAGGGCAAAGAATGGATCGCCTCTTTGGAGCAGAAGGAAAGGGAGAAGACGGGTATAAAGAACCTGAGGGTGGGCTTCAATAAGGTGTTCGGCTATTATATAGAGGTCACCAAGTCGTATTACGACATGGTGCCCAGGGACTATATACGCAAGCAGACCCTGGCCAATGCCGAGCGCTATATCACTCCCGAGCTTAAGGAGATGGAAGATAACATTTTGGGAGCGGAGGAAAAGAGCGTTAAGCTGGAGTACCAGCTCTTCCTCAAAATAAGGGAGGATATTGCCGGGCATGTCGACAGGATACAGGCTGCCGCGCAGGTAATATCCACCCTGGATGTTCTGTGCTCGCTGGCAAGGGTGGCCATAGAGAACGATTACGTACGCCCAAAAATTGCCACCGATGGAGTTATTTCCATAAAGGACGGGCGGCACCCGGTGGTGGAAAAGACCTTATCGGGCGGCATGTTCGTGCCCAATGACACATACCTTAACAAGTCGGACCATCGCCTGATGATAATCACCGGTCCCAATATGGCCGGCAAGAGCACCTACATGAGGCAGGTGGCCCTCATAGTGCTCATGGCCCAGATAGGCAGCTTTGTCCCTGCCCGCGAGGCCAAAATAGGCATAGTGGACAGGATATTTACGCGCATAGGGGCATCGGACGACCTGTCCGCCGGTCAAAGCACCTTTATGGTTGAGATGAACGAGGTTGCCAACATACTGCACAATGCCACTCCGGACAGCCTGCTCATTCTGGATGAGATCGGCCGGGGAACCAGCACCTTCGATGGCCTCAGCATCGCCTGGGCCGTAATAGAGCATATCTGTACACAGAAAGCCTTGGGCTGTAAGACCCTGTTTGCTACCCACTATCACGAGCTTACCGAGCTGGAGGGCAAGCTGCCGGGCGTTAAAAACTACTGCGTATCGGTAAAGGAGCAGGGGGATGACATCGTATTCTTGAGGAAGATCGTGAGGGGCGGTTCCGATAAGAGCTTCGGGATACAGGTGGCCAGGCTGGCGGGCCTGCCCGAACCGGTCATTGAACGGGCCAAGGCCATATTGGCCCAGCTTGAGGAATCGGACATCGCCAAGAGAAGCTCGGCTGCCGCCTCCCATGCAGCCGAGAAAAAGGCTACGGGCGAACAGCTTTCATTTTTCATCCCGGGGCCGCCATCGGAGATCGAAGAGGAGCTTAAAAGCCTGGACGTTTTGAACATTACCCCCATTGAAGCCATGAATATCCTGTATCGCCTTGTCGAAAAGGCCAAACAGCAATAGGAGGGAATCCCTTGCCTAAAATCAATATACTGGATGAATTTACCATAAACCAAATAGCGGCGGGAGAGGTGGTTGAAAGGCCGGCCTCGGTTGTTAAGGAGCTGGTAGAAAATTCCATAGATGCAGGCAGCTCGGCCATTACGGTGGAGATAAAGGATGGAGGCATATCCTTCATCAGGGTTACCGATAACGGGGAAGGGATGGATCAGCAGGATGCCCGGATGTGTTTTGAACGCCATGCCACCAGCAAGATCAGGTCCAGCGACGACCTTTATGATATCCGTTCACTGGGCTTCAGGGGGGAAGCCCTGGCCAGCATAGCCTCCGTATCGCAGGTGGAGATATTCACCCGGCCGCGCAATGCCATAGCGGGTACCCACGTGGTGAACCACGGCGGTAGCGTCACATCGGCCCATGAGGTGGGGTGCCCCGAAGGCACAACGGTGATGGTAAAGAATTTATTCTACAATGCTCCGGCGCGGCTCAAATTCCTTAAAGCCCCCAAGACCGAGGCGGCGTATATCAGCGATCTTATGGCCAGGCTCATACTTGCCCATCCGGAAATTTCTTTTCGCTATATAAACAACGGTAAGGCCATATATCATTCCCCGGGAAATGGCGATCTATTGTCGGCCATAATATCGGTATATGGAAGGGAAGTAAGGGAACAGCTTATAAGGATAGACAGAAGCGACGACAAAAGCGGTTTATCGGTTTACGGGTACCTGGGCAGGCCATCCCTTGCCAGGATGAACCGTAACCATCAGTCGTTTTTTGTCAACGGGCGCTACGTAAAAAGCCCCTTGCTATCGAAAAGCCTGGAAGAGGCCCACCGCTCCTATCTGCCGCTGCATCATTTCCCGTGGGCCGTCCTGCATATAAGCATTCCTGCCAGCCGGGTTGACGTAAACGTGCACCCTGCCAAGACCGAGATAAGGTTCAGGCAGGAGGAAGAGGTGTACTCCCTCATGTTCCGGTGGATCAGGGAAGCTCTGGACGCGCACCCGTATATCCCCGATATAACCCATCAGGACATTAAAGAAGTAAATCGTGCCGATGCCGAAGTTAACGATGACAGGAATCTGGACAAAAGAGAAACCGAAAACCGAAATTACGGGGAATTCGGCTTATTTAATGAAAACTCAAATGATTTGAAAATAAAGCAGGAACAGGTATCGTTTTTGACAAGGCCCGGCCAGATCAGGCATGTTTATGTGCATGATGGCAGATTTAACAGACAGGAGAAAAAATATGCTGCCGAAGGTTTAGATGGGAAAATTTATGAGCATAATATAGATGGGCTGGTAAATTTTAAGATTGTTGGAAGGATCTTTTCCACTTATGTCGTAGTAGAAGGCGAAGACAGCGTATTTTTAATAGACCAACACGCGGCTCATGAACGGCTGATATACGAGCAGCTTAAAAAAAGCATGGAGGAGCACAGCGCGGCCAGCCAGCAGCTTTTACCTCCGGTAATAATCCAGCTTTCTCACGACGAGCATGTGCTGCTTCAGGAGGCTTTGGAGGCCTTCGAATCGCTGGGATTTGAGCTGGAGCCCTTCGGAGGAAATGCATGGGCGGTCAGAGGTATACCCGCGGCGGTGAGCGGGGCCAGCGTCAAGGAGCTGTTTTACAATGTTTTGGACCAGTGGAAGGGGGAAAAGGATGCACATCTCTCCATCGCATTTAAACCGCACGACATAATGAAAATAGCTTGTAAACAAGCCGTAAAAGCAAGGGATCCGCTATCGGACAGGGAAATTCTCTCCCTGCTTAACGATGTGCGGGAGCAAAAGATCCCTTTGACCTGCCCGCATGGAAGGCCGATCATAGTAACCATTACCAAGTACGAGTTGGAGAAGAAATTCAAAAGGATACAGTAGGGGGAAGCAGGAGATGGAGAAGAAGCCTTTGGTGGTAATCGTAGGGCCGACGGCAGTGGGGAAGACCAGGCTGTCCATAGAACTTGCCAAGGCTTTGGACGGAGAAATCGTATCGGCCGACTCCATGCAGATTTACAGGTATATGGATATAGGTACTGCCAAACCTACGTTGGAAGAGCGGCAGGGGATAACCCATCACATGATGGATATCATAGATCCGGACCAGGAGTTCAGCGTTGCCGAGTATCAAAGGCTGGCAACCCGGGCAATTGATGATATTCACAGCAGGAATAAGCTTCCCATAGTGGTAGGAGGTACGGGCCTGTACGTAAAATCCCTGCTGTATCCGATGAACTTTACCGATGCCTGTTATGACCCGGAATTCAGGAAAGAACTTCAGCACCAGGCCGAGACCATGGGCAAGGAATACCTGCACAGGAAGCTTCAAGATGTGGATCCCAAGACCGCAGCACGGCTTCATCCAAACGATGTGCGCAGGGTGATCAGGGCCCTGGAGGTATTTCATCTGACCGGAAAGCCCATGTCGGAATACAACCAGGGTCTGGAAAAGATGGACTACAAGTACAACGTAGCCATGATAGGGCTTACCATGGACAGAGCAAAGCTGTATGAGAGGATCAACCAGCGGGTGGACGAGATGATGGAAAACGGGCTGCTGGATGAGGTAAAGCAGATGGTAAGCAAGGGTTATACAAAAGACATGATATCCATGCAGGGCCTGGGCTATAAGGAGCTTATGGAATACCTGCAGGGCAACGTATCGCTTGAAGATGCCATATACATTTTGAAACGGGAAACGCGGAGATATGCAAAGCGCCAGCTTACCTGGTTCAGAGCCCAAAAAGACGTCGTATGGGTAGATGTAGATCGATTTGAATCATATGAAGCCCTGGTCCAGTGGTGCCTGGCTTATGTAAAAGAAAAGTTGAACTTAAATTCCCAAAATAATCTTTCAAACAGTTGAAAAATCGTGTATAATATTAACAAAATAAGGTATAAATCCTACATATTATTTTGAAGGGTGGTTAATTGAAATGGCAAACAAGGTGACGATTCTTTTGCAAGATGCTTATCTCAATCAGCTGCGCAAGGAACGGATACCTGTTACTATTCACCTGATTAACGGATTTCAGCTCAAAGGGCTGATCAAGGGTTTCGACAATTTCATCATCCTGTTTGAGAGCGAAGGCAAACAGATGATGATATATAAGCATGCTGTTTCTACCGTAACCCCAGCCCGCCAGGTTACATTTACGAGCAGTAATAACAGCAATAATTCTAACAAGGAAAAAACCAATTCTCCTGAAGTGGAAAATTAATGGTTGAATCGGATATGTAACGTTTACTTAAGCCTGAATGGGAATCCTTTGGCTTCGTAAGCTGTTGCGCAGCGCGTTGCGGCTTGGCCAAAGGGTTTCGCATTTTAAAGGGGGAGAGCTGTGAACTTCAGTCCAAAGGGGATGCAACAACTGTACGACGATATGGGCATACCACAAAAGGTAGCAGAATTTGTCCAGAATGCTCATGATGAGGTGAAGGCAACATTCGATCGAATAGAGGCCTTGAGGGAATACCACCAGGCCCGAATTTTAAAGTTTATGGGCGAATACCAGGTAAGCCAGAGGCACTTTTATCCCTCCACCGGATACGGGTATGGGGATGAAGGCAGGGATATCCTGGATAGCCTGTACGCGGCAGTGTTCGGAGGTCAGGATGCCCTGGTGCGCCCCCAATGGGCTTCCGGAACCCACGTCTTAAGCGATTGCCTGTTTGCCCTCACAAGGCCGGGCGACGTCATTTTGTCCATCACGGGAAAGCCATATGATACCCTGGAGCGGGTCATTGGCCTGGGGAAGGAGCCGTCCGACGGTTCGCTGGCCGAGTGGGGGGTGGGCTATGAGCAGGTCGATTTGACTCCCGAAGGGAATATCGATATGCCGACCGTGCTATCGGCCCTGGAAAACCGGAAAATAAAGCTGGTGTTGATACAGCGCTCAAGGGGGTACAGCCTCAGGCCATCGCTGTCGGTGCAGCACATCAAAAAGGCCCTGCAGGAAATAAAGGGCAAGAGAAATGACGTTTTTGTGATGGTCGATAACTGCTATGGAGAGTTTACCGAGGAGCTGGAACCGTGCCATGTAGGGGCGGACATAGCGGTGGGTTCCCTAATAAAGAATCCGGGAGGCGGGCTTGCGCCAACCGGCGGATATGCGGTTGGTACCAGCCAGGCTATTGAAAAACTGTCGTATCGCCTGACTTGTCCGGGGACGGGCAGGGAAGTGGGGTCATATGCTGCCCCTTATATGCCTTTTTATCAGGGCTTATTCCTGGCCCCCCATGTGGTGGGGGAAGCGCTTAAAGGTGCCGTGCTGACGGCAAAGGCATTTCAGCAGCTGGGCTATGCTGCATCGCCCGGCTGGGATGAGCCCAGGTTTGACATAATACAGGCGATATGTTTGAGAAGCCCAGAGGAGCTCATCGCATTCTGTCAGGCCGTACAATCGGCTTCGCCGGTGGACAGCCATGTGCTCCCTTATCCATGGGATATGCCCGGCTATCAGCACCAGGTAATCATGGCCGCCGGTACTTTCATCCAGGGGGCGTCCATTGAACTGAGCGCCGATGCCCCGCTTGTGCCGCCATACGCGGTTTACTTGCAGGGAGGCCTGACTTACGAGCACGTAAAGCTTGCCTTGATGAAGGTACTGGCTCAACTGTGCCGTAAAGGATCCATCAGCCTCTAATAATGCGGTTCATCTGAAAAATCGCATTACGCCTATTACCTTGCCAAGGATTGCCACTTCGCGTACCAGAATGGGATCCATATAGCGGTTCTCGGGTTGGAGCCTTATATGGTCCCTTTCTTTATATAACCTCTTAACGGTGGCCTCATCTCCTATCAAGGCCACAACTATATCCCCGTTTTCAGCGTACGGCTGCTGCCTGACCAGCACATAATCTCCGTCCAAGATTCCCGCCTCAATCATGCTATCGCCTTTGACCTTTAACATGAAAACATAGCCATTAGGCAGCTTTTCCGCCGGGATGGGGAAAGTATCCTCGATGTTTTCAACCGCCAGTATTGGCTTGCCGGCGGTTACCTGTCCTACAATGGGGACATTGACCACCTCTTTTTCGGAGAAAAAGGAGGTATCATCCAGGACCTCTATAGCCCTGGGTTTTGTAGGATCCCTTCGTATGAGGCCGTTCTTTTCCAGCCTTTCAAGATATCCATGTACCGTAGACGTGGACCTAATACCCAGGCCTTCGCATATTTCGCGTACCGAAGGCGGATATCCTTTACTTTTGAGCTCCTTCTTGATAAATTCCAGTACCTTTCGCTGCTTGTCGGTGATGTTTTGCTCCATGACTGCTGCTAAACCCCTTTCAATATTTGCTGGATGCCATTATTATATCACGCCGGTAGCTTAAAATCAAACACATGTTCGCAAATTTGCATCTTACCTCCTTGACAGCGAACATAAGTTCGTGTAAAATATGGGTAGAACACGAACGTAAGTTCGGATTTGGATGTACGGGGAGGTAAAAGCCATGTCAAGGCAAATCAGAATCAAATCCAAAACCAGGTTTTGCATATTCTTAACTGCGATTACGGCCTTGCTTGTCCTGCTGGTAGCAGCTATGGAGAACGGAGGAAAGGCTGCCAGCGATATGCACTGGATACAGGTGGAGATAGAAGAGGGTGATACCCTGTGGAGCATTGCCGAACGCACATTGCCGCCGCGCACCGATATCAGGGACTACATACGACGCATAAGGGAAACCAACGGACTTGAAAGCTGCAATATAAGGGTGGGTCAGAAGCTGTTGATACCCGTATACGTTAGCGGTGGAAACCCAATAAACTAGATGATTTAAGCCAAAAAGGAAAGGAACAAAAAGTGTTCCTTTCCTTTTTTCAGGCAAGACGGGACTCGAATTCGCCGGGAGTGTAAATATTTTTGTGTATGGGAGCTTTTGGCTCCTTTCTGGCGTTGTT
>ENA-UPSB01000078-UPSB01000078.1-bioreactor-metagenome-genome-assembly--contig:-NODE-78-length-181046-cov-15.320353_pt1 | contig 181046 bp, 141 predicted proteins | sample MGYA00238182_ERZ773286 | MGnify/ENA primary metagenome ERZ773286 (study PRJEB29026, sample SAMN07631240) | bioreactor metagenome | isolation source: Switchgrass digestor | place: USA: Dartmouth...
AGGGGTGGGGGTGGCTCAACCCCTTTTTACACAATTTTATGGACTTAACTAACAATCAGAACAAAAAAACTCTCTCAAGAGACCTATAAATCAGCATTTGAGGCACATTAATAAATTTTGTCGATCCCCCGGCTTTTTTGCACTACTCCACATCGACGAACATAAAAACCATGTACAACAGCAAAATCTCCAGGCAGAAAGTTTGAATACTTGATATCAATAGGAACTTATGAGCCAACAGCATCTAAATACAGTCACACAATCAAATAATTATTTCTTTTGTTTATATTACATACAATTTATAGAACCTCCAATTTATGATACAATAAATTTGTACATATGATAATCCAAAAATCAAAAGATGTAAATATAGGGGGGCTCTATGTTATCGAAAATTACAAAACTTACTGTTATCTTTATCCTCATCCTGTCTGTCACATTTCTTTCAATGCCCAAAACTTACACACAAGCGGCTCCAACTTTTGCAAAGGGGGCTGATGTAAGCTGGCTGCCGGAGATGGAGGCAAACGGCTACAAATTTTATAATGACGACGGGATTGAGCAGGATTGTCTTCAAATTTTAAAAGACCATGGGATAGACTCAATCAGACTCAGGGTATGGGTCAATCCTCCAAACGGTTACTGCAACAAAGAAGAGACAATTAAGATGGCATTAAGAGCTAAAAAAATGGGATTCAGAATAATGATAAACTTTCATTACAGTGACTCATGGGCCGACCCGGGGAAACAAACAAAACCGGCAGCATGGGCCAAATATGATTTTAACGGCTTGATGAAAGCTGTATATGACTATACATATGATGTCATGAGCGCTTTGAAAGCCAACGGCATAACTCCCGAGTGGGTTCAGGTTGGAAATGAAACCAATAACGGCATGCTGTGGGAAGACGGCAAGGCAACGAACAGCATGAGGAATTTTGCATGGCTCATCAACTGCGGTTATGATGCCGTAAAAGCGGTAAGTCCTGAAACTAAAGTTATAGTTCATATTGCAAATGGATATGACAATGCATTGTACAGATGGATATTTGATGGAATTACCGCAAACGGTGCAAGATTTGACGTAATAGGTATGTCGCTGTATCCTACGGCGTCTGACTGGCCACAATTGACAAACCAGTGTCTAAACAATATGAAAGACATGATATCAAGATACGGAAAAGAAATAATGATATGTGAGATTGGAATGGATTACTGGGAGGCGCAGGCTTGCAAAGACTTTATTACCGATATAATTCAAAAGACAAAATCCCTGCCCGATAATAAAGGCCTTGGAGTATTCTACTGGGAGCCTCAATGTTATAACTGGCAGTATTATAATAAAGGAGCCTTTGATTTATCCGGAAAACCCACAATTGCGCTGGATGCGTTTTTGACCTCCGATACACCGGATAATCTTATTTATGGAGATTTGAACGGTGACGGACGCGTGAATTCCACGGACTACACTTTGCTGAAGAGATATTTGCTTGGCGCTATACAAACTTTCCCTTATGAAAGGGGAATTAAGGCTGCGGACCTGAATTTGGACGGTCGTATCAATTCGACTGATTATACTGTGCTAAAAAGATATTTACTCAATGCCATACCATCACTTCCTGTAAAATAGAAATAATATATTGACATACCGGTATCCGTGGGACTGGTATTGTTATGCTCATTGGTATATAATAGTAGTATGGAGCAATTAGAGGACAGGGGTCAAAACGGAGGGATATTTTTGAACGGTAAATCCGAACGGGCTGTTGAGTTGTTTAAGGAAGGATACAATTGTTCCCAGGCGGTTCTTGCGGCATATTGCGAAGATGTTGGAATTGACATGAAAACTGCATTAATGATTGCTTCTCCCTTTGGAGGCGGTATCGGAAGACTCAGAGAGGTTTGCGGAGCTGCCTCGGCCATGTTTATGATTGCCGGATTAAAGTACGGGTATGTGGACCCGAAGGACATGAATGCAAAAAAGGAGCATTATGAGTTGGTCCAAAAACTTGTGGAAAGGTTTAAGGAAGAGAACGGTTCTATAATATGCAGAGAGCTTTTGGGACTCAATGTGGTTCATGACAAACCTGAACCTGAGAAAAGGACGGAGGGTTATTATAAAAAGCGGCCATGTGCGGAAATAGTAAGAAGTGCGGCTGAAATTGTTGATGAGTTGTTAAAAACGTAATTTGCATCAATGGTATTTTATTACAAGTTTATTAATTAACAAAAATAATTAACCAAATTAATAAAAATCAATAAGTAACGAAAGAAGAGTCAAAAAAAGAAAGATTGGTTTTTGCCGTCTTTCTTTTTTGATTTTTAAAATAAAAAATTAATAAAATTACGGGTACATCAAAGGAAAGTACAGGTCCGAATTTATATAGCGAAGAGGGACATAATTAATCTTTTTAATATAGACAAGGCACCTGTTTGTTTAAATACCAATGGGAGGGAGGTTGTTTTATAAAAAGCGGTTGTAAACAGGCAGGTTTGAGAGAAAATTTTTAATCAGTTTTTAAGGGAGGAGCGCTTAATGGTTAAAAAGTTTACAAGTAAAATTAAGGCTGCTGTTTTTGCGGCTGTAGTTGCTGCAACGGCAATATTTGGCCCCGCGATTTCCAGCCAGGCTGTAACCAGCGTGCCTTACAAATGGGACAACGTGGTAATCGGCGGAGGCGGAGGATTTATGCCGGGTATAGTTTTTAATGAAACGGAAAAGGATTTGATTTATGCACGTGCCGATATCGGAGGAGCGTACCGGTGGGATCCTTCGACCGAGACATGGATTCCGTTGCTGGACCATTTCCAAATGGATGAGTACAGTTATTACGGAGTGGAAAGTATTGCAACCGACCCTGTGGATCCGAACCGTGTTTACATAGCTGCAGGTATGTATACCAACGATTGGCTTCCTAATATGGGAGCAATTCTTCGCTCAACGGACAGGGGAGAAACATGGGAAAAAACCATACTGCCTTTCAAGATGGGCGGAAACATGCCGGGAAGATCCATGGGAGAACGTCTTGCGATCGACCCGAATGACAACAGGATTCTTTATCTTGGAACACGATGCGGAAACGGACTTTGGAGAAGTACCGACTACGGTGTAACATGGTCCAAGGTTGAAAGTTTCCCAAATCCCGGAACTTACATTTATGACCCGAATTTTGATTATACCAAAGACATTATTGGAGTAGTCTGGGTTGTTTTTGACAAGAGCAGCAGTACACCGGGCAACCCTACCAAGACTATATATGTTGGTGTGGCTGATAAAAACGAAAGTATTTACCGCAGTACGGACGGGGGTGTCACCTGGAAAGCAGTTCCCGGACAACCTAAGGGACTACTTCCTCACCACGGGGTTTTGGCATCCAACGGAATGTTGTATATAACTTATGGTGATACCTGCGGTCCTTATGACGGCAACGGAAAAGGTCAGGTTTGGAAGTTCAATACACGTACAGGGGAATGGATAGATATCACCCCGATACCTTATTCAAGCAGTGACAATCGTTTCTGCTTTGCAGGACTTGCAGTGGACAGGCAGAATCCTGACATTATAATGGTAACTTCCATGAACGCGTGGTGGCCGGATGAATATATTTTCCGCAGTACTGACGGCGGAGCTACATGGAAGAATATCTGGGAATGGGGAATGTATCCTGAACGTATACTGCATTATGAAATAGATATTTCCGCAGCACCGTGGCTGGATTGGGGAACTGAGAAACAGCTGCCGGAAATCAATCCGAAACTGGGATGGATGATAGGTGACATAGAGATTGACCCGTTTAATTCCGACCGCATGATGTATGTTACCGGTGCAACTATCTATGGTTGTGACAATCTTACTGACTGGGACAGAGGCGGCAAAGTAAAAATCGAGGTAAAAGCTACCGGAATAGAAGAATGTGCGGTATTAGACCTGGTAAGCCCGCCGGAGGGTGCACCGCTTGTAAGTGCAGTTGGCGACCTTGTCGGTTTTGTTCATGATGACCTGAAAGTTGGTCCGAAAAAAATGCACGTTCCTTCTTATTCTTCAGGTACGGGAATTGATTATGCGGAGCTTGTTCCGAACTTTATGGCATTGGTTGCAAAGGCTGATTTGTATGATGTAAAGAAGATTTCTTTCTCTTATGACGGAGGAAGGAATTGGTTCCAGCCACCTAATGAAGCACCAAACTCGGTAGGCGGCGGTTCGGTTGCCGTTGCAGCCGATGCAAAATCAGTTATTTGGACACCGGAAAATGCAAGTCCTGCAGTTACAACGGACAACGGAAACTCATGGAAAGTTTGTACAAATCTTGGTATGGGTGCGGTGGTGGCATCCGACCGTGTGAACGGTAAAAAATTCTACGCATTCTATAACGGCAAATTCTATATAAGCACGGACGGTGGATTAACCTTTACCGATACAAAGGCACCGCAGCTTCCCAAGTCGGTTAACAAGATAAAAGCCGTACCGGGCAAGGAAGGACATGTATGGCTTGCTGCAAGAGAAGGCGGATTGTGGAGGTCCACTGACGGTGGATATACGTTTGAGAAACTCTCCAATGTTGACACAGCTCATGTGGTAGGCTTCGGAAAGGCAGCACCGGGACAGGATTACATGGCGATTTACATTACCGGTAAAATTGACAATGTTTTAGGATTCTTCCGTTCCGATGATGCCGGCAAGACATGGGTGCGTATCAACGACGACGAGCACGGATATGGCGCTGTTGATACTGCAATAACAGGTGACCCGAGAGTATACGGACGTGTATATATTGCCACCAACGGAAGAGGTATTGTTTACGGCGAACCTGCTTCAGATGAGCCTGTACCCACTCCTCCGCAGGTTGACAAAGGCCTGGTGGGCGACTTGAACGGTGACAATCGAATAAATTCAACAGACCTTACTCTTATGAAGAGATATATCCTTAAATCGATAGAAGATTTACCTGTCGAAGATGATTTATGGGCGGCGGACATAAACGGCGACGGCAAAATAAATTCCACAGACTATACATACCTAAAGAAGTATCTGCTTCAAGCCATTACGGAGCTGCCGAAAAAATAGTGAAAACTTAGTCTCTCACGAACAATGATAAATTTAAAATATCGTGTTAACCCTGCAAAGTTTTCTGCAGGGTTTTTTTATTTGCTTTAAAGGGCTTTATATAAGCTTAGAAAAAATATTTTTTATGTGTTATTATTGTTATTGTGAATTGAAAGGAGAATAAAGTTAATAATAGAATGCCTGTAAAAAATGTTCTCAATGTTGCATAAGATTTGGGATCGGGAGTGGATAATAATGAAGAGCATACTTGTTACATTGGATTCCAATTATTTAAAGCCTTTAAAAGTAATGCTAAAATCGCTCTTTATCAATAATCCAAACGAAGAGTTTGACATATATTTGATGCATTCCAGCATAAAAGAAGAAGAACTTGAGGACTTGGACAGGTTCATCGAGGCAGAGGGCGGCAGATTGAAAATTGTACAAATAAACGACAGTTATTTTGAAGATGCCCCGACACTTCTTCACTACACGAAGGCAATGTACTACAGGCTTTTGGCATTTAAATTTTTGCCGGAGGAATTGGACCGTATATTGTATCTGGACCCGGATATCTTAGTTATAAATCCGATTGATGAGCTTTACAACATGGATATTGACAACTATTTGTACGCTGCGGCGTATCACAACATAATAACAATAAAAAGAATCAACAGGATAAGGCTCAATGCGTATGATATAAAAGAATACTATAATTCCGGTGTTTTACTGATGAATCTGAAACTTCAGCGGGAAACGATTTCAGAGGAGGAAATTTTTGATTTTGTAAAAAATAACCGCTCAAAACTTATTATGCCGGATCAGGATATTATAAATTCTTTGTATTCTAAAAAGATAAAGAGTATTGATGAAAAATTATATAATTATGACGCAAGATATTACAGTTATTATAAAATTACAAGCAACGGCAAGTGCGACATGGATTACGTAATAAACAACACGGTGTTTATTCATTTTTGCGGAAAGAAAAAACCATGGAAAAAATCTTACAGTGGCAAGTTTCATTCTTTGTACAAACACTACGAAAAATTGGCAATGAATACGAAGTATTAAATCTGGTTACTATTGACAAATCAAGGGGCTGAATCCTTAATGTGGTCAAGGATAAAATCTATTGTAAAATTTTTGTATCACAGAGTTGTTTTAATATCTTTGGCAATACTTATACAGTTGATTGCTCTTGTAAGTGTTGTATTGAAGTTTAACGACTATTTTGTGTTCTTCTATTGGGCATGCCTGATTATAAGCATGATTGCAGTATTTTTGATTTTGAACGGAAAAAGCAATCCCTCCTACAAAATTGCATGGATTATTCCGATACTTTTGTTTCCTATTTTTGGCGGATTGTTCTATATTTTTTTCGGAGGAAAGAAGCTTAGCAGGCGCGAGAGAAGAAAGCTGAAATCCATTGGTATGAAGGTGGAGAATGCTTTGGTGCTGCAGCCGGAGGTTTTAAGTGAAATAATGCTGCATGACGACGGCGCGGCCGTTCAGTCAAGGTATATTCAAAATGTAGCCCACTATCCTCCCCATAAAAATTCCACGGCGGAATACCTTTCCATCGGAGAAAAAAAGTATGAAAAGCTTAAGGAGGAACTTAAAAAAGCAAAGCATTTTATATTTATGGAGTATTTTATCATTCAGGAAGGAATTATGTGGAACAGTATATTGGAGATACTGGTGGAGAAAGCAAAAAATGGGGTAGATGTTCGTCTTATCTACGATGATATGGGGTGTTTGCTGTTTTTGCCGCGAAATTACAACAAAAAGCTTGAAAGTATGGGAATCAAGTGTTGTGTTTTTAACCCTGTGTCTCCGATATTGTCTGCCAAAATAAACAACCGGGATCACCGGAAAATAGCGATAATTGACGGGCATACGGCTTTTACCGGCGGCATCAACCTTGCAGACGAATACATCAATGAGATTAAAAAGCACGGACACTGGAAAGATACTGCCATAATGATAAAAGGGGAAGCCGTATGGAACATGACGGTAATGTTTTTGTCTATGTGGGATTATCTTAGGGGGATTGAGGAAGATTTTGAAAAGTTCCGCTATAAGTTTAAAAAAGAAAGTGAAATTGAGGACGGATATTTTCAGCCGTTTTCAGACAGTCCTTTCGATGATGAGACTGTTGGTGAGACAGTATATTTAAACCTTTTGAACAAAGCAAAAAGATATGTTTATATTACAACACCCTATCTTGTTATTGACTACAAAATGACACAGGCATTGGCTTCGGCAGCGAAATCCGGAATAGATGTCCGGATTATAACTCCCCATATAGAGGATAAATGGTATGTCCATGCCGTTACAAGGTCAAATTACCGCTTTCTGGTTGAAAGCGGCGTAAAAATCTATGAATACACACCGGGATTTATTCATTCCAAAACCTTGGTTTCCGATGACGAATATGCGGTTGTGGGCACGATAAACATGGATTACAGAAGTTTCTATCTGCATTTTGAGTGTGGTGTCTGGACATACAAGAGCAAAAGTGTGCTTGACATAAAAGAAGATTTCCTAAGCACCCTTGACGTGTGTACGGAAATAACAATGGATATGATTAAAAAGACAAAATGGTATAAAACCCTGATTGGTACCCTCCTGCGTGTCTTTGCCCCTCTTATGTAGATTTCAAATTAACAAAAATTTAACATGAAGTTAATTGGCCGTTAATTTTGTTTTAATAATATTAACCTGAATTAACTGAACGGAATGAACGACCTTCTGAACGACGCGAAAACCACTGAAAAAGTTTATTTTCACAGTTTGAACGTATATAAGGAGTATGATATAGTGGAATTGAGAAAACGGGTGGGAATGGTGTTTCAAAAACCCAATCCTTTCCCGATGGAAATCCAGATGGCAAGTTGTTGTAAGATACAAGTTATTGTAAAATATATTTAAACTGACGGTTGCGCCGCAAACAAAAGCGGAGAGCGTAAACTACAGGAAGGTGCAGTGTATGACATGGCCAAAAAGTTAATTTATATAGTGGAAGACGAAAAGCATATTCAGGAATTGCTAAGGTTTAATCTTGAGGAGAACGGCTATGAGGTGGAGTGCTTTGAAGACGGTGAGACCATGTTTGAGGTTGTGGAGAGGAAAAAGCCGGACCTCTTCGTTCTGGATATAATGCTTCCGGGTGTGGACGGGTTTGAAATTTGCAAAAAAATCAAGGAGAATTATGACTTAAAGAAAATACCCATAATTATGCTTACTGCCAAAAATGATGAGCTTGACAGGGTTTTGGGGCTTGAGCTTGGCGCGGACGATTATATTTCAAAACCCTTTAGTGTCCGGGAATTTGTAGCAAGGGTAAAGGTTGCCTTCAGAAGGCAGGCGGATTCTTTTGAAAACAGTCCTAAAAGAGTTAATGTCGGAAGAATAACCATAGATTTTGAAAGGCGCGAGGTTTACAAGGACAATCAGATAATTGAAATGACCTTTAAGGAGTTTGAGCTTTTAAAACTGTTGATTATGAACAGAGGCAAAGTTCTTTCGCGGGACATGCTGCTTCAGAAAATCTGGGGATTTGACTTTTTTGGAGAAACAAGGACCGTGGATGTGCACATAAGATATTTGAGACAAAAAATTGAAGATGACGACAACAATCCCGTATATATTGAAACCGTAAGAGGTATAGGTTATCGGTTTAGTGATAAAGAGGTTCGGGAGTAATTATGAAAAAGAAAATTTTTAAATATTATTTGCTTTTGATTCTTATAATCCTATCTGTGACAGTCATATTTATCCCAAAGGTCTCAAGAAAGTTCTACACTCAAGAGGTGGAAAACAAACTTGAGGGAATAGCTTTTTCAATTGAGTACTATTTGTTGAATGAAGCAAAGAACGGCGAAATTGATTTTGACTTTATCGCAAAGGATTATGCCGCAAAGTACAACCAAAATTCCACCTTTCAGGGTGAGAGTCTAAGAATTACCTTTATCAGTTATGACGGAAAAGTGTTGGGTGATTCGGATGCAAATTTTAATCAAATGGAAAATCACTTGAGCAGAAAAGAGATTCAGGATGCACTCAAAGGGAATGTCGGTAAAGACATCCGCAGCAGTAAGACTTTGAAGTTGGATTTGCTTTATATGGCAATTCCTGTGGAGGAATTGAATGTAATTGCCAGAGTTTCTGTTCCCCTTGTTCAAATAAAAAAAATTAACAGATTGATTTGGCTCTATTCAATTTTAATTTTTATTATGGCACTTATAATAACGGTAATTGTGTCTTTGAGGATAGCAGGACTTGTAATTCGTCCGTTGAATGATATTATTTCGGTATCAAAGGAAATAACCAACGGCAACTATTCCAGGAGAATCAAGTTAAAATCAAAAGATGAGCTGGGACAGCTTGCCATCCATTTTAACAAAATGGCTTCAAAGCTTGAAAGAACCATATCTGATTTGAATACAAAGAAAATTGAGCTTGAATCTATTGTGGAGAGTATAACAAACGGAATTGTTGCAGTGGACGGCAATAACAAGGTTATACTGATAAATCCTGCTGCTTTCACTGTTTTTAATTTGGATGCCGATGCCGAAATTTTGGGAGATGATATTGAAAACCATATTAAAAACAGTCAGATAAATTCTCTTTTAAAAGATGCAATACAGAAAAATAAGCCGTTGGAGGCTGAAGTTGCAATTGACGGCCAGGTGCTTTTGGTAAACGCTTCACCTATAAGACCCAAAGACAGCGATATTGATAATTCGGGAGGAATTGTATTTATTCAGGACATAACAAAGGTAAGAAAGCTGGAGCAGATTCGAACTGAATTTGTTTCCAATGTCACCCATGAACTAAAAACACCGATAACATCGATCCGAGGATTCATTGAGACATTGAAAAACGGTGCTATGAATAATCCTGTTGTGGCGGAAAGATTTTTGGAAATCATTGATATCGAAGCTGAGCGTCTTCACGAATTGATTAACGACATTTTGCTGCTGTCGGAAATTGAGACAAAGTTAAAAGATACCAACTTGGAAATCTTCGATTTAAAATCCATGGTGGATGATGTTTTTAAAGTTATGCAAAACATTGCAAAGGAGAAGAAGATCAGCCTGAACAACAATGTGCGGGATGAAGTGTTGATGAAAGCAAACATAAACCGCATGAAACAGTTGATAATGAATTTAGTGGACAACGGAATAAAATATAATGTTCAAAACGGCTCGGTATCGGTTGACGGGTACAGGGAGGACGGAAAGGTTGTCATTTCCGTAAAAGATACGGGAATAGGAATTCCTTCGGCCCATATACCGAGAATTTTTGAGCGCTTTTACAGGGTGGACAAGGGAAGGTCAAGGGGAATGGGAGGTACCGGTCTGGGTCTTTCAATAGTAAAGCACATTGTAAACCTTTATAACGGAGAAATAAAGGTAAATTCTGTTGTGGGGGAAGGCACCGAATTTATTGTAAAAATTCCGTGCCAACCGTAAGTGTAAAAGCAAAATGCAACAAGATGAACAGGAAATTTAATAAGCTACAAAAAAATGTATTGACAATTAGCCAAAAATGATTTATAATTTTAAATAAGTATATCAAAATATGATAAAGACAATGAAGGGAAAAAAATGTACTTGATTGTCACAGAGAGTCGGGGTTGGTGAGAACCGATACATTAGAGTACATATATAGCTCGTCCCGGAGTTTCAATCCTGAAACATAAGTAGGGATTGACGCTAACCACGTTACGGTTTGGTACGAACAAGTACCTAAAATGAGGGTATGGTTACTTTTGTATTGTAATCATGCCGAATCAGGGTGGTACCGTGGAGTTTAACCCTTCACCCCTGCGTATGTTTGCAGGAGTGAAGGGTTTTTTGATATACGAAAGAAACAGTTCCGGAACTGAAATTAATCTTTCTATTTGTTGATGTAAAAAATAATAATGATAAAGACGATGAAGGGAAAAAAATGTACTTGATTGTCACAGAGAGTCGGGGTTGGTGAGAACCGATACATTAGAGTACATATATAGCTCGTCCCGGAGTTTCAATCCTGAAACATAAGTAGGGATTGACGCTAACCACGTTACGGTTTGGTACGAACAAGTACCTAAAATGAGGGCGTGATTACTTTTGTGTTGTAATCATGCCGAATCAGGGTGGTACCGCGAAGAGATACCCTTCGCCCCTGCATACTTTGCAGGTGCGGAGGGTTTTTTGTTAGGGAAAAATGATATTAGCCGTTTCATAAGTAAAATGATAGGAAAAATCAGAAAAATCTGCATGTTATAAAGGAGGTCAATAAAAATGAGGAGAATAAGAATTTTTGATACAACTTTAAGAGACGGAGAACAAACACCGGGGGTAAATCTTAATATACAGGAAAAAGTGGATATTGCAAAACAATTGGCACGTCTTGGAGTGGATGTTATCGAACCGGGATTCCCGCTGACATCACCGGGAGATTTTGAAGCTGTGCAGAGAATTGCCAGAGAGGTTGAGGGGCCTTATATATGCGGCTTTTCAAGAGCAATTATAAGAGATATTGATGAGACCTGGAAAGCTATAAAAGATGCTCAGAAGAAATGTTTCCATATTTTTATATCCAGCTCCGACATACAAATAAAGCACCAGTTGGGGAAAACGGAAAAAGACGTTCTTGAAATTGTAAAAAGCACTGTATATCATGCAAAGCAGTATACCGACGAGGTAGAATACTCGCCGATGGATGCATCGAGAACAAGGCTCGAGTTCCTTTATGAAGTTATTGAAGCGGCAATAGACAACGGTGCCACAGTCATAAACATTCCGGACACCGTTGGATATGCAACTCCCATTGAGTTCGGAGAACTCATACAAAAAATCAGAAAGAATGTAAGAAATATTGACAAGGCTATAATAAGTGTCCATTGTCACAACGACCTGGGCATGGCTGTGGCCAACTCCATTGTTGCTGCTATGAATGGCGCCCAGCAGATAGAGTGTACTATCAACGGCGTGGGTGAAAGGGCAGGAAATGCAGCTTTGGAGGAAGTTGTTACCCACATTGCGGCAAGGAAAGATTATCTGGGATTTGAAACGGGAATAGATCTTTCACAGTTGTATAAAACCAGTAAAATTGTCAGCAGATACATGGGAATACCCATACCGGTAAACAAACCTATAGTTGGTAAAAATGTGTTTACTCATGAGTCGGGAATACATCAGGACGGTGTCCTGAAGGAAAGATCAACTTATGAAGTAATAGATCCAAGGCTTGTCGGCAGGGATGACAGTGTTATTCTCCTTGGAAAGCACTCGGGAAGGCATGCTCTTAAAGTGGAAGCTGAAAAACTCGGATATGACTTGGATGAGGAACGTCTCAACAAGCTGTTTAATGATTTTAAAAAGCTTACCGACGTTAAAAAGAATGTGACTACGGCGGACTTGGAATCTCTTATAATTGAATCCGCCGCAAAAGCCGTGGAAGAGGCATATGTGCTTGAAAAGATAAGAGTTGTAAGCGGCAATATTGAGACGCCTTCCGCAAAAGTTGTGATTAAAGATTCAAAGGGCAATTTGCTCGAAGCCGAGCAGACAGGAAACGGACCGGTGGATGCTGTTTTTAAAGCTATAAATTCTGTTATTAAAGAGACGGAAAATCTTACGTTATACAAATACAGTGTGTCCGCCGTAACGGAAGAAATGGAGTCATTGGGTGAAGTTTCTGTGACTCTCAGGGAAAAGGAAAAATTATATACGGGCATAGGTACACATACCGACATAATTACTTCAAGTGCCATAGCCTATATTGATGCAATTAATAAAGCTATTGCAGCAAATGCGAGAGCACAAAAAAATTAATAGTAGAGAGTACAAAAATTAAAATGCAATCTACTAAAGCAAAGGTAAATACTTTTTAGGACGTAAAATCAGCCTTCATATCGTCTGTGTTCCTTAAAGGTAACAATGATATGAAGGCTGTATTTTAATTTTTATTTTTAAGCGGAAGGATTTCTTTTATTCATCCACATTATTATATCATTTATCACTTCGTCCCGGTTGAGTTCATTGACAAGTTCATGTCTTGCGTCTTTGTAGAGCTTGTATGTAACATCCTTTATACCGGTTTTTCCATAAAGCCGTGCAAGAGTCGGAATGTCACTTCCCCAGTGGCCCACAGGGTCCTTGTCGCCGGAGATGATAAAAATGGGTGTGTTTTTGGGGATTTTTTCAATGTTTTCTTTCTTGTGTACTTCTTTAATACCGTACAAAAACTCAAGGAAGAAATCAACTGAGCGGGGAATGGTGCAAAAAGGGTCATTTATAAAATCCAGAACCACTTTAACGTCTCTGGACAGCCAGTCAAAATTGGTTTTTGGGTTGTCAATTTTGCTGTTAAAACCTCTGAATAGTATTTTGTTTATTATGTAGTAACTTTTCTTTTTATCCGCTCCTTTGCTTATAAGCCTTTTTATTATAAGAATCCCGGCATCAACAAGGAGTTTTTCATAAATTCCGGTTCCGGCCAGAATGGCACCGTCAATACTGTTGGGATATTTATACAGATACTGCCTTAACAGAAAGCTTCCCATGCTGTGCCCAAAGAAAAACACAGGGACGTTGGGATTTTCATTTCGGATAATCTCTGTAAGCTGCCGCAAGTCTTCAACCATCAGGTTCCAGATGCGTCTTTTTTGTAAATTATGCTGAGATGCGGTTTTGGCAGTTTTTCCATGTTCCCTGTGGTCGTTGGCATAAACCATGTACCCGGAGTTTGAAAGATCCCTTGCAAAATTTTCGTATCTTCCCCCGTGTTCTCCAATACCGTGGGCAATTTGCACAATACCTTTGATACCTTTTTCAGGCATCCATTTATAAACGAAAATTTCTGTTTTGTCCTTGGCTTTAAAGGTAAAGGTTTGAGCAATCATGAGTATACCTCGCTTGAGATTTTTCTATGTTTTAAAACTTTTTTTTCTTATATTTTCGACAATTTCAGTCAACTTTTCTTTTGTGTTCATTTCAGGGTTGTCAAGAACAATATTGTAAAGTTCTCTTAGAATTATACCTATTTCCCGGCTCTGTTCAAAACCCATTGCAAGAAGGTCGTTTCCGTTTAATGCAAGGTCTTTTAAGTTTAGGATCTGTCCTTCCTTTTCCAGATTAAAAAAGATGTCCTTTATTTCATCAAGGACTTTAAGCCTTTCATCCAGGTACTGAGGATTTTGGCCTTTTTTGTCCGCTTCCTGAACCTTTAAAAGGTCTGGAAAAATGTCTTTTCCGATGATGCTTACAGCTTTTCGCACTGATTTTTGGTTCGGTTCTATACGCCGGTCATGATGCTTAATAAGCCTTAGCACTTTGTTTGTGGTTTTGTTGTCAAACCTGAGCCTTTTCATAATTTTATCCGCGATATTAACGCTTTCTTCAGGATGACCGTAAAAATGATCTGTTCCGTTTTGATCAGTGGTTTTGACAACTGGTTTTCCTATATCGTGCAAGAGCATGGTCCATCTCAGGACAAGGTTGCTTTCAATATTCGACACAGTTTCCAAAGTATGCATTCCGACATTGTAAACATGATAAGGATGGTTCTGGCCGGTATCAAAACATATGTCAAACTCCGGAAGCACATATTTCAGAAGGCCTGTTTCTCTCAAGACAAGAAAATTTTTTGGCCTGTCCGAAATCAATATTTTTGACAGCTCATCCCGGATTCTTTCCGGACTTACTTTTTCTATCAGTTTGCAGTTTTCTTTTATGGCCGAAAGGACCGACCTGTCGATTTCAAACCCTAAAGTGGAGCTTAAACGAACAGCTCTTAGCATTCTTAAAGGATCTTCATGAAAGCGGTCTTCGGGGGAGCCTACTGCGCGGATGACGGACTTTTCCATGTCCTGCATGCCCAAAAATGGATCAATTATACCTTCTTCAGGATGATAGGCCATTGCGTTTATTGTAAAATCCCTTAACCCCAAATCATCCTTGATAGTGGGAATTTTAGCTGACGACGGTGCTCTGAAAGTGGTAATTTCATAATTACAGCCGTTTATAACGGCAGTAACCGTTCCATGTTTAATTCCGGTCTCAACGATTTTGTCAAAGATGAGCTTTACGTCTTCAGGCTGTGCATCGGTGGCGACATCCCAGTCGGCAGGAACTTTTCCTAAAATGGCATCCCGTATGCAGCCTCCCACTATATAAGCTTTAAAACCTCTATTGTTAAGAGTATCGATAATATATGACACATCTTTGGGCATATTGATTTCTATTTTGCCTTTCATTGCTTTTCTCCCCATGTAAAAAACTTGTATGCGATAATTGTTTGGTAATTATTTTGATAATTATATTATATATTTTATATTTTGCGAGGATTTTTTCATTACTCATCTTATTATTAATTTTGGACATTGAAAAATACATAAATATTTTTACAGAAAACATAAACAAAAACAGTTGACTAAGAACTTTTATACTGAGTTATTTTCTCCGGTAAATAAAAAAAGACCCCGTGCATTCCAATGAGAGAAGGGAGAATGCAACGGGTTTTAGGGGAGTAACTTTTAGTAAAATTACTATATTCAATATACATCAAATTAATAAAATATGAAAGATAACGTGTGAATATCACAAAATTCGACAAAATATTTATCAAAAAGCATCAAACTGAGTTATGTAAATTTAGGAAACGTCACAGATAGTTGATTTTTTGGGTCCTAAAAGGATACAATTGGATACAATATTAATCAAATGTATTAACCCGGTAAGAAAAAGTTTGCTTTGAATATCGAAAAAAGTCGCAAAATTATAGTACCAAGCATTATAATTATAATTTTTATCATTATGCTGTACATGATTGTGGAACAGCAAGATGTTGCAAAGAACAGTCTGACAAAGGAGCGTACTTATGGCAGAACAAAAAGACCCTGCAAAAAAAAACCTCATTTATATTATGAGGAAATAAGAGTATAAAGAATCTCATCTTCATTATAGCACATGTAACGACTAAATTCTATAGTTTTTTTCATTTGTGTTACAAAATTATTAAATTTATATTAAAAAAATATAAAAAACAAAATGTTAACGTTTTACCTAGGTTCTTGACTGTTTTTGAAAAAGCTGATATTGTAATTTCAAAGGGATTGTTTTGCTTTAGTATTTAATGGGAGTTGAGACGGTTATGAACTCAAAAATCAGGGATGAATTGACGGATAAGCTTTTTGAGGCCATCCTTCTCCTTGACAATATAGAGGAGTGTTATGATTTTTTTGAGGATATATGCACTATTTCGGAAATAAAGGCCATGGCCCAGAGGCTTGAAGTTGCAAGGATGCTGAGAGAGGGCAAAACGTATACTGAAATAAGTGAGAGAACCGGGGCAAGTACCGCAACAATAAGCAGAATAAACCGCGCTTTAAATTACGGTGCTGATGGTTATAAAAAGATTCTTGACAGGATGTACAACAAAAAATAAGACACTCTTAAGTTACGATAAACGGAACTCTTAAAGGTGTGATAAACAGAGTAAATTTAGATAAACAGAGTAAATTTAAAGGAAGGTAAAAATGTTCAGAAGGCTTTTTATCAGCTTGCTGATTTTGTCGACGTTGACTTCGGACGGAACTGTAAATATAGCCGGTTACTTGATTGATCTTTATCGATACGACGGTTTAGAACCGGATCTTGTTGTATTGGATGGCAATTTGTTCAAAGAAGCTGTTTGTGAAAATGCTGAGGATAGCGAGTTGCTTTCCGCGGATGCTTACTGCATAATTTGTGCTGAGAAGTCAAAAGACGATGATAAAAGAAGCTGCGGCTTTAAACTTTTTAACAATAAATACAATTATAATGCCTTTTTGTATAAGTTCCCCGTACAATGGATTGGGGAAAACGGGTCTCTTTTTTATGCAAGCCGGGATATAAGTCTGTATATGTCGGATTTGTCTCCTCCTTGTATTTAGAAATCCTGTCATTTGATACGGGCATTTTCCTGCAATTTTGAAGGAAACATTTTAATAGTGTTTGCTGGGTGAGGTGGTAGCTTGCTTTATCTGACCGTCATGCTTATTGCCTTTGTTTTGGCGCTGGCAGTCCAAGGGATGAAAGGAAAACCCTGTGATTTTTCCGGTATCAGGCTTCGCAAGATGTGGCTGGCTATAGTCGCTTTTGTCCTTCAGACCGTTACAAGGATTTTAGGAATCAGAGGGGTTGAAAGTGCCGTAAAATTCAGCTTTTTAATTCAGGCTGTAGTATTTGTTTTATTACTTTTCTGCTTTTGGTTCAACAGAGAATATATCGGTTTGTGGTTTGTCGGACTTGGGGCTTCACTGAATGCTCTGGTGATGCTTGTAAACGGAGGAAGGATGCCGGTAAGCCTTGAGGCAATGCAAAAGGCCGGAATCAAAGAAGTAACGGAGATGATAATGTCCGGCGCTGACAACAAGCATGCTGTTATAAGCAGCACCACAAAGCTTAAATTTTTAGCTGATATTATACATTTGCCCGGTTTTATCGGACAGGGAATGGGTGTGGTAAGTATTGGAGATTTGGTTGTGGCATTGGGATTGTTTGTATTCGTCTTTGAGTTGTTTACACATCCCATGACGGCATTAAAAGCATTAAAAAAGGAAAATGTAAAATAATATATCTGGAGGTTTTTATATGCTTAAAGTATTCGAAAAAATATTTGGAAGTTATAGTGATAGAGAGGTTAAGAGGATTAAACCCATTATTGACAGAATAGAGGCTTTGGAACCGGAAATGCAGGCATTGAGCGATGAACAGCTCAAAGCCAAGACACCTGAGTTTAAGAGGAGGCTCAGCCAGGGAGAAACTTTGGATGATCTTCTTCCGGAAGCTTTTGCTGTGGTAAGGGAAGCTTCAAGGAGAGTTTTGGGAATGAGGCATTTCAGAGTTCAGCTTATTGGAGGAGTTGTCCTTCACCAGGGAAGAATAGCGGAAATGAAAACTGGTGAAGGTAAGACCCTGGTTGCAACTTTGCCGGTGTATCTGAATGCTCTTGAAGGCAAAGGGGTCCATGTTGTTACCGTAAATGACTATCTGGCAACCCGCGACAGTGAATGGATGGGGAAATTGTATAATTTTCTTGGACTGAGCGTGGGACTTATTGTTCACGGGCTTACCAATGAAGAGAGAAAGAAAGCCTACAGCTGTGATATAACTTATGGAACCAACAATGAGTTTGGTTTTGATTACCTTAGGGATAACATGGTTATTTACAAAGAGGACATGGTTCAAAGGGACCTTCACTTTGCCATCGTGGATGAGGTTGACAGTATTCTTATAGATGAGGCCAGGACACCGCTTATTATTTCCGGTGTCGGGGATAAATCCACGGATCTTTACACTAGAGCTGATGCTTTTGTAAGAAGACTTAAAGTAAAAGTATTTACCGAACTTGACGACAAAGAGCAAACCGATGACATTGAGGCCGATTATATTGTGGATGAAAAGGCAAATACAGCAACTTTGACGGCCAGCGGAGTGAAAAAGGCGGAAGAGTTTTTCGGTATTCAAAACCTTTCGGATCCGGACAATATGACCATATCCCACCATATAAACCAGGCGCTGAGAGCCCACGGACTTATGAAGAGGGACAGGGATTATGTGGTAAAAGATGATCAGGTAATTATTGTGGATGAGTTCACCGGCCGTCTTATGTACGGAAGAAGGTACAGCAACGGCCTTCATCAGGCTATAGAGGCAAAAGAAGGGGTAAAGGTTGAAAGAGAAAGCAAAACCTTGGCGAGCATTACATTCCAGAATTATTTCAGAATGTACAGGAAATTGTCCGGTATGACAGGTACGGCCCAGACCGAGGAACAGGAATTCAGGAGCATCTACAACCTGGATGTTGTTGTAATACCTACAAACATGCCGGTAATCAGGGTGGACCATCCCGACAGCGTGTACAAGAATGAAAGAGGCAAGTTTAATGCTGTTATAAATCAGGTGATTGAGTGCCACAAAAAAGGCCAGCCTGTATTGATAGGCACCATATCTATTGAAAAATCGGAGCTTTTGAGTTCAATGCTTAAAAGACACGGTATTCCGCATCAAGTGTTAAATGCCAAATACCATGAAAAAGAAGCCGAAATAATTGCCCAGGCCGGAAAACTTGGCGCCGTCACCATTGCAACCAACATGGCAGGTCGCGGTACGGATATTCTTTTGGGCGGAAACCCTGAATTTATGGCCAAGCAGGAAATGAGAAAAAGAGGCTTCAGGGAAGATGTTATCAATCAAGCCACGGGATTCAATGATACCAATGATCCGGAGATTCTTGAAGCGAGAAAAGTGTACCGCGAGCTTTATGAGGGATTCAAAAAAATTACCGATGCTGAGAGGGAAAAGGTTGTTGCAGCCGGAGGACTGTTTATCATAGGTACTGAAAGACACGAGTCGAGACGTATAGACAATCAGCTCAGAGGACGTGCGGGACGTCAGGGAGACCCGGGAGAGTCAAGATTTTATATATCCCTGGAAGATGATCTTATGCGTCTTTTCGGTTCGGACAGACTCATGGGAATGGTTGAGGCACTGGGCCTTGAAGAAGACCAGCCTATTGAGCATAAGATGCTGTCAAACGCCATTGAAAATGCCCAAAAGAGAGTGGAGAGCAGGAACTTTGCCATAAGAAAAAGCGTCCTTGAATACGATGATGTTATGAACAAGCAAAGAGAAGTTATCTACGCTCAAAGAAGAAAGGTGTTAAATGGCGAGAATCTCAAAGAAAACATCGTAAAAATGATGGAGAACATTGCGGACTATATTGTAAATCTGTTCTGCAGTGAAAATCCGCACCCGGATTTCTGGGACTGGGAAGGCATAAGGTCTTATACTGAAAAGGCTTATGTTCCGGAAGGAACCCTGGATTTTTCCAAAGAGCAGATGGAGGATCTTAACAAAGAAAAGCTCAGACAAATAATACTTGACAGCATGCTCAAAAGATATGAGGAAAAGGAAAAAGAATTTGGTTCCGAGCTTATGAGGGAGCTGGAGAGAGTTGTTCTTTTAAGAGTTGTGGACCAAAAATGGATGGATCATATCGACGACATGGATCAGCTGCAGCATGGTGTAAGGCTTAGAGCTTACGGACACAAGGACCCTGTTATAGAGTACAAGTTTGAAAGCTTTGAAATGTTTGAAGAAATGAACAGAAATATCCAGTCAGATGTAGTAAGGATAATACTCAATACACATATTGACCGCAACCGTATGCCACAGCGCCAAAAAGTGGCTGAACCGGTTACTGCCTCCCACGGAGAAGAAGTCAGAAAACCTGTGGTAAAAAGAAACAAGGTGGGACGAAATGAACTTTGCCCGTGCGGCAGCGGCAAGAAATATAAAAAATGTTGCGGAATTGATGAATAAGTTTTAGTTTATTTATGAGAAGCAAAGCAAAAAGGGGGTTTGCAAAAAAGGCATAACCCCATTTTTGCAAAGCTTGGTCGGGGGAGGTATAAGTTGTGAATTATGAACAGGCGTTGGAATATATACACGGTACCCATAAATTCGGAATAAAGCTTGGCCTTGACAATATTCGAAAACTTCTTGAATTCATGGACAATCCCCACAGGAAACTGAAATACGTACATGTTGCCGGAACGAACGGAAAAGGCTCAACGGTTGCGTTTATAAGCAGTATACTGAAAGAATCCGGCTACAAAGTTGGTATATACACCTCGCCGTACATTGAACGTTTTACCGAAAGAATTAAAATCAACAATGATGAAATTTCAAAAGAAGATTTAGCAAGAATTACCGAGTATGTAAAAGGAAAAGTTGAACTGATGATTTCACAGGGAGAAAATCATCCTACGGAATTTGAAATAGTAACGGCAATCGCTTTTCAATATTTTTATGAAAAGGATTGCGACATTGTTGTGCTGGAGGTGGGACTTGGAGGCAGGTTTGATTCCACCAATGTGATAGATTCCCCTTTGGCTGCGGTTATAACCACTATAAGTTACGACCATATGGCACAGCTGGGAGACACTTTGGATAAAATAGCTTTTGAAAAGGCGGGAATCATAAAGAGAGGCACCGATGTGGTGTTGTATCCCCAGACCCGGGAAGCAGACAAGGTTTTTGAAGAGGTATGTCATGAAAAAGGTGCCCGACTTCACAAATTGTCTTTTCATTCCATTAACATAAAAAAATTTTCACCAGACGGGCAGGAATTTGATTATGGCGAGTTTAAATCTTTAAAAATAGGACTTTTGGGAGAGCATCAGGTAAAAAATGCGGTGGTGGCTCTTGAAACGGCTTTGATTTTGGCACGTAAGGGTTATGACAGAATTTGCGAAAGTTCTGTAAGAAAAGGACTGGCTGATGCAAAATGGCCCGGAAGACTTGAAATTCTTAAAAAAGAACCGATATTTTTGATAGACGGTGCTCACAATGCTGAAGGTGCAAAAACTCTTTCCGAGTTTTTAAAAACATATTTTCCCGGCAAAAAAATAGTATTTATTATAGGTGTTTTAAAAGATAAAGATTTTAAGTCAATGATTGAGGTATGTGCACCCCTTGCGGAGGATATAATTACTGTGACACCAAACAGCGACAGAGCTTTGCCGGCTGAGACACTGGCGCAGAATCTCGAAAACTATTGTAAAAATGTATCAATAAGTGATACAATTGTAAATGCGGTGGAAAAAAGTCTTAAGATTGCTCCAAAGGACGGAGTGATTTGTGCCTTTGGTTCGCTGTATTATATTGGTGAGATACGAAGTGTGCTGATGAATCATAAATGATAAATGAATTGTAAGTAATGAATTTGGAAAGCAGTATTTAAGGAGTTTTGTGCAAAGTTGTTTGCTTACAAGGTATAATCAAGGTATAATAATGAGGCGGGGGTTAATTCTATGATAGATTTTAAAAATGAGCTTCAAAATTATCCAATGATTGATTTGGATAAGTTGTCCCAGGCGAACCCGAACATACCTGACAATATAAAAAATTCAATTGTGCTTTACAATAAAGCTTTGGAGGATTTTCGCGCAAAAAGCGAGGATATAGCCATAATTGAGCTTAAAAAAGCCATTTCCCTGAATCCGGATTTTCATGAGGCAATGAATTTGTTAGGTATCTTCTATATGTATATAGGAGAGAACGATAAAGCTGCAGAAGTTTTCCAAAAAGTTGTGGATGCGGAAAAAAACAGCGTAATGGCGATGAGATATTTAAAAGAAATTGATTCCGGGTATGATCCTGTCGGAAATAAACAGGAAAAGGATAAAAAATCCAGGAAGAAGAAAGAAAGAAACAGAGGGGCAGCTCAGCTTTCAAACCAGGTGACGGTAAAAAGCAGTGCCTCTTTTTCCTTTAAGAAGCTGATAAAAATATGGGAATACAAGCCCATGGACACGGCAAGACTGTTTTTGGGATTTGTAATTGGTGCTCTTCTGGTTTTCCTCTTAAGTTATAATTATTATTTCAGAGAAGAGAATAATGAGCAATTGGAGCAGTTAACAGAGGAAAATAACACTCTTATTGGAGAAAAAAATGAGATTCAGAAAAAGTATGATGAACTGAACGAGAAATATCAGGGATTAAACGACACGTTTGAAGAAGTGAAAAAGCAGGTTGACTATTATTTGAATGCTTCAAAACTTCTTCAAATTGAGAAATATGCTTCCCAGAACCAGTATCGTGAAGCGGCCGATTTATTATTGTTATTGAAAAACACCGCATTTACCGGAGTGGAAAAAGAAAAGTTTGACAAATTATCCCAGGATGTCATGCCTAAAGCTGCGCAGGAAGAATATAATAAAGGAAGAGAATTGTACAACAGAAAAAATTACCAGGAAGCCGTGGAGAGATTTGAAAGATCCCGCTCTTACAGTGACAATTGGAGGTATGCGGTAAATAATCTCTATTATCTGGGAGTATGCTATCAGGAACTCAACAACACCACCAAGGCTTTGGAGATATTTGAAGAGGTTGTAAATAAATATCCGAACACTTCCTATGCCGGATACTCAAGGGAACGTATAAACTATATACGAGGCAGCCAGCAATGAGGCGGAAAAGTCCGATTTAATATTAATATTTGTTGATTTTAAATAATATATATAACATAGTTACAATCCTGTGAAAGGCAAATCCGGCATGGACAGAGACATAAAGCTTGCAAATCTCGTGTTGGGAGGCGGAGGAGTATTAGGAATTGCATATATAGGAATGCTTGAAGTGGCAGAGGAAAGAGGATTCTATTTTAAAAATATAGCAGGAGTGTCGGCAGGTGCTCTGGTAGGGGCTTTTATAGGTGCCGGATACAATTCCTGTGAATTAAAAAGAATTTTGGACGAGTTTGATTTTAATAAAATGAAACTTTCGGATATTTCCCGGGAAATACCGGTGGTAAAAAAATATATGGAATATAGCTTAAGCAGTGCATTTCGGGGGAATAAAAGTTTTAAAGATTTTCTGAATATGCCTGTTATGGACCGGGGAAAACATTACAGTTCTGAAAACAATGGCGAGTTTGTTGAAGTGGATGAGGAGTTTACCGGATACAGAAGAAACCTTCTGAAGAATATTGTAACTTACAGTAAAGAAGGATGCCTTTTTGACGGAGACTATCTTGAAGAATGGGTGTATAAAACTTTAAAAAGAAAAGGTATAAAGACCTTTGCGGATTTAAGAGGGGGCAGAACAGACCGGACAAATCCAAATGGATACAAAGTCAGAATGACGGCTGTTGATGCAAATCGCGGAAGAATAGTGGTTCTTCCGGACGATATTTCCTATTACGGCATTGATCCGGATCGGCTTGAGGTTGCAAAAGCAGTGAGGATGAGTACCAGTGTTCCTTTTGCTTTTAAGCCAGTGGAAGTCTTGAAAAAGGACGGAGGCAGTGTAAAGAAGCATTACCTGGTTGACGGCGGTGTATTGGATAATTTGCCCGTATGGCTTATTCAACCTTCAATGGCAATTCCGCTTATTGTCTGCGAGCTAAAGGGAAGGGATAAACTGTTTAGTATTATGACGCCTCTTAACATCCTGAAAGGCCTTGTATCCGCCGTGCATGATTTCGGCATCCCGAACATAAAGCATTACAAGAATAGTTATCTTGTAAGAATATATACCGGGGATATTTCTTTTCTGGATTTTGAACTGAGCGAGAAGGACAAAAAATTTCTGATTGATTCGGGAAGAATAGCTGCGCTTTGCACCTTAAGAAAAGTTTACCGGAGAAAATATATCCAAAGATATGCTGCTTTTTATATTTTAAGAAGAATTTTGGGTTTGTACAATTGCTTATAATTTATAGATTTATACAAAATATTCTTTATTTTTTTTGAAATTTATTATATTATTAAAATTGATGAATGATTGGTGAACAATCTGTTGAACTGAATTTTTGTGCATTATGTCCTGTAGTTTGTAAAAACGTTGTCGATTTGATTGTCATTTGCATTGTACTTCCAAACGTACGTGAATTTGTAACTACAATGATAGAATTGCATTTTGCAATTTGGAACATATGCGATTTACGATATATGGGAGGAAACGAAATGTATTATGAAAGTACACGAGGGGGATTAAAATCTGTATCATCTGCTGAAGCTATAAAAAGGGGTATAGCGCCGGACGGTGGATTGTTTGTCCCGGAGAATAAAGTAAGTTTTACCGGTAGTGAAATTAGCGCCATGGCTGATATGAGTTATCAGGAAAGGGCGTTATATATATTAAAGCACTATCTTACGGATTATAGCGATGAAGAAATAGCGGACTGTGTTTACAATGCCTATACCGATGAAAAGTTCGACGACAAAAGAATTGCTCCCTTGGTTCAGCTGAATGAAAATGTCAATATCCTGGAATTGTGGCACGGACCAACATGTGCATTCAAAGACATGGCACTTCAAATATTGCCTCATTTCCTTGTAAAGGCAGTGAGAAAAACCGGCGAAACCGGTGAAATCGTAATTTTGGTTGCAACTTCAGGAGATACCGGAAAAGCTGCTTTGGAAGGTTTTAAGGATGTTGAGGGCACAAGAATAATTGTGTTCTATCCCCAGGATGGCGTAAGCCAGGTTCAGAAAATGCAAATGGTCACCCAGGAAGGAAAAAATGTTTACACCATAGGAGTGGAAGGAAATTTTGACGACGCACAAAGCGGAGTAAAAGCAATTTTTACCGATGAAGAACTTAAGCAGAAAATGGACAAAGGCAATTTCAAATTTTCATCGGCGAATTCCATTAACTGGGGAAGACTTGTACCTCAGATAGTCTATTATTTTTCGGCATATGCTGATATGCTGAAGAACGGTGAAATAAAAGAGGGAGACAAGATTAACTTTGTTGTCCCCACAGGAAATTTCGGAAATATTCTTGCGGCTTTCTATGCAATGCAAATGGGGCTTCCTGTAAACAGGCTCATTTGTGCGTCCAATGACAATAATGTTTTAACCGATTTTATCAATACAGGAGTATATGACAAAAACAGGGAGTTTAAGAGGACCATTTCGCCGTCTATGGACATATTGATTTCAAGCAACCTTGAAAGACTCCTCTTTGAACTTACCGGACATGATCCTTTGCCGGTGAACAATTGGATGAGCAGTTTGAAAGAAACCGGAAAATATACTGTTGACAATACAATGAAGAAAAAGATATCGGAAATATTCTGGGGCGGATATTCAAACGAGGCTGAAACTTTAAAGACGATAGAGGCTATATACAAGGAATACGGATATGTCATTGATACCCATACTGCTGTAGGTGTTGATGTGTATGACAAATATGTAATTTCCACCGGTGACGTGACAAAGACGGTCATTGCGTCAACGGCAAGTCCTTTCAAATTTAATGAAAGTGTGGTAAAAGCAGTTTTGGGAAATGAAGCGTTAAAAGGAAGGACGGAATTTGAACTTCTTGAGGTTTTGGCAAAAGAGTGCAGGCTTAAAATACCGGAAGGTTTGAAAGATCTTGACAAAAAGCCTGTGCTTCACAAACAGGTTTGCAGTAAATTTGATATGAAACAGCAGGTTGAAAGTATTCTTGGTCTGTAAAACTGATTAAATTTCGGGTTTCACTTAAAAAAGTGAAACCCGGGTCCAATCTTAAATTGCACTTGTATCGTAAGGTATTCGTAGTACGGCATTTCGTCATTTGATTTCACAATTTGTTTCTAAAATTTCAGTCAATTATGTCTTCATTTTCATAAAATTAATATTCAGAATGAAAAAAGTTGTTTTTAAATAAATATATAAACATATATATTATCTTAAATAGAAACAGAGGGGTTGTGCAGGATGGATAAGACAAAAATACTGGTTGTTGATGATGCCCTCTTTATGAGGAAACTTTTGGGCAATACTCTGAAAGATATTGGATACAGCAATATTGTATTTGCCCAGGATGGTTATGAAGCCGTTGACAAAGCCAGGGAAATACAGCCCGAGGTTGTAACTCTTGATGTTTCAATGCCCGGTATGGACGGGCTTGAGGCAATCAAGAAGATTTTACAGGTGAGCTGCGACAGTAAAATAATAATGGTATCAGCGGTGACATCTGAAAAAGTTATACAACAGGCTATGAAAAACGGCGCAGTGGCTTACATTCCAAAGCCTTTCAGCCGAAAGGATGTGGAAAACGGTCTTAGGCAATGCAATGCATACATAGAGTGAAGGATAAAAATATACGGGCGCATTTACAGACGGAAAAAATGCGCCCGTTTTAAATTCATTCCATTTTAAATTTACTGAAGGAAAGGATGTATTTTTGCTTCATCATCGGCAATTTCCAGCCGCCTTTTTGGTTCTTCTTCATCCACATATATGATTTCCCGGAAGGATACAGAGTCCAAAATGTCAAAAACCATTTTGACATCCCCATATTCCATCTCAGGGGTTACAGATATTTGTTCCGTACCGTTTATGGCGTTGTAGTAATTTAAAAGTTCGTTGTAAAAGCCCCGTTCGGGAATAAAGTTTACAAGTTCCGAAGTACCGTCATGATATGACACGTTTATTATTCCGCATGTCTTGTCTTCAAGATATATTTCGCCTTTGGTGCCGAAGATTCTAAAGCCTACCGCCGGCTTTTGAGTTTCAATGCCCGAAGGATAGTACGTATAATACCCTATGACTCCGTTTTTAAAGAGAATATGAGCGTTTACTGACACATACGGATTGAAATCTTCTGCCTGTGGTTTTCCAAAAGCCTGTACACATTCAACCGCACCGAAAATATGCCTCATTGCCGCAATATCATGCACTGCTGCGTCCAAAAAAGCACCTCCGTAGAATTTGGGATGCTGTCTCCATTCGGTGGCGGCGAAGGTATCTTTTGTCATTTCACAGGGGAAGCAGGATATGTTGTTTTTTATAAAGTATACCACATCCCCGATTTTTCCGCTGTTTACTATATCCCTGATTTTGTTGTACTCGTCGCTGTATCTGTAGTTTTCGGCTATCATGATTCTTACATTGTATTTTTTTGAAAGTTCCAGATATTTTTTTGCCTCTTCCCTGTTTGCAGCAAGAGGTTTTTCACAAATAAAGTCCTTGCCGGCTTTTGCAACGGCTTCCGAAACCGTATAGTTGGATTCAATAGGCACAAGGATATCTACTGCATCTATATCCTGTCTTTTGAGCATTTCATTGTAATCATCGTAAACCCTGTCCATGCTTAAGTTTATTTTTTTCGCAAATTCTTCGGCATCCTTGCGGGTCCGATTGCACAACGCAACTATTTCATATTTGTCTTCAAGTTCTTTAATGGCAGGATAATGAAGTCTTTCCCAGGCCATTCCCGTACCTATTACAGCAAGACGAATTTTTTTCATTTGCCATCTTCCTCCGTGTAGTTTTCCTCGTTCATTTTTGATTTGCTTTTTACTTCAGTGCCCTGGCACCTTGATTATATTGTTTCGGCTATAGGCTTCATTTATTCAAGAGGTGTGTTTATATTATTCTTTATAAATCCTGCAAAAAAGTCGATATACATATTAAATAATGCAAATTTCCGCAATTTATATAGTTGTAATATTATGTAAATTATATAATCGCGTTGAATTTGGATTATTTGGTTTTACTTCATGATAGAGTTCTCGTAGCTTTGGATTTGGCCTTTAAGGGAGGGTATAAGGTGAGAAAAAACAGGCAGGGGAAGTCCTCGGACATTAAAATAATTGTTGTTGATGATGAAAAAGGAATACTGGATTCGTTGTCGGTAATAATAAAGCGTTTGGGTTATCAGTATACGGGAGTGAACAACCCTCTTGAAGCGATTGAAAGGGTCCGGGAAGAAGAATTTGACCTTATGATACTGGATTTTTTGATGCAGCCTATATTGGGAGACAAAGTGGTCGAAGAGATTAGGAAATTTAATAAAGACATATATATTCTGCTCTTAACCGGTTACAAAGATGCAGCACCTCCGCTTAAGGCAATAAAATCTCTTGATATTCAAGGATATTGTGAGAAAGCGGACAATTTTGACCAATTGATACTTTTAATAGAGTCTGCAGTCAAATCCATCTATCAGAAAAGAACAATCAGAAATTTTAGGGACGGTTTGAATAAAATTCTTCTTACCGTGCCGGATATATACCGGCTTAAATCGATTGAGGAACTGCTTGAAGAAATTCTTCGCCATATTATGGCCTTTGTTAATTGTAAAGATGCATTTATTATTATTGACAATCTCATAGGGGACGACAAAAATGAAAGTTTGTTTAAAGGAATGGGAATTTATGACGTGAGTCCGGACAAGTTTATAGACATGCTGGAACCGGCTTTTTTGGAGGAAATGGGACGTACCAGGACTTTAAAACAGATTGCTTATGTTGAAAAAGGAATTATTCTTCCTCTTATGAGTGACACTATCCAGACTTTGGGAGTTATTTACCTTGAGACCACTCATATTCCTGTTGAAATGGAACTGCTTAAGATATATATAACTCAGGCGGCAACGTCGATAAGCAATATATACCTTCATTCCATAGTCAGTATCAAAAATGATGAGCTTGACAGAACATACAATGAGTTGAAACAAAGGTATCTGGATGCCATACAGGTTTTGCGTCTTACAGTTGACGCAAAAGATGTATATACAAGGGGACATTCGGACAGGGTAGCGTATTATGCGGTAAAAATAGGCAAAAGCTTTAATCTGGACGAAGAGTCGCTGGAAAAGCTCAAAACGGCAGGTATTTTCCACGACATAGGGAAAATAGGCATTGCCGATGACATTTTGTTTAAAACCGACAAGCTGACTGAAAGCGAATATGAAGAGATTAAAAAGCATCCTATAAAAGGAGCACATATATTATCGGCAGTTTCCATGTTCAAAGATATTGTTCCTTTGGTAAAGTACCATCATGAAAGGATAGACGGACGAGGCTACCCATTCGGACTTAAGGGTGATGAGATACCTTTCCTTGCGAGAATCATATCCGTGGCTGATGCCTTTGACGCGATGACTTCCGACAGGCAGTACAGGTCGAAGCTGTGTTTGGAAGAGGCGAAAAATCAAATGATAACAAACTCAGGAACCCAGTTTGATGCGGAAGTGGTGAAAAGGTTTTTGGTGCTTTTGGAAGACTACGACACCATGCAGAAAGAGATTGAGTACACTTTTAAAACAAAAGAGAGCTGTATTTGGTGAATAAAGGGTTGAAAAAATCATTTGGAGTATTAATATTAAAGTTAGAAAACACTCTGATGATAGAGTGTTTTTTTGTTTATTAAATTTTTAACAAACCTCTTGAATTTACTTTTTGATTATGATACTATTACACAGTATAAATACACTTGTTCACGGTACGTGGACACGGAGGGAGTATGAGAAATACATCAAAATATTATTTGGTGGATGCTTCGGTTTTGCCAAAGGTTTTCATAAAGGTTGTTGAAGCAAAGAGAATATTGGCCAGCGGAGCAATTAAAAATGTAAATGAAGCTGTCCGTAAAGTAGGTATCAGCAGAAGTGCCTATTATAAGTACAAAGACCATATATTTCCTTTTTATGAAACTTCACAGGGAAAGGTAATAACTCTTTTTTTTACTGTGGAAGATTATGCCGGGATTCTGTCGAGCATTATAAACAGAATTGCCGATTCAAAAGCAAACATTATAACGATTAATCAAAACATACCTATAAACGGTTTGGCGGATGTCACCATTACAATTGAGACTGGCCAGATGACAAGGGATATAAAGGATTTGCTGGATGACATAAGCAGCATAGAAGGTGTAAAAAGACAAGAGATACTTGCAAGAGAATAGAGGGGGTTTTATGGTTAATATAGCAGTGATGGGATACGGAGTGGTCGGCTCCGGAGTTGTTGAAGTTATAAGAAAAAACAGTGTCAGCATATCAAAGAAAGCGGGTCAGGAGATTCGCGTAAAAAAAATACTGGATATCAGGGATTTTCCGGACAGTCCTGAACGGGATTTGTTTATAAAGAATCCTGATGAAATTTTTGATGACCCGTCAATAGGAATAGTTGTTGAGACCATAGGCGGAATAGGTGCTGCGTACGAATTTACAAAGAAGGCTTTGAGCAAAGGAAAGAATGTTGTAACCTCGAACAAGGAGCTGGTTGCAACCCATGGACCTGAACTTTTGAAGCTTGCAAAGGAAAATGGAGTAAACTATCTGTTTGAAGCAAGTGTCGGCGGTGGAATTCCCATTATCAGGCCTTTGAACCGCTGCCTTGCCGCAAATGAAATACACAGCATCATAGGAATACTCAACGGAACTACGAACTACATATTAACACAGATGAAAAGGCAGGGAAAAGATTTTGACGAGGCTTTGAAAGAGGCACAGCAGAAAGGATATGCGGAAGCGGATCCAACCGCGGACATAGAAGGGCATGATGCATGCAGAAAAATTGCAATACTCTCATCCATTGCGTACAATGAATTTGTTGATTACAAAAAGATACATACGGAAGGCATAAAAAAAATAAGCCTTGCGGATATGAAATATGCCGAAAGCATGGATTCAACCATCAAGCTTGTCGCCATAAGCGAAAAAATCGGTGACGGTATTATGGCAAGGGTTGCTCCTGCGATAGTAAGCAGCAAAAGTCCGCTTTACAGTGTTGAAGATGTTTTTAATGCTATTGTTGTGAGAGGAAATGCAATTGGAGAAGTGATGTTTTACGGCCCGGGAGCGGGCAAGCTCCCCACAGCAAGCGCCGTTGTGGCGGATGTAATTGAAATTGTGAAGCATTGGGGTACCTGCGGCAGCTATAACTGGGTTGTAAAAGACGGCGGCAACGTCATTGATTTGAAAGAAACCAGGACAAGGTATTTTGTGAGACTGAAAGTGGAGAATGAAGCTGAAGCTAAAAAAGCGGTGGAGAATGCTTTTGGAAATGTTGAATGGGTAAAAGCGTATGATGCAAGTGTACAGGATGAATTGGCATTTGTTACTTCCTGCGTTTTGGAGAAAGACTATTGCAATTCTCTTCAACAACTTAAAGGCAGCAAAGCTGTAAAAGATGTGGTAAATGCCATAAGAGTCCTGGACTAATCTTAGGTTCAATTTGTTTTTGCTGCATATTAACATAAGCAAAGTCAGATAATTATAATGTATTAGGAACAATTATTTTATGTGTTTTTGCCATAGTTGTTGTATAAATCTGAATTTGGAGGTTTTAATTATGAAAGTTGCAAAATTTGGAGGTTCGTCACTGGCGGATGCGAATCAAATAAGAAAAGTTTGTGATATTATTTTAAGTGACAAGGACAGAAAGCTGATTGTCGTTTCCGCTCCGGGTAAACGCTGTAAGGAAGATACAAAGGTTACGGACCTTTTAATTGCTTTAGGAGAAAAATATTATAAGGAAGGAAAAGCGGATGCCGAACTTCAGGCTGTTATTGATAGATTTGATGATATTGTAAAAGGCCTTGAGCTTTCGCCCGATATTACACAAATGGTTGCAGATGATTTGAAAAAAAGGCTTGAATGCAATAACGGCAACAAGGATAAGTTTATGGACACCATAAAGGCTGCCGGAGAGGATAACAATGCAAAAGTGGTTGCAGCTTATCTGGTAAGCAGGGGAATTGATGCCGAGTATGTAAATCCAAAAGATGCGGGACTTTTGCTTAGTGAGGAATACGGAAATGCAAGGGTGCTGCCGGAATCATATGAGAATTTGAAACGCCTGCGTGAAAGGGATAAAATAATGATTTTCCCCGGCTTTTTCGGATATTCAAAGAAGGGGGATGTTGTTACATTCCCGAGGGGAGGTTCCGACATAACGGGAGCCATACTTGCAGCTGCGGTAAAAGCTGATGTGTATGAAAACTTTACCGACGTTGACTCGGTTTTTGCCGCAAATCCCAACATTATCGAAAACCCGAAACCGATTGCGACTTTTACATACAGGGAAATGAGGGAGCTTTCTTATTCAGGTTTTTCAGTGCTGCATGAGGAAACTCTTGAACCGGTTTACAGAATGGAAATTCCTGTATGTATTAAAAACACCAACAATCCGTCTGCTCCCGGAACTACAATTGTGCCGAAAAGGAAACTGGACAACGGCCCTGTTATCGGCATAGCAAGCGGTACCGGATTCTGTTGCATTTATATAAGCAAGTACATGATGAACAGGGAAATTGGTTTTGGAAGAAAGGTGCTTAGTATTTTGGAAGATGAAGGGCTGTCCTATGAGCATATTCCTTCAGGGATTGACAACATGTCCATTATAATTGAGCAAAAGCAGCTCGACAAAGCTAAGGAAGAGAGAGTGGTAAGAAGGATAAAGGATGAATTGAATGTTGATGACATAAAGATAGAATATGACCGTGCGCTGGTTATGATTGTAGGAGAAGGCATGATGAGCACGGTGGGAATTGCTGCAAGAGCTTGTACTGCTTTGGCAAAAGCAAATGTAAACATAGAGATGATAAATCAGGGTTCATCGGAAGTAAGCATGATGTTTGGTGTAAAGGCTGAAGATAATGTCAAGGCGGTAAAGGCTTTGTATGATGAGTTTTTCAGCTAAACTGTACTGTCGGGTTTTAAGGGACTGTGACTTAAAGTCGCAGTCCTTTTTAATTTGTTTGAAATTATATTGGCATATTTGTTATTTTATACTATAATGTTTATTACTAAGTTTGTTTACATGTGAAATATCAATTTTTTGTGTATAGTTTTGCTGATGAAATTAAGTATTTTTTTAAAGAAAAGGATAAAGAGGAATAGAACTGTTTTATTAAGTAAAGCAGTTTTTATGTTGGTAAAAACCGAAAAAGGTAGGGGTTATGATGAAGAGGTTGACAACATCAATGTTGACAGTATTTGCTTTAACTATACTTTTTTCAAATATCACTTTTGCGATTAATATACCGCTGCGTGTGCTTGTAAATGGAGAAGAGCTGTATTTTCCGGACGAAAAGCCGTTCATCGATGCAAATGGAAGGACGCAGACACCGGCAAGGTTTATTGGAGAAGCTTTGGGAGCTACAGTAACTTGGGATGCAAATGCTAAGAAAGCAGTATTTAAAATGGATGGAACGACATTGGAGTTGTTTATTGGGGAGAGAGAATATCAGTTAAACGGTCAAAAGAAGCAAATGGATACGGAAGCATTATTGATAAATGGAAGGACATTTGTACCGGCCCGCTATGTGGCGGAGGCATTTGGTGCAACTGTCAGGTGGAAGGATGAGATTAAAACTGTGTACATAGATGCAAACAAGACAGATAAAGTTGAAGATGAGGACGATACAAGGGAAGTAGCCGGGTTTATTGTACCAAAGGATACGGATTTAATGGTTGCCGCTTCAAAAGATGATACTAGCTATGAGGTGGTGTTCACAATAGGTTTTTTAAAAAAGGATGTTGAAAAGCAGAAAGATGATATGGAGAAAATATTGTTACAAAAATTTAGTGAAGAGACAGTAAAAGAAATAATGAGTGTTGTAAGGTCAAAAGTAAAAGATACGGATGTTATTGAGGCAAGATACTTTTATGACAAAAAAGCAGATCAGTATATGTACATGCCTAAGTCATGGCCGATCAGAGGTTCAACAATTACCCTATATATATACAGAAAAGGAGACAAACCTTTTTAAGACATCAGAGCAAATTCTGAGGAGAAAGTTGGATGACAGAAAGAGACAAAGCGAAAAGCTTTATTGAATTCAAAAGTAACTAATGGTATAATTTTCATAAATGACATCATATTCGTTTTGCAAGAGGGGGGCAAAGGTAGATATGCAGATAAAAATAACTCCCGAAGAGATGACAAGGGTAGCTGAGAGAATAAGGCAATTATCAGACAAGTTTGATGATATGGCACAGGATATAAAAAGGATAATAAGTTCTATTGACTGGGAACTTAGAAGCAGAGAGGGAGTAGATCAAAAAGCGTCGTTGGCTCGTGCAGCTGCAATAAATATAGCAACCGGATTAAAAGAAATGTCACAGGACCTTATAGAGGCAAGGGACCAAATGATAGAGGCTGACAATAAAGCATCGGCTGCGGCAAGAAAGATGAAAACTGCAGATTTTATAAGCAGAATTGCTTCAGCAATACTGACTGGTAACGGTATTGCATCAGCCATAGTAGCGGGTTATTCGTTATGGAACCGGTTGATAGGCCCGGGAACTGCAAACTGTCCGAACACGTTTGCCGGAGACCCTGTAAACGTGGTGTCGGGAAATTTTTATTTAAAAAGGAGAGATATAACCATACCTTCAAGAGGTATGGCTCTTGAAATAACCAGATATTATAACTCAATGGATAATACGGAAGGAATATTCGGCAAAGGCTGGAAAATAGATTATGAAACGTGTCTGAAGAAAAAGGAAGACAGTGAAGACATAATAGTGGCATATCCGGATGGGAATATAAGAGTATTTGAGTATACCGATACAGGGAGTTTCAAATCTCCAAAGGGAGTATATGACACTCTTTTAAAAACAGAGGACGGTACATACATATTAAAAGTTCAAAAAGGAATTACTTACAAATATGACCAGGCAGGAAACCTTATATCAATTTCCGATTCGAACAGCAATGAGATACAGTTTAAATACAACCGGGAGGGATTGCTGTCTTCAGTAATGTCACCGGGAGGAAAACTTTTGATGTTTTCCTATGAAGGTGGCAGGGTTGTCAGTATAACCGACCATACGGGAAGGAATTTGAAATATAAATATGATGAAAAAGGAAATCTGACACAGGTAGTATACCCTGACGGAGGGAAGATTACCTATGCGTACGATAACATAGGACTGATTTCAATAACCGACCAGAACGGCAACACCTATGTCCAAAACACCTATGATGAAAAGGGCAGAGTAGTAAGGCAGCTTGACCATGAGAACAATGAATTGATTATAGAATATGACGAAGAAAATCGTGAAAACACCTTCAAATGGATAAAGAGCGGCATAACCCGTGTATATAAATACAATACAGACATGCTTCTTACTGAAATAAGGTATGATGACGGAAGCGTGCAAAAGTATACCTATGATGAAAATCTCAACAGAAACAGTGAAACTGACAGAAATGGCAACACAACATATAAAAAGTATGATGACAAGGGCAATTTAATAGAAGTAATCTCACCGGAGCCTTTCTGCTACAAAACAAAATACAGCTATAATGAGGAAGGTAGACTGATAAAGGTAGTGTCGCCTGGCGGAGGAGAAGTGTCTTTTGAATATGACGAAAGGGGAAACCTTTTAAAACGCATTGTAAAGACCGGAAGCAGAAGTTATTCGGAGTGGGCATATACGTATGATCAATATGGAAGAATGACAACATCAAAAGATGCGGAAAACAACACGAAGACCTTTGAGTATGGAGAAGAAGATGTAAACAAACCGACATTGATAAAAGATGCGGTAGGGAACATATTTAAATATGAATTTGACAAAGTGGGTCGGGTAGTGGCCACAACCACACATTACGGAACAGTAAGGTTAAAATATGATGAGTGTGACCGGATAACCCACATAACCGATACAGAAGGGAACACAACAAGAATCTGCTATGACAAGGCAGGAAACATGACAAAGGTTATAGCGCCGAAGCAGTATGGGGAGAAAGGCGAAAACGGGTCAGGATATGCATTTGAATATAATGCAATGGACAAGCTTATAAGGACAATTGACCCGTTGGGCAATGTTTTTGCGGTAAAATACGATGAGAACGGCAACAAGATAAAAGAGATCAACCCGAACTACTATAGTTCTGAGAAAGATGACGGTATAGGAATAGAATACAAATATGACACCAACCACCGCAGGATAAACACAATATTCCCGGACGGAAGCATGTCAAGGATAAAGTATGACGCGGAAGGCAATATAATAAAGACAATATCCTGGAAGGATTATAACAAGGATTTGGATGACGGGCCGGGGATGGAGTATACCTATGATGAAATGAACAGGCTTACGCAAATAATAGACCCGGAAGGGAATGTAATAAAGAAATACATATACGATGAAGACGGAAGAATCGTGAAAGAAATAGATGCAAAAGGATATAGCAGTGCAGATAACGATGAAGAACGTTGGGGGACAATATATAAATACAACCTTGCCGGATGGCTTGTTGAGAAGAGGACACCGTTACAGCAGAAAAATGGTGAAATATATTACAACATAATAGAATATGTGTATGACAGAAATGGAAGGGTAGTACAGGAGAAAAGATCTCCGGAATATGTGACCAAAACAGAATATCCAAAGAAATGGAATATAATAAACTATAAATATGATCCCAACGGAAATCTGGCAGAGGTAACCGACAGCCTTGGGGCGGTGATAACCTATGAATATGACTGCTTTGGAAAAAGGACATTGGAGAAAATCAAGATAAACGACAGGAAAGAGAGAGCAACGAGGTATAAATATAATGGTATTGGAAAACTGGTAAGAGTAATTAGGGAGCTGGACGGAGAAGACCTTTCAGGCTATGGTGAAGAGAAGGTTTTGACGGAGACAATATACAATTACGATCCAAACGGTAATCTTATAGAGGTGATTTCTCCTGAAGGGTATTTGACTGTATTTAAGTATGACGATGCGAACAGAAGGATAAAGAGTATATTGTATCAACCGCAGAACGGTGTGAAATTGACCGGCAGTGCGTACTGTGCCCTTTTAAATACAAAGGCCCGCAGCATAAGCTATGAGTATGACCGTGCGGGGAACCTTGTAAAACAGATATTGCCGAACGGTGGCGTCATAATAAACGAATATGATGAAATGAACAGAAGAATAAGAGTTACCGACCCTGACGGAAATACCAGAAGGATTTTCTATGACAATTCAGGGAACGTTGTAAAATATGTCGATCCGGAAAATTACGATACGGGAAGAGACGACGGAGCAGGTACCACATACCTTTATGACTCAATGAACCGTCTTATAGAAATAGTAAATGCAGCGGGTATAGTGGTGGAAAGGAATATATACAACACAGCGGGAGAGATAATAAAGAGAATAGACTCAGTTGGTTATAGTTCCGCAGATAATGACAATGACAGGCATGGAGTTGAATTTAGTTATGACCTGGCGGGACGTTTGGTGGAGATAACAACGCCGGAAGCAAAGATTCATGGCCGAAAGAGTCAGCAATACACTTATGACGCAGAAGGAAACATAACAGGAGTAGTTGACGGAAACGGAAACAGCACAAGGTACAGTTTGGACTTATGGGGTAAGATAATAAACATAACGGAACCTGACGGAACCAATATAAAATACGATTATGACTATGCGGGAAATCTTGTATCCACTACTGACGGTAACGGAAACACTACCCGTTATACATACAACAGCTTGAACCTTCTGTCGGAGATAATAAATCCTGACGGAAGGAAAATAACCTTCAAGTATGACAGACAGGGAAGAGTGGTGCAGAGGATAGGGAAAGACGGACGCAGTACATATTACACCTACAATGCGGATAACAATATAACCGGCCGTTGGGAAGAAGAAGGACAGATGGAGAGGTACGAGTATAATATTGACGGAAGTCTGGCTGCGTCAATAAGCGGTACCACTATACATACTTATACCTATACCTTGGCAGGGAGACTGAAAAGTAAGACAACCAACGGGCGGAAAGTGTTGGAGTATGATTATAATAAAAATGGGTTTGTATCCAGGCTTGTTGACATAAGTGGAACACCGGTGGAGTATACATATGACGTGCTCGGAAGAGTAGCTGCGATAACAAATGGAGGAAAGATTTCCGCAAAATATGAATACAATATTGACAACACGATAGCGCAGGTGCTGTACGGAAGCGGAGTATGCGCAAGATATGAATACGACATGGATAAGAATATAACGAGGCTTTTAAATATAGATCCGACAGGAAAAGAGATGTTTGCGTACAGGTATGCGTATGACGGGAACGGCAACCAGATTTTGAAGGAAGAGAACGAGAAAGTAACGGCCTACAGTTATGATGCGCTGAACCGTTTAAAAGAAGTAATATACCCGGGGGATATAAGAGAGAGGTTTGAATATGATGCGAACGGCAACAGGCTCAAGAGAGAATATGGAGACATATTGGAGCAATATGAGTATGATAATTGCAATAGATTAATTCAAAAGATAAAGAACGGCTTAGTAACTGAGTATGAATATGACGAAAGAGGAAATCTCATAAGAGAAAGAGAAGGAGAGTTAAGCAAGCTATACAGCTATGACGGGTTTAACCGATTGGTACGTGTACAGAATCCGGACGGAACATATATGGAAAACATATATGATGCCGAGAATTTGAGAACGATATCAATAGAAAACGGAAAATACAACAGATATATATACAACGGAAGGGACATAGCATGCGAAGTAGGCGAGGATTGGAGCTTGAAAGACAGGGTGGTTCGAGGACATACGATATTGCAGAAAGAGGACGGCAATAAGAATGCTTACTATTATATCCACAATGTCCATGGAGACATTACTGCTCTTACCGATGGTAGAGGAGAGATAGTAAACAACTACAGCTACGATGCGTTTGGAAATATATTAGATAGTGTTGAAAAGGTAGAGAACAGATTCAAGTATTCGGGAGAAGTGCTTGATCCCCTAACGGGACAATACTACCTGAGGGCAAGATACTATAACCCAAGTATAGGAAGGTTTATGCAGGAAGACACGTTTAGGGGTGATGGACTTAACTTATATACCTATGTTGCTAATAATCCGATAAAATACGTTGACCCAACCGGACATTGCAAAGAAGGAATTGAGTTTACTGATTCAAACAGCATTATTTTAGATAAAGCGCAGACGGGAAATGGTACAGGAAATAATCCTATAAATGGAATTGATACTACTAGTAGTACGTTTGATGTAATGATTTCGTATATAGCAGAAAAGAATGGTGGCACAGCTGTCTATTCTGAAAAGAGTATATTTGGAATAATTGTATGGGATAAAAAAGTAACAGTCACTATTGGTGATACTACTAAAGTATATACTATCGGTAAAAAGGACTCTGTTGTGAGAATTGTTAATGGAAAAGCTGTAATTAATAATAGTGTGTTAATGAATGATTTTGGATTAGATGAAGTTTCTTCGACTCATCAAGTAGGGGATGCTTTCGATAGTGCAGACCATGCAGCAATGGCATGGGGATTTATGTACAATGGAAAGTCTATAACGGACAATATAGAATATGCATCAGCAATATATGAGGATGGAGGTAAATACAAATACACTGCTATAATTGGAGGACAAAATGCTAACGTGGGAGTTCCAACTGCACCTTACGGGAAAACACTGAGTGCTATAATACATGCACATGCGGCGTACGATAAAAGGTATGATAATGAGAATTTTTCCGGCCAGGATAAAAGTGTAGCAAAATTTTTTGAAGTTCCTGTATATGTTACTACACCGGGAGGAAAATTGAAAAAGTATGATCCTGATATTGATAAGACAACAACTATTAACAAGGATATGCCAAAAGACCCGAATTCACCATGATAATCAATATTTATCAAAAAAGGAGGAATTTTATGAATAGTATAAAAAAATGCAAGTGGATTATTATAAGTGCATCCATTATTCTTGTTGCTTTTTTATCAATAATTATGAATTTAGATAAAGGAGGAAATGGAATGGTTTTAGCGTATGGTAAAACATCGCATGATGCAATAGAGGTTTCTTTAATAAATTTAATTGCTACGCCGGAACAATATGATGGGAAATTAGTAAGAGTTATAGGAGTAGGAGAAGTTAAATTTGAAAGCAATGGACTATATTTTTCAAAGGATGACTATAAAAAAGTAATAACAAAAAATGCTGTTTGGTTAGAATTAGATGAAAAATTGCTTGAAACAACATATGAAAATCTTAAAAAATCAAATGGGAAGTATGTTCTTGTTGAAGGTATTTTTAATAGTAAGAAAAAAGGACATTTTGATAGGTATTCAGGGACAATTGATAACATAACAAGATATGAGTTATGGAAGTAGCTCAAATTGATCTATTATTGCTATATATTTGTACTATTATAGTAAATGTTTATGTATAAAGGGTTATGACTCCAAAAAGCTATGCGGAGGAGAACGAATATTTCAAAGGTGGTAATTCAACAGAGAAAGTCTATTACTCAAATTGTTATACATACTTTTATTCCGGCGAAATTAAAAATAAACGAAGACAAAATTTTAGAAAAATAACGATTATACTGATGAAAAAACGCAAACGAATTTTATGATGGTGTTTGTTATCCGGTTGGTTAAAGTTTTCTGCGGAGAATTTTGGGACGGGAAAAACCCGTCCTTTGTTTTGTCCAAAAAAGTTATAGATTGAAACTTAAAATATTCGGTGATATAATCTTTCCATAAAATACGGCAGGGAGTGGGGTCAATGAGAATAAAAGTATTGCCGGAAAAGATGACTGAAATTGCGAGCAGTTTAAAGCGCTTGTCCGATGAATTTGATGGTATAATACGGGATATAAACAGTATAGTAAAGTCAATTGACTGGGAACTGAGAAGCAAAGAAGGGGTAGATCAGAAAGCGTCGGATGCGATTAGAGTTGCAAAGAAAATATCCGGAAGTCTTGAGTCAATGGCAAAAGACCTTGAGTTTGCCCGAGACAGAATGATTGAAGAAGATAAAAAAGCATCAAACATTGCCGGGAAAATGAAGAGTGCGGTCATCGGAGCTTCTGTGGCTACAGCTTCCGCCGGAAATGCAAAAGTTGCGGATGTGAATTATACATCGGATTACAAAAACTTAGGTCCCGGACGAGCAAACTGCCCGAATACCTTTGTCGGTGACCCTGTAAACGTAACAACGGGAAACTTCTATGTGACTAAAAAGGATATCCAAATCCCCACAAGAGGTATTCCCCTTGAAGTAAGGCGATATTACAATTCCATTGACCAAACCTGCGGAATTTTGGGAAAGGGCTGGAGAATAGGATATGAAACCGGCCTTATGAGAGTGGAAGACAGTCAGGATATCCTGACGGTGTATCCTGACGGAAGCATAGGCGTATTTGAGTTTGATGAAAAAGACAATAAATATATTGCCCCACGGGGAATTTTTGATATACTACAAAAGAACGAAGATGAAAGCTTTACGTTGAAACTTCATGACGGAACTACCTACAGATATGACAAATCCGGAAATCTCACATCAATAAGCGACCTTAACGGTAATGCAATTTCCATAAAATATAACGGCCAAGGTATGATTTCATCGGTAATATCACCGGGCGGAAAATTTCTGGATTTTTCATATGAAGATTTAAAACTGAGAAAAATAACTGACCATACCGGTCGGGAGATAATTTACTCCTATGATAAATCCGGCAACCTTATTCAGGTAAAATATCCTGACGGAGGAATCATTAAATACGGATATGACAATAAAGGCATGATATCTATCACCGACCAGAACGGAAACACATATGTCCAAAATACATACGACGAAGCAGGACGGGTTGTAAAACAACTTGACCATGAAGGAAACGAGCTGGTTATAGAATACTGCCCGGGAGAGTGCAAGAATATATTTAAATGGCAGAAAAGCGGTATAACCCGCATATACAAATACAACGAGGAAAAGTTGCTGACGGAAATCATATATGATGACGGTACCAAAGAAGTATACACCTATGATGAGGATAAAAACAGAAACAGCATAACCGACAGAAATGGCAGGACAAGAAGGTTTAAGTATGATGAAAGAGGGAATCTCATAGCCGAAATAATGCCGGAACCTTTCAACTATACCGTACGATACAGCTATGACGGAAACAACAGAAGGACAAAAATCAGCACTCCGGCAGGCGGTCTTGCAAGATTTGAGTATGACGAAAAAGGAAATCTCTTAAAACGTATTGTGAAAATAAACAGCAATACCAATTCCGAAACTGTGTATACATATGATGAATTCGGAAGAGTTTTGACAATTACCGATGCCGAGAACAACACCACATCCTTTGAATATAATGATGACGATATAAACAAGCCCTCTGCAATAATTGACCCGGAAGGAAACAGATTTACCTATGATTTTGATGCCATTGGAAGAGTTGTGGCGATAACAACGGGTTATGGAACTGTAAAAATAGAATATAATGAGCGTGATAAGATAACAGGTTTGATTGATGCGGAAAATAACAAGATCCGAATAAAATATGATGCCGTCGGAAACATGGTTGAAGTTATTGCTCCGGAACAATATGCGCAAAAAGGCGATAAAGCTCAAAGCTATACCTTTGCTTATGATGCAATGGACCGTATGATAAAGCAGATTGACCCCTTGGGAAACGTATTTATGGTAAAATACGATGAGCACGGAAATAAAATCAAGGAGGTCAATCCCAATTACTACAATGAAGAGGAAGACGACGGCATAGGAATGGTCTATAAATATGACTCCAGCCATAGGCAAATAAACACAATTTTCCCTGACGGAAGCAAATCCAGAATAAAGTATGACCCTCAAGGGAATATAATAAAAACCATATTGCCGGGCGATTATAACGAAGAAACCGATGACGGTCCGGGAATGCAGTTTACGTATGATGAAATGGACCGGCTTGACAAGATCATTGACCCGAATGGAAATGTAATTGCAAAATATTTGTATGATGAGGACGGCAGAGTAATAAAGGAAATAAATGCAAAAGGGTACAGTAGCGCGGACAATGATGAAGAACGCTGGGGCACATTGTACAAATATAATCTTGCCGGCTGGCTTGTTGAAAAAAGGACTCCCCTTGAAAGCATAAACGGGCAAATCTTTTACAATGTAACTGAAAATGTCTATGACAGAAACGGCCGGCTTGTACAGCAAAAAATTTCTCCTGAATATGTGACCAAAACCGGCTATCCAAAGACATGGAATATCATAAGCTATAAGTATGACAAAAACGGAAGAATTATAGAAGTATCGGACAGCATTGGTTCATGTGTGCAGTATGAGTACGACTGTCTTGGTAAGAAGACTTTGGAAAAGAAAAAAATAAATGACAATACATATAAAATAACCAGATTTGAATACAGCAGTGCCGGAAGACTCAAAAAAGTAATTGAAGAGTATGATGGAAAAGATTTGGCGGGCGAAGAAAAAGGAACCGTGAAAGCAGAGACCTTGTTTGAGTATGACAGAAACGGCAATATTACAGCGGTTATTTCCCCGGAAGGGTACAGAAAAAGATTCATTTATGATGCGGCAAACAGAAGAATAGGTGTTGAAGAATATTTGCCTCCGGAAGGAGTGAAAATATCAGGAAATGCCGTCAATGCACTGTTAAAAACTATAGTCAGAAAGACACTGTACAGCTATGATAAAGCCGGAAACCTTGTACAGCAGAGGCTTCCCAACGGAAGAACCGTTGAAACCGAATATGACGAAATGAACAGAAGAATCAGGATAAAAGATGCGGAGGGAAATATAACAAGGCTGTTTTATGATGCGTCAGGCAATTTAATAAAATATGTGGAACCGGAAAATTACGATCCAAAAATCGATGACGGTCCGGGAACATCCTATTTTTATGATTCAATGAATCGGCTTTTACAGGTGACAAACGCGGCGGGTATTGTTGTGGAAAGAAATATATACAACACGGCCGGAGAAATAATAAAGAAAATTGACGCAAGAGGATATCTGGCTGCAGCGAATGATAATGACAGATATGGTGTGGAATACGGATATGATCCGGGAGGAAGACTTAGATATATTACAACGCCGGAGGCAAAAGCCAAAGGAATTGTAAGCCAGCAATACAACTATAACTCTTTGGGGTATATTACGGAAATTATCGACGGAAAAGGAAACAAAACCGAATACACTCTTGATTTATGGGGAAAAATCAGGGAAGTTCACGAGGCTACCGGTTCTGTTTTCAGATACGAATATGACTATGCAGGAAATCTCACAGCAGTAATTGACGGAAACGGAAATGTGACGCGGTACAATTACAACAGTCTCAATATTCTTTCAGAGATTATTGATCCACTGGGCGGCAGGATCTCTTATAAATATGACAGGCAGGGAAGGATGGTTTGGACTTCTGACAGGGAAGGAAGGGTAACACATTACAGATACAACTTTGACGATAAACTTGTGAGCATTTGGAGTGAAAACGGAATATTTGAAAAATATGAATATAATCTTGACGGAAGTCTTGCAGCTTCGATAAGTGACAGGACGATTCATTCATATACCTATACTCCGTCGGGAAGACTCAAGAAAAAGAACACAAATGGTGTTACGGTTTTGGGTTGCGAGTATGACAAAAGCGGACGGGTGACAAAACTTACCGATGTAAGCGGAAAAACGATAGAGTATACTTATGATATTCTTGGCAGACTCACGAATGTAATAAATGAAGGAAGAAAAACAGCTCAATACGAATATAATCCGGACAACACCATATCCAGGATTCTATATGGCAGCGGCGTTTTTGCAAAATATGACTATGACATGGATAAAAAGATAATTGGAATTTTGAATGTTGATCCTTTTGGCCGGGAACTCTTTAACGGAAAGTATTTCTATGATACCAACGGTAGCCAAATAAAGAAGGAAGAAAACGGCAGGGTAACGTTATACGGCTATGACAGCGTAAACAGACTTGAGAAAGTTTCTTATCCTGAAGGAATCGATGAGAAATTTGCTTATGATAATGCAGGAAACAGGATTGCCCGGGAATTTGGCAAGTTACTCGAGAATTATAAATATGACAAAAGCAACAGGTTGATACAGAAAGTGTCCAATGGCATAGTGACAGATTATGAATATGATGCCGGGGGCAACCTTGTAAAGGAAATTGAAGGAGAAAGTGTAAGAAGATTTGAGTATGATGACTTTAAAAGGCTTGTAAAAGTAATAAATCCTGACGGTACATATATGGAAAACATATATGATGCCGAGGGAATGAGAGTGCAGACGGTAGAAAACGGTGAATACCGAAGATTCATATTTGACGGAAATAATGCAATAGCCGAGGTTGGAGAAGATTGGAGTTTAAAGGGCAGGAACGTTAGAGGACATGCATTGTTGGAATTGGAAGACGAAAACAATAACACATATCACTATTTGCACAATGCACATGGCGACGTGGCCAATCTTGCGGACAGTTCGGGAAAGATTGTAAACACTTATGATTATGATGCTTTCGGTAACACTTTAAGCGTAAAGGAAACAATACATAACAGATTTCGCTATGCGGGAGAACAGTATGATGATTTTACAGGTCAGTATTATTTGAGGGCAAGGTTCTATAGTCCGTCTTTAGGGCGGTTCACCCAGGAAGATACATGGAGAGGTTTCACATATAATCCTGCAAGTTTGAACCTATACACATATGTTGAAAACAATCCTGTAATGTTTGTCGACCCTACAGGACATTGGCCCAAATTTATTGACAATGCGTTGGATTGGGTCGGTAATAAAGTCAATGAAGCTGCCGACTGGGTGGGAAACAGAGTAAATGATGTTGTTGACTGGGCAGGCGACAGAATCAATGATGCACGCAATTTCATAACAAATACGGCAACAGGCGTTAAAAACTGGTGGGTTGAAAACAATGTCGGAGCATATGTTGTCGGAGGTTTGAAAATATTAGGCGGGATTGCCATAGGTGCGGGAGCAATTGCAGTTACTGTTTTAACCTGTGGAGCAAGTGCACCGCTGACCGGTGCATTGATTGGAGCGGGTATAAGTTTGGCGGCAACTTATGCAACGGATGTTGTCGGCAACTTTATGAAAAATGACTGGAAATGGTCCGCATCCAATTTCCTGCCGTCATCCTCACCGGGTGAATATATAGCAAATATGGTCTCGGGTGCTGTTGGTGGAATGCTGCCGGGAGGTTTTGGCTTCTGGAAGAGTTTGGGGCTATTGGGTGTGGATGCTGTAATGGCTGCAGGTATATCCACGTTGATAGATTCAGGAATTGAAGATATACGTACAGGAAAGATAAATGAAATTGATATAGAAAAAGGCTTCGAGGACGCAATGCTGAATTTTGCCGGAAATATTGTCGGAGCTGTAGCGGCAGGACTTGTTCCGGATGTTTATGTACCTGCGTCAAGACAAAAAGCAAGGTATATATTGAGAAAAGCAAATCAAGCATACAATGGTCCTGCTGCCAGAACTTTTATTAAGAAAATGCAATTCCGGAAACAAATATTTGACTTATTGGGAAATATTATTGATGAGCTGGTAGGTGGAATAACATCGGAAATAATTGAAGGACACGGTAAGTGTACTGCAAATTAGATGTGAGACAAAAAGTTAACAGTTTGGAGGTTGGTGAATGGAGGAATTATACAGTAGATTGCTCTTTAATGAAATGTTGTTCAAGTTGATTTTTGGTGTGTTGGGTATTGGTGGAATGCTGGCTTTCTGGTTTGCCGGTGATGTTATTAAAATAAAGGATAAAGGCATAGTTGTACGGGAAATAAAGTTAAAAAAGTGGCAGAAAGTTCTCTTTAAGAGATTGATACCATTAATATGCATACCAATTTTTGTGATGGCAATGGCAAATCCCACTTTGGATTTCATAAAAAAGGATTATCTTTATGGAGAAGGAGAGATGACAGGCTATCAAAGGGTGAAATCCGGGGAACACATATATATTGACGGTGAGTACTATGATTTGCCGGCGATTTATAAAAAGCACTTTTCACGTGAGAATATAGGAATGAAGTACAAGTTTGTATATGCAAAGAGAACAAAATTAATATTGTACATAGAGCCTGTGGATGATAATGAATAGACTGTTTCGCAGATGGGAAATAAAAAAGTTACATATAATGAGATTTAGGATACCAAAGATGAATGCAAGAAAAAATGTTATTCAGGAATCACATAAAATCCTGCTTGCAAAAATAATAAAGTGCAAAAAAATTATAAAAAATAGTACTGGCATGTATAACATATTTATGGTATTATAATACTATAAATTATGGAATTAAAATGTAATATTTTTGTAAATTATAGACTATTATTATGGGGAGATGTATACGTTGGAGAATTGTGTTTTCTGCAAAATAATTAAAAGAGAGTTGCCTTCAACAATTTATTATGAAGATGAAAGGGTTATTGCCATAAAAGATATAAATCCTGCTGCTCCCGTGCATGTTTTGATTATTCCGAAAGAACATATTGCCAATGTAAAAGAAATTAACGAATCGAACGCTCAAATATTGATAGACATCCACAAAGCCGCAAACAAAGTGGCCGAAGATTTGGGAATTGCAGAAAAGGGTTACAGGCTGATAACCAACTGTGGAGTGGCGGCAGGGCAAACGGTTTTCCACCTTCACTATCACTTGCTGGGTGGAGTGGATATGGGTCCTAAAATTCTGTAAGACATCGATTGATTATTGCAATAATATTACAGCTGTGATAATATAAACACATAAGACATATGATTGGTTTTTTTTGGTATATTTAATTGGAATATATTGTATAACGTATATTATGTGTTGGATTTTGGCTCGGATCCAACATTACAATAAAAATAAAAAAATTCAGGAGTATTTATAGGGGGGGCAAAAATGAAAAAATTCCATAACAAACAACTTCAAAATATCATCTGTAGTATTATTGCCATTGTTATGATTTTTGGTGTTATTGCGACGGTGGCATATGCAGAAGTGGTACAGCCGGATGCGTTTCAAAAGGTAGTATTGCAGGTGATTAGTCTTACAGAGCAACAGAGGATAAATTTTGTGAACAATGTTCTTGATCAGATTACTACTGAGAACTACGAAGACTATGTGGATGATGCAAAAGCAATTCTTGGTTTGTCAATGTCTGACTCGGACATGGAAAAGGCATTGAAGAGTTATGCTTACTATCCGGACACGCACAAAGGCACTTTGAAGGAATTGATAAAAATCTTCGAATTGCCTTCAAACCAGTACGATACGTCAGCTTTTTCAGACATTGAGAAGAGGATTAATTTCAACATAACAGGAGATTCCAATGACAGCAGAGGTTTCAAACTGTTTGTTGAAATTTTCAAAGCCATCAGGAAATTTAATAATGCACCTGTATTCTATGATGGTTCTGATGATATTTACAAACTTGATATTACAGTTCAAGGAAACAATACGTTGAAGAATGAAATTAATGCTCTTATATCTTCCGTAGAGTCTCTTACCACGAAAGGTATTAATGATTTTGATTCGTTTACAGAGTATATCGAAAATGAAATTAATTCGAATTCTTATGGACAGATATATGGATTGAAAGTATTCTTGAAAAAGGAACTGGGATCCAGTACATATGCCGGTACTTTGCCGGAGCCTTCTGAGATAGATCCTTTACAAAAAGTATTCCTGGCGATTATCAGTCTCCCTCAGAAGGATAGAAATGCATTTGTAGAGAATGTGCTTGTTAAACTTACACCGGACAATTATGCCGATTATGTTTATGAAGCAAAGAAAATCCTGGGCGTGACAATTACTGACGGACAAATGAAAGCTGCGCTCAAAGTATATGCGAGCTATTCGGAAACTTATCGGGCAAAAATTGAAGGCATGATACGGGCATTTGATTTGTCGGCAATTAAAATTGATACTTCCTTATTTGATGATCTGGCAGCCAATATCAATTTTGCAGTTACAGGAGATCCTAAGGATGACAGGGGAATAAAATTTGTTGTAAATACATTGGATTGGCTGTCACAATTTACTGGACCGATAGTATTTGACGGAACTGAGGTTCCTTACAAGGTGGATTTCAGAATTCAGGGCAATGCGACAATGAAACGTCATCTTGACGGATTGATAAAACTGATTAAGTCTTTGGAAAAGAGAGAAGTTACGGATTTTGATTCTTTCCTCGTTTGGGCTGAGAATATAGTTAATGCTAATGACAATATTCAGATTTACAACTTTAAGAAGCTGTTGCGCGAGTCGTATGGAAGAAGTGTTTATGATGGAGAACTTCCATATCCGCCAGTGACACCTACACCTGCACCGACATCCGGTGGCGGTTCGGGTGGCTCCGGTGGTTCCGGTGGAGGATCAACTGCTACACCGGCTCCTACACCTACACCGACATCCACTTCCATAGAAGAACCGACACCGAGTGATGTGCCTGCAGCTCCATTTAACGACATTGCAGGTCACTGGGCAGAAGAATTCATTGCAAAACTGGCAGCGAGGAACGTTGTAAGCGGTTATCCTGACGGAAGCGTTAAACCTGATATTGAGATAACAAGAGCTGAAATGGCTGTAATTGTTGTTAAGTCTGCAGGACTTGAACCGGTTGAAAATGTATCATTGAAGTTTAAAGATGCCGATCAGATACCTGCGTGGGCAGCGGGTTATGTACAGGCAGGAGTTGAGGCAGGTATCATCGCAGGATATGAAGACAATACATTCAGACCGTCAAGAAATCTGACCAGAGAAGAAATGGTTGTATTAATAATGAAGGCTTATGAATTTGGAGCTGTAGAAAATCCTGAGTTTAGCTTCATAGATGCAAGTGAGATTGGAGATTGGTCCAAGCCGTTTGTTGGAAAGGCTGTTGAATTGGGATTTGTTGTAGGATATCCGGATAATACATTTAAGCCTAAGAAGAGTGTAACCAGAGCTGAAGCATTTACAGTTCTCTGGAAAGCAATAGAGGCTAAAGAAGCGGCAAATGCCCCTGCTGAAGAGGCTGAAGTTGCTGAATAAGAATTATTAATTTGGAAATTTGAAATTAAAAGTTAAAAAGGCGGAGCATGTATGCTCTGCCTTTTTTAATATAATAAAATAATAAATTGTCTTGTGGAAGTTTTAAGTAGATGTTATAATTATTTAGAATTGAACAGAATTGTTACCAGCATAATAGAAAAGGACTGAAGTGGGATGATTGTAGATATTCATTGTCATGTTCTTGATGATATAGATGATGGACCGAAAACATTGGTCGAAGCCCTATCATTATGCAGAATGCTTCAAACGAGGGGCATTGACAAAGTTATTGCCACACCGCATTTTATTGGAGATTATGATTCAAAAGTGACTCCTGAAAGTGTAAAAGAGAAGATAGATATTTTAAATAAAGAAATGAAAAAACAACATATCAAGTTGGAGATATATTCCGGAATGGAGGTTTTTGCATCCAACGATACTGTTGACAGGCTGGAAAAAGGGGAAATTTTAACGTTAAACAATTCCAGATATGTGCTTATAGAGTTTTCTTTTGAAAATATTCCTAAATATATGTCCGAACTTTTATTTTCCATGCAGCTTAAAGGATATGTGCCCATAATTGCACATCCGGAACGCTATAACATTCGTTACCGCAAGAGCGGCATTATTAAAAAGGCAGTGGAAAACGGAGCGCTTCTTCAAGTGAATTCAGGAAGCATTATGGGAGTACATGGCTCTGAAGTCCGGGATGAAGCAATCAGGCTTTTAAAGAGCGGAATGGTTCATCTTGTTGCTACTGATGCTCATGGAGACAGAAGACCAATCTATTCTGTGATGGAAATTCAAAAAAAACTTACAGAAATTTGTGGAACTGAAAATATGAAAAAACTTCTTTATATTAATCCTCAAAGAGTTTTTGAAGATAAAGACGTCGAACAAACAAGTGTTGTAAAAAAAAGTTTTTCCATATTCAGCTTTTTCAAAAAATGAGACTTCGTGATTGATACATTCGAGTATTTCACTCACGTCCTTATGGGCAAATTGACAAAATGTATAAAATTTTGTAATATTAAAATATAGATCACTTTACATAAAAATTGTGTTAGGAGATTCCTGTATGAATAATTTTACAGTCGTAAAAACGCCAATTGAAGGACTTGTAGTTGTAGAGCCAAAGATTTTTACCGATACCAGAGGGTTCTTTTTTGAGAGCTACAATAAAAAGGCTTTTTGCGAATTTGGTCTTACGATGGAATTTGTTCAGGATAACCATATAAAGTCAAGAATAGGAGTGCTAAGGGGCATACATTTCCAAAGGAAATTTCCTCAGGGGAGACTTGTCAGAGTAATTAAAGGGAAAGTCTATGATGTGGCTGTAGATTTGAGAAAAAACAGTCCGACTTTTGGGAAATGGTATGGAATAGAGCTTTCAGCAGAAAATAAAAAAATGTTTTACATACCGGAAAACTTTGGTCATGCATTTCTCACCCTGGAAGACGATACGGAAGTTCTATGCAAAACTACAAATGTATATCGGCCTGAGTTTGAATCGGGAATTATATACAACGACCCTGAGTTAAATATAGATTGGCCTCAAATTGAAGGAGATATTGTATTGTCAGAAAAAGATAAAAACCTGCCGACATTTAAAAATGCTGAGTTGGATTGATGCTCCATCAGCATTAAAGGAGAAGAAGTATTATGAAAAAAGGAATTGTTATCATATTGGTAATTTTGCTGACAATAGGGGCAGGATTTATTATTCCAATAATGATAAACAAAGATGTTGGCGGAGCAAACAATCCGTCGGTCAATGTGACATATACACCTGGCGGGACGAAAGAACCTCTGTCGACTCAAAAAAGTGATAAATCACCGGGGATGTCTTTTGAAAGTACTCCCACGCCAATTGACTCTACGTCGCCGGATTCAATATTGCATGAGGATCTTCAAAACAATACGGCCGGCAATGGGGGAAAGAAATCGCAGGCCTCCGGAAACAAAAAGCCGGTAAAGGGTTCTCAGGAATGGATAGAGAAAAAAATACAGGAACACAGGGATGAAATATTAGATGAAGACCTTGCAGACTTCAGAAGAATTTTTCCGAAGGTTGATATCAATTATGTGCAGAGTTTGGGGAAAGACGGATATACCGATGAAGAGACTGAAGAATTAAAAAGGTATCTTTACAAAACCCTTGGAGAAGCGGATTATGAAAGAGCGAAAATATTGTTTTACAGGTATTTGTATATATTGGAAGAAGATTAAGATTAATAGTTTTTATACAAAAGGCATCTACATTTTGTAGATGCTTTAAATTTTTGGAGAAAATTACTTAAAAAGATTTATAAGTGGAGTAAATTATTGGTTGAAAAACCTCGAAAGTTGTAGTAATATAGTCTATGGCTAAAATATTACTGGAAAGTGGTGGCATCATGTGGAAAAACGCAATTTATCTCTTTAGTTCAATTCTGATTGCAAGCCTGGTTATACTTATATCCGGGAGATACCTCGATGGGATAAGCGGGTCTTACTTGGGAGAACAAAAACAACGGCTCGAAGTTCAGACTGAGTATCAAACTGAGCTTGAAAAAGTCCAGGCAGGGAATGTGTATGAAAAGCTTGTGAATAAAAAAGAAATCAGTGTTTTGATTATTGGAGACGATATTGCTCAAGGAGGTTTGGAAACCGAGGACGAAAAGAAATGGTATAATCTTTTGGCGAAAAGAATAAAAGAGGAGTATGGAGCTGATTTAACTTGTAAAAATATTGCAACACCCGGTGGAACAGCATTTGATGGATGGATTGACTATATTACCGACAGAGAAAGGCAAGAGTATGATCTTGTATTTTTATGTTTTGGTGCAAACGACGAAAGAGAGATGAATTTCAATCAAAAAGTTTTCGGCGCTATTGTGGAAGGATTGATTAGAAATATAAAGAAAGCAAAAGCGAGTACGGAAATAATCACGATTATTGAGAACAGTATAAGGAGCCAGTCATATGTGGATACTCTAAAGCAAGTATCGGAATATTACGAAATAACTTATGCAGACATAATAAAAGCTTTTATAGACTCACGGCTGCCGTTTAATGATATCACTGAGGATGGCAGAAAACCAAATGAACAAGGTTACTCAATTTACGTCAATACAATATTTGATTTAATCAAGTCGAATATTAACAGCAAAAGAGAACCTGGTTTTGATGGGAAAAAACCGTTACTTTATGAGGAAAGCAATGCTTTTGAGAACGGAAAAATTACAACGGAATTTTTGACAATTCAAGGTTTTTATAACAGTGTGGTTGCTTTTGACAAGATTTTTATGAAGAGTAGTCACAGTAATGACTCTATAACATATGAAGTAAGCAACAGCCATATGCTGGGAGTAACATTGATGGCGGGTCCTAATTGTGGAATTGTGGATATATATCTAAATAACAGATTGATTCAAACCTATGATTGTTATGCACCATACGAAGCTTTGAGGCATGTGTTGATAAGTGATAATATTGGAATGGGGACTCATAAAATAAGAATTGAAGTGTCAAGTATAAAAAATGCCAAAGCAAGCAATTCAAATGTTTATATTCACGGGATAATAACTAACTAAACTGTAACACATGTAAAATTTGTAAAACTACTATATTGACAATAAAATCCCAGCTATGTAAAATGATAATGTTGGGAACATGTAACTTTTCATTTCCATAATGATTATGCAATGATATACGAAAAGGGGTCAAAATGTATGGAAAAGGATGATATCTTGGAAATTGATTTGCGGGAGATAGTATATATTCTTCTTAAGAAGTGGTATCTCATTGTGTTGTGCTTTGTTCTATCAGCTGGCACAGCCTTTGTAGTTACTCAATTTTATATAAAACCGGTCTATAAAGCTGAAACAACACTGTTTCTTGGTAAGGAGAAGGATCAGGTTTCACTGAGCTTTTCCGATATACAGGTAAATAATCAACTTGTTGTGGACTATAGAGAGATACTTCAATCAAGGCGTGTGGCAGAGATTATTAATCAAAAGTTTGGAGTTGGAATACAGGAATTTCAAAAAAATGTAAACGTAAAAACAGTAAAAGATTCAAGATTGTTCAGTATAAGCTATGAGGATACTGATCCAAAACGTGCTGCTGACATAGTAAATGAACTGGCAACGGTTATTCAGAAGATGGCAGACGAGATTATACAGGTCAAAAATATTAAAGTTATAGATACTGCGAAAATACCGGAAAACCCTGTAAAACCAAATAAGAAAATGAATGTGGGCGCAGCTGGATTGTTTGGTCTGCTGTTGGGAGTTGGATTAATACTCTTGCTCGAGTTGATTGACCATACATTTAAGAAGCCGGAAGAAGTTGAAAAGATGCTTGGAATTAATGTTATTGGTACAATCCCGGCATTTGATGGCGGCAAACGAGGAAAGAAAAAAGCCAAGGATGAAAAAGAACTTCAAGAACAATACCTTAAAAATCTTATTGTACATAATAATCCAAAGTCAGCCTCTGCCGAGGCGTTTAGAGAGCTTCGCACAAATTTGTATTATTCAAGTGTAGACAGCGAAGTAAAGACTATAGTAGTAACAAGTCCAACTCTCGGAGACGGCAAAACGGTTACTACTGTGAATCTTGCAATAACTCTTGCACGTTCCGGCAAGAAAGTTCTTGTTATAGATGCTGACTTAAGAAAGCCAAAGGTTCATCATTATTTTGGTGTGAAAAATAAAGAGGGTTTAACTAATCTTTTAACTGATTCAAAGGAAGAAGTAAAAATTAAAACAACAGAGAGAAGCGATATTTCAAATCTGTATATAATTACAAGTGGTCCGATTCCGCCAAATCCGGCAGAAATGCTTAATTCAAACAGGATGAAAAGCCTTTTGGAAAAAGTACGGGAGGAATATGATATTGTTATCATAGACACTCCTCCGGTGGGGCAGGTTACAGATGCAGCAATTCTTGCCGGAATTACGGATGGAGTTATCCTTGTATTGGCAAGTGGCCAAACAAGAATAGAAATGGCGAAGCGAGCTTTTAAATCCCTTGAGAGTGTAAAAGCAAGGTTTATTGGTGCAGTTCTTACGAAATTGGATGTGGAAAGGGCTGGCTATTACAGCTACAAGTACGAGTAATTGTAGTGAAGATGCATAAGCATTAAGACATGTTTTTGTATTTGATGTGTATTGTGTTTTTTGGAAGCACCTATTGATGGATAATCGTTGGAGGGGCACGTTATCTGTCGATAGGGAATATACAGTGGAAGTTATTGTAGCTTGTCAGACTTATAAGCGACAAGGCAAAACTATGCGTAATGGAGTATAGTAGCGAGAGGTTAGTTTTATGTATTGGTATGTTCTTTTTGTAAAGTCTGGCAGAGAGAGGAATGTAGAGCGATATTTAAAGAAAGAACTAAAAGCGGATATCTCGACACCTTTTATACCGTTGCAAGAAGTATTGTTCAAAAGATCAGGAAGCGTAAAGAAGGAAATAAGACTTTTATTTCCCGGGTATGTGTTTATTGAATCAATCTTATCTGGGAATGAATTTTTGGAAGAAATAAATTATCTGATAGATAGGTCCAGTGATATTATAAGTCTATTAAAATATTCAGACACTGAAATTGCAATGAGGGAGTCTGAAAGGCAGAGGCTACTGAGTTTATGCAATAACGAACATTGTATAGAAGCGTCATATGGTATTATTGAAGGAGATAGAATACGTATATTTGAAGGCCCTTTAAAAGGTATGGAAAGTATTGTTAAGAAGGTAAATAGGCATAAGAGAGAAGCATTGATTGAGATAGAGATAATGGGTGATGCCAGATTGGTAACTGTAGCTTTGGAAATTGTTAAAAAGGTTCCAAGCAATAGGAGTTAAAATGCTTTTATTTGGAAAAGTATTATATATGAAACAGCAAAGGAATCAAGGATTTCTATTAAAAATAATTTATAATATGTAAATTAATTACAAAAAGTCCATAAGGAGTAGGATATGAGGTGAAGCCTGTTGACGGATGAAAATAATAGATATCCACTGACAGGCTTGTTGTTCTTAAATAACTAACGTGAAAGAATTATCGAAAATATTATGATCTATATATTTTATATATATTCATAGTAAAATTTTATAGTAAAATTAACAATTATATTTTAAAAGGATGGACTATGAAAGAAAGAATAAGAAAAGACAGGTTAAAAATTGCAATGATTGGCCATAAGATGGTTCCTTCTCGTTGCGGTGGAATTGAGTTTGTTTTAACAACCATCTGCCCCATGTTAGTAGAGAAAGGACATGATGTTACTTGCTATAATCGAGCTGGTGGAAGACTTGAAAACGAATATGTTGGAACCGTAAAAAATAACATGTACAAAGGTGTAAAATTGAAAAAAGTTTTCACACTTAATAAAAAGGGTTTGGCAGCAATGACGTCTTCATTTTTTGCTGCAATTTGTGCTGCTTTTAAAGACTATGACATTGTCCATTTTCATGCTGAGGGACCATGTGCTGCATTATGGATTCCAAAACTGTTTGGAAAGAAATGTGTTTGCACTATTCATGGGATTGATTGGCAGAGGGAGAAGTGGAAAGGTAGTTTTGGATCAAAATACATAAAGTTTGGGGAAAAAATAGCTGCGAAATTTGCAGATGAAGTTATAGTCCTGAGCAAGACGGTACAGGATTATTTTCAAAGGGAGTATGGGAGAGAAACGGTATTTATACCAAATGGTGTGATAAAACCTGAGCTTATGGATGCAAAAATAATTAAATCTCAGTATGGGCTCAGCGGGAATGACTATATCTTGTTTCTTGGCAGATTAGTACCCGAAAAAGGTTTACGTTATCTAATAGAAGCATTTAAACAGGTAAAAACAGATAAAAAACTTGTCATTGCAGGTGATGCTTCAGATACAGATTCCTTTGTACATGAAATTAAAGATATGGCAAAAGATGATAAAAGAATTATATTTACGGGTTTTGTTCAAGGTAGAATATTGCAAGAATTATATAGCAACGCTTATGTGTATGTATTGCCTTCAGACCTAGAAGGAATGCCATTAAGCCTTTTAGAAGCGATGAGTTATGGAAATTGCTGTTTGGTATCGAATATTCCAGAGTGTACAGATGTAGTTGAAGATAAAGCTGTAATATTTAAGAGAGGCGATGTTATAGATCTTCAAAAAAAATTACAGGAGTTATGTGATCATATAGATTTAGTTAATAAATATAAGGAAGATGTCTCAGATTTTATTTGTAACAAATATAATTGGAATGATGTTGTTGAACAAACTGAAGCTTTGTATATTAAAATTTATGTTTGAGGTGGATTAAAATGAATCCAATAGTTAGATTTATGATAAATATTTTCTTTAAGGGGAAGGGAGATTCTGACTCATATATTAAGCATTTAAGGAAAATAGGAGTTGAAGTTGGAGAAAATGTAGTTATTTATTCACCGTATAAATGTAATATTGACGAGCAGAATCCCCACATGTTAAAAATAGGGAATAATGTAAAGATATTATCTGGAGTAACAATATTGACGCATGATTTTTCTTGGTGCGTAACCAGTGGATTAGATGGGATCATTTCAGGTGCAGTTGGTAAAGTAGAAATTGGAAACAATGTTTTTATAGGAAGGAATGCAATAATTATGAGAAATACAGTGATTGGAGATAATGTTATCATTGGTGCGGGCAGTGTTGTAACTAAAGATTGTGAATCAAATTATGTTTATGCTGGTGTTCCAGCTAAAAAAATTATGACTATCGAGGAATTTCACGAAAAGAGGAAAAATCTCCAATTACAGGAAGCTAAAGAAGTGGCAATTCAATATTATAAGAGGACAGGGAAAATACCTTCAAAAGAAATATTGAGAGAATATATATTCTTATTTGAGAATAGAGAAAATATAAAAGACCCTGTTGTAGATAAAGTACTTAGAGACTCAGGACATTATGATTTATGCAAAAAGGCTTTTGAGAATACAAAGCCTATGTTCAATGGTTTTTTAGATTTTCTTGAATACTGCAATTTAAAAAATTGAGGAGAGTATTATGGAACTAATTAGTGTAATTGTTCCGGTTTATAATGTGGAAAAATATTTACCCGCATGTATTGAAAGTATTTTATGTCAAACATATTCAGAGTTAGAAATAATTCTTGTCAATGATGGTTCTCCAGATAAGTGTCCGGAGATTTGTGATGAATATGCTAAAAAAGATTCTAGAGTAAAAGTAATACATCAAAGTAATCAAGGTTTATCTAGTGCTAGAAATACTGGAATAGATAATTCATCAGGTAAATATATAATATTTGTTGATAGCGATGACACTATAGAACCAACAATGGTAGAAGATTTATATACCTGTGTTATTAAATACAATTGTTCTATGGCTGCTTGTGGAAGGAAATACGTTTTTGAAGATGGAAAAGTGGTTTGTAAAGTACCGGATAATATCGAAAAGGTTTTTTCGTTTTCGGATGCTATTCGAGAAATGAATACTTATTTTTATTTTGATATGTCTGCATGGGCAAAAATTTATAAACGAGAGCTATTTGATAATATTAGATTTCCAGTAGGGAGACTGAGTGAAGATTTTTTTATAATGTATAAACTTATTGCTTTATCACAAAAAGTCGCTTATATTTCAAAACCTTTATATAATTATTTGCAAAGAAAAAGCAGCATTTCTAGAAATAAAAATATTAATCATGATTTTATTACAGCAGCAAGAGAACAGATGGAGTTTTTAGATAAGAATTATCCTGAATTAGCAATAATTGGTCACACTGCATATGCATCAGCGAATTTAACAGTCTTAGATTTTTATATAAAGAATGGAGTTGATTGCCCGCGTGAAAAACTAAATGAATTTCGTAAAGCGGTCAGAGATAATATGGAATATATAAAATCAAATAAATATTTAAGTAAATCCAAAAGGATACAATTTAGTTTGTTTTTATTTAGCTATCATATTTATAAGCTTGTTTTTAGCATATATAGAAAGGTGATAAGAGTATAAAGATGAGACCTTTACTGACTCTAATTATACCTGTGTACAATACAGAGAAGTATTTGGATAAGCTTTTACCAAAGTTAAATGGGCAAATAAATGATTTGGTGCAAGTAATTCTTATTGATGATGGTTCTACTGATTCTTCATTAGAAATATGCAATAAATTTTCAAGTATTAATTCTAATTTTACTGTTATCCATCAAGAAAACAAAGGGGCAAGTGCTGCAAGAAATAATGGGATTAGAAATGCAAAAGGAGAGTATATGGCTTTTTTAGACAGCGATGATATGATAACGGATAACTATATAGAAGTGGTTTGTCGTTTATGTAAAGAAAGTAGAGCAGATATAATTCAATTAGATCATTATTGTGGTTCTCCTGAAACAGGATATTTTCTGAAAAAAAATCAGTTACCGCAGGGATTGATTCCATATGAAATATTTTGCAAATTTTTGCTTGAGCAAAAAAGCAACCCTCTATGGAATAAAATTTTTAAATCAAGTTGTATTATCGAAAATGAGATTTATTTTGATGACTCAATGATCATGGGAGAAGACATTTCATTTACATTAGAAGTAATGAAATATTCAAATATAATTCAAGTTGAACATGAAGCTGTGTATTATTATTTAAATAATCGAAGTGGGCTGTGTGCAAATGTTAAAACTAACTATTTAAACGATTTAGATAAGTTATATTCGAATATGAAAAATTTTGTGGAATTTAAAAGATTAGGACCCGAAGCAATTCAAATTGTTCAGGAAAGCATGGTTAATAGTGTTTTTAGAGCAATCGGTTTATGCATAAATAATGGGTCCAGTATTAATGATATCGATAGAGTATTTGATTCTCTTGAAAATCTTAAGTATTTGAATAAGGTGCATTGCATTAAGGTAGGAAATAAATTGAGACAATATTTATTAAAAAAGAGGTTTTATAAAATAATTGCCAAGTTTATTGCTTTGAAACATTCTAACTAATTATTTAAAACAGGTCAAAAATTAATCTAGTAACTATGAGGAGAGACTCAATGAAAATTGGAATATTAACATTTCACAGAGCAGTGAATTATGGAGCTTGTTTACAGGCGTATGCATTGAAGAGATATTTAGAAAAAAAAGGTATTGAAGCTTATATTATTGATTATAGATGTAAGTTTATAGAAGATTTATATACAAATCCTTTTTGCAAAGAATTTTCATTTAAAAGTAAGATTCGTAATATTTTAACATGGCATGTTCAGAAAAAAAGAAATGCTGCTTTTGATGAATTTATAACTCAATACTTGGGCTGCAATGAAAGAACTTCTTTATTTAGTAAAGATGAATTAAGTAATATCGAAAAGAAATTCGACGGTATTATTGTTGGCAGTGATCAGGTATGGAGCACACTTTGTACGGGAAATGACACAGCATACTATTTGGATTTTGTCACTGATAACAAAAAGAAATTTTCTTATGCGGCTAGTTTTGGAGTTGTATCGGAAGATTATTATGATAATGATCAAATAAAAAAATTGTTATCTGAGTTTTCGGCTTTATCTGTACGAGAGAAAATTGGTTGTGAAGTACTAAAGAAGATGGTTGGAAGAGAAGCCATAGTGTGCCTTGATCCAACATTTTTATTGGGAAAAAATGATTGGGAAGAATTGATACATCCAGTGAAAGAAAGTAAGTATATATTTGTATATTCACTTTCAATGCCTGAGGCACTGGTAAACTATGCAGAAGAAATGGCGAAAAGAAAGAATTTAAAGGTAATTTATTTTACATTAAGTAATTTATTTACTTTAAGAAAATCAAAAGAAGTTATAAATGGTATGCCCACAGATTTTGTGAGTTATATTGCAAATGCAGAATACGTAATTACAAATTCTTTCCATGGAACGGCTTTTGCAATAATTTTCAATAAGGAATTGACTGTATTTAAAAATGCCAATAAAAATCATGATAATTCCAGACTGGAAAATATTATGTCTATTGCGGGAATTGAAGATCGATTGCTTAAAGAGGGGGAAATGACTTTTTTTGATAATAGAATTGATTATGAAATTGTCAATGGGAACTTGGAATTCGAAGTTAACAAGTCAAAAAAGTATTTGGAGCAAATTATTGATAACATTGGAGAAGGAGAAATAAAAGTTGAAGATTAGTTTTAGAACAATTAGAAGGTTTGCTTTGATAATTTTTCTTACAATTATTTTAAGCGGTGCATCAGTATTATCATATATTCGAGTCCCTAGAATATGGCTATGCGGTATTTTAGGTGTATTAGGGTTGTTTTATTTAAAAAGTGGTATAACTATTAGATTGCACACATCCAAGTTATGGATGATGTGGATTGCGTTTCTATTTATAACAATTATGTTCTCTTATGTTCCTGGCAATACATTAAAAGCGGCTATAATATATTTATGCTTTTTCCTTTTGGCATTTTTAAATTATAATGAAGAGGACATGCTTTTTCTAATTAAAATCATTAGAATATGCTGTATTATATTTGCATTATCGATATTAATATCTGTATTAATCCCAAATTTGTTTACAGACTATTTTCCGTTTTTAATTGCTACAAATACTAACGTTATAAGGACTGAAATTTCCGAAGGAATATATTCAGGTTTAGCTGGCGAGAAAAGCAATGCAGCATTTTATATGAATATAGCAATTGCTCTTGAGTTGGCCATGTTTAATTTGTATAAGAAATTAAAAATAAAAAATTATATATATATTGCTATATATATTATTGCATTAATGTTAACAGGAAAGAGAACATTGTTATTTGTTTCGTTTTTAGTGATAGGATTAGCAATAAAATTATTTAATATAAAAAGCAAGCCTGCAAAAATATTTTTAGGAAGTTTAGTGGCAGTTCCTATAGGATTATTAGTACTAGGATTTATTCCTCAAGCTCAAATTGTTATTAAAAGAATTATACAGTATAGTTCGGATACTACTTATAATGGTCGTAAGCTTTTCTGGGATTTTTGCTTGTATATGTTTCGTAATAGATGGTTGATAGGATACGGATACGATACTTTTAATGAAGTTTTTGGTGATATAGTACATTATATTTATGATGGTGCATTATGGAATATGTATGCTCATAATATTTACTATGAACTTCTGGCAGAAACAGGCGTTGTCGGCTTTACTATATTTGTTGCTGCAGCAGCTTATCTAATGGTGAAAAGTATTAAATGCTTTAAAGGAAAGTTAGTAACTGACATTCAAAAGTTTTTCCTGTTCTTTTCAATTGCAATTCAGATGATTTTTTTAGTTTATGGAGTTACCGGAAATGTCATATATGCTCACTATGAATTAGGTTTCTACTTTGCAGCATTCATAATTTATAAAACTGTGGTGTTGAAATTATATAAAGATGGAATAATTAATTCGGTTAGTAAATTCTAATATGGAGGTGGGAAACTGAAGAAAATGAGAAATGAAAGTATATCATTTATAATTCCGGTTTATAATGCACAAGATGTAATAGAAGCCAATATTGAGAAAATAGTTAATAATAAAAAGAATTATTTGATAGAACTTATTCTAATCGATGATGGCTCGGTTGATAAGTCAAGTGAAATTTGTAAATCATATTCCTTAAAATATCCATGGATCCAATACCATAGAAAAGACAATGGTGGAGTTTCATCAGCCAGAAATAAAGGAATTGAAGTGGCAAGTGGTAATTGGATCTATTTTATTGATGCTGATGATATGCTAATGGATAATGCGATTGACGTCTTGTTTGACTTAATTGAAGAGAATAATAATGCAGATATAATAATAACCGACTACGATACCAATAAATCAACTTGTGCAGAAAGGAAAAATACTATTACCAGAAAAGCTCACGATATGAAATTGTTAACCTTGGATTCAAAGTATTTAAAAAAAGATAAAGATTTAAACGATGCTTTTTTGCTTTGGACATGTTGGGGGAAACTATATAGGAGAGATTTTTTGATAGAGTATAAGCTTCAATTTTCTTTAGACCTGACATTGGGAGAGGATATCTTTTTTCTTTTAAATTGTTATGATTATTGTAGTAGCGTAAAAATTAGTTTTTCAAAAACTTACTTTTATAATAGCAATGATAATTCGGCAAGCAGAGGGTTTAATAAAAAAAGAGTGATTAACACGAAGAATCTAGCCAAATTATATAGTAAATGGGCTGTATCTCAGGAAAAAAGCATTCAGTATGCAGCAAAAAAGTTTATTGTGCAGCGCGTATTAGCATGTATTTCTAAATATTACTTGCATAATCAAAACGATATGGATATTGATGAAAAAATGTGTGATTTCGCAGAACTATGCAATGTTTCTGATATAAAGAATGCCATAAAAGAAACACGGTACAGTCAATTTTTTGAGTTAAGAAAACTGTCATTTGTCTATTTAGTAAGCCTATTTTTATTGAAAAACAAGGCATATCGACAATTATTTAAATTTTATAAATTTGTAAAAGTTTATTAATGAGATTTTGCTGATATTATGAATTTACAAGTTGTTAAAATAGTAAAAAACGAAAAGTTATTTTTAATGAATAAATTAAAAATAGTATCTTATAAACAGAAAGAGGAGTTTTGGAAGTGAGAGTAGGGGTCGTTACTATTACAAACAATGGTCCGAATTATGGTAATCAATTGCAAAATTATGCTGTTTTGAAATTTCTTGAGAGTATAGGGGTAAATAGCTGTGAAACATTGTATAATGTTGAAGGAGCAGAGTATTTGTGCTCGCTAGCTCATAAAATCAAGAATTATGTGTATGTCGCTTTAAAAATAAGTAATTACAAAAAAAGACTGAAAGAAATACGATTTGATAAATTCGGCAAAAAATATCTCCGGTATACAAAACCGATAAAGGGAAAGGTACCTGTTAATTTGGTTGAGAAATATGACTTTTTTGTTTGTGGAAGTGATCAGATTTGGAATCCCACATTTCCTTGTAATAACAGACATCTTCCATATACTTTTCTTGAGTTCGCTCCTGAACATAAGAGAATTTCCTTTGCAGCAAGTATTGGCATATCAAAGATTAGCGATAAATATCTTGATGATTTTGTGAAAGGCGTAAGCGGATTTAAAAATATTTCTGTCAGGGAAATTGAGGGTGCTGAGCTGATTAAAGAATTGACGGGTCGTGATGCGACAGTTTTACTGGATCCGACAATGTTGATAGAAAAAGAGGAATGGTTTAAAATTATGAAAAGGCCAAAAGGCCTTCCTCAAAAATATATCTTGTGCTATTTTTTAGGAAATATTTCTGCTGAACGAAAAAAAGACTTTGATTCCCTATCGGAATTGTATAATTTGGATATTGTTTATTTGAACAGTAATGATGACACAAATGAGTTTCAGTCTGTTGGTCCAAGAGAATTCGTGTATATGTTGGCTCATGCTGATTTGGTATGCACTGATTCGTTTCATGGAAGTGCTTTTTCTATCATTTTTCAGGTACCTTTTATTGTTTATGATAGAGTGGATAGAGCTGAAAAAATGAATTCCAGATTGGATACATTGCTGAAAAAGTTTGAATTTGAAGACAGAAAAAGAGAAAATATTGACTTGAAAAATGCATTCAATATTGATTATAGTAAAGCTGAAAAAATATTATTAAATGAAAAAAGCATTGCAAAAGATTTTTTAACATCTGCCTTTCAAAATGAATGAAGATTATAAAAAGAGCTAAAGCGTTGATATTTTTGCAAAGTGAATTTGCAGGAATAATAAGGAGATTGTGTAGGGATGAAGATTGAGCGAACAAAAAATGCGTCTAGAAATATGTTTTTTGGAAGCATTTTAAAAATATATCAGTTGCTTGTTCCCTTTGTGATGAGAACGGCAATGATTTATTTTTTAGGAGTACAATACTTAGGATTGAACAGCCTGTTTAGTTCTGTCTTACAGGTGTTAAATTTGGCAGAACTTGGAGTTGGGTCTGCAATGGTTTATTCCATGTACAAACCGATAGCAGATGATGATACGGATACGATTTGTGCCCTAATGCGATTATATAAAATTTATTATCGAATAATTGGACTGGTAGTATGTGTGGCAGGTCTAATTTTGTTGCCGTTTATACCATATTTGATTAAGGGCGAGGTACCTCCCGATATAAATGTTTATATTTTATATGTTTTAAACCTAGGTGCCACAGTTTTGTCCTATTGGCTGTTTGCATATAAAAACAGTATTTTGCAGGCACATCAAAGGACAGATATGATAAGCAAAGTAATGCTGGTTACAGAGACTGTGAAGTATATACTACAGTTTGTGATATTAGCGATTTTTCACAACTATTATCTGTTTGTAATTGTTTTGTTGCTTAGTCAGGTACTTACTAATATTTTTACTGCTTTTGTGGCAAACCGTATGTATCCTCAGTATCAGGCAAAGGGTAAATTGCCAAGAGAAGAGATTCAGCAGATAAACCGGAGAATTCGCGACTTGTTTACTTCAAAAATTGGAGCTGTAATTGTAAATTCTGCAGATACAATTGTTATTTCAGCATTTCTCGGCCTGAATGTACTTGCTGTTTATCAGAATTATTTTTATGTAATTACAGCAGTAATAGGCATGATCACAATTATATTTGCTTCAGTGACAGCGGGTATAGGTAATAGTATAGTAGTGGAAACTAAAGAGAAAAATTTCAATGATTTGCGTAAGTTTACATTTATTATTGCTTGGATTGCGGGAATATGTACCTCTTGCTTTTTATGTCTGTTTCAACCCTTTATGAGACTTTGGGTTGGAAAAGATTTACTGCTGGATTATTCAATCGTGATTTGTTTGGGTATATACTTTTTCATCTACGAGCTCAACCAATTATTAAATACATATAAAGATGCTGCCGGAATATGGCATGAGGATCGTTTCCGTCCGTTGGTTACAGCCTTGACAAATCTGACATTGAATTTAATTTCAGTACAATTTATCGGGTTATATGGTGTTGTCCTTTCAACGGTGTTATCAATGCTGTTTGTTGGAATGCCATGGCTGCTTCACAACTTGTTTACAACATTATTTGACAAAAAGTATTTAGTGCCTTATTTAAAGAAATTGGTTAGATATGTTATAGTAGTATTTATTTCTTGTGTAATCACATTCCCTGTATGCAGTCTTTTTCATTTGCCCGATATTTTGCTTATTGTGGTTCGGTTGGCTTGCTGCTGCATAATTCCCAACATAATTTTTTTCCTTGCATATCGTAATATGGAGGAGTTTAAGTTAAGTGTGCAGCTTGCGGATAAAATGACCAAGGGAAAGATTAGATTGCTGAAGAAAATTGGAGCATAAGAAGGGAATAAATATGATAAACATTACAAATAAAAAAGAGTGTTGCGGCTGTTCTGCTTGTGCACAACGGTGTCCTAAGAAGTGCATTACCATGAAAGAAGATTTTGAAGGATTTCTTTATCCAAATGTAAATAATGCCGCTTGTGTTTCCTGCGGAATGTGCGAGAAGGTATGTCCAATTCAAAATAAAGAAGAAAAAGATTCTTTTTTAGGTGCATATGCAGCATATGCGAATGATATTCAATTAAGAGAAAAAAGCTCTTCAGGCGGAATTTTTTCTTTATGTGCTGAAAGAATACTAGATATGGGAGGAGTGGTGTTTGGAGCTGCTTTTGACGAGGATTTTATTGTTCACCACATCAAAATAGATAAGATGGAAGAACTTTGGAAATTACAGGGGAGCAAGTATTTACAAAGCTGTATTGGGGATACTTTTAAAGAGACTGAACAGTTTTTAAAACAGGGACGGACAGTGCTATTTTCAGGCACTTGTTGCCAGATTGAGGGACTAAAACATTTCTTAGGGCGTGAATATGATAACCTGCTTACAATAGATGTATTATGCCATGGTGTACCCAGCCCAAAGTTGTGGAAGAGTTATTGGGATGAGAAAAACAGATTGTATGGAAAAGGACTGTCAGTTTCTTTTCGGAATAAAGAGAGCGGGTGGAAACAATACTCTGTGAAGTTTACTTTTGAAAATGGTGTTGTATATAAAGAATCTTTTTATACAGATTCTTATATGAAGTTGTTCCTGAATAATATTTGTTTGCGTCCGTCATGCCATGATTGTAAATTTAAAAGTTTAAACCGGCTTTCTGATATTTCTTTAGGTGACAGTTGGGGGATAGAAAAGTATAAACCGCATATGGATGACGATAAAGGAACGTCTGTTGTACTTATTCATTCAGAGAAAGGAAAAAAATTATTTGATTTGTGTAAGGAAAAGATGACTTTTGAGGAAGCTGAGATAGATAAAATTCTTCCTCCTTCGGCAGATTCCAGGAAATCTGTATTAATGCATCCTAGAAGAAAAAAGTTCTTCAAACTCTTAAATAAGGGCGCTGCAACAGAAAAACTGATTCTCTTGCTTAAACCGCCAATGTATGTTAGGGTAAGAAGAAAGATATGCAGTATTCTTAAAAAGCAATAAAAGTAAAAAAAAGATGCATAGTTTTGGTTGATTTGGGTATTTACCACAAAATTACCATCTTTCTTATTTACAATTTTTATTAATTTACTCGGTAACATTCCAAAATAAAAATAAATACTATATTATAGTAGGTATAGAATGATTAAATATAAGTAGATAAGGATGGGTTTAAACTTGATACCAAAAGTTGCAATATTCGGAACCGGCTATGTTGGGCTTGTGACAGGAGTGTGCATAGCTGATTTCGGTATAAATGTAATTTGCGTTGATATTGATAAAGAAAAAATTGATGGACTCAATAACGGAAAAATTCCTATTTATGAGCCCGGACTTGATGTTTTTCTTGAAAGAAATATAAGAGCTGAAAGAATTCAATTTACTACTGATGCAAAAAAGGCAATAGAAGAATCCAATGTTTTGTTTATTGCCGTAGGCACACCTCCGAAAGAGAACGGGGAGGCTGACATGCAATATGTCTATGCTGTGGCCGAGACCATTGGAGAGTATATCAACGGCTATAAAGTCATAGTTGATAAGAGTACTGTACCTATTGGTACCGGTCAGATTATAAAAAAGATAATATCTGATAAAGTAAAGGAAAGAGGAGCGGAATATCGGTTTGATATTGTGTCGAATCCAGAGTTTCTTCGTGAAGGGAAAGCCCTTTATGACTTTACTCATCCTGATAGAGTTGTTATAGGTGTTGAGAGTAAAGAAGCTGCAAAGATAATGAAAAAAGTATACAGACCCTTGTATCTTAATGAAACACCCTTTATAATAACCAACATAGAAACTGCGGAAATGATTAAGTATGCATCCAATGCATTTCTTGCAACCAAGATAACTTTTATAAATGAAATTGCAAACCTTTGTGAGAAAGTGGGGGCAAATGTTCAGCAGGTCGCAATGGCCATGGGAAGAGACGGAAGAATAGGTCCAAAGTTCCTGCATGCAGGACCGGGTTTTGGAGGAAGCTGCTTCCCAAAGGATACAAAGGCCCTTGTACAAATAGCTGAGAAGCATGGGGTTCAAATGTCTGTGGTAAATGCGGTAATAGAAGCAAACGAGCGGCAGAAGAAAATGGTGGCTGAGAAACTCGAAAAATTTGCAGGAGATTTAAAAGGTAAAACAATAGGCATACTTGGACTTGCGTTCAAACCCGAAACGGATGACGTGAGGGAAGCTCCTGCGTTAACAATAATAGCCGATTTGATTGAAAGGGGAGCAAGTATCCGCGCGTATGACCCTCAGGCCATGGAGGAGGCTAAAAAAGCTCTCAGAAAATACGCGGATAATATTACTTACTGCAAGCATGCCTATGATACTGCCGAGAGTGTGGATGCATTGGTTATAGTTACGGAATGGCATGAGTTTCGCAACATGGACTTGACACTGCTGAAAAAAATAATGAGGGGAAATATTTTCTATGACGCCAGAAATATATACTCGAGAAAGGATATAGAAGAAAAAGGATTTGTGTTTATAGGTACCGGAGTATAAAAATTTGAAGAAAGGAGTTTTAAGTTTTTAAAAAACATTATAATATGAAGAAGTCAAGAAACGTGTCAGTATACGCAGCATGGATTGCAGTAATTGCAATGATTATTATAATACTTGGCTTTTCCAGCCAAAATGGCGGGGATTCTGTAAGTGCCTCGGAAAGAATTGTTGACAGGATTATAAGTTTTTTAAATCTTGACAACTTCTTTGCCAAAAATGAAGTCCTCATGGAAAACAGAAATTATATTTTCAGAAAGACAATGCATTTTACAGAGTATTTTATTCTTGCTATGTTGGCTTTTAATGCATTGAGGTTTGCAAGTCTCAGTAAAACCAAATCTTCGATTTTGGCGATGCTTATAGCCTGCCTGACGGCTGTTGCTGATGAGTTGTACCAAATGACTGTACCGGGGCGCAATTCTCAAATTTTAGACGTTTTTATAGATACTGCGGGTGCGCTTGCAGCCGTTTTGACATGTTTGCTCGTTTTTAGAAAAAAGATGGACAAGCGAACAGATGTTTGATATAATTATGAAAAAACTATTCGAAAGAGGTTGAGTAAATGAACAAAGTTATTTTAATGGGGAGATTGACACAAGACCCGGAACTTAGGCACACTACCACCGGTAAAGCCGTATGCCATTTTCGGCTCGCGGTAAACAGAAGGTTTTCAAGACAGGGAGAACAGGAACAAGCTGATTTTTTCCCAATAGTTGCATGGGAAAAGACCGGTGAATTTTGTAACAATTATTTCCGAAAAGGACAGCAGGTTGCTATAATTGGCAGACTTCAAAACAGATCCTGGAACGATGAACAGGGCAACAAGAGAACCATTACGGAAATTATTGCAGATGAGGCATACTTTGCCGACAGCAAGAAGGATAACTACACCTCGGGCGGTTTTGAACCTGAAAATACGGATGCCGAAGGACTTTTCCCGACAGAAGATGATGAACTTCCATTTTAAAAAAGATGCCTGTTAGTAGGCATCTTTTTTTCTCAAAACTACCCAGATGGTTTTTAAAATTATAATTATATCAAGCCAGATTGACCATTCATCTATATATTTTGTATCAAGTCTTACAACTTCTTCAAAATCTGTAATGTTGCTTCTTCCGCTTACCTGCCACATTCCGGTAAGACCCGGCTTGAAGCTTATTCTTCTTCTGTGATAGGTTTTATATTTTTTGACTTCATCCACAGTTGGAGGTCTTGTCCCCACAAGGCTCATATCCCCCTTGAGTACATTAAAGAACTGGGGAAGCTCATCAAGGCTTGTTTTTCTCAGTATCCTGCCCACAGGTGTAACTCTTGGGTCTGATTTGATTTTAAACATTAAACCGCCTTTGATTTCGTTTTGAGCCATAAGCTCCGCTTTTCGCTCTTCCGCATCAACATACATTGTTCTGAATTTATATATTTTAAATATTCTTCCGTTCATTCCGACTCTGTCTTGCTTAAACAGCACCGGTCCCGGAGATGTCAGCTTGATGGCCGGTACTATGAATATCGAAGCAACTGCCGTGAAGGCAAGCCCGATAAGAGCACCGACGATATCCATTAACCTTTTAATCATAAGCTGAAATTGGTTGATGCTTACCGAATTGAAGGTGAGCATAGGAAGAGTACCCATGCAGCTGAAATGAGTTTTTGCAACTTTGAGATTGTATAAATCCAGAATAACCCTTACGGTTATTCCCATTTCCTCACATATACACACATATTTTTCAACATCTCCCACATAGTCTTTCGGAAGAGCAAAAATTACTTCGTCGACCACATGGTTTTTAAGTATTTCTTCCAAATCCTCAATATATCCCAAGGTTTTTTTACTGTTGAATGTTCCGTTGCCGCCGTTTTTGTGTACGTTAACATAACCCACAACATTTATGGTAATGTTTGTTTTCTGGAGGAAATAAATGAATTTCAATGCTATATTGCGATCTCCGACGAAGATCACGTTTGTTGTTGTTTTGTTCCGGTGTTTGCTCACAAAATATATGTACATGAATCTTTCAAAAATCAAAAACGCTATGCTTGTAAGTGTAAAAACGGCATAAAGTGTTCTGCTGAACATGGTTTCTTTTATAAAAAACATAAAGGATGCAACAAACATGCATGCAATGAGAGAAGAGAGCAAAATATTCCTTAACACTCTGTCATAATAATTAAAGGTTGTTTTGTTGTACATGCCCAAAAATCCCATGCAAGAAAGCCACATGGGAATATATAAAAGCAACACCCAGACAAAAGCAGTTATATGCTGCAGCACTCTAAGATGTGATGCTATGTAGTATGAAACAAAAAACGATAAAATGAGGGAAAATATATCTAAAAACAATTCTCCTATGCTTACAAAAGCATGTTTGTTTGAACTATGCATAACTGCCCCCTAATAGATTAAGAATGAGAAAGATAAAACTCAATTTGAATATAAAAACATGTTATCATTATTTATTATAATTCGTAATAAAAAATAAATCCATAGGTCAAAAGAATAAAAAGAGATAATTAATTGCATTTAAGTATAAAATTTATAGAAATAATAGGTTGTTTTTCCTTTTTAAGACTACAAACACTATTTTGCAATGTTTTTCCATCGGCCCGAGCCGATTAATGATCCATATATTATACTATATTATTTATAGTTTTTAGGTATATTTTAACACTAATTTGAAAAAAGTAAAGAATATTTTTATTGTAAAGTGAGAAAATAACAATTATGGCTGAAAGAACTGATAAAATAAGTATTGACACGTATTCCGGATGTAATATATAATAAGATATGTGCTATATTTAGCTTAGTTCCCAATTTAATCCACAGTGGAAAGGTCGTAGTTTTAGTCTTGGCACAATTGCTACCATCGGAGGGAGGGAAATACGTGTCTGAAGTTAGAGTGAAAGAGAATGAGTCTCTTGATAGTGCTCTGAAAAGATTTAAAAGACAGTGCGCTAAAGCAGGTGTATTGGCAGAAGTAAGAAAAAGAGAGCACTATGAGAGCCCAAGTGTTAGAAGAAAAAAGAAATCTGAAGCAGCAAGAAAAAGAAGGTACAAATAAGGGAGGAGAACAGTTGATGTCCCTTAAAGATAAACTGATGGAAGATTTAAAAGCAGCCATGAAAGAAAAGGACATCACTAGAAAAAATGCCATTCAAATGGTCAGGTCGGCAGTGCTTCAGGTTGAAAAGGATAACAAGGTTACCCTTGATGACGATGGTATATTGGAAGTAATCGCTAAAGAAGTGAAAAAAAGAAAAGACTCACTTACAGAGTACGAAAAATCTGGCAGACAGGATCTTATAGATGCTTTGAAAACTGAAATAGATGTTTTAATGAAATATCTGCCTGAACAGTTAACAGAGGATGAAATAGAGGCTATTGTAAAGGAAACAATAAACGAGACGGGAGCAAGTTCGGCCGGTGATATTGGCAAAGTGATGAAGGCTGTGCTGCCTAAAGTAAAAGGCAGAGCTGACGGTAAGTTAGTAAACCAAATTGTCAGAAAATATCTTGGCTAAGACAAGAAAGCTCGATAAAAGATCGAGCTTTTTTTATATCAGTTTTCTGACCGGCAATTTCATATATATTTCATTTGAACAAAAAAATGAAATGCATTATAATTAATTACATTATATGTTGATTTGTATACTAATGTTATTGCAGAATTTTAGGCTGGTGATTGAATGAAGCAACGCAGACTGTGGTCAATGAATGATTTGTCTGATGAAAAGGTTGAGAAACTTTCAAAAAAGGCCGGAATTTCAAAGCTCCTTGCCGGAATTTTTTTGTCCAGGGGAGTGGAGGATCCGGATTATATAAAAGATTTTTTAAATCCTTCACTCGACAAACTGCATGATCCTTTTGAGCTTCGCGACATGGAAAAAGCTGTGGACAGAATTGTCAAAGCACTTCGTCAAAACGAAAAGATTTTGATTTATGGCGATTATGATGTGGACGGGATAACAAGCACATCCATTCTTTACGATTTTTTCAGAAGACAAAATGCGGATGTCTGCTACTATATCCCTGACCGGTTAAATGAAGGTTACGGCATTTCAATGGCTGCCGCAGAAAAAATGCCGGAGATGGACGTGGATCTGGTGATTACTGTTGATTGCGGCATTACTGCTTTCGAAGAGGTAAAATATATTACTGACAATAACATAGACATTATAATAACCGACCATCATGAGTGCAGGGAAAGTGTTCCTGATGCTTTGGCGGTTGTAAACCCTCACAGGTTTGACTGCGCTTATCCTTTTAAAGAACTTGCCGGGGTTGGTGTTGCCTACAAACTGCTTGAAGCCCTTTCCCAAAAAATGAATATTCCGGGCTTTGAAAGGCGGTATCTTGACCTTGTTGCCCTGGGTACCGTGGCAGATGTGGTTCCCCTTTTGGGCGAGAACAGAATTATAGTAAAGTACGGCCTTCCTATGATTGAAAAGACTTCAAATGTTGGTTTGAGAAGCCTCATTAAAGTAGCGGGAATAGAGAACAAAGAGATCAACACTTTTTTAGTTGGCTTTGTGCTTGCACCGAGGATAAATGCGGCGGGAAGAATCGGAGATGCGTCGAGGGCTGTGAGGCTTTTGACCACGGATAATGAAGAAGAGGCGTTGGAGATTGCAAAAGAGCTGGATGAGCAGAATATATTCCGCAAACAAAATGAGCTTGAAATAATGGAGGAAGCGGTTAACATTATTGAGACCGGTATAGATCTTCAAAGAGAAAAGGTGATTGTGGTTGCCGGAGAAAGATGGCACCACGGTGTTATCGGGATAGTGTCATCCAAAATAACGGAGAGGTATTACAGGCCAAGCGTGCTTATTTCCGTTGACGGTGAGGGAGCTAAAGGTTCGGCAAGAAGCATTGAAGGATTTAACTTGTTTGAGGCCTTGGTTCATTGCGGGAAGGTTTTGGAGAAGTATGGAGGGCATGAACAGGCGGCCGGTCTTGCATTAAAGCCGGAAAACATTGATGAATTCAGAAGAATGATAAATGAATATGCCGATTCCGTTTTAGATGAAGACGACCTTGTTCCCCGGATGAAAATCGATGTGCGTATAACAAAGGAAGATATGACCCTAGAAAACTGCAAGGAACTTAAGCTTCTTGAACCTTTCGGGGAAAGCAATCCTCCCCCTGTGTTCAGATATGACAATTTAAAAGTCCATGAAATACGTCCTGTGGGACAGGACAGCAGGCATGCAAAGATAAGGTTTGATGACAATGGAACTTTGATTGATGCCATTTGCTTTAACGGAGGCGGACTTACGGATTGTTATGAACCATCGGACATTGTGGATGTTGTGTGTTCCATGGAAATAAATTTATGGAACGGCAGGGAAAATGTTCAGCTTAATATAAAGGACATCCGGCCGGGGTTGGCGGTGGAGAGACAAAACAAATTTTACTTCAGTCTGGACCGGTGTATTGATTTTATTATTCCACAGGAGGATAATATTGTTGATGAAGTTTTGGCAAAGCTACAGACTGTTGAGTATCCTGGGGGAATTGCGGAAGCAATAAGTGCTTTTTTAGCTGAAGGCGGCAAAACGGCGGTTTTGGTAAATTCCCCCGAAAGCCTTGAATTTGTTGAAAATGCTTTGAAAAAAACTTCGTTGTTTTCCCGAAACAAATATGATGTTTTTTATTCTTCCGTACCGCAGGATAATATCAAAGAGGTATCCGTGGTGGTGAATCCCCACCCTGAAGGAGCTTTGCTATCTAAGTTTGACCGGGTTATATTGTTTGGTGCGTGGATGTCGAAAGATTATATATATCAAATAGTACGAAAGATTGATTTAAAAAAGGTTTATGTTTATAATAAAATAATAATCGATTTTACTAATGACGATATTATATTGCAAAGGCAGGACATGGCAGCGGTATACAGGTATTTAAAATCCTGCTGCCAACAGAATAATCAAGTTGTTTTGAAAGACTTGTTTGCGGTTGCCCGGGAAGTTTCGAAAAAGTACGGTATATCCATGAACTATTTCAAGGTAAAAAGAGCAATACAGGTTTTTGAAGAATTATCCCTTTTGAATAAACTTCCTTGTGGTGAGAGGGAACAGATTATCGTTTTAAACAATATGGGAAATACCAAGACAAATCTTGAAAACTCTTGTTTTTTTAGAAGCATTCAAATGCTGGGGAGCGGATGATGTTTTTTTTAGGAACTCCGTTGTCTTTATTTTTGGATAAATTATATTTTTACAAGGAGGATTTAACATGGATTTAAAAGCTAAACTAAGAGAAGTGCCGGATTTCCCGAAGGAAGGTATAAACTTTATTGATATTACCACCGTACTTCAGGATCCTGAGGCTCTAAAAGAGTGCATTGATTCCATGAAAAAGAAGGTAGAGTCCTTTGGGGAGTTTGACATTATTGTTGGAGCTGAATCCAGAGGATTCATCTTTGGGGCACCGCTGGCATATGCATTGGGAAAAGGTTTTGTACCTATCAGGAAAAAGGGAAAGCTTCCGTACAAGACAATCAGTGTTGAATATGAGCTTGAGTATGGCACGGACATACTTGAGATGCATATAGATGCAATTAAAAAGGGTCAAAGGGTGGTTATCGTAGATGACCTTCTTGCAACGGGAGGAACTACAAAATCGAATATAAAGCTTGTGGAACAGTTGGGAGGAGAAATTCTGGGAATAGTTTATTTTGTTGAACTTACTTTCTTAAACGGAAGAGAAAAATTGAAAGGCTACAATGTTGAGTCCATAGTCCAATATTAATTCGATATTTTTGATGTAATGAATATATGGGCGCAATGGGGCGCACGTAAATTGTGAAATCAGTTTTGGTCCAATTTGGGGGAATACTTGATGGGTGATGGTTATAGCAGACTTATCAAAAAAATTAAAAAATACAACCCAAACTGCGATTTCGCACTCATTGAAAAGGCTCACAATCTTTCACTGGAGGCGCATAAAGGTCAGCAGAGGGAATCCGGCGATCCTTTTATTGTCCATCCCATGGAAGTTGCCAACATACTGGCAGATCTCGAGCTGGATTGCACTGCAATAGTTGCGGGTATTCTTCATGATATTGTCGAAGATACATCTTACACTATTGAACAGATTAGGGAAAATTTCGGTGATGAAGTCGCAAATCTCGTGGACGGGGTAACCAAGTTGGGCAAGATTCCCTACACTACCAAGGAGGAATTGCAGGCTGAAAACCTCCGAAAAATGTTTCTTGCCATGGCAAAGGACATCAGGGTTATTCTCATAAAGCTGGCCGACCGTTTGCACAACATGCGCACTCTTAAGTATATGCCCCCGGAAAAACAAATTGAGAAGGCAAAAGAAACTCTTGAAATATACGCCCCTTTGGCTCACAGGCTTGGTATATCGAAAATAAAATGGGAGCTTGAGGACCTTTGTCTAAGATATCTTGATCCTAAAGGCTATTACGACCTTGTGAACAAAATAGCCAAAAAGAGAAGAGAAAGAGAAGCATATATTTCCGAGATTATAAAAACCATTCAGGAGAAAACCGTTGAGATAGGCATTGATGCCCATATTGAGGGAAGACCAAAGCATTTTTACAGTATTTACAGAAAAATGGTGCAGCAAAATAAAACTATAGAGCAGATATATGACCTTTTTGCGGTAAGAGTCATTGTCACAACGGTAAAAGACTGCTATGCTGTTTTGGGCCTTGTGCATGAAATTTTCAAGCCCATGCCGGGAAGATTCAAAGACTATATAGCAATGCCCAAACCCAATATGTATCAATCTCTTCATACCACGTTGATTGGACATGAGGGAGTTCCTTTTGAAGTGCAAATAAGGACATGGGAGATGCACAGAGTGGCCGAGGTAGGTATAGCAGCACACTGGAAATATAAAGAAGGCAAGTCCGCGGATGATTATGACAACAAACTGGCTTGGCTGAGGCAGCTTCTGGAATGGCAGAAGGAAATGCGGGATGCCAGTGAGTTTATGGAAACATTGAAAATAGACCTTTTTACCGATGAGGTTTTTGTTTTTACACCCAAGGGTGATGTCATAAATCTTCCCGCCGGTTCAACGCCTATAGATTTTGCCTATGCAATCCACAGTGCTATCGGAAACAAGATGTCCGGAGCAAAAGTAAACAATAAGATTGTACCTATTGACTATGTGCTCCAGAACGGGGACATAGTGGAGATACTTACATCTTCAAACGTACAGGGGCCAAGCCGGGATTGGCTTAAAATTGTAAAGAGTTCCCAGGCAAAGAATAAAATAAACCAGTGGTTTAAGAAAGAAAAAAGAGAAGAAAATATTATAAGAGGAAAGGAAATGATTGAAAAGGAGCTGAAAAAGCAGGGGTTTACCGCAAGTCAGCTCTTTAAACCTGAGTGGGTGGATATAATACTCAAAAAATACACTTTTGCCACCATTGAAGACCTCTGGGCGGCCATAGGTTATGGCGCACTTACTGCAAACAGGGTTATTTCCAGGCTCAAAGAGGAATACAGGAAAACTGTCAAGGCCGAAGAACTTGCGGAACAGATGGCCAAACTGGATGACAAAAAGGTAAGAATTCGTGCCAAAAAAGTACCGGAGAACGGTGTAATCGTTAAAGGAATAGAGAATTGCCTGGTAAGGATTTCCAGATGCTGCAATCCTGTTCCGGGTGATGAGATTATCGGTTATATTACAAGAGGCAGGGGTGTTTCGGTACATCGAAAGGACTGTATTAATATCATGAATAATATTGACGGCGACAACAGGCTTATCGAGGTAGCTTGGTACACAGCAAACAATGTGGCATACAAGGCTGATATTACTATCATGGCTCATGACAGGACGGCGCTTTTGATGGAGATAACCAACGTTATTGGAGAGGCAAAGATTCCGCTTAAGGCGATAAATGCAAGAACCACCAAAGATCAGATTGCTATTATGAACCTTACTTTGGAGATTACGAATACGGAACAGCTTGAAAGTATCATTAAAAAAATCAGAAAAGTTGACGGAGTGTTTGAGGTATCAAGAAACAGACAGTAAGAACTTTTACAATTTGTTCTGTTGTTAAGTTTAGATTGATTTTACAATTAATTAATTTTATTTATATTATTTATGTCTGTTTAAGTTTTAAGAATGAAAATTAAGAAGGGGATTTTATGCGGGCGGTTGTACAGAGAGTAACATTCTCCAAAGTTACGGTTGAAGGTGAAATAGTCGGAGAAATAGGAAAAGGTCTTACGGTACTTTTGGGTGTGGGGTGCGATGACACCGAAAAAGATGTTGAGTACCTTGCAGACAAAATTGTAAATTTGAGGATTTTTGAAGATGAAAACGGAAAAATGAATCTGTCGCTAAAGGATGTAGGAGGGGAGCTTTTGGTTGTATCCCAGTTTACTCTTTACGGCGATTGCAGAAAGGGAAAAAGACCGAGTTTTGACAGAGCGGCAAGGCCTGATACGGCAAAAGAACTCTATGAGAAATTTGTTGAGCTGTGCCGCAGCTATGATGTGAAGGTTGAAACCGGTAAATTTCAGGCCATGATGATGGTGGAAATCCATAATGACGGGCCTGTTACAATGCTTATCGACAGCAAAAAAGAATTTTAAGGTGGAGGATAGCATGGTAATAAAATGTCTGCCTATAGGACTTTTTGCTTCCAACTGCTATATTGTGGGTCAGAACGGAGAAGGCGTGGTTATTGACCCCGGATGTTCACCTCAAATGATAGTGGATGCCGCAAAGGAAAACAATCTGGAAATTAAATATATAATAATAACTCACGGACACATTGACCATCTGATGTCGGTGGATGAAGTCAGAAAAAAGACAGGGGCGGAGGTTCTCATTCATGAAAAAGATGCGGACAAATTGACCGACCCCAATTTAAATGATCCTGTTGGAGTGGGATTGGGCAGGAAGTGCAAAGCGGCTGACAGACTTTTAAAAGACGGTGAAGTAATAACGGTCGGAGGACTTGATTTTGAGATAATTCACACTCCGGGCCATTCCGCAGGAGGCATTTGCATAAAAGTCGGCGATGTGGTTTTTACCGGAGACACCTTGTTTTGCATGGGCATAGGCCGCACCGACTTTCCGGATGGAGATTTGAGTACTCTTTTGGATTCCATTAAAAACAAGCTTATGAAGCTTGACGACAATGTTGTGGTTTATCCCGGACATGGAGAGCCAACTACCATTGGACGTGAGCGGAAGGAGTTCTCATGAAAGTATATGTAAAGTTGGAAGGACATGAGTTTCGATATGAGATAGAGAATATATTAAAAATGTTCTTTGAAATGGGGAGTACAGAGATATCATATCAGGACCCCGGAGAGAATTACCGGGGGATTTTGCTGTATTCACGCCTTGATATTCCTTACGGAAGTGACGGGCTGTACCGGACAGAAACCGTAATTTGTGTTGACGGGGAGAATGTATTAAAGGAAAATCACTTCTTTACGGTCTCAGTACCTGGGGAAGATTCAAACTCTTTGCTTGAAGAGAGAAAAATACAAAAAAGAGAGGTTAAAAGAGAGGCATACAAGGCACTGTCCAAATTTACAGGGAAAAGTATGCCTTGGGGAATGCTTACCGGGATAAGACCTGCCAAAATAGTCCATGAACTTATGGACAAAGGCTGTTCGAAGGAAGAAATAAACTCTACACTGAAAGAATATTATTTTGTCTCTGATAAAAAGTCAGAGATTTTATACAACGTTGCCAAAAAAGAAAGGTATATACTGGATAACAGTGAACAGGACATGGTGGGAGTTTACATTGGCATTCCTTTCTGCACCACCCGCTGCCTTTACTGCTCTTTTACTTCCAATCCGATAAAAAAATATGAGCATATGGTGGAAAGCTATATAAAGGCCCTGAAGAAGGAAATAATGAGTGTGGCCGGTATTTTGGAGAAGAAGAAATTAAAAATAGAGAGCATATATATAGGCGGAGGCACACCTACTTCCATTGAAGCTTTGCATCTTAAAGAACTTCTTGGTTTTATTGAGCAGGCATTGAATTTAAAAGATTTGAAGGAATACTCTTTGGAGGCCGGAAGGCCTGACTCCATTACCTGTGAGAAGCTGGAGATAATAAAAAACAGCAGGGTGGACAGGATAAGTATCAATCCTCAGTCCATGAATGATGAAATCTTAAAGAAAATTGGGAGGCTTCATACTTCAAAGGATATAGTCGAGGCTTTTCAACTTGCCAGAAGCATGGGCTTTGACAATATAAACATGGATGTTATTGCAGGACTTCCGGGAAGCACTCTTGAGGACTTTGTAAAAACTATGGAGGAAATAATTGTTTTAGGACCTGAGAGTGTTACTGTTCATACCATGGCAATCAAGCGTGCGTCACGGCTTAATGAAGACAGGGAAAACTACAGCCTGACCTCGGGAAGCGAAGTGTCCAAAATGGTTGATGCGGCTTATGATATTTTGACCAAAATGGGACTGGAGCCGTATTATCTTTACAGGCAGAAAAACATGCTTGGCAATCTCGAAAACATTGGATACAGCAAGGCTGGCTATGAGTCGATATACAATGTCCAGATTATGGAAGAAAAGCAGTCAATTATAGCATTGGGGGCGGGGGCCGTAACCAAAGTGGTTTTTCCCGAAAGCAACAGGATTGAAAGGGCTTTTAATGTAAAGAATGTGGAGGAGTATATAAGCCGGATTGACGAGATGATTGAGAGGAAAAATGTTCTTTTATTTTCCAATGAAGAGTAGCAACCGGGTTAAATAGTATTATCAGATATATATTGACCTCATTATTTTTCATTTCCTTTAAAAATTGTGGATATGCAAGATACTGAGGAAGGAAAAATGTCTTCAGTCTACCATGATCTTTTCAAATTTTCGGAATTAAAAATCCAGGAGAGTCAACTTTATTACAGAAATCCGAAGTTCGGAAAAACTGGGATTTGGTTTAAATTCGGAATTCCCGAATTGCAGCAGGTTTGACGAATAATCCCGGTTTTTATTGATATTATCTTACTTAAAATGTTGATTAATACCAATGTTATATATTATAATGTTTGTATAGGATTTAATTAACAAAAAAAATGTTGAAATATATTTGATTTTGTAATATTTTATATTATAATATATTTCATCTTGATATTTTTTGCATAATTTTATACAGAAGTTTACAGTCGGTAAGATGATTGCAAAATGAGATGATTACAATTTATCAGAAGTTAGAATATAGAATGCGAAACAGCTGAAATTGTGCATTGCTGCAAAGCTCATTAGGGAGCGCAATTATTTATTTTTAAGTAATTAAAATGGGGGTAAATCGATGGCGGTAATTCATCTTGTAATCGCTGACAAGGATAGGGCTTATCTTGACAGTTTGGTTGACTTCATTTATTCAAAATATAACAACAGATTTTATGTTCAGGCTTTTTCCAACGAGGATACTTTTAACGACTTTTTTAATAAAACGGACAAAATTGACATACTTCTTATAAGTCCGGACTTTTACAGTGATGAGCTTGATTTGGAGAAGGTAGTTGCACCCATTGTGTTGTCGGCCGGAATTCTCACGAAAGATATAAAAAACTGTGAGATAATCAGTAAATATCAAATGGGCGACAAGCTTGTCGGCAATATATTAAATATTTTTTCCGAGAAAAGCAATTGCGAGTTTATAACCGGTGACGGAAAAAAGAAGACTCGTTTTGTCACTTTTTATTCTCCATGCGGAGGGGCGGGTACATCCACCTTGGCCGCAGGTGTGAGCGTCAAATGTGTACAGAGCGGATTGAACGCTTTTTATCTTAATTTCGAAAAAATTGCCGCTACTACCGCTTATTTTGATGCCCATGGCAGTGGAGAAAATCTTTCGAATGTTTTGTTTTTCCTCAAGGAGAATAATAAAAACCTGGCGCTTAAAATAGAAGGAAGCAGATCCATAGACAGCACAACGGGAGTTCATTATTTTTTACCCCCGGAGAACGTTTTTGACCTTGATGAGTTGACATCCGATGAGATAAAGAGGCTTATAGGACAGTTTAAGGCGATGGAGAGCTATGATGTGGTTATAGCTGATACAGGTTCGGAGTTAAACAATGTCAGTATATCGCTTCTGGAAAGCAGTGATTTGGTGTTCTGTGTTTTGCCTTGTGATACTACGGCAAAGATTAAGCTGGCAACACTCCATAAAGCCTTTGATATTCTTAACAAGAGAAAAGGCTTGAACTTTGAGGACAAGATGGAGCTTATACTGAACAAATGCCTGAACTTGGGATCTTCTGATGTTGAAAGTCTTACTTTGAACGGAAAACCTGCTTCTGTCAGGATACCTTACATAAAAGGACTGGATGCAAGCTATGGCATAGAGCACCTGACAGAAGATTCCAACCCTCTTGGACAGGCTGTAAGGCAAATAATTAGCATATTGCAGGGAAGTACGGGTGGTTGCTGATGGAGCTGGAAGAAAAAGAGAAGCTTATTGCTCAGATAAGAAAGCATATAAGCGAAAACCTGGATTTGAGAAAGGACTTTTCGGATGAAGAAATAAAGGACATTATTACAAATGTTGTTTTTGAAAGGTCAAGGGATTATTACCTCAGCGTGGGGGAGAAGAAGGAAATTGCCGATGCGATTTTTAATTCCATGAGAAGGCTGGATGTTCTTCAACCCCTCATTGATGACAAAAGTATTACTGAAATAATGATAAACGGCCCGGACTCAATATTTATTGAAAGGGACGGAAGAGTCTCAAAATTGAACGTAAAATTTGAAAGTCGACGCAAGCTGGAGGACGTAATTCAGACTATTGTATCAAGGGTGAACAGGACGGTAAATGAGGCGTCTCCGATTGTTGATGCCAGGTTGCCGGACGGTTCCCGTGTAAACGTGGTTTTACCGCCGATAGCTTTAAACGGGCCTGTGGTTACCATAAGAAAGTTTCCGGAAAAACCGATGACGATAGAGCAGCTTATAAAATACGGTTCAATCACCGAGGAAGTTGCTGAAGTGCTGGAGAGGCTGGTTAAAGCAAAATATAATATATTTATCTGCGGAGGTACGGGCTCGGGAAAAACCACATTTTTGAATGCTCTTAGCAATTTTATTCCGAAGGACGAGAGAATTGTTACAATAGAAGACTCGGCAGAGCTTCAGATTACCGGGGTGGAGAACATTGTCAGGCTGGAAACAAGGAATGCCAATACGGAGGGAAAGGGAGAGATTACAATCAGGGATCTCATAAGAACTTCACTTCGTATGAGGCCGGAGAGAATTATTGTGGGTGAGGTGCGTGGAAAAGAGGCACTCGACATGCTTCAGGCGATGAATACCGGACATGACGGTTCCCTTTCCACCGGACACGCAAACTCCACAAAGGACATGCTTTCAAGGCTTGAAACCATGGTGCTGAGCGGTGCCGAAATGCCTTTGGAGGCTATCAGACAACAAATAGCTTCTGCGATAGATATAATTATTCATTTGGGAAGGCTCAGGGATAAATCGAGAAGAACCCTTGAGATTACAGAGGTTGTGGAATACAAGAATGGGCAGATTGTTCTAAATCCGCTTTATGAGTTTGTCGAAGAGGGGGAAACTCCGGAAAAACAGGTGATTGGCACCTTGAGAAGAACAAAGAATGAAATGGTGAACAAACTCAAATTCAAGATGGCGGGTATATCCGACAAGTTTTAAGCGGACTTTAAGGAGGGCTGTGTGAATGGAGCTGGATTTGCAAAACAGTGAATTGGAAGAAGTGGCTGCGAAGCAAAATTACAGCGGTTTGATTGATTATGATGTATATGTTATGAGCGCAAAAGAGAAAGTTTTTTATGTTTTGCTTGCGGCTTCGGTATTGTTTGCAATAGGCTATATTTTCTACCACCATATAATAGGGGCATTGATTCTTACACCTTTGGCGCTTTTATATCCGAAGAGAAAAACGAAAGACATAATTGAGAAGAGGAAAAGTGAGCTTAATTTGCAATTTAAAGATTTGCTTTATTCGATTTCGGCTTCCCTTACTGCGGGAAAGTCGGTAGAGACGGCTTTTAAAGAGGCCCTTAATGATTTGTGTATTTTGTACCCGGACCCTGACACGTATATTATTCGGGAAGTGGAGTATATAGTAAGAAGGCTTGAAATGAATGAAACTATTGAAGATGCTCTGGAAGACCTGGCAAAAAGGTCTCATCTTGAAGATATACAAAACTTCACTGATGTTTTCAAAACCTGCAAGAGAACCGGCGGAAATCTGGTAAATGTAATAAGAAACTCAACCAATATCATCAATGACAAGATTGAGATAAAAGAAGAGATAAACACTTTGCTTGCAGCAAAAAAGTTTGAGCAGAAAGTTTTATCTGTAATGCCTTTTATTATGATACTTATTTTGTCATTAACCACTGAGGATTACATGGCTCCGGTGTTTGATACAATAGTTGGCAGGATAGTGATGACGTTTGCAATTATTATTATAGCCATTGGATATTTTGTATCAAAGAAAATCATGGACATAAAGATTTAGGTGGAGGGCGTATGATTGTCGGTTTAATAGTTTTTGGTTTGGTTTTGATGCTTTTTATGCTGTTGTTTTTAATTTCGAGCAAGAGGTATAGCGATTATATTGAGCCGTTGGACAGTAGTGAGTACAAGTTGAAGAGATTGCTGCCCGTAGGGCTTTGTATCCTTGACATTATAAGATACAAATATACTTCCAAATACGACAGGATGCTTCAGTCGAAAGTCGCTGAACTTAAGGGCATGAAATATTCTGTGTATTATTTGCAGATTCATCATGCCAACAAGATTGTTCTCATGTTTTTAATGTTGCTTTTGTTTTCTTTGCTCTCTGCCGTAACGCAGGATGTTGCAACCTTGGTGTTTGGAATTGCGGTAACGGCGGCCGTTCCGTATTTTATGGACAGGGAGCTTAGTGGGAAAGTTAACAGAAGAAGGCTTAGCATACAGCTTGACTTTCCTGACTTTTTAAACAAGGTTATTTTGCTTGTGAACGCGGGTATGACGGTTTCAAGAGCCTGGGAGAAGTCTGTAACCGACAGTGAAAAGGATACTGTTTTATATCAGGAATTGAGAACGGTTTTGGCGGATATCAGGGGAGGTAAATCGGAGACAAGCGCTTTTGAGGATTTTGCCAACAGGTGCAGAATCCCTGAAATAACCAAATTCGTATCAGCACTTTTGCAAAATCTTAACAAAGGTAATGCGGAGATGGTGTCTATTTTAAGACTTCAGGCTGCAGAGTGCTGGGAGATGAGGAAGCATGCGGCCAAAAGGCTTGGAGAGGAAGCTTCCACAAAAATGTTGTTTCCCATGATGCTTATGTTTATAGCCGTGATTCTGATTGTTGCGACTCCGGCGGTTTTAACACTGACCGGCAGCATGTGATTGGCATGTAATTTATATAATTAGTTTATATAAAAATTTGTATTTTTTACAATTATTGGGTTAATTTGTGAAAGGGGGTGAAACAAGTGCTGAAGCTGATAAAAAACTTTATTAAAGAAGAAGATGGTTTGGGCACAATAGAGATAGTAATAATTATTGCTGTTTTGATAGCAATTGCCCTTATCTTCAGAAAAGCTATAATAAATTTTGTGAAAAGCATTACGGATAGTATATTTGGTGATGATGTGAAGGGTCAAGTTTTAGATGGAGTAACATCACCAGCTCCAACATGATTTTTCTTTCGATACTTGATTGTTATCTTAGGGCTTGGTTATATTAGGGCATGAGCTTATGCCCTAATAGATCCTTTTTTCTTTTATCTTTTATTTAGTTTATTTATTAAATAAAATTAAATAAATTATTTTTACATTATAATTATTCGACAAATAATTATTCGACAAATAATTATTCGACAAGAGGGCAAGTTGTATGAAATTGAAAAAGAGCTGGAGAAACTGCAAAGGGCTTGTCAGGGACAGAAAAGGGAGTTTTACGGTAGAGGCGGCCATAATTATCCCTGCTGTAATTCTTACCATGTTCGCACTGATTTTGGTCAGTGAGTTTTTGTACCAAAAATCATGTATACAGGCTATTGCGGACAGGACGGCGCAGCGTGGTGCTGAAATTTGGAACTCTCCGTCCAAAGACATGATTTATGGTCAAATTACTTTGGATAATATGGATGACATAGACCTGTATTGGCGAATATGGGAGATGAGCAAACGTAAAAAGCAAAAGGAAGAGAAAATTGAAAAATATGCGGGATATTTATTGAGTGATTCTCCCATCCTTGGCGAGCCCATCGAACTGGAAATAGAGGCAGGTATAGTGGAAGATTATATAGTATACAAAAAACTGAGGGTAAGTGTAAAAGCCAAATATAAAAATCCTTTTTCGTCGCTGCTGAGAGTTTTCGGTATAGGAAAAACTATAACAATTAAAGCTCATTCGGATGCCGTAATAAATGAACCGGTTGAATTTATAAGAACCACGGATTTTGTTATTGATGTTGTCAAGGAAGTGGACAACAAGGTGTTTGAAGGCAAGGGCGGCGAGATTGTAAAAAACGTAAGAGAAGGAATCTCAAATATTTTTGTGAAAGTTAAAGAATTTTTAAACAAGGAAAAGTAAGGTATAAATTGGAAGAGTAAAGCTAAACACAAATAACGGGGAAATATGCAAATGACATATATCTTGTTGCTTGTTTTGGGAATTGTATCAGCCTATATAATTAATCTTGCCACTGATTATGAAAAATGCGGGGATGCAGACAGACTGAAGTGGTTTTTCGGCTATGTATGTGGAAAGCCACAGTACATAGTCGTAATGGTGTTAACTCCCCTTGCTTTTATGCTTTTATATTGTAAGTCGCGGACAAATCTTGAAATGATTCGCTATGCTGTTTTGTACATATTGCTGGCGTCTTCTTCTTTAAAAGACTATAAAGAGAGGATTGTATCCAACAAGCTGGTTGCTGCCGGAATAGTTTTGGGACTTGTTATGGCGGCATTGGATGCTGAGCCGGAAAAATTTATACAGTCAGTAATTCTTTTTATTGCAATTGCTTTAATTATGTCACTTATCTCCTTTGCCACTAAAGGAGGAGTCGGGATGGGCGATACAAAACTTATCGCTGTGTCCGGCCTTTATACCGGACTTACAGGTATTATATCAGTCTTGTTTTATTCTTTTATATTAAGCGGCATAACGGGAATAGTGCTTCTTATTTTAAAAAAAGCGAACTCAAAATCCAGAATACCATTTATACCCTTTTTAACCTTGGGTTTTTTGATTTACCTGCTGCTCCTGTAACTCCTCCCTGCCATTTTCATATACACTTTTTCCTTTTTAAGGAATTATAAAAACATATTCACTGTTGGCAAAAGTGATTTTGTCATTGTTTTTTATTTCATATTCGGTGTTTGCGGCAATTCTCACACCATTGACAAATGTTCCGTTTTTGGAATTCAAATCTTTCACAAAATAACGTCCGTCTCTTGATATTATTTCCGCGTGTACCTTTCCGACCGCATTGTTTTGGCTTATGTAGTCCACCTGGCTTTTCAGTCTTCCTATTATAAAGCTGGGTTTGTTGATTATTATTTGTTCAGTCACACCGTTTACTGTTCCCTGCAGATAAGGGTATGAATTTGAGGTGCCCAGATAAACGGTTTCCTCCACATGGGTCGGAAAAATTACTGTTGTTTCATTTAAAGGATTTCGGGCGTTTCCTGCGTTGTTAAAATTATATTCCGGCTGCGAAGGTGTATTGTTTCTTGGAGGAACGTTTGGCATATTCGGAACAGTGGTGAAATTTCTTTTTTCCATGTTTATTTGCGGTCTTGGATCAGGTTTTTCCACTACTTTGGTGACTGTTTCAACCTTGTTCTTTTCATTCAGAATCGTTTTCCATAAGGCGTAGGATATGGCACCTGCCAGAATGCCGATGCCCAATATGTTTACAATTGGTTCGTTTCCTAAAGAATCCATGGCTCCTGACGCTAAAAGGGCAACGGATCCGATGACAATAACTGCCTGCAATACGGCACCGATTATTATCACACTGGTTTTATATTTCATTTTAACTACGGTTTTTTCATTTGTATTCACAGGTTTCGAAGGTCTTTGAGCAACCTGTCCCTGTGGAGCTGTTTTTGGAACATTTGGTCTTATCGGGCCCGGTTTTGGCGTCTGTGGCTTTGGCACGGAAGTTTTGGGAATATCCTGTCCTGGAATATTTGGTTTCGGCGGTGCCGGAGTCGGTGAAGCCTGCAAAGGCACATTTTGCTCTGAAACAGCAGGATTTTGTACGACCGGTTTTGGCATGCCGGATTCCGCCTCTAAATCATTCAGCAATTTGTTAAATTCGAGAATATTAAAGGTATCTGATTTCAAAAGATTTAAAATTCTTTGAAGGAAATTGTCGCTGTTGTTTTCCTCAATATTTGCGCTGAACATTATAAAGTTCATGGTGAAATTTTTTAACTGCTCATTTACATTGTTCTCTATGTTCAGCGGAAGATAAACCAGGGAAACATCCATCGTGTTTGGATCTATAAAAATATAATCCTCATTTAAAATAAATGACCTGTCTGACAGTAAGTAATCTTTGGCACTTAAAATTGTTTTTGTTATATCTTTGAATATGTTTATAAAATCATTCCTTTTTAGCTTGTTGCGTTTGAGATATTGGGATAAAGCCAGTTTGGAAGTAATATTGTAGTAAAAATTGTACTTTGCGTCCTTTTGTCTTATGTCCAGGGGCAAGATATTTTTGTTTGGATTGCTGGCGAGCATTTCAACCTGGTATAAAAGCACATTTTCACCGGCATCCGTGCTCACAACAAGAAAGCTGCCTGTGGCACTGCTTTCATAATTAAATTCAAATTTTTTCAGGTAATCATTGACCATATAATTATATCCTCCTTGTTTTCACAGAAATTGTTGTGATGATAGTATTCTCAATGATTTTTCCCTATATATGTTTTATCTTTCGTTTGGGATTGTTGGAGATTATTTTACATTTTTTATTAAAATTCTACATATGTATAACATTATTTTATCAGTTGGATGGGTAATTTTGCAACTATTGATTTATATGTGTTAAATATTAAACTCTCGATCCTGGTATGCCGGCAAGTAGCGGTAAAAAGGATGGAGCAGGGACGGATGGGAAAATGTGTTTAGTGAATATTTTTATGCTAAAATATTAAGCGAAAGCAACAATATTGATATTGTAAAAAAGGAGCCTGATATATGTTTTAAAGGGATGATAAATGAACAATAAAATTATACAAAGACGAAATTAATGGAAATTCAATGTACAAAAATCTTGACAAGAAAGGATTGTGACACATGAGAAAAACAATACTTATGATAATTGTTGCAGCTTTGCTGGTGCTGGTTGGTTGCGATAATGTAATGACACAGAGCCCAGCCGTCACTTCGTCCGGTATCCAATCCGGTGCTTCACCCGTTAACACGTCCGGCGGGCAATCCAATAATTCTTCCGGAAGTGAATCAAGTTATGTTGAAACATATACGGATGAAAGTCACAAGCAAATACAGTACGGCAAACTGTCGTTTGATATTGGTGAGTTTCATGTAGTATCACGTAAACGCAGTGATAATACTGAAACATTTGAGTGTGAAATTGACAAAGGTAAAACCAGGCCACAAACCCGTATGTCTGTTAAAATTCAGGAAATAGAAAAAATGGATTTTGCTGATATTCAAACTATTGCGTCATATTTAAAAGAGATGTCTCCAAACTATGAAAGAATAAGGATTTATGACAATGTAACTGATGATTCCGGCATAACCGGTCTATATAGTGTAACGGGAAAAGAACTCACCAAATATATAGTCTGTTATGGCGATGTTTGCTATCTGATTGAATCTGATTACGACATTTTGGAAGTTTATTTGTTCAAAGGAGATCCCGATGCAAATTATCAGGCGGATAAGTATAAAATTGAGTGTGCCGACTCTTTTGTTGCTGATGTTAATGAAATTACATATTACAACAAAGACGGGTCTGAGAAAGTGGAATATGATATTACTCAGGGTAAAGACGGAATAAAATACTCTGCCGGATTGAATTATGATAAGGAAAAATATATGAGCGAGTTTGTTCTGAAAAATGAGGAAGGTAAGAAACTTTTGGAATTGTCAGTTTCATCAGCTTTTGACAAATCCGCCATTATTAAATTTTTGGATCTCAACCGGGATGGATACGTGGATATTCAGTTTTTGGAAACGGAAGGCACAATGAACAATATCTATGCGTTATATGTATGGGATGATTCACAGAAGAATTTTGTCCAGGTAAAGTGTGACGAAATGCTTTCGGCTATTGAGGCCTATGACGGTTATTTGATGAATTGGCAGAAAGCGGGTGCTGACTCAGGGATTGTGCAAAAACTTGTATGGAAGGATAAATTCACTTTAGTAAAAGAATCGGAAGAAGCTTATCAAGCCGAATGAAAATTTTAATTTTTGGAAGCGACGGGGAAATGCAAACAAACCACCAACTTTGAAGCTTTCTGTTTTTAGACTATTGACAATTGGCCTTTTGGCAATTAAAATTAAATAATAATTGTAAATTTGGTAATCATAAAGAGGGAAAGTTTAAATACTTGTAACAGCCATGAACGGGAAAAGTAGCCAATACTTCCTGCAGGGAGAGAGTGCCGTGACTGAAAGCACTCTCAGGAAAAAGGTTGGTGAAAGGACACCCTGGAGCTGGCAGGTTGAAAGTTTGCATACGAGTAGGCCTGTCCGTATATTCTTGCGTTAAAGAATAAAAGAGGGCAATTGTACTATTGCCTATTAGGGTGGCACCGCGGGAAAACAGCCTCTCGTCCCTGGCATTTGTCGGACGGGAGGCTTTAGTAATTAGTAGTATTATTTATATAAAACATATATAAAACATAAAAAACTGGAGGTTTATGATGTTAACACAGGCACCTAAAGGAACAAAGGACATTTTGCCGTCCGAGGTTTACAAATGGCACTACATAGAAAAGGAAATAGCAAAGCTTTGTCATGACTTTGGCTATAAGGAAATCCGCATTCCCGTATTTGAACATACTGAACTTTTCCAACGGGGAGTCGGGGATACTACGGATATTGTACAAAAGGAAATGTACACTTTTCTGGATAAAGGGCAGAGAAGCATTACATTGAGGCCTGAGGGAACTGCGGGAGTTGTAAGGAGCTATATTGAAAACGGCATGGCATCGCTTCCCCAGCCTGTAAAACTGTATTACAACATTACGGCTTACAGGTATGAAAATGTGCAAAAAGGCCGCTACAGGGAGTTTCACCAGTTTGGGGTCGAGGCTTTTGGAGCCCCGGGTCCTTCAATCGATGTTGAAATAATAAGCATGGTGAAGTTGTTTTTTGACCGCCTGGGAATAAAAGAAATCAGCCTCAATATAAACAGCATAGGTTGTCCCGTCTGCAGGGCTGAATACAATAAGAAGCTGATGGATTATTTAAGGCCGAACCTAAGTAAATTGTGCGCTACATGCAATACACGTTTTGAAAGGAATCCTCTGAGAATTATCGACTGCAAGGAGGAATCCTGTAAAAAAATTACGGCTAATGCGCCGGCTCTTGTGGAGAATTTGTGCGATGACTGCAAGAACCATTTTGAAGGACTTAAAGCCGGGCTTGAAAACTTGGGCATTGATTACAAGATTGATAAAAACATAGTAAGAGGCCTTGATTATTATACCAAAACCGTATTTGAATTTGTGTCGGACAATATCGGCGCACAGGGTACGGTATGCGGCGGAGGAAGATATGACGGATTGGTTGAGGCATGCGGCGGAAAGCCCACACCGGGAATAGGTTTTGCAATGGGACTGGAAAGGTTATTAATGGTGATGGAAAATCAAGGTATTAAATTCCCCGAGTCTAAAAAACCGGATATTTTTATTGCGGCGATAGGCGACAAAGCCAACAGCTACGCGGAAAAGATGGTTTATGAATTGCGGAAGGAAGGTCTTAGCGCAGAGAAAGATTTGATGGGCAAAAGCCTTAAGGCGCAGATGAAATATGCCGACAAGCTGGGAGCAAAGTACAGCATTGCCCTCGGCGATGATGAGATTGAGTCGGGCAAGGCGGTACTTAAGAATATGGAGACGGGAGAACAAAAAGAAATAAGTCTTGACACCTTAATAAGCAGGTTGAAGATGTAATTGTTATACCAGGCAATTCAAGCAATTTTTAAATGGAGGGTAGTAAATATATGGGAGAATCTATTTATGGATTGAAAAGGACGCATATGTGCGCCGAACTTACCGTGAATGATGTCGGAAAGACCGTTACGGTTATGGGATGGTGCCACAAAAGCAGGAATCTTGGTGGGTTAATTTTTGTTACATTAAGAGACAGAACCGGTATAATCCAGGTAGTGTTTGACAACACGGTAAATTCCGAACTTTTTGCAAAAGCTGAGGGAATCAGAGGCGAATACGTGCTTGCCGTGGTGGGAGAAGTGGTGAAAAGAAGCCCCGAGGCAATAAATCCCAAACTTCCCACAGGAGAAATTGAGATTATTGCAAAGGAATTGAGAATTCTCAGTACTGCCGAGACACCACCCATATATATTGAAGAGGATTCCGATGTAAACGAGGCCACAAGGCTTAAGTACAGATATCTTGATTTGAGAAGACCTGACATGCAGAGAAACCTGATGTTAAGGCACAGGGTGGCAAAGATTGCCAGAGACTATTTTGACGAGCACGGTTTTATTGAAATAGAGACTCCGATGCTTACCAAGAGCACTCCCGAGGGGGCAAGAGACTATCTTGTGCCAAGCAGGGTACATCCGGGGAAATTTTTTGCGCTGCCCCAGTCACCCCAGCTTTTCAAGCAGCTTTTGATGGTTGCAGGTTTTGACCGGTATATGCAGATTGTAAAATGCTTCAGGGATGAGGACCTTAGAGCCGACAGGCAGCCTGAGTTTACACAGATAGATTTGGAAATGTCATTTGTAAATGTTGAGGATGTGCTTACCATAAATGAAGGTTTTATAAAAAGGGTATTCAAGGAGGCTATTAATGTCGACCTTGAGATACCTTTCATAAGGATGCCGTATAAAGAGGCCATGGAGAGATTTGGGACCGACAAACCGGATATAAGGTTTGGATTTGAACTGGTTAACCTGTCAGACCTTGTGGAAAACTGTGGCTTTAAGGTATTTTCCGATGCCGTCAAAAACGGAGGAAGCGTTCGGGCGATAAATGCCAAAGGATGTGGAAATAAATTCAGCAGAAAGGAAATAGATGCCCTTGGTGAATTCGTAAAAACCTATGGTGCAAAGGGAATGGCCTGGATAGTTGTGGGAGAAAACGAGCATAAATCCCCGATTACCAAATTCTTTACCGAGGACGAAATCAAGGCCGTTTTGACAAGAATGCGGGCAGAACCCGGAGACCTCATATGCTTTATTGCCGACAAAAATGAGGTTGTGTTCGATTCACTGGGACAGCTGAGAGTGGAAATAGCAAGAAAGCTGGGATTGCTTGACAACAAGGAATTTAAATTCCTGTGGGTGACCGAGTTCCCGCTCCTTGAATATGACGAGGAGGAAAAACGCTATGTGGCAAAACACCATCCTTTTACGTCTCCGATGGATGAGGATGTTGAATTGCTGGATACCGACCCGCTGAAAGTTAGGGCAAAAGCTTATGACATCGTGCTAAACGGTACGGAAATCGGAGGAGGAAGCATCAGAATTCACAGTCAGGAGCTTCAGTCGAAAATGTTCAAACTTCTTGGCTTTAGTGAGAAAGATGCCTGGGACAGGTTCGGATTCCTTCTTGAGGCTTTCAAATACGGAACGCCTCCCCACGGCGGAATGGCATTCGGACTCGACAGATTGGTAATGCTTATGGCCGGAAGAAACAGCATCAGGGATGTTATTGCATTCCCCAAAGTACAGAATTCATCATGTCTTATGACAAATGCGCCGGATGAGGTTGAGCCAAAACAGCTTGAGGAGCTTAAAATAAGGGTGGATTTGCAAAATTGAATTTATAAAATTTGATTTGCAAAGTGGATTTGTGCTGAATTTTAAAGATAAATCCAAAGGAACTAAAAAGCATGGGTGTAAAAATGTCCTGTACCCGTGCTTTTTTATACCGATTTTTAAAGTAAGATAATGTAAGGAAAGGTAATGGTGATATTATCGTAATATCGTCACTTGAAAAATCGGATTAAATTGTATACAATTTAGTAATACAGTGTTTACAGAAATAACAGCCGGATTTGAACAAGTGAACTTCAAACTTACTATGCAAGGGAGGAATTGTTACGAAGGCAAATTCGTTTTTAAAAGAGGCTTTGGATTGGGCGGCTCATATAATAATTGCAGTGCTTATAGGGTTGTTTATTGTGAATTTTGTAGCGCAAATAACTATTGTAAACGGAAGTTCGATGGAGACGACGCTTCACAACGGTGACCGTCTTATTATCGAAAAAATCAGTCCCAGATTTGGCTGGCTGAAAAGAGGAGATATTGTGACTATAAACGACTATCCCGGATTGGACTCCGACAGAAAACCCATAATTAAAAGGATAATAGGTTTGGAAGGCGACAAGGTGGAAATCCGTGACGGGAAAGTATATGTTAACGGTGAAGCTCTTGAAGAAGATTATATCAACGTTGATGTGGAAGGAACTCTGGAAGTAAACGAAAATTACAGTGAACTTTATGTCCCCGAAGGACATATATATGTGTTGGGGGATAATAGACTTCCGGGCCAAAGCAAAGACAGCAGGACCTTTGGGCCTGTTGATATAAAAAATGTGGGGGGCAAGGCTATATTCAGGTTTTTCCCTCTTGACAAGATAGGTACTTTCAAATGATGAAATATTATTGATATTATTAATATATTTAGGGTATAAAGGAATAAAACAACTATTTACTAATCATAAAATTTGTTTAATAATACAATAGTATTGGGTATTTACTGACAGAAAGAAATTTTGGGTTTTGATTTATATATATGATATATGAATTATATATATATAATGCAGTATCTATGTATATAAATGGTTTGTATAAATTTATATAGCTATATAGCTTGATTTCAAGGAAATGAGTTCAGATTTATTCAGATTTGGGGTTGAGGTGTAGATTGAAAGGGGCGTGAAAGTAGCTTTTACAGAGCTACGCTTGCTATGAAAAGACTGTTGCATGTAGGATTGGATGTTGGATCGACCACTGTAAAACTGGTTGTACTTGACAGACAGGACAATATTATATTCAGCAAATATCAAAGACATTATTCGGACATTAAGAAAACAATATATTCCCTTCTTAGTGAAGCTTGTGAACTCTTTTCCGATGATGATATAACGATAATGGCTACAGGTTCCGGAGGTATTTCGGTTTCCGAGTGGCTTGGGCTTGATTTTATCCAGGAAGTTATTGCAAGCACGAAAGCCATAGAGACTTTTATTCCCCATACGGATGTTGTAATTGAGCTGGGTGGGGAGGATGCAAAGATAACCTATTTTGACGGCGGTATTGAGCAGAGAATGAACGGAACCTGCGCAGGCGGAACCGGTGCCTTTATTGACCAGATGGCATCGCTTTTGAAAACCGATGCGGCAGGTCTTAACGAACTGGCAAAAAATTACAAGGTTATCTATCCCATTGCGGCAAGATGTGGTGTTTTCGCAAAATCGGATATACAGCCTCTTATAAATGAAGGAGCTGCCAAAGAGGACATAGCCGCATCAATTTTCCAATCGGTGGTAAACCAAACAATCAGCGGGCTTGCGTGCGGCAAACCCATAAGGGGTAATGTTGCGTTTTTGGGAGGCCCATTGCAGTTTTTACCGGAGCTTAGAAAAAGGTTTGTCGAGACTTTGAAGCTTGAAAAGCATCAAGTTATTTCTCCTTCCAATGCACAGCTTTATGTTGCTTTGGGAGCTGCTTTGGCTTCGAAAAAGTCCAAAGTGATACCTTTTAAATCCCTCAAAGAAAAGCTTTCGGTTTTGGACAATGTGACAGTGCACGAAGTGGAAAGGCTTCAGCCATTGTTTACGGACGAAAAGGAACTGGAGGAATTCAGGGCAAGGCACCAAAAAAATTCCGTACCAAGACGGGATATAAAGAATTTTAAAGGAAAGTGCTTTTTCGGTATTGATGCCGGTTCCACAACCACCAAGGCGGTTTTGATAGATGAGAACGGAGCTATTTTGTATTCATATTATGGAAGCAACAACGGAAGTCCATTAAAATCGGCGGTAAAAATATTAAAGGACATTTACTCGCAGCTTCCGGACACTGCGGTAATTGCCAATTCTGCCGTTACTGGTTATGGCGAAGGGCTTATAAAGACGGCTCTTAACATTGATATAGGTGAGATTGAGACGATTGCCCACTATAAAGCAGCCGAGGCTTTCCTGCCGGGTGTTGAGTTTATACTGGACATCGGAGGTCAGGACATGAAATGTCTCAGAGTAAAAAATGGTGTTATTGACAGTATTATGCTTAATGAGGCTTGTTCTTCCGGCTGCGGATCTTTTATTGAGACTTTTGCCCATTCCCTGAACATGGATGTTAAGGATTTTGCCAATGAGGCTCTTTTGGCCCAAAATCCTGTTGATCTTGGTTCCAGGTGTACTGTATTTATGAATTCAAAGGTAAAGCAGGCTCAAAAAGAAGGGGCGTCTGTCGGGGATATATCGGCAGGACTTTCATATTCTGTTATAAAGAATGCCCTTCAGAAGGTTATAAAGATAAGGGATCCGAAACAGCTGGGCGAGAAGGTAATCGTTCAGGGCGGTACGTTTTATAATGACGCGGTGTTAAGAAGTTTTGAGCTTATATCCGGCAAAGAAGCGGTAAGACCTGATATAGCAGGGCTTATGGGAGCATATGGTGTGGCTCTTATCGCAAAGGAAAGATATGAAGAAGGACATGTAAGCACAATTTTGAAAGCTGAGGAGCTTGACAACTTCAATATTGAAGTGTCAATGAGAAGGTGCGGCCTGTGCGGCAACAACTGTCTTCTTACGATAAATACTTTTGCGCAGGGCAAGGAATTTATATCGGGAAACAGATGTGAGAGGGGTGCCGGACTTGAAATAAAAAGGGATGATATCCCCAACCTTTTCGACTACAAATACAGACGTCTTTTCTCATACAAGCCGTTGGACAGAAGCCAGGCCGAAAGGGGTACTGTGGGTATCCCAAGGGTGCTTAACATGTACGAAAACTATCCTTTCTGGTTTACGTTTTTTACGGAGCTGGGCTTTAGGGTGGAGCTTTCCGCAAGGTCTTCTAAAAAGATATACGAACTGGGAATGGAGACAATACCGTCGGAGTCTGCATGCTACCCTGCCAAGCTTGTTCACGGCCATATAATGAATCTTATAAACAAGAATGTGGATATGATTTTCTATCCATGTCTGCCTTACGAGGTAAAAGAGTATGAAGACAGCACCAATCACTACAACTGTCCGATGGTGACATCGTATCCTGAAGTAATCAAAAACAACATGGATATCTTAAAAGAGCAGAATATATTGTTTATGAATCCTTTTCTGCCTTTTGACAACAAAAAGAGACTTGCGGAAAGATTGTATGAGGAGTTTAAAAGATTTGGAATCAGCCGCCGTGAGATAAAGAGGGCTGTGCAAAAGGCTACGGAAGAGGATGAAAAGGTTAAGAGGGATATAAGACAAAAAGGAGAAGAAACCCTTGAATACCTTAAAAAGACCGGTAAAAAGGGTATTGTGCTTGCCGGCCGCCCCTACCATCTTGACCCGGAAATCAATCATGGTATTCCAAATATTATTACGGGTTTTGGAATGGCGGTTCTCACAGAGGATTCAATAGCCCATTTGGGCAAAGTTCAGCAGCCTTTGAGGGTTGTTGACCAATGGACGTACCATTCAAGGCTCTACAGAGCGGCAAGTTTTGTAAAAGACCAGACCAATCTTGAACTGGTGCAGTTAAACTCTTTTGGCTGCGGTCTTGATGCCGTGACCACGGACCAGGTGGAGGAAATACTGTCCAGTACAGGAAAGATATATACGGTTTTGAAGATAGATGAGATCGACAACCTTGGTGCGGCAAGGATTCGCATAAGGTCTTTGAAGGCTGCAATGGACGAAAGGGACAGAAACGGTTATAAGTTGAAGAAGGGCGATGCAAGCTGCAAGAAGGTTTTGTTTACCGAGGAAATGAGAAAGAGGCATACCATATTGGTACCGCAGATGTCTCCTATACATTTCCAGTTGTTAGAAGAAGCTTTCAATGTATCAGGATACAACCTGAAAGTACTGCCTTATGTCGACAAAAAAGCAATTGACGAGGGATTGAAGCACGTAAACAATGATGCCTGCTATCCTTCCATAATTGTAGTCGGACAATTGATGGAAGCGTTAAAGTCGGGAGAATACGACCTTAACAATACTTCCCTTATGATAACACAGACTGCCGGAGGATGCAGAGCTACAAACTATATCGGATTTATCAGAAAAGCCCTGAAAGATACGGGGTTATCCCATATACCGGTAATATCTTTGAATTTTGCAGGTCTTGAAAAAAATCCTGGATTCAAAATGTCTTTAGGGCTTGTAAACAAGGCTCTTATTGCCCTGGTATACGGAGACCTCCTTATGAGAGTGTTGTACAGGGTAAGACCTTATGAGAAAGTGAAAGGCTCTGCCAATGCGCTGTATGAATACTGGGTGGAAAAGTGCAAAGAGTCTATTAGAACCGGAAGTCACAAGACGTTTAATGAAAATGTGAAAAAGATAGTGGAAGACTTTGACAACTTGGAAATTTGCGAAGTGGAAAAGCCCAAAGTGGGACTTGTGGGTGAGATTTTGGTTAAATTCCATCCTCAGGCAAACAACAACATTGTTGATATTATAGAAAAGGAAGGGGCAGAGGCGGTAATGCCGGATTTAACCGACTTTTTGCTGTACTGTGCTTACAATCAGAACTTTAAATACACCCATTTGTCCGGCAGTAAGATTAGCTGCATAGTTAACAATGCGGCAATTGCGTTGATTGAGTTCTATAGAAGGACTATGAGAAAAGCCCTCAATGAAAGCAAACGTTTCCATTCCCCATGTACTATATACGAGCTTGCGGAAATGGCATCGGAAGTTTTGTCAATAGGTAATCACACAGGTGAAGGATGGTTCCTGACAGCTGAAATGATAGAGCTCATAAAGAGCGGTGCCAAGAATATAGTATGCATGCAGCCTTTTGCATGTCTTCCGAACCATGTTACCGGAAAAGGAATGATAAAGGAACTGAGAAGAAGGTATCCGGAGTCGAATATTGTGGCTGTGGACTATGATCCGGGTGCCAGCGAGGTAAATCAGCTCAACAGGATAAAACTGATGCTGTCGGTGGCATTTAAGAATTTGAAGAAGGATACACAGGAAGCAGAATTTGAAGAAAGTATATATGATTATGAGAGCGGGGAACAAAAAATCAAATCCTATGTGTAAAAGAAAGATCTGTATATGGGACATGGAGAATATAATTGTATAAAAGAAACTACTTTGGATATACCCAAAGTAGTTTTTTTATGTAAAGTCCGCACTTAAAAACACCTGGAAACACCTTATAAAATCAAAAATAGCAAGTAGCAAAATCATTCAGCTGAAAAATCATTAAGTTATAAAATCATTGAGTCCACGCTCATGATGTTGAGATAGGGGTCATTATTATTGATACTTTTCGAGAACTTGTTCTTCGTGAGAAGATTTTGATGCCCGCAGCAATCACAAATGAAATTAAGGCCGTTCAGTTTTGAGATTTCCACTTCAGGAAGGTTTAGCATGACAGACTTGCAGTTGTAGCAGGTCAGTGTTTTAAAGTTGTACATAAGTATACCTCCTTGTTAGTGTGTAGATTATGTATTATAAAGAAACATGTGCATAGGTAAAAAAGGTGAAAAGCGTTGCCAACTTCAAATATTAAAAGCTCAAACACGGGTAATTAAAATTTTATAACGAATTAAATGATATTTAAAGCATACGACTGCAATATTTAACAAATGACAAAAAACTACAAGAAAACCAATTTGTAAGTGAAATTACATGAAAGAATCAGATTGGAAACAATTCGTTTACATATTATCAGACTATACTTCCATTATATATTTTTTATGGATAAAAATCAATAGTTATCATTAAAAAATTTTTCATGAATATAATCAATATATGGCAAAAATGTTTTTAAGATTTACAAGAATATTATAAGTCTATAATTAAAACTTATGATTAACGGAGGATAAGATGAGAGTATACGGTTTGAGAAAAAGAAAGTTTGATTATGGCAAGTTGTTTAAGATTGCCCTGATAATAATACTTTCAATCGGGGCAATAAAGATTGGGGCAATTGCCGGAGACGTGCTCTACAAGTCTGATAAAAAGATTATTGGAAAGATTGAAGTTGAAACTTTAAGAGCCACTCTCAATGCTTCACTTCCTATAATTGACACCATTTACAACAGCGGCAATATCAGTTTTTCGATTTCGGGACAGATAAAAGAAATTATTAATCTGGTTTTCTATTTTGATCTCAGTAATCCTGTTACAATTTTTGGGGCAGAGTCTCCAATATTCTATAGTTACTATATGAATGAGTACCAAAAACAGCTGGCCCAAAATCAAAACTGTGAACCTTACTTCTATATGGCGGATTTGGATACGCCGGATGACAATAGCGACAAGGTCAAAAATCCTGACAATAATGCTCCTGAACCCACATATCCGGCCAGCAGCATAAGTTATGAGGTAAATGAGTTGGACAGAACCGGAACTCCTGAGAATGCTACCACTGTTACGGCGGACAAAATTGCAATCAACAGTCATGAAGTTGACTATGAAATTGATGTTGAAAAGCTTCTTAACGAACCTTTAAACATCAGCTTTGACAAAAAGGGTCCCAAAGTTCTTATATACCATACACATACCACGGAAGGATTTATTAAAGACCTAAGCGAGCTGGATAAAAGTGGTATTCCAAGCAGAACCACCGATAACAGATACAATGTAGTAAGAGTTGGGGAGGAACTGGCTCAGACATTAAGGAAAAAATACGGTATTGAAGTGATTCATAACGCCACTGTTCACAATCATCCCTCGGACACAGGAGCTTATGGTAGATCCCTTAATACTGCGGCCAACATTTTAAAAAGTTATCCTTCAATAAAAATAGTCCTGGATATTCACAGGGACGGGCTGGGCGAAGGTAAACTTAGAGTGGCGACCAAGATTAATAACAAGGATGCGGCAAAAATAATGTTTGTGGTGGGAACCGACGGGACAGGGCTTGAGCATCCTAACTGGCGGGAGAATTTGAAATTGGCAATCAAGCTTCAGCAAAAGCTTAATGAAAAGTATCCCGGTATCACAAGACCGATTTATATAAGCCGCAACCGCTACAACCAGCACCTTATCAACGGTTCTTTGATTGTTGAAATCGGAGGGGATGGCAATACAATAAATGAATGTTTGGAGAGTACGAAATATCTTGCCGAGGTTTTAAACGATGTCATTAATAATAAATAAGTAGGTTTTGGGAATAATAATATTAAATAAGTTTTTTACAAAATTGTTGCAATAAAATTGTTGCAATTAAGTTACATAAGAATAAATTTACATTAAATTTGCATAAGAAAGGGCTTGTTGATGAACAGATTGGAAAAGTTCAGATACATAAGGAATATAAGAAGAAGGAACAGGCTTGCCGTTGTACTGTCGTTTTTGCTTTTGTTTTCTGGAATATTGGTTGCGGACAGTTCCATGAACAGGCTTATGAACAGGGAAAGCGGTCCGGGGATGGTTTACATGGCACCTTACGGGGACACCCATTATTATATAAGATTTCTTAATGAAGATATTTATATTAATGTAAAATATATAAAAGAAGACATTAAAAAATTAAAAAATTGGCTGTCCCGGATCTTTTAAATGGATATCTTTTAAATAATGCAACTAAATAATGCAACGGTGTTTTAGACGAAGTCCTGTGTCTGCCGAAAAAATTCTTCTGCTTGCAAAAAAATTGTGTTATAATTATAAGCTGATAATTTATGTAGTGTTTTGGGTACAATTGACTTCCTTAATTCGGCAGGAGGATGAATAAATGGCAAGTGAAAGACAAAAGAAAATCAGAAATTTTTGTATTATCGCTCATATAGATCACGGAAAATCAACCCTTGCAGATAGATTGCTCGAAATGACCGGTGTTCTTACTGAGAGGGAAATGGAAGACCAGGTTTTGGACACAATGGAGATTGAACGCGAGCGCGGAATAACAATAAAAGCCCAGGCGGTGAGAATGGTATACAAGGCAAAGGACGGGGAAGAGTATATTTTAAACCTGATAGACACCCCCGGACATGTGGATTTCAACTATGAAGTCTCAAGAAGCCTTGCGGCATGCGAGGGAGCAATACTGGTCGTTGACGCCGCGCAGGGAATAGAGGCGCAGACATTGGCCAACGTTTATCTTGCTTTGGATCATGATTTGGAGATTTTACCGGTTATAAATAAAATTGATTTACCCAGTGCCCAGCCGGATGTGGTCAAAAAGGAGATTGAGGATGTAATTGGACTTGATGCAAGCGAGGCACCTTTGATATCGGCAAAAAACGGTATCAATATTGAAGCAGTGCTGGAAAGTGTGGTAAAAAACGTTCCACCTCCTGAAGGCGACGAGAATGCCCCACTTCGTGCTCTTATATTTGACTCGTATTATGACAGTTACAAAGGTGTTATTGTATATATCAGAGTTAAAGAAGGAACTCTCAAATTGGGCGACAAGGTCAGGATGATGTATACCAACAAGGAGTTTACGGTTACCGAGATTGGTTATATGAAGCCCGGTGGACTTGTTCCCGGCACTCAGCTTTCTGCCGGTGAAGTGGGTTATTTTGCGGCCAGCATTAAAAATGTAAAGGATACAAGAGTGGGAGATACCGTTACAACGGCCGACAATCCCGCAAAAGAGCCGCTGCCCGGTTACAAGAAAGTAAATCCTATGGTATTTTGCGGAATTTATCCTGCCGACGGTTCCAAATACGGGGATTTGCGTGATGCATTGGAAAAGCTGCAGTTAAATGATGCATCCCTTACTTTTGAGCCCGAATCTTCGGTGGCTTTGGGATTCGGTTTCAGATGCGGATTTTTGGGATTGCTTCATATGGAAATAATTCAGGAGCGTTTGGAACGGGAATTTGATTTTGACCTTGTGACTACCGCTCCCAGTGTTATATACAAGGTTACAAAGACCAACGGCGAGACATTGTACATAGACAACCCGACCAATTTGCCGCCGCCGGCTGAAATAAAAACCATGGAAGAGCCGATTGTAAAGGCCACCATAATGACTCCCACGGAATATGTGGGTAACATAATGGAACTGGCCCAGGAAAGAAGGGGTATTTACAAGGATATGACCTATATTGATGAGGGAAGAGTTATGCTTACTTATGAGCTGCCCCTCAACGAAATTATTTATGATTTCTTTGATGCTTTAAAATCAAGGACGAAGGGTTATGCTTCATTGGACTATGAGATGTTGGGATATAGAGAGTCGGATCTTGTCAAACTTGATATTATGTTAAACGGGGAAATTGTTGACGCCTTGTCCTTTATAGTCCACAGGGAAAAAGCGTATGCCAGGGGAAGAAGAATTGCCGAAAAACTCAAAGAGGCTATCCCAAGGCAGCAGTTTGAGGTACCGATACAGGCATGCATCGGTGGTAAAATAATTGCCAGGGAGACGGTGAAGGCATACAGAAAAGACGTTCTTGCAAAGTGTTACGGCGGAGACATAACCCGTAAGAAAAAGCTTTTGGAAAAACAAAAAGAAGGTAAAAAGCGTATGCGCCAGATAGGAACCGTTGAAGTTCCGCAGGAGGCATTTATGAGTGTTTTGAAACTTGATACTTGATATAAAGATGTTTGGTATAAAAGTGTATTTGTAAATATATACTTGATGCAAAGATGGGGTTGCAATGTTTGATGTAAAGGAACTGGGATTGTATATTCATGTACCGTTTTGCAAAGCAAAGTGTTTTTACTGTGATTTTAATTCCTTTGCCTGCAGGGATGATTTTGTCCCTGCATATTTTAATGCTCTTAAAAAGGAAATTTCAGCCTATTCGGACATCATCAAAGGATACAGGATAAAGACGGTATTTTTTGGAGGGGGAACACCTTCCTACGTTGGAGCGCATAATATATATGAAATTGTATCGCTTTTAAAGCAAAAGTTTGACATGGACGGCTGTTTTGAACTTACCATTGAAGCCAATCCCGGAACTCTGGACGAAGAAAAGCTTTTGGTGTACAGGGATGCGGGAATAAACCGGCTGAGCATCGGGCTTCAGGCATGGCAGAATCACCTGCTTGAAAGCCTGGGGAGAATTCATACTGTGGAAGAGTTTGAAGAAAATTATCATCTTGCCGTAAAAACTGGATTTGACAACATAAATGTGGATCTTATTTTTGCAATTCCGGGGCAGAGTTTTGAGGATTGGGCGGAGACAATAAACAAAGTGGCAGAACTTAATCCCCGGCATATTTCCTGCTACAGCCTTATAATTGAAGAGGATACGGTTTTCGGAGCAAAGTTTTCCAAAGGGGAGCTTTCTTCTGTGGAAGACGAACTTGACAGGAAAATGTACTGGTATGCAGTGGAAAAATTAAGGACCGTGGGATATAAGCACTATGAAATATCGAATTTTTCAAAAGAAGGATTTGAGTGCGCCCACAATTTGATTTACTGGAAGGAACAAGAATACATAGGTTTCGGTGCCGGAGCCCATTCTTATTTTAACGGTCAAAGATTCAACAATACTTATAATATTGAGGAATATGTGAAAATAATAAATTCCGGAAGACTTCCGGTGGAAAATAAGATTGCCATAGGAAGGAAAGATGAAATTTCCGAATTTATGATGCTGGGATTAAGACTTGTTGAAGGGGTGAGTATCAGGGAATTTTACGAAAGGTTTGGAGAGAATGTTTTGGAGGTTTTCAAAGAGCAGATAAAAAATTTGTCCAAAAGAGGACTTGTTGCGGTTGAAAATGGTTTTATAAAACTTACCCGATTGGGCTTGGATCTTGCAAATCAAGCCTTTATGGAGTTTGTGTGATTTGGCTTTACGCATGGAATATCCTTTTATCCAATAACAAATAATATCCATAAAAATATCTTGACAAAAGAAACATGGGGTGGTATTTTAAAAATAGCATTAGCACTCAACGACGTAGAGTGCTAACAAAGAGGTGAGAAGGATGTTCTTGGACGAGAGAAAAAAGAGAATTCTGCAATCCATAATTGACGACTATATAAGCACTGCAGAGCCTGTAGGTTCAAGAACTGTTGCAAGGAAGCATGAGCTTGGCTTGAGTTCGGCCACTATCAGAAATGAAATGGCTGACTTGGAAGAGATGGGCTATCTTACACAACCTCATACTTCTGCGGGACGTATTCCTTCTGATAAAGGCTACAGATTTTATGTGGATCAGCTGATGAAGCAAAGTGAATTAACCATGGAAGAAATTTACAGCATTAAATCTGCCATGGATACAAAAATTAATGAGCTAAGCCAGCTTTTGAAGCAGGTATCGGTAGCTATGTCGAAAATTACAAAATATGCTTCCATGGCTGCCTTACCTGAGAAGAAAAACAGTGTTTTGAAGGCTGTGCAGGTTGTTCCGGTGGAAAAAGGAAAAGCTCTTGTAGTTGTCATTACCAATTCGGGAACTATAAAAAACAGTCTTATAAATATATCTGAGACGGTTTTGCCCGAACATTTGGTTTATGTTTCAAATATTTTTAATGAGAAACTGTCCGGGCTTACAATAGGTCAGATAAATATGCCGGTAATCAGAGAAATAGAGCTTCTTATGGGGCCTTCCCAGGATATATTGATGCCGGTGCTTAACGGTGTAACTGATTGCATAGAACAGATAGACAAGTCGGAAGTGTTTTTGGAAGGCGCAATCAATATGCTGAATTATCCTGAATTCAGCAATGTGGAGAGGGCTAGAGAATTCCTTAAACTTATGGTTGAAAAGGATTTAATCAGCAGAGTGTTAAAAGACGCCAATTCTGAGAAAGACAAAATCGTTATAAAGATAGGCCATGAAAATGATATTGAGGAAATGAAAGAATGCAGCCTTATTACGACCACATACACTGCAGGCGATGTTGTAATAGGCACAATAGGAATCATTGGCCCTACAAGGATGGAGTATTCGAAGGTTCTGGCAGCTATAAACTATATGAAGTCCAAGATGAAAGAACATGTTGAAAGACTGATAGGAAAGGATCTTTCCGGGAAATAAAACTTAGATAAAGCTTTAAGACTGTTTTGAAGCGGTAAAATATGTTGCCGGAGCAATCGGATGCATTAAAAATAAAAACAAGAAATTACAGGGAGGGTTATACGACCTTGATGAAAGATGAAATCAGCAACGAGATAAAAAATGACGGAGATCTTGGCAAAGATAAAGAAATAGCTTGCGAAGAGGCAGCGGATAACAAAGAAGCCGCCTGTGAGGCGGTTGATGAAGCCGCAAACGGAGCTGGGAACGCGGCTGAAAATGAAGCAGTAAATGAGGTTAATGATGAGACCGGTTGTGAGGCTGCTTGTGAGGCTTCCCTCAAGGAAGAAATAGATAATCTTAAAAGTCAGTTGGAGGAAAAGACAAAAAAGTGTGAAGAGTACTTTAGCATGCTGCAGAGGACGGCGGCAGAGTTTGACAATTATAAAAAGAGGACTGTTAAAGAAAAGGAAGCCATTTACACTGATGCCATGAGTGATGTGGTTGCATCTTTTCTGCCGGTGGTTGACAATATTGAAAGAGCTCTTTTGGCATCAGAAAAGGAAGCTGATTTTAAGGCGTTGAGGGAAGGTATAGAATTAATTTATCGCCAGTTTAAAGAAATTATGACAAAGCTTGGCGTTGAAGAGATAAAAGCTTTGGGCGAGAAATTCGACCCAAACTTACATAATGCGGTTATGCACATAGAGGATTCCGAATATGAGGAAAACGTTATTGTTGAAGAATTCCAGAAAGGATATAAATTTAAGGACAAGGTTATAAGACACAGCATGGTAAAGGTTGCAAACTGATAGTGCATTAAGTAGGGAATTCTACTGGTGCTTTAAAAATAAATCGCAGAATTCACTTAAACTTATACTTTATAATTTAAGGAGGAGTATGTTTTATGGGAAAGGTTATCGGCATAGATCTTGGAACGACCAACTCTTGCGTTGCAGTTATGGAAGGCGGAGAGCCTGTTGTAATTCCAAATTCCGAGGGTTCCAGAACCACACCTTCAGTTGTGGCTTTTACAAAAAACAATGAAAGACTTGTGGGACAGGTGGCAAAAAGGCAGGCTATTACGAATCCTGAAAGAACTATTATTTCTATTAAAAGGGACATGGGAACTGACAAAAGAGTAAAAATTGATGATAAAAGCTATACTCCCCAGGAGATTTCGGCAATGATTCTTCAAAAAATAAAAGCGGATGCCGAGGCATATTTAGGTGAGAAAGTTACCCAGGCTGTAATAACAGTGCCGGCATATTTCAGCGACTCTCAAAGACAGGCTACAAAGGATGCTGGCAGGATCGCAGGTTTGGAAGTTTTAAGAATAATCAACGAGCCTACGGCAGCGGCTTTGGCATATGGACTGGACAAGGAAAGCGACCAGAAAATTCTTGTCTTTGACCTCGGTGGTGGTACGTTCGACGTATCCATACTGGAAATAGGAGACGGAGTTTTTGAAGTCCTTGCAACAAGCGGTAACAACAGATTGGGTGGAGATGACTTTGACCAAAGAATAATAGACTATTTGATAGACCTCTTCAAAAAAGAGCACGGCATTGATTTGAGCACTGACAAGATGGCAATGCAGAGACTCAAGGAAGCGGCAGAAAAAGCTAAAATTGAGCTTTCCGGCGTTACCACCACAAATATAAATCTTCCTTTTATTACGGCTGATGCAAATGGCCCGAAACACCTCGATGTTACGTTGACAAGAGCGAAGTTTGAAGAGTTGACGGCAGATCTTGTGGAAAAGACAATGGAACCTACAAGAAGGGCGTTGGAGGACTCGGGACTTACTCCGGATAAAATTGACAAGATTCTTTTGGTTGGCGGTTCCACAAGAATACCGGCCGTACAGGAAGCTGTAAGGAAATTTTTTGGCAAGGAGCCCTTTAAAGGAATAAATCCTGACGAATGTGTTGCCATAGGCGCAGCTATTCAGGCGGGGGTACTTACCGGAGAAGTAAAAGATCTTCTGCTTCTTGATGTAACTCCTCTTTCTCTTGGAATTGAAACTTTGGGTGGTGTGTTCACAAAACTTATTGAAAGAAATACTACGATACCGACCAAGAAAAGCCAGATTTTCTCAACTGCCGCAGACGGTCAGACAGCTGTTACCGTAAGGGTATTCCAGGGAGAAAGAGCCATGGCTGCTGACAACAAGCTTTTGGGAGAATTTACTCTTGACGGTATACCACCGGCACCGAAAGGCGTGCCTCAGATTGAGGTAACCTTTGACATAGATGCGAACGGTATTGTGCATGTTTCGGCAAAGGACCTTGGTACAGGAAAAGAGCAGCACATAACCATAACTGCTTCTACGAACCTGTCCGAAGCTGAGATAGAAAAAGCTATAAATGAAGCCAAGAAGTATGAAGAAGAGGACAGAAAGAGAAAAGAAAGTGCCGAGACAAGAAACAATGCCGACTCAATGGTATTCCAGGCTGAGAAAACATTAAAAGATTTGGGAGATAAACTTAGCAGTGAAGACAAAGCGAAGATTGAAGCAGAAATAGAAAAGGTCAGGGAAGCTTTGAAGGGAACGGATACCCAGGCAATCAAGAAAGCAACGGAAGATTTGCAGCAGGCATTCTACAGTGTATCGGCAAAAATCTATCAGCAAGGGCAGGCTGCAGGTGCAAATCCCGGTGCTCAAACGACCGGCGGAGAACAGGGAAATGTGTATGACGCCGAGTACAAGGTAGTGGATGACGACAAATAATTTCACGTTTTTGATATTATTTTGTATACATCACAAAAGAATGTAAGGCCAAAGTCATGAATATGGCTTTGGCTCTTATTTAATTTCACTTTTATTGCAGTGGCATATTGTGGTGTGGTATAATCTGAAAGAAGAATCGGAGATATTTGAGATTTAACACAGCTCGAGATTTATATAGATTCATGTATAACATGGAGGAGTTGGTTGGATGGCAGGCAAAAGGGATTATTACGAGATCCTTGGAGTTGACAGAGGTGCATCCGATGCAGAAATAAAAAAAGCTTACAGAAAGCTTGCTAAACAGTATCACCCTGATATGAATCCCGGTGATAAGGCTGCCGAAGCAAAATTTAAGGAAATTAATGAAGCCTATGAGGTATTAAGTGACCCGCAGAAAAGAGCGCGTTATGACCAATTCGGCCATTCCGCATTTGATCCCAACGGTTTTGGCGGAGGAGGTTTTGGCGGGGGATTTACCGGTGGATTTGGCGATTTTGATTTTGGCGGATTTGGAGATATTTTTGAAGCGTTTTTCGGAAGTGGATTTGGAACCAGAACTTCCAGTGCAAGAAGAGGGCCTCAGAAGGGTGCGGATCTTAAGTATTCCATGGAAGTCTCATTTGAAGAGGCAGCTTTCGGAACAGAGAAGGAAGTTACGGTCAGCAGGTTGGAAATATGTCCGACTTGCAGCGGTTCCGGAACAAAGCCCGGTCATCAGCCTGTTACATGCAGGCAGTGTAACGGAACTGGCCAGGTGCAGTACAAGCAGAGAACACCTTTTGGACAGATTGTCAATGTAAGAACATGTGACGTATGCCACGGTGAAGGCAAAATTATTACAAATCCTTGTGAAACTTGTGGCGGCAAAGGAAGGGTAAGAAAGCATACCAAACTGAAGGTTAGGATACCTGCCGGTATTGACAACGGTGAGACGATATCATTAAGAGGTGAGGGCGAGCATGGAATTAAAGGCGGGCCGTCCGGTGACCTTTTCATAACCATCAAGGTGAAACCACATCCAATTTTCAAAAGACATGGCAACGACGTTAACTGTGAGATTCCCATAACTTTTACCCAGGCGGCGCTGGGAGCTGAGATTGAAGTCCCAACACTGGATGGAAAGGAAAAAATTGTTATTCCTGAAGGTACTCAGACAGGCACTGTATTTAAGCTTAAAGGGAAAGGAATACCTTTCTTAAGAAGCAGCGGCAGAGGAGACCAGTATGTAAAGGTAAATATTGAAGTGCCGAGAAAACTTAATGAAAAACAGAAAGAGGTTTTAAGACAGTTTGCAGAACTCGTGGGTGATGAGGTACACGAGCAGAGAAAAGGATTTTTTAATAAAATGAAAGATGCTTTGGGCATGTAGTATTGGAGGAAAAATAGGTGAAATGGATTGAAATTAAGATAAAAACAACAGAAGAAGCATGTGATGCCATATCTTATATGCTTACTTCAATCGGAGCGGGAGGGGTTGCCATCGAGGACCCCAATGAAATAAGAAGGGAGACACAAAAATCCAATTCCATTGACTATGTCGATGATGAGTTTTTGAATTCCCTGGGAGAGGACGTGGTTGTAAAAGCGTATTTCCCGGGTGAGACCAATGTACCGGAGCTTGTGTCGCTCATAAAAGAAAAGCTTGCTTTTATCGGCACTTTCTTAAATGTCGGTGAAGGATACTGCGGTTATGCCGAAATGGATGAAGAGGATTGGAGTAATTCATGGAAAAAATATTACAAACCTCTTCACCTTACAGACAGATTGATTGTTAAGCCTTCCTGGGAAAATTACGATAATAAAGACGGTGAAATAATTATTGAAATGAATCCGGGCATGGCTTTTGGCACGGGCACCCATGAAACCACCAAAATGTGTGCGGTTTTGCTTGACAAATATGTAAAGGACGGATGCAGAGTTATCGATGTCGGCTGCGGTACGGGAATTTTGTCCATAATAGCAAGCAAATTGGGAGCGGCGGAAGTCACTGCCGTGGATATTGACGAAGTGGCGGTAAAGGTGGCAAAAGAGAACCTTGAGCTTAACAAAGTTGACAATGTCCGCGTTTTTAAAGGTGTTTTGGACGATATTGAAAAGGAAAAAAGAGATATTGTTGTTGCCAATATTATTGCCAATGTTATTATGGACATATCATCAAGAGTGCCGTATTATTTGAAAAAAGACGGGCTTTTTATTGCGTCGGGAATTATCAAAGAAAGAAAGCAGGAAGTGCTGGACGAGTGTTTGAGAAAAGGTTTTGAGTGTGTGGAAATTATTGAGATGGGGGAATGGGTGGCGATTGTTTTAAGATGCCTAGATTCTTTGTAAGAAAAAGTGACATATACGGTGATTTCATCAATATATCCGGTGAGGATTTTAACCATATAAAAAAAGTTCTGCGATTGGGAAAGGGAGACAAGGTAACTGTTTGTGACGGAGAGGGAACGGATTATTTGGTTGAGATAGAAAAAATTGAAGATGCCGTGATAAATACCAGAATTGTTGAGGCGATGAAGAATGCTACCGAACCTCCTTTAAAGGTTACCCTTTTTCAAGGACTGCCAAAGTCGGATAAAATGGATTATATTATTCAAAAGGCCGTGGAATTGGGGATTAATGAGATTGTTCCTGTTATTACCGAAAGAACCGTGGTAAAAATGGATGAAAAAAGCGGCAGCAAAAAGTATGAACGATGGAACAGAATATCCATGGAAGCGGCCAAACAGTGCAACAGAGGCATTATTCCCAAAGTGGGAATTCCGTTGAGTTTTAAAGAGGCTTTGGATAATGCAAAAGGAAGTTCCCTTGCTTTGATACCCTATGAAAAAGAGACGGGAATCAAGTTAAAAGAAGTGCTTTCAAGCAGCTCCTCAGTAGAAAAAGTGTCTGTGTTTATTGGGCCTGAAGGAGGCTTTACGGAAACGGAAATTGAAACAGCTGTCTCTTGCGGTATATGTCCTGTGACCCTGGGTCCAAGGATATTGAGGACCGAGACCGCCGGGATTGCTGTTTTGTCGATATTAATGTATGAACTGGGGGATGTGGGGGCATGAAAGAGCTCACATTTGTTGTCGTAGATGATGCTGTTTTTATGCGCACACTTCTGAAAAAAATAATAGAAGAAGTTGAAACCTACAAGGTTGTGGCAGAAGGAGCAAACGGATTTGAGGCAATACAAAAGGCACAGCTTTTCAAGCCTGATATCATGACCCTTGACATAACAATGCCGGATATGGATGGTTTGACTGCAGTAAAGGAAATACTAAAATGCAGCCCGGACACCAAAATTATCATGGTCTCGGCCATGGGCCAGCAGTCGATGGTGATTGAGGCAATAAAGCAGGGAGCTAAGGATTTTGTGGTAAAACCTTTTGAAAAGAGCAGAGTATTGCAGGCCATCAAAAATGTGACGGAGAACTGAATCTTTGACGGACCGGTGAGAATGAGTATTGTGATTGGGATAGGTATCAGAGTAAATTATGGATAGTAGAATAAATAATGGGTAGTTTGTCACCGGATAAGTTTAGGATAATTTTAATAAATGATAATCTATTAATTGGTAGCAAGGGTGCGTATTGGAAGGCACCCTGTTTTAGTGAATCAAAACATAAATGGGAAAATATTACGGAAAGAATTGTAATTATCAAGCAATTTGGAGATAATACGAAAAAACATATAAAAATTAAAGTAAAAGCCTTTTAATTGTTTAAAATTATGTTATAATACGAAGTGAGTAAAATGTGAAAAATCTATAAAGAGGTTGGCAGAATTATGATAAGAAGTATGACAGGTTTTGGGAGAGGAAGAGCCCAAGCTGACGGCCGGGAGTTTCTGGTTGAGATTAAAACCGTGAACCATAGATATTGTGACATTTATATAAAATTACCAAGGCAGATATCCTTTCTTGAAGATAAAGTAAGGGAAGTAATAGGAAAAAGTATTTCAAGGGGGAAGGTAGATGTCTTCATTAACTATGAAGATTTTAGTGAAGATTCAAAAAATATTTTGATTGATGAAGGGCTTGCAAAAACATATATTAAAAGTGTGGAGTATTTAAGGGATAAATACGGATTGAAAGATGATATATCCGTATCTCTCATAGCAAAATTCCCTGATATTCTGAAAGTGGAAAAACCCGAAGAAGATGAGGAGAAAATCTGGAATCTTCTTTATGAAGCTTTAAGCCACGCCCTTGATTCTTTGATAAGCATGAGAGAGACAGAGGGCGAAGGCTTGAAAAATGATTTGCTTGAAAGGACGGATGCTATTGAAAAAGTTGTTCAGGAAATAAGCATAAGAGCACCGGAAGTTGTAAAAGAATATAAATGTAAACTTGAAAATAGAATAAAGGAAATATTGGAACAGCAGGTGATAGATGAGAATCGCCTGGCAATGGAAGTTGCCATTTTTGCTGACAGATGCAACATTGACGAGGAGCTGGTCAGGCTTGAAAGCCATATAAACCAGCTGCGTCAGACCCTAAACAGTGATTCCGACACGCCTGTCGGAAGAAAACTGGATTTTCTGATTCAGGAAATGAACAGGGAAATTAACACCATAGGTTCTAAAGCAAATGATTTGAGCATAACCCAGAATGTGGTTGAGATTAAAAGTGAATTGGAAAAGATTAGGGAACAAATACAAAATATTGAGTAATGTGGGAGGACGATTCTAATGAAACTTATAAATATCGGTTTTGGTAATATTGTATCGGCAAACAGGCTTGTTGCCATTGTAAGTCCGGAGTCCGCTCCGATAAAGAGGATAATCCAGGAAGCAAGGGAGAGAGGCATGCTTGTGGATGCCACTTACGGCAGAAGAACGAGAGCCGTAATTATAACAGACAGCGACCATATTATTCTGTCTGCCGTTCAGCCTGAAACGGTAGCACACAGGTTGAATACAAAAGAAGCAGAGGATGTTGAAGTGGACGACGAGGAAGAAATCGACGAATAGGAGTGGCATGTGATGTACCGTGAAGGGCTGCTGGTTGTCGTATCCGGTCCGTCAGGAGCCGGAAAGGGCACGCTTTTGAATTTGCTGAAGGATTCCGGAGACGACAACATAAGGTTTTCGGTTTCTGCCACCACAAGAGCACCGAGAGTGGGCGAGGTGGATGGCGTAAACTATTTTTTTAAGACCAAAGAAGAATTTATGCTTATGATTGAAAATGACGAGCTTTTTGAATGGGTGGAGTACTGTGACAACTTTTACGGAACTCCGAAGAAGTACATTGAGGATACCATAAAAGGTGGCTATGACTGTTTGCTGGAAATCGAAGTGGAAGGAGCGGCAAAAGTAATGAAAGCCTATCCTGAATGTGTTTCGGTTTTTATTTTGCCGCCTTCTTTTGAAGAGTTGAGAAGAAGAATTGAAAAAAGAGGCACTGAGGATGTTGAGGTGGTGAATAAGCGCCTTGAGAGGGCAAAAAAAGAAATTGCCTATGCTTCAAACTACGATTACATCATAGTTAACGACAATCTTAAAGATGCAGTGGAAGGTTTGCGCAGCATAATCAAGGCAGAAAAGCTGAAGCTCAAGCGAAACAGGGATGTGCTTTGTCAGTTTGAACACAACTGATGATTTTGATGCAGAGTTAACAGTTCATATAATGCTAAACTGAGGGAGGGTTTGCTTCTATGAAAGAGAAGAAAGAGAGAGTTTCAAGCATGATTGAGCCAAGTATAAATTCTCTGCTTGAAAAGGTTGACAGTCGGTATACTCTGGTGGTGGCTACCGCCAAGAGAGCCAGACAGCTTACGGACGGTGCCAACAAACTGACCAATTGTGAATCGGATAAGCCGGTTACTGTAGCAATTAATGAGATTAATGAAAACAAAATAACATACATAAGAACAAAGAGTGGTATAAAGTAATTCTTTTGCATGAATTTTTTGCGAAAATTTGATGTTTTGCGCAAAAATTTAAGAATAAATTTGTTTTGTTGAAGCAAGGTGGTTTTTAAGAGATTGAGATTGCGATTTAATCAAAATCGAAATCTTGATCTTATTTTTTTAAGTTTCTTGCAAGACAGCGTTTTCAAAGATATTATTTTTATTCAGGGAGGTGGGATTTTGCTGAAAGGAAAAACCGTGGTAGTGGGTGTTTGCGGAGGAATAGCCGCTTACAAGGCTGTGGAGCTTGTCAGCAGATTAAAAAAGCTTGATGCTGATGTGCATGTCATTATGACTGCCAATGCCGTAAAGTTTGTTGCGCCTCTCACCTTCCGCTCCATATGTCACAATCCTGTAATAACCGACATGTTTGAGGAGCCAAAGATATGGGACATACAGCATGTTTCCCTGGCGCAGAAAGCCGACCTTATTGTTGTGGCACCGGCGACAGCCAATATCATAGGAAAAGTTGCCGGGGGTATTGCGGATGACATGCTTTCGACAACTATTATGGCAGCAAATTCTCCCGTTTTGTTTGTGCCTGCCATGAACGACAAGATGTATGAAAATCCCATAGTTCAGGAAAACATCAAAAAACTTGCGTCGCTGGGCTATCTCTTTATGGAGCCGGATACGGGGCATATGGCCTGCGGTACCAGCGGAAAGGGACGGTTCCCGTCTCCGGAGAGAATTGTGGACTTTGTAAAGGGAATTTTAAATAAAAGCAACGACTATGAAGGCTTAAAGGTTCTTGTGACTGCAGGGCCTACCAGGGAGCCGATTGATCCTGTAAGATATATTTCGAACCATTCATCGGGGAAGATGGGATATGCGGTTGCAAAAGCCGCCTTGGAGAGAGGGGCTTGTGTGAAGCTTGTGACCGGCCCTGTAAACATTGCTCCGCCTCCGGGGGCGGAGGTTGTTTGTGTGACCACCGCCGTGGAGATGCACAATGAGGTAATGAAATCCTACGGGGATTTTGACATTATAGTTATGGTGGCGGCTGTTGCGGATTACAGATGTGCATCGGTTGCCGAAAGAAAAATAAAAAAATCAGGGGAAAAACTTACCCTTGAATTGGTAAAGAACCCTGACATAGCGGCAGAACTCGGAAAGGTAAAAGGATCCAGAATTTTAGTGGGATTTAGCGCTGAGACGGATAATCTTCTTGAAAATGCGGCTTTAAAGCTTGCTTCCAAAAATATGGACATGATAGTGGCAAATGATGTGACTATGGAGGGCGCAGGCTTTGGGGTTGATACGAATATTGTAAAGCTTATAAAAAGAGACGGAAGCAGAATCGATTTGCCTGTAATGAGCAAAGAGGGCGTGGCTCACCGGATCTTGGACGAGGTTTTGTCAATTAAAAACGGTTAAAAAATTCTTATAATTAGAGGCTGTTAAAGTGCGAACCACTGGTATATAATTTAAAATATTATATAATTTAAATATATATTTTTTGCCGGATATAATTTTGCTGTGTATAACTTTTATAGTATTTTTTAAGGAGGCGTTTTAATGGAAGTAAAAAAGACAATGGAGAAGATTGTAGCCCTGGCTAAAAACCGAGGATTTATTTATCCCGGCTCTGAAATATACGGCGGTTTGGCAAATTCATGGGATTACGGACCTCTTGGAGTGGAGCTTAAAAACAATATAAAAAAGGCATGGTGGAAGAAATTTGTTCAGGAAAACCCTTACAATGTGGGGGTTGACTGTGCAATACTCATGAATCCTCAGGTGTGGGTTGCATCGGGACATGTAGGCGGTTTCAGCGACCCCCTGATTGACTGTAAAGAATGTAAAACACGTCACAGGGCGGACAAAATGATAGAGGAATGGAATCTTAAAAACAATGAAAATGTCAAGGTTGACGGCTGGTCCAATGAAATGCTTATGAATTATATCAGGGAAAAGGGTGTAACCTGTCCTGAGTGTGGCGGAAAAAACTTTACCGATATCAGGAAGTTTAACCTTATGTTTAAAACTTTCCAGGGAGTGACTGAGGATTCCAAATCCGAGATATATTTAAGGCCGGAAACAGCCCAGGGTATATTTGTGAACTTTAAAAATGTTCAGAGAACAACAAGAAAAAAGATACCCTTTGGTATTGGACAGATAGGAAAGTCTTTCAGAAACGAAATAACTCCCGGAAACTTTATTTTCAGAACCCGTGAGTTTGAACAAATGGAGCTGGAGTTTTTCTGTGAGCCGGGAACAGACCTTGAGTGGTTTGAATACTGGAAGAATTTCTGCTTCAACTGGTTATTGAGCCTAAACATTAAAAAGGAAAACCTGAGGATGCGTGACCATTCAAAGGAGGAACTGTCCCACTACAGCAATGCCACAACCGATATTGAATACCTGTTCCCGTTTGGCTGGGGAGAGCTGTGGGGAATTGCAGACAGAACCGACTTTGACTTAAGACAGCATGCAGAGCATTCGAAAGAGGATTTGTCCTACTTTGACCCGAACACCAATAGAAAATACATACCGTACTGTATTGAACCGTCTCTCGGTGCAGACAGAGTTGCTTTGGTTTTCCTCTGCGATGCGTATGACGAGGAAGAAGTGGAAGAAGGGGATATAAGGGTTGTGCTGCGCTTCCATCCTGCCATAGCGCCGGTAAAAATAGCTGTGCTTCCTCTTTCTAAAAAGCTTGGAGATGAGGCATATAAGATTTATGAAATGCTCATTAAAAAATACAACTGTGAATATGATGAGACAGGAAGTATAGGAAAGAGATACAGAAGACAGGATGAGATAGGCACACCTTATTGCGTAACCTTTGACTTTGATTCCCTGAACGACAGGTGTGTTACCGTAAGAGACAGAGACTCCATGCAGCAGGTTAGGATTAAAATTGACGAACTACTTTCGTATTTTGAAGGGAAATTTGATTTCTAAACTTTGAACATATTGCTAAAGAAAAGGGATATTACTGGGATTGTAGGTAATATCCTTTTTTATATAATTATGTTTTGCGTTCAAGCCAATTTAATTGTATTATAATATTGAAAATATAGATTAGTGACATGGACGTGTATAAATCATATGTAACCCGGGGGGAATCTGGTTGCAAGGAATATTAAGATTTATTATTGACAATTTTGTGACAGTGGCCGGTGCTGCGATTTTAACAGTGTTTACTGCACGAATTATTTTTAATATTAAAATTGATGCAAAGTCATTGTTTTTGTATACAGCATCCTTTGTCGCTGTTTCAGGAGCAATTGTTGCAGTTGCAAATTATGGTTTGGCGAAGCTTTCTCCCAGCCTTGCAATGATATTTAGAACTGTTTTTACAACGCTGACGTCAATATTGCTGCTTAAGTTTTTTTTCGGGCTGAACATATTTAAAGGGACTATTTCCGAATTTGTTTATAATTTGTTCCTTGCAATAGGAAATTTCATAGCGATTTTTGCTTTCAGATGTTTTGGCATTGAACTTAAAGAGATTAAAAGCTCATTGATATATACAATTATTGCTTTTGCAATAATTAATATGATGGTAATAATTATGCTGTACTTGATAAAAACCTTTAAGCTGTTTTCTTGCTTCCCGCCGGAGATTAAGGCAAAAGCATACAAGAACTACTTAATTTATATATTGCTTCAATTTGTCATAATCACGTTGAATTTTTATTATTATATAGAATTCGGCGATTCGGCAGACGGCGTAACGAGCATGATAAGTGTGACAATGCTTATTGTATTTTTGACGTTTTCCATATTTTATACCAATACCTTTTTCAGGCTCGAGGCAAGTAATCAGGAGCTTGAATATCAGAAATTTTATAATCAGGCGCTGCAGTCCATAATAAATGACTTAAGGAGATTTAAACACAATTACAACAATATTCTGGCAGTGTTTGGAGGATATATAAAAAACAAAAAATGGTGTCAGGTGGAAAGATATTACAATGAAATATGTTCTGAAATAGGCAAAGTAAGCTTTTTGGACAATTTAACATCGCTAAATATCAAGAGCGCCGGTATCTTGGGGCTTATAATGGCAAAGTATGAATATGCAAAAAAAATGGGTGTTGATTTCAGGGTGATTACTGAAGGGGAAATTGATGAGGTAAAGATGAAGATATCTGAATTCTGTGAAGTGCTTGGCATTCTTTTGGATAACGCCATAGAGGCTGCTAAAGACAGCGTGGAGAAAAAAGTTGAAGTGTTTATGAAAAGGGAAGAAAGAGCTCTAACCTTTATTGTGCTGAACGGAATTAACGAGAAGGTTGACGTAACTATGATCTATGAGAAGGGATACTCGACAAAAGGAGAAGGACGGGGCTTGGGCCTTGGAATTGTAAATGATATAGTTTCAAAATATAAAAACGTAATATTGAATACATGTGCGGATGATTCAAAATTCAGACAAGAATTAATTATTAATCTTTGAGCATGTGCGGAAAGAAAACAAAACTTTGCAGCGAAAAAATGAAAAGCTCGGGAATAAAACATCCCGAGCTCTGTAGTAATTAATTGACTGTCTGGTTTAGTCTTGTTTGATTAATGATTTAGGAATTTTTGGCTGCTCTATTGCCCATGAAGTGCAGCTGTTTGAAGAAGCTTGGGCAATGAAAATTGCAATTACAGATAACCATCCCAGCAACAGAGCCAACAGGTCGCTTCTTTTTAATGCTTTCAGTGCCCTTAACATAAAAACCACCTTTCCTTTCTTTTGTTTTTTATTGTATTGTTTGTTCAGAGCCCGTTTCCATGGCGGGCTCCCATTATTTTATACGTAACAGGGAGCATACCCAGGCAAACAAACAAGGTCGAAAGAATAATAACGTTGGAAAAAGTATTTTGGGTTATTGAAAGAGATATCAGGTATTCCGCAATAAGTACCATGTAAGCGACAATTTTTAATTTTCTTTTTTGTTTTTTACTAACCACAGGTTTGTTTTCATGGTCTGCCGGTGCGTAAAGGTATAGTACTACAGCGCAAAACGGCATAACAAGCATGAACAGAAAAATTGGTTTTATAGAAGACAGCAGCAGGGATAAATAGACTGAACCAAAGGTTATGGCGCTGTTTGTAAGAAGGCAGCCCCAAAAAGTTTTGGCATGGGAGCCTCCTGCGAAGACTCTAAGCAGTCCGAAGCAAACAACAAAGACAACGGCAAGTTTGAAAACCCTCAGCAAACAAGCTGCTGTAAATATTATGGCCAGTTTTATTATGTCTGCAATCCATAGATACAGGCCGTAATTTATGATTTCCGCCTTTTCATCGTCTATGTCTTTTACTCTTTCTTTAATGACGTTGGTGATGTTTTCACACAGTTTTTTAAGCAACGGCATAGCTATTTACCCCATTTATCAGATTTCTACAACCAGCAGCTTGGATCTTCTCCAAAGCAGTCACCCAAACAGGCATAGGCAATGGCTCTGCAGCCTCCGCAGTTTTCAAGATTTACGCAGGAACTGCATTTTGAAAGTCTGTCGCTTCTTTTTAGTTCATTTAAAGCCGGTGATTCGAAAAATATTTCACGAATACGCTGCTCCGGGAGCTTGCCTATCACTACCGGAAGGCGCCTGCAGGCCATTACGCTGCCGTCGGCTAATATACAAAGCACAGCCTTGCCTATAAGGCAGCCCCTTTTAAGGCTGTAACCTTCGGGTACAAGGTTTTGGGTTGAAATCAATGTCTCATTGTCAAGCAGCAAGCCCCACAGATTGTCTTTATACCCAAATTGAGTGCGGCAGCCTTTTGCCCGAAGCTTTTTATACTCATTGTCAACTTCCAGCAGAAGTTCTTTGTATTCCAAAGGGTCAATTACTTCTTCTTTCATATCTTGGGCAGAACCAACCGGTACAATTCTGTCAAAATCAAAACCGTCAAGACCAATTTCAGCCGCAAGCCTTATAACCTCAGTCAACTGGTTCATATTCTTTTTGCTCAGGGTAAACATGCACATGGCTTGAATGCCTGCTTTTTTCAGTACTTCATAGGCTTTTAAAGCATCATCAAAACTTCCGGGTTTCCTGAAATAGTCATGGGTTTCTCTAAGTCCGTCAAGACTTATCTGATACATGGTCACACCATATCTTTTAAGTCGCAGGGCAGTCGTAAAATCCAGATGATATGAGTTTCCGGCTATACCCAACGGAAAAATGTTTTTACCGGCCGTATATTCAAGAATGTCAAAGAAGTCATCGCGAAGCAGCGGATCGCCTCCTGTAAAATATATACCTCCTTTTTTAAGGCCTTTGGTGTCAAGAAAATCGTCTATTATTGCCTTGCAGTCTGACAGCGAAAGTTCATTGTTTTTCTCAGATTCGTAAAAAGGAGAGTCATACATATAGCAATGTTTGCATTTTTGATCGCATTTTGCCGTTATGTGCCATTGAAGAGAAAAGGTTGCTTGTCCGGTTTTTGAGTCAATAAGACATACGCACAAAATAAATCTCCTTTCCTTTCAAGGATTATTTTGTGTTTTTTGTTGAATAAATTGCTTGCGATCCTAAGTCTTCATAGGGAAAGTCGCCACGGGCAGCCGAAAAAGAGGATGTAACAATGAAGCATTGACATGAAGCGATAACAAGGGAAAATTTATATTAATTCAATGTTATTATATAACAAAATTGTGATTTTGTAAAGATGTTTAATCTGCTTTCAAAACGTTGTATGAAATTATATTTTTTTGGGTAATTTATAAATATGTGTCCAAGAAAATTTTTCTAAAAAGAAAAATTTTTTTGAATTTGAGGGTTACAAAAAGGAATATTGCATATTTTAGCAAAAATAATAATGAAAAATACTATTATTATGTTATAATTTTAAATGAGTTGGTATGAATTTATTCCTGACAAGTCTTTTTTCAAACTTCAAGCGCTTATTTAGGAAAGTATTTGTGTTTATATGCTTTCCTACATACATAAAGAAAAAGTAAATAAATGGGAGGTTTTTTTATGGCAAAGTATGTGTATTTGTTTAGTGAAGGCAATGCATCAATGAGAGACCTGCTTGGAGGAAAAGGTGCCAATCTTGCAGAAATGACAAGTTTGGGACTTCCGGTACCCAGAGGTTTTACCATTACCACGGAAGCTTGTACACGCTACTATCAAGATGGAAAAGTCATTGCCAAGGAAATAGAAGATGAAATATACAGAACTATGGAGAAGCTTGAAGAGATTGTCGGGAAGAAATTCGGTGACCCATCAAATCCGTTTCTTGTTTCCGTTCGTTCCGGTGCCAGAGTATCAATGCCCGGTATGATGGATACCATATTAAATCTCGGACTTAATGATGAAGTTGTTGTAGGTCTTGCAAAGCTTACCAATAATGAAAGATTCGCATATGACAGCTATAGAAGATTTATTCAAATGTTCAGCGATGTTGTCATGGAGGTGGAAAAGTCCAAGTTTGAAGCTATTCTTGATGCTGTGAAAGAAGAAAACAACTGTGAAAATGACTGCGACCTTTCTGCCGAAAATTTAAAGGAAGTAGTCAGAAGATACAAGGAGCTGTTCAAGAAAGAAAAGGGATTTGATTTTCCGCAGGATCCGAAAACACAGTTGATGGAAGCCGTAAAAGCCGTTTTCCGTTCATGGGAAAATCCAAGGGCTATTGTATATAGAAGATTAAATGACATCCCCGGCGACTGGGGTACTGCAGTTAACGTTCAGGAAATGGTTTATGGAAATATGGGAAATGATTCGGGTACGGGAGTTGCCTTTACAAGGAACCCGGCTACGGGAGAAAAGAAGCTTTATGGTGAATTCCTTATGAATGCCCAGGGAGAAGACGTTGTTGCAGGTATCAGAACTCCCCAGTCAATTGACCAGCTGAAAGAAGTAATGCCTGATGTATACAATCAGTTTGTGGAGATAGCCGAAAAACTTGAAAGACATTATAGAGATATGCAGGATATGGAGTTTACAATTGAAAGAGGAAAACTCTTCATGCTCCAGACAAGAAACGGTAAAAGGACTGCTGCGGCTGCTTTAAAAATAGCTGTTGATTTGGTAAATGAGGGAATGGTCACAAAAGAAGAAGCAATTTTAAAAGTCGACCCGAAACAGCTTGATACACTGCTCCATCCAAATTTCGAACCTTCAGCGCTGAAAAATGCAAAACCTATAGCAAAGGGATTGCCGGCTTCACCGGGAGCTGCTACCGGAAAGATTTACTTTAGAGCCGAGGATGCGGTGGAAGCGGCCAAAAACGGAGAAAAAGACATCATTCTTGTAAGACTTGAAACTTCACCCGAAGATATTGAGGGTATGCATGTATCCAAAGGAATACTTACAGGCCGTGGTGGAATGACATCTCATGCTGCAGTTGTTGCACGCGGTATGGGTACTTGCTGCGTTGCCGGCTGCAGTGAAATAAGAATAAATGAGGAAGAGAAATACTTTGTAGATAAAAACGGAAAGAAATATGTTGAGGGTGATTGGATTTCCCTTGACGGTTCCACAGGTAATGTTTATGGGGAAAAGCTTCCTACAGTGGAGCCTGAAATGACCGGCGACTTTGCCACACTTATGCAGTGGGCCGATGAAATCAGAACTCTTAAGATTAGAACCAATGCCGATACTCCGGCTGATGCCATCCAGGCAAGAAAGTTCGGTGCGGAAGGTATCGGACTTTGCCGTACGGAGCATATGTTCTTCGATTCTGACAGAATTCCGGCAATGAGAGAAATGATAGTTGCAAGAACCGAAGAACAGAGAAGAAAGGCTTTGGATAAACTCCTGCCGATGCAGAGAAAAGATTTTGAAGAACTGTTTACTGCAATGGAAGGCTATCCTGTGACGATCAGATTCCTGGATCCTCCGCTTCATGAGTTCCTGCCCCAGGAGGATGAAGACATAGAAGCCTTGGCAAAAGAAATGGGAATTACTTTCGATGAACTGAAAGCAATAGTAACCGGGCTTCATGAGTTCAATCCTATGATGGGACACAGGGGATGCCGTCTTGCAGTCACATATCCGGAAATTGCGGAAATGCAGACGAGAGCGGTTATTGAAGCTGCTATCAACGTGAGCAGGAAGAATATAAAAGTTGTGCCTGAAATTATGATTCCGTTGGTAGGCGATGTCAAGGAGCTGAAATATGTCAAGGACGTAGTTGTCAGAACAGCCAATGAATTGATTGAAAAATCCGGTGTGAAGATTGAATATAAAGTCGGAACCATGATAGAAATTCCAAGGGCGGCCATTACTGCCGATGAAATTGCAAAAGAAGCTGAATTCTTCTCCTTTGGAACCAACGACCTGACCCAGATGACTTTTGGATTCAGCCGTGACGATGCAGGCAAGTTCCTTGAAGAATACTACAACAAGAAGATATACGAGTTCGATCCTTTTGCAAAACTGGATCAGGATGGAGTGGGGAAACTGGTTGAAATGGCTGCGAAGCTTGGAAGACAAACAAGACCGGATATTAAGCTTGGTATATGCGGTGAACATGGCGGAGATCCGTCGTCCATTGAGTTCTGCCACCAAATTGGGCTGAACTATGTATCATGCTCTCCGTTCCGTGTGCCGATTGCAAGGCTTGCAGCGGCTCAGGCAAGAGTAAATGAAATAAAAGGTACAAAGGATTTGGGACAGAAATAATAAGGACAGAAATAATAAAAAAATAATAAATAGCAAAAGGTATATATTAACACCCTATCATGTAAAAGTGGTAGGGTGTTTTTTTAAATACATATTTTTTATGAATATTAAAAGCTTAAGAAGTGTTTGGTAGCAGGAAAAAGCAATAACAAAAATATTAAAAAATATTTGACTCAATCTCAAGCATTTTTTACGTTTTTTTGCCTGACGGGGGAAGAATTTTTACGCTTTTGCTGGGACTGTTTTTTTACCTTGCCAAGTATATATAAAATAAATTAATAAAAGTTGTTATAAACAGTTTATCTAAAAATAGGGAAAGTCAGCTTCCTTATCTTAAGACCTTTTGAGATTTACATTGAATGATAGAAATGTTATAATTTATTTGTATTCTGTCAATTTTAACGTCCAGGTTGCATGGCTTTTTGCAAGTTCTTCAACGCTCAATACGAACTCTTTCTCCGAATTTATTCTATTGGCAGAGATTTTTTGTTTTTTCGGCATTTTCACAAAAACATATGAAGTAAGGGTGAGGGGGTTTGGATGAAAACAAAAGAAAAAGAAGAAATTTTGCAGTATAAATAAATTATAATGAAAAATTTAAGAGAAATTTAAATGAGGAGGCAATTATCAAATGAGGAAGAAAAAAAGATTAATATCATTACTGCTTGCGGTTTTTATCGCCGTTGCATGTCTGCCGGCGGGAATTGCAAGGGCAGATAAAGCCTCGAGCATTGAGCTTAAGTTTGACCGCAATAAGGGAGAAGTTGGAGATATACTTATTGGTACCGTAAGGATAAACAATATCAAGAATTTCGCAGGATTTCAGGTAAACATTGTATATGATCCAAAAGTCTTAATGGCTGTTGACCCTGAAACGGGGAAAGAATTTACTTCTTCAACATTTCCGCCAGGACGCACTGTACTGAAAAACAATGCTTACGGCCCAATACAGATTGCGGACAATGATCCGGAAAAAGGGATACTGAACTTCGCGCTTGCATATTCATATATTGCGGGATACAAAGAAACAGGAGTAGCGGAGGAAAGCGGCATAATTGCGAAAATTGGATTTAAAATACTCCAGAAAAAGAGCACTGCCGTAAAATTCCAGGATACATTAAGCATGCCCGGAGCTATTTCGGGAACACAGCTGTTTGACTGGGACGGAGAAGTTATTACCGGATATGAGGTAATACAGCCGGATGTGCTGAGTTTGGGTGACGAGCCTTATGAGACACCGGGAACGGATATTCCGATATCCGACAATCCGGCAGCAACTCCGTCATCCACGCCGTCAGTTACTCCTTCACCGGAAGTTAAACCGACTCAGACGCCTTCGCCTGCAGAAAATTCTGCAAAAGTGGAGCTTGAACCTGTGTTGGATAATGCAACAGGAGAAGCAAAGGCGGCAATAGATGAAGAAAAATTAAACAAGGCTCTTGATGAAGCGAAAAAATCGGAAGATGACAAACTTGTGGAACTTAACATAAAGAAGGTTGAAAATGCCGATGCTTACATACAACAGCTTCCGGCGAAATTCCTGATAAAAAGTGACGCCGAATATAAGCTGAGAATAGCTACAGAGCAGGGAATTATAGAAGTACCGGCCAACATGCTGAATACTGCGGATATTTCAAAGCTTGTAAAAAATGACTCCGTTGTTGAATTCGTCATAAGAAAAGTAAAAGTCGATGAACTTGGTGCAGAGCTCAAAGAGAAGATAGGCAACAGGCCGGTGATTGACATAAGCGTGGTTGTTGACGGCAAAAAAGTTGAATGGAGCAATTACAAAGCCAAGGTTAAAATATCAATTCCTTACAAGCCTGATGCAAAAGAGCTGGAGAACCACGAGCATATTGTTGTACTCCATATTGATGACGCCGGCAAGGCAGTTTCCGTACCCAGCGGAAAATATGAACCTTCTTTGGGCGTCGTTACGTTTGAGACGAATCATTTAAGCAAGTATGCGGTTTCATATGTTTACAAGACTTTCGCGGATATTGGTTCATATGCCTGGGCTAAAAAGCAGATAGAGGTTTTGGCTTCCAAAGGAGTAATTAACGGTACATCCGATACCACTTTTACGCCCCAGGCAGACATAACAAGGGCGGATTTCATGATACTTCTTGTAAAGGCACTGGGATTGACTGCCGAGGTTACTTCCAATTTTGATGATGTGTCCGAAAAAGACTACTATTATGAATACGTGGGAATTGCAAAAGAGCTTGGAATTACGACAGGAGTCGGAAACAACAAGTTCAATCCGAAAGCCAAAATTACAAGACAGGATATGATGGTACTTACAACAAATGCTCTCAGGATTGCAGGAAAAATATCGAGCACAGGAACCCGCGCTGATGTTGAAAGATTTTCGGACAAGGACCAGATAGCTTCATATGCGGTTGAAGGCGTTGCAACCTTGGTAAAAGAAGGTATTGTAGTGGGAAGCGGCGATATTATAAATCCAAGGGGAAATGCTTCAAGAGCCGAACTTGCAGCAATCATATACAAGATTTACTACAAGTAAAATTGTTTTTTGCATAAGTCAAGTGAAGGATAAACAGGGGATACGGCCCAGGGTGAAAAGCCTTTTGATTGGGTCGTTTCCCTAAAATTATATTTCTGGTAAAATATTCTTTAATATTTTTGTAGTTTTTTAATAAAAATATGATTGCATTTAAAAAGAATCTGTGCTATAATTTTTTCTGCGAAAGCATTGCGGGATGGTGTAAGGGTAGCACAAATGACTCTGGATCATTGTGTGAGGGTTCGAATCCTTCTCCCGCAGCCAAATAATAAATTAAAAAACGTCTATGTTTCATACATAGGCGTTTTTTGTATGTTTTGTATGTCTTTTTTTAAAAAATAAAAGGGCTCGAAAGCCCAGCAATTGATGAAAACTGTTGTATTTGATTTGTTTTACGCCCTTACAGGAAGATTGTCAACAATTATAACGGTGCTTCCTGTAGGCTCAAATCCCGTTTCAGTTGCCAGATAAAATGTAATGGTGTGTTCTCCAAGCATTTTAAAGTGCACATTGTTCCATATCATGACGTTGGAAAATGCGTTGTCCTTTACTTCCACCGCACTTATTTTTGTCTCATGCATTATTTCGTTCATCGGATCCGTAAGACGGAACTTAAAGTTATTTATACCGTTTGGAACGTTTGCCACCATTGTATAGGTAACAAACGACAAAGTAATTGGCGGTGCTTTGAAAAAAGGGTTGAATAACAAGTCACGTCCATGAAGCTTTGTTATTTCATCAAATACCAGAATGTTCACAATTGCCGGAGATATGCTTTTTATGTTAATCACCACCTTTACATACAGCTCTTATCTATTTTACTTCATGAAATGGCATTATTCAACAGGTATGGATAATTAAAAGGCAAAAAGCATGAAAAGTCAAAGAGTGTTCGTAAAATGCCAGGAGATAATTAATATTGTAATGTTTACATTGTTGTATTGTTATAATAAAATAATATATATTGAAAATTATAGAAAGTTTATCTATATTTTAATACTTTATAAGAGGGTGATTTGATGGTTAAAAGAGAAAAAGACATGATTAAGGAAATAAAGGAACAGATGAGGGGTGGAAAAGGCTCAGTTGAGCTTTTGCATATTTTCAGGCAGGAAGAGCTTAAAGGAAAAGCCAGGCTTTGCGCTAAAATTACTATAAATCCGGGTTCGTCAATAGGTGTCCATGAGCATGTCGGTGAGGAAGAAATATTTTATATAATAAGCGGAAAGGGTTTGGTAAATGACAACGGAACTATCACCGAAGTGGGTCCCGGAGATGCGGTGCTTACCGGCAACGGTGCTTCACATTCTGTGGAAGCCGTCGGAGATGAACCCCTTGTAATGATGGCTGTTATTCTTCTTTATTAATTCGGTTAAAATAATTTAAGTAAAAGAGGGAAAAAATAAAAAAAGAACGAGAAAGGGTTCTATTTCGGAACCCTTCAAATGTTATAAAAAGCTTTAATTATTTATCCGGGTCTTGAGAAAGAGAATCATTGGATGAATACTTTAGCTTACTTTAATTCTACTTCTATTTTTTTCCCTCGTCAAGCATAATTACCTATCAATTCCAGCAGTTGCTGACGATTTTTTGGATTTGTGTACGAAAATCGATAAAAAACACCGATAATATTCCGATTAATTAAAGATATTTTTTTTGTCAAATTTATTATTGGTCAAAATATTATTCCTTGAGGTTATTACAGGCACGGAATGTGACATATTTTATTATAGGCTTATTTTGCCGATATTTATTGCAAATATAAAAAATAAAATGGGAATGGGAGCGATCAGCATTGAAAAAAACCTTCGTTCTTGACACAAATGTATTGCTTCAAACTCCGTTTGCATTGTATTCCTTCGGAGACAATGATGTTGTGATACCTGAAGTTGTGCTGGAGGAACTGGATAAATTTAAGAAGGACAATACGGAATTGGGTGCAAATGCACGGCATGCGGCAAGAATTTTGGACGAATTGAGGACAAAGGGGAATTTAAAAGAAGGTGTAAAGCTTGAAAACGGAGGGATGTTGAGGGTTGAATCGAACTATAGCAGGGTAAAGCTTCCGGAAAGCTGGGATGATTCAAACAATGACAATATAATACTTAAAATTTGCAAGGGCCTGCTCGAAAAGGGCGAAAATGTTTTCCTGGTTACAAAGGACATATTTGAAAGAATAAAGGCAAATATTCTGGATATTGAAGCCCAGGACTTTTTTGCGGAGCAGGTCCCTGTATTTGAAGAACAGTATAAGGGAAGAATTGAGGTATATACAACAGAAGAGAAACTAAATGAGTTTTACAGTAAAGGCTTTTTGGACGAGGAAGACGTTTTTTTGTTCAACCCCGATTCAACCAGGAAGAAGCCTGCCTTGATTGTGAATCAGTTTCTTTTGATACAGTCGTATATAAATAAAAAACATACTGCTTTAGGAAGGTTTGACGGTCAAAAAATTGTACCTCTCAAGTTTCTCAATGTTCGTCCTTTTGGAGTCACTCCCAGAAATACAGGACAGAAATTTATGCAGGAAGCTTTGATGATGGATGCTGACAGGGCGCCTCTTGTGATAATTAAAGGGCCGGCGGGAACGGCAAAAACCTTTTACTCTCTGGCAGTGGGTCTTCATAAATTATTGGATGATCCGAACAGACTGTACAGGAAGATCCTTGTGTGCAGGCCAAATGTAAAACTGGATGAGGACATTGGATTTCTTCCGGGAACAGAACAGGAAAAAATCGCTCCGTTTTTGAGACCTGTTATAGACAATTTGGAAATACTGATTGACAACGATGACAATGAGAGATATTCCAGCGAAAAAGAACTTAAGGACAAAATTGACGAATTGTTTGACAGGAAAATTATTAATACCGAGGCCATTGCTTTCATAAGAGGAAGATCCATAACTAAGCAGTGGGTAATAATAGATGAAGCTCAAAATCTTACCCCAAAACAAGTAAAAGGTATTATAACAAGAGCCGGCAAGGGAACCAAAATAATACTTATTGGGGACCCGGAACAAATAGATCATCCGTTTCTTGATATCAGGACAAACGGACTGTGTTATGCATCTGAAAGGATGAAAGGAAGCAGTCTGTGTTTCCAGGTTACTTTGTATGACGAGGAATGTGAACGTTCCGAACTTGCATATGAAGGCGCGAAAAGAATGTGAGATTTGAAGGAAAAAAGCAGGAATTTTAATTGGTTTGACGAATAATAATAAACTTATAGTTGGATTTGACAAATATTTTTTTATTTAAGTAAAAATCTTTCTATATAAAAAAGATTATATTGCGTATACTAGATATAAGGACAACACTGCAACAATTGCGTAATTTCCGGTGGAGGAGAGTTTTATGCGGATTTTGATGCTTTCATGGGAATATCCTCCCAGAATTGTCGGAGGGATATCGAGAGTCGTTCACGGCCTGGCGCAGAAGATTGGAGCGCGGGGCTGTGACGTTCATGTTATAACATGTTGGGAAATGGGAACTCGGGAGTTTGAAAGGGATAAATATGTAAAGGTACACAGACTTCATTCCTATGACGTAACTCCAAATAATTTTGTTGACTGGGTTCTTCATTTGAATTTTGCCATTGTTGAGCATGCCACCCGGCTTATAAATGAAACCGGAAAGTTTGACATTATACATGCCCATGACTGGCTGGTTGCTTTTGCGGCGAGAGTTTTGAAGCATGCCTATTCAACACCTCTTGTTGCAACTATACATGCCACGGAACATGGCAGGAACTGGGGTATACATAATGACACCCAGCGCTATATAAACAATGTGGAATGGTGGCTTGCGTTCGAGGCCTGGAGGCTGATTGTCAACAGCGAATATATGAAGAATGAAGTTATGTCCATATTCAAGATTCCCAATGACAAAATAGACGTGATTCCCAATGGGGTTGATTTGGATAAATTCAAAGGCTACGAGAAGGATATGGAATTTAGAAGACGGTTTGCGCAGGACAACGAGAAAATAGTGTTCTTTGTTGGAAGACTGGTAAACGAGAAAGGTGTACATGTACTTATAGATGCGCTCCCGAAGGTGTGCCATTATTACAATGATGTCAAGTTTGTGATTGCAGGGAAAGGACCGCAGTTTGACCATCTGAAGTGGAAGGCCGAGAGCATGGGAATGGCGCACAAGGTCTACTTCACCGGATACATAAGTGACGAGGAACTTTTAAAGCTTTATAAATGTGTTGATGTTGCAGTTTTTCCAAGTCTTTACGAACCTTTTGGAATTGTTGCTTTGGAAGGGATGGTTGCAAATGTTCCGGTTGTCGTTTCCGACACCGGAGGCCTTGGAGAGATTGTGGAACACGGCGTCGACGGCATGAAGTCTTACACGGGAAATCCCAATTCCCTTGCAGACAGTATATTGGAAATACTTCACAATCCCGATAAAGCGGAGAGAATGAAGAAAAAAGCGTTGGAGAAAGTTCGTTCAATTTATAATTGGGATGTGGTTGCGGAAAAAACGCTAAATGTGTATAAAACCATTTTGGAAGAAAACAAGCATATTTATTGGGGTTCCCCGATTATGAAGGAGGAAACGGAAAGGCTCAACTGACTTTGCAAACCGAATTTTTTCATGATAAAGGAGCTGGCGCATCATTTGCCGGTTCTTTTCATGTATGCTGTGCTTGCCGGTTTTTTTAGTTTAAAAGTTTTAGAGTGTTTTTAACTTGTTTTGGGTAAATTATTGTTTATATTAATTAGAAATATGCTATAATAATAAAGGTTTGGATAAAGTGCAAAAATATTATAATGAAATAATATACGGCATGTTTTGATGTCAGTTTTAGATATTATAAATTTTTAAAGGAATATAAATTTTTAATATTATAAATTGTGGACAAGCAAAAGTTTCAAGGAGTTTTTCTTCTTGAATTATTTTGTTTGACGAAGAACGGATTCTGCTTTTTTAATTAAATTGTTTTAATTTAATTATGACACTTATTGTTTAACAGACTGTCAATGACTCAAAGTGAAACTTGCTGAACGGCCAAATTTTCTGTCAATTGGCTTTTGGAGCGGGAAACAATTTTTATCGCACCGTAAAGCTTTTTGATTTTTGAAAATATGGAACGGCATGGTACGGAGTTTTTTTGAGTCTGTTGTCTGATTGTTATTTTAAATAGAATACAACGAGAGCGGAGGTTAAATTGTGGCAAAAAAGAAGAGAAAGTTAAAAGTCATACCCCTTGGCGGATTGGGGGAGATAGGAAAAAACATTACTGTTTTTGAATATGGCGATGATATATTTGTGGTTGACTGCGGTATTGCTTTCCCGGAAGACGATATGCTGGGAATAGATCTTGTTATACCGGATATATCATATCTGACCAAGAACAGGGAAAAGGTGAGAGGTATAGTTCTTACCCACGGACATGAGGATCATATTGGTGCATTGCCTTATGTTCTGAAGGATTTGAACGTACCCGTATACGGCACAAAGCTTACTTTGGGACTTTTGGAGCAAAAACTTGAAGAGCATGGGCTTTTAAACAATGTGGTTCTCAATGTTGTCAAACATTCCGATGTGATAGAACTGGGATGTTTCAAGGTTGAATTTATCCGGTCAACTCACAGTATAGCAGACTCAACGGCTTTGGCTATTTTTACCCCTGTGGGTACAATTTTTCATACCGGAGATTTCAAAATTGATTACACGCCCATAGAGGGTGAGCCCATTGATCTGGCAAGGCTTGCTGAACTTGGGAAAAAAGGTGTGCTGCTTCTTATGTGTGACAGCACCAACGTTGAAAGAGAAGGCTATACAATGTCGGAGAAAACCGTTGGAGAAACCTTTGATGAGATTTTCATGAATGCAAAGAACAGGATACTTGTAGCAACCTTTGCGTCCAATGTTCATCGAATTCAGCAAATTGTCAATGCTGCAATCAAATTCGGAAGAAAAATCGCCATATGCGGAAGAAGCATGGTCAATGTCGTAAATGTCGCCATGGAACTTGGCTATATGAATGTACCCGAAGGGCTGATTATTGATATAGACCACATAAACAAATATCCGCCTGAAAAGATAGTGATAATCACTACGGGAAGCCAGGGAGAACCAATGTCAGCCCTGACGCGAATGGCTTCCGGTGACCATAAGAAGGTTGAAATCATACCAGGCGACCTTGTTATTATTTCCGCAAATCCCATACCCGGAAATGAAAAACTTGTTTCAAGAGTGGTAAATGACCTTTTCAAAAAGGGTGCGGAAGTTATATACGAATCTTTGGCAGATATTCATGTTTCAGGTCATGCGAGCCAGGAAGAGTTAAAGCTTATCCACAGACTGATAAGGCCAAAGTACTTTATGCCGGTGCATGGTGAGTACAGGCATTTGAAGCGCCATGCAAATCTTGCCGTTGAGCTGGGAATGTCGCCCGAAAACATTTTTATCATGGATATTGGAAAAGTCCTGGAGCTTACCAATGACTCTGCGAAGATAAACGGCAGTGTGAATGCCGGAAGAGTGCTGGTTGACGGTCTTGGAGTGGGAGATGTGGGAAATATAGTCTTAAGGGACAGAAAACATTTGTCTCAGGACGGACTTATAGTTGTGGTTATTACCATAGAAGGAGATACCGGCAATGTAATTGCAGGACCTGATGTGATATCCAGAGGTTTTGTATATGTGCGGGAATCCGAAGACCTCATGGAAGAAATAAGAGAAGTGTGCAAAGCTGCGCTTCAAAAATGCAATGACAAGAAAAAGAATGACTGGTCTACGAAGAAAAGCATTATAAGAGATGCCTTAAGAGACTTTCTCTATGAGAGAACCAAGAGAAGGCCGATGATTCTGCCAATAATCATGGAAGTGTAAAAGTGTTTTAAAAAGTAATAGCGTTTTAAAAAGAGCCCGGCAGTAAGAAGAAAATACGCCGGGCTCTTTTGCTAAAATATTTTTTAAAAGTTTGCATTTATTTTTTTCGTCCGGGATTTGAGTTGAAAAATAAATATAGAAATAAATAATATTTATACAAAATAAATAGAAGTCGAATTACATAATGATGATATTTTGAGTAAACTCCTGGCCGGCTTTTCTAAAGGCAGGATTTTTATAGCACATCACATAAAGGTCGGTGGCAAGTATCTCCAATTCAAGCTTTCTTTTCAGCACCGGATCACAGGATTTTATGAAATCAGACAACTTTAACACCAGAGGTATTGATGATTTTTTCTTTATTTGGGAAAGAAGCTGTTTTCCTTTTGAATTAAAGCCTAGAATCCTTGCATATTGAGGACTGTCAAAACGGCTTAGCATGTCCAAATCCTTCGAGGTTACTCCCATAAGTATGCCCATCAGGATTCTTTGCACTCTGGTTTTGGTGTATCTTCGGGTGCATATGCTTTCCACCAGCTCTTCATATGTACCTGCGGTATCGGCGGCACTTTTTATCCTGTTTTCAAGGCCTTCCGAAACATAAGCAAAATTTCTGATTTGTTCCGGCGTCATTTTTCGTATGAGGGAAGTTACAACAGGATAAAAATCCTCTTTAAAAACCGGCCCCCTTCCGGCACTGAATTCTTCAAAAAGTATATCGACGCTTGTTTTGGGCATTGTCATGGCAAGAACGTCATCAAAAGAGGTTGAATTTGAGGTTGAAATATATTTTCTTATGGATGATGCGCTGGAAATGCTTCCGGTGATATTTTCCGTGTTGTAATCATTGTTAATGCGCTTTATTGTAAGAGGTATTATGCTGCTTTTTATGCGTCTTAACGCCTTTAAATATTCTATACCCAGTATGTTGTTTGATGAGGAGATTATTTGCGGGATATTAATGCTATGTGCGGTGTATTTCTTCAGGGCTGATTCGCGGGCGGCAGGATATGACAGGCCATTGTCCAGTTCTTCTTTTAGGAAAGATTTGTAACTTTCAGGCTCTTCAACAAGAATTTGGGCTATATAATCGAGAGTCTTGACATCGCCGTGTTCACTTCCAAAACAAATATAGTCAACTATTCCTATATCATTTAAAATTCTTACGGCGCCGGAGGCAAAGTATTCGGCACTGGCCATGGCACAGGAAAGGGGAAGCTCAATTACAAGGTCTGCTCCTGCTGACAAGGCCATTTTTGTTCTTGCCCACTTGTTTACAATTGCCGGCTCTCCGCGCTGAATGAAATTGCCGCTCATGACGCATACGACAAAGTCAGCCCCGCTTATTTTTTTTGACTCCTCAAGATGGTAAAGATGACCGTTGTGAAAAGGGTTATATTCCACAATCAACCCCAGAACCTTCATTGATGCCTGTCCTTTCGATTAGTTTGTTCGGTATATTAATTATACATCAATGTTTTGGACAAAAAAAGACGGGCCGGGCTTTACAAACCGCCTTTTAATAAGATGTCATTTTGCAAAGCTTGGCCCGATTTTACTTCATCGATTCTTCGAGGGCTTGTATGTTCGACATTACAACTCTTCCTTTTATGTCACACAGCGGCTGGTTCTTTTCAGACAAAACCTTTTCGAACTCCTGTATGGAATAATCCAATTGGCTGGAAAGTTCTCTTTGTTCTTCCGGTACAATATTTTTGTAAAGGTTCCATACATTTTTGAGGTTTGACATATCGCTGTCCGCCTGCTCCCAATTGGCTGTCATTGCGTTAAGCATTGCATTTCGGGTGTAATACCGAACCCTCTTTATTTCCGGAGAGGTTTCGGCTCTGTAAAGGGAGTAAAAGTCCGGTATATAAGCGTAGAGGTAGCTTGCAGCAAGCAGAGTATTGGTTTTGTTTTTGCTGATTACAGTGTCCGTAAGGCTGTTTAAAGCAGTGCTGAAGCCGTCTATCAGATTTCTTCCCGCATTCTTTTTTGCTGCCAGGGGCAAGTAGCTGTTCCACTGATAGTGCAAAGTGTTTATGATTTTGTCAATTTCTTTCCATGGATCTTCTTTTTCTTCTTCCATGCCGGTAGGTGTCGGCTGTTTTTTCCCGTCCGTACTTCCTTCTTTGCTGCCTTCGTCTTGAGTTTCTTTATTTTCATCTTTTTTATTTTTGGACTCTTCCTTTTCACTTTCTTCATTTTCTTTGGATTTATCGTTTTTCTCTTCGCTCTGTTTTCTGTCTTGGGTGCCTTGTTCTCCTTGTTCCTTTTCGCTGCCTTTTTTTCCTTGATTTTGCTGTTTCTCTTTTTTCAATTCTATTGCCGGCCCGTCCAAAGTCAAAATTATTTTTTCAATATTGTTTTCCAGACTTTCCAGCTGCTGGGGAATCTCATCTTCCTGGGTTTGGGAACCCAGCTGCTGCTGTTTTGCTTGCGGATTTTCATTATTTTTCTTGTTATTTTCTTTGCTGCTGCAGCCGCTAAAGATTAATGATATGATTAAAGAAACCATCCAGTATTTTTTGGCGGTATTTAGCACTTTTTTCATAGGCATCAAGCATTAAACGCAGTTTAACGCTTTTCCTCCATTCTTTGTAGATTTAAAGTTTTTTTAAGAAGTTTTTAAATTTATAAATAACCTTATGTTTACTTTATAAATTTATCAGGTAAAGCTGTTATTTATATTATTTCAATAATAATAATTAAAAATACTGATTACAGCCCGGCAGTTGATAATGAAAAAATTACATAAAGGTTTTTTTATAGATTTTGTTGAAATCAATATAAATATTAAGCTTATGCAAATTGCTTGATATTAGTACAATTTGCTTAATTAAAAAATGTAAAAAGTGAGGGGAATTTTTTAAATGTATGTTACTGTAAATCTATTGTCAAAGAAACCCGGAGAAATCAAGAACTTTTTGGAAAGTTATTATCAGAAGAAGTTGGATATGGATAATGATGTTGGACATTGGATTTATGTATACTACAAACCGCTTCAGGCAATTGATCTGATAAGTACGGTAATTGACAACAGCGACAAACACAAGATGACACTTTTGATACAGGTGGACAAAGGCGACATCCATACAGTAACATACGAGAATTGCAACGACATTATAAAGGCACTTTTATACTTGTATTATAAAGAAACCGGTACATATGAGTTGGAAGAAATGTAGCGGTTATAATATGATTCATGAATTAACGGTGATTTTGTTGGAAATACTTTGTTAATAAAGCTGTTCTTACTGACAGCCGCAATATTAACAAAGGAGAGGGTTTTATGGAGGAGTTTGAGCTCAATATTGAAAACAGAACGGCACTTGGGACATCGGCCTCACGAAAGGTTAAAAGAGAAGGGAAAATTCCCGGAGTCCTTTATCAAGGCGATAAAAGTATTCCAATAAGCTTGATAGAAGATGAGATAAGACCGATTGTTGACAAAAACGGCAGTGATGTATTGGTGAATGTGAATTTGAACGGAAAAAGAATAAAGGCAAAAATCCATGAAGTTCAAAGAAAACCAGTCAGTGATGAGATTCTCCACGTGGATTTAATGCCCCTGGATGGTGGAAAAGAGGATTCCTTTGGGGTACATTAGTGTAAAAAAGCTTAAAAAATCATATGCGAAAAACAAAAAACACCTTGAAGAAATTCCAAGGTGTTTTTTGTTTTATATGCCTGTATATCTGTTTACTTGCTTTGCCGGAAATATTGAAATATAATTTTGCTTGCAGGCGTGTAAAGATTCAGACCGCTTGCAAGAGCCTTATGGAAGGAGATTTGTTTATGCTTTTTCAAACACTGAAATCCATAGGAGAGCTGTATAAAGAACCCATGGACATGGTTCAAAGGAGGCTCGACAGCCTTTCGAAGCCGTTGGGGAGCCTGGGAAGGCTGGAAGATATCATTAAAAAGCTTGCAGGTATAACCGGAGAAGTTTTTCCGTGTGTTGATAAAAAAGCGGTTATTATAATGTGTGCGGACAACGGAGTTGTGGAAGAGGGGATAAGTTCCTGCCCGAAAGATGTTACTTCCAAAGTGACCAGGAATTTTCTGAAGGGTATAACAGCCATAAATGCTTTTGCAAAGCATACAGGTTCCGATATTGTAGTGGTTGATATCGGAGTGGATGATGACATGGACTGTGAAGGAATTGTAAAGCGCAAAGTAAGAAAAGGTACCTGGAATATTGCAAAAGGGCCCGCAATGACGCGCAAAGAGGCAATAGAGGCCATAGAGGTCGGAATTTCCATTGTGGAGGAACTTGGCAGGAAAGGAGTAAATCTTTTAGGCACGGGAGAAATGGGTATTGGCAATACCACGACCAGCAGCGCGGTTTCAACGGTTTTGACAGATTCAAAAGCTGAGAATATGGTGGGCAGGGGAGCAGGCCTTTCGGATGAAGCGCTGAAAAGAAAGATTTCGATTGTCAAAAAGGCTATAGATTTAAACAGACCCGATGCAAACGACCCTATTGACGTTGTTTCAAAAGTGGGCGGGTTTGATATTGCAGGCCTTGCAGGCTGCTTTATCGGTGCAGCGGCATGTAGAATTCCGATCCTTATTGACGGATTTATATCTGCAACAGCTGCCCTTGCAGCAGTAAGGATGGAGCCGAAGGTCAAAAATTTCATTTTTCCTTCCCATGGTTCAGCAGAACCCGGAAGCAAAAAAGTTATGGAAGCGTTGGGATTTGAACCTATACTGAATCTGGAGATGAGAGTCGGAGAGGGCACCGGTGCGGCACTGGCATTTCATATTTTTGACTGTGCCGTGTCGGTATACAGGAACATGGGCACATTTGAGGATGCATGTATTGAACAATATCAGCCTCAGGTGTAATTTACATAAGCAGTATAAAATAAATTTCGCGTGATTGTGGAAGGATTTTGACGGGTGTTGAAGAATAATAAGTTAGGATGGTTTAGAGCCAGTATACTTGCAAGGAGGATTTGGAATGAACGGTATTGGCGATAGGAAGGTATGCAGTTTCTGCGGAGAAAATATTGCCTCAGATTTTAAACGTTGTCCTTACTGCGGCAGTTTTCTTGACTTGGATGGGAACTATTCGACGGATAGTTCTTTGGATTTTGTTGATACGATAAATAACGATGTTGATGATGACAGTGCGTACAAGTTTGAGAAAACGATTAATGACAGTACTTCCGTTGCTGATTTTACAAGACAGGATGTTTCATTTGACCAGTATGATAATTATAATGAGAATGATTTTGTATTGAAAGAAATGCTGGAAAATAAGGAAACTCCGCTCGGTGGTCTGAACGAACATGCAGGTGATAATTTTGGACAAAACACCGGCTGGCAAAAACCTCAGGTTCAGCAGGCAGGTATGCAGGATTCCAAACCTTATAATCCTGATGTGACTGGTAGATATGTAAATAATAAAAATGACAATGATATGAGAAAGCCTTTGAGTAACGGCACAAAAGTTTTTATGGTAACATTGTCAAATCTTCTGCCGGGAATCGGGCAGCTTTTTGGAGTAATTTCGGCCATAGTGTTTATAAATGCCGGAGAGGATAAAGACAGAAAATCCTTTGGAGCTGCTCTTTTGATTTCATCTGTTATTGCCTTTGTTGTGACAATTTTGGCTTTTGCTTTTTTGGTACTGTGTTTTGCGTGAATGAATAAAATCTTTTAAGAAAGTTAGGGAAATATAAGGTTTTGATTACAGATAATAGAAATAAAGTAATAGAAATGTAGGATGATGTTTGTGAAAGACAAAAGGGAGCTTAGGAAAGAAGCGCTAAATATTAGGAAAGGGCTTTCTGAAGAAGAAATCATTGAAAAAAGTAAATTAATTACGGAGAAGTTAATATCTTTGGACGGATTTTACAACAGTAAATGCGTAATGGCTTATATGGATTTTAAGAATGAGGTAATGACCAGGTTTTTGATAGAACACTGTCTGAACCTTGGAAAAATTGTAGCCTTGCCTCTTATTGATTGTGTGGACGGTGTAAAAAAGATATTTCCGTATGAGTTGACGAACCAAGAAGGGTGTCTGAAGCCGGGTACTTACGGTATTTTAGAGCCGGTAAAAGAGTTTTCCCGTAAGATAGATCCAAAAGATATTGACCTGGTTGTGGTACCGGGTGTTGCCTTTGACGTAAAAGGCGGCAGAATTGGATACGGAGCAGGCTACTACGATATTTTTCTGAGAGAGGTTAGAAAGGATTGCCTGAAAATAGGAATCGCTTTTGATATTCAGGTTTTTCCGAGTATTCCGAAGGAAGAGCATGATATATTGATGGATGCGGTTGTTACGGAAAACGAAATCTATTTTTGATTGTCCGGATTAAAAATAATCCGGACAATTTTTATTATATTTTCCTTTGGCATATATATTAGTTAGCATCCACAAACGAGGTATTCGGCAATGGAGAACAGGGATTCGAAATCAAGGGTAATTATAAAAAAATACACAGGTCAGAAGAAGGCTGAAGAAATTTTGTCAAAAATCATTCAGCTGTTTTTGTCTAAAATCGTTCGATGATTTAAAAAGGAAAGGGGTGAGGCGGTATAACGGATAAAGCGAAGGCTTTTTACAAAACGGGAATTTATGTTCGAGAAAGCAGGGATGACAATGAGGAAAACTATGAGACCATAGAGACTCAGAGAGACCTGCTTGTTGATTATGTGAAAAAAAACGGACTGGGTGAAATTAAAAGCATTTATATTGACGATAATGTTTCCGGATCCGGCTTTGAGAGAAGGGGTATCTACGAGCTTAAACGTGATGTGATGGAAGGAAAAATAAATCTTCTGGTTCTGAAAGATTTGTCCAGGCTTGGGAGAAACAATGCAAAAACTCTTTTATTTCTTGATTTTTTAGAGGAGAACGGAGTAAGGGTCGTTACCTTCGACGGAAGGTATGACAGCCTGAAAGACAACGATATTGTAGGTATCGAGACGTGGTTCAACGAGCGCTACATCCTGGATATTTCAAGAAAAATCCGGGCCAATTTAAGATTCAAGATACAAAAAGGGGAATATATAGGGCATGCTCCCTTTGGATATGAAAAGTCGCCTTATGAGAAGAACCGGCTGATTGTAAACGAGGAAGAGGCGGGTATTGTAAGAAGAATATACAGCCTTTACAAGGAAGGATATGGATACAGCTATATCGCAGGCATATTGAACAGCGAAGGTGTAAAATCGCCTTCCAATGGCCGCTGGAATCCCACAGCCATAAGGAGGATTCTTTTAAACAGGGTTTATACCGGGGATACGGTACAGGGAGTAAGTGAGAAAATCAGTTTTAAAAGCAAGAAAACCAGACGTCTGCCAAAGGAACGATGGGTGATTACTGAAAATACCCATGAACCCATTGTTTCCAAAGAGGAATATGAAGAAATTCAAAGAATAAGGAATAATAAAAATGCAAGACCGGTTCCCCACAAAGGGATTATACACGTGTTTCGCGGCAGCATATTTTGTGGGGGCTGCGGAAGCGTTATGTTTGCAAGAAAGCGGCATAACAGGCCTATGAGCTATATTTGCAGCAGTTATGCCAAAGAAGGAAGGACGGCGTGTACAAGCCACAGTATTCGAGAAAAGGATTTGTGTGAGGTTGTTTTGGATGATGTAGCAAAGCTTTTGGATGATGAAAACATGGTAAACAAAATACTGCAAAAGATTGACTTGGCCGGAGCGGCGGAGGATTATCAAACTTTGAGGGAAAAACTTTTAAAACAGATGGAAGCAAAACAAAAGCAGCAGGAGATTCTTTATCAGGATAGACTTGAAAACAAGATATCCGAAAGTCTTTTTTTAAGGATGAATAACAGGCTTGAAAACAGAATTTCTGAAATAAAACGGGAAATTGCCCAATTGGATTTACGAAAGTCAGAGTTTGTGACTTCAGAAGAAAAGATTGCGAAACTGAAGAATTATATTACAAATAATGGAATTACCAATGAAATAGTTAAAATTGTTATAAACAGGATAATAGTTTTTGACAAAGGCGATAATTATTTGGAAGAAAAGTGGAATCTGAATCTTTCGCAAAAGGAAAAAAGGTATATCGAATTATATGGTGCGGTCTTAATTGAATACGGTTTTTAGTATATTGATATATTTTTGGTAATTAATTTGAAAGAATTTTTGTTTAATAGTTAACAGGAAAAAATATTTTTTTGTCGAATATGTTATTTTACAAAACCAATTTCATAAAGTTTCATAAATATGTACTCTTTTCTTTTGAGAAATATTGAAAAAGGCTTGGATAGGAGGTCCTTGTCCGAATAAATACTCTTACATGGAGGTAGTCAATGAGACTTGTCAGTGTAAATTCATTAAAACCCGGCGATGAATTGGCAAGGCCTGTATTTACTGCAAGCGGAAAAATCATCTTAAATTCCGGCGTGGTTCTTAAAGAAAACTACATAGAGAAATTTAAAGAATTGGGAATAAACAGAGTCTATATAGATGATGCCAGATTTAATGATGTGGAGGCAACCCAGCCCATTGACATTACGACGAGAAATGATGTTGTCAAGGTGCTGAAAAGTGCATACACGAAGATACATAATTCGGAGGAAATAGATGAATTTGCCATAAAAGATGCCGCAAGAAAAATCGTTGATTATGCCAGAGAGTACAGAGACAGAGGCATAAGCATGCTTTCCACGGACGTTGTTGATGAGTATGTTGTTGAACACAGTGTCAATGTGGCGATAATAACTGCCTACATTGGAAACCGATTGTCCTATACATTCAACCAGCTTTGTGATCTTGTCGCAGGAGCTTTGATACATGACCTGGGAAGGGAAAACTGTGCGGAGGAGAAGCCGGAACATGTTGAGATAGGCTTTGAAATAATGCGAAAGCTCAGAGGAATGAGTTTGAACTCTTCAAAGGTATGTTACGAGCATCATGAAAATTTTGACGGAACCGGCTATCCAAGAAAACTGAAAGGAACCAATATTTCCGATTATGCAAGAATTGTACGGGTTGCGGACTACTACGACAATGTCCTGCACGGAAGAGAAAACAACGGTGTTTCAGTTATGCCTCATCAGGCATTTGAGGTTGTCCTGGCTGTTTCAGGAAGCATTCTTGACCCGGACGTTGTGCAGGTGTTTCGGGATACCATAGTGTTTTATCCTAATGGATGTACCGTAAAACTCAGCAACGGTTTGCACGGCGTTGTGGTGCGGCAGAACATGGGAAGTCCTCAAAGGCCTGTGGTAAGGCTTTATAATAGAGAAGGTATAATAGGAGATATAAACCTTTTGGAAGACCTGACTTTGTTTGTTGAAGATACCGTTCTGACATAGAAAAACCGCCCGAAAGTTTACCTTGCGGGCGATTGGGGAAACCATAGAGAAATTATCCGATTTGTCAATCCAATATAAAGTGGTCCATAAGTTTGTAACCGTCATTAAAAATGATGCCTGTTTTAGCTGCTTGCAATTCGTCATATCCGGTTACACCGGACTTTTTCGGATTTGTTTTTTGGTAGAGAAGGAAAGGAACAGGCTCGGCAGTATGTGTCCTTAAGGACAAAGGAGTCGGATGATCCGGTAAAATTAAAATTCTATAATCGTCATACTTTTCGAGCCCTTCTATAATTGGACCGACAATACGGTCGTCTATCAATTCAATGGATTTGACTTTGTTTTCAATTTCATGTCTGTGGCCGCACTCATCGGGTGCTTCTATATGGAGGTATACAAAGTCCTGCCCTGATTCAAGCTCCTTTAGCGCTGCCTGAGCCTTTCCATAAAAATTGGTGTCAATGTTTCCTGTAGCACCTTCAACTTCAACATTTCTAAACCCTGCCAAAATGCCTATACCCTTAATAAGGTCAACGGCTGAAATAACAGAGCCGTTTAGTTTGTATTTGTCGTAAAATTTTGGAATACTTGGTTTTTTGCCTTCTCCCCAAAGCCATATGGAATTGGCGGGCCGAAGTCCTCTGCTGACTCTGGCCTTGTTGACAGGATGATCTTTTAAAATATCATAGCTTTTGATCATCATGTCCAGCAATATTTCAGTGTTTTCTCCCGAAGGGAGATAATTGGTGATTTTCTTTTCCAGTATGTCATGAGGTGGAGTGAGCTTTAATCCTGTGTAGCCGTTCTTCCATACCATGCAGTGCCGATAACTTATGCCGGGATAAAAGCATATACTGTCATTTTTAAAATGCCTGTTTATCTCATAAATAAGCTCTTTTGCCTCTTCTGAGGATATCTCATCGGAGCTGTAATCAATCATGGTTTTTTGATCATATTCTTCATCTTCTGACAGTGTGACCAGGTTACATCTTATGGCCACATCAGTGTCTGACAAGTCAATACCCATGCTTGCCGCTTCAAGGGGCGAGCGACCGGTATAATAAACCCTCGGATTGTAACCCATTACAGAAAGGTTTGCAGCATCACTTCCCGGCGGAATACCGTCCGGGATGGTTTTTACCATACCCACCTCGGCATTTTGGGCAAGAAAATCAATATGGGGTTTTTTTGCATATTGCAGCGGTGTTTTATTATTCAGTTGAGAAATTGGGTAATCTGCCATTCCGTCTCCTAAAATCAATATGTACTTCATAAAATCAGTTCCTTTTAACTTTTATTTTATTTTTTTATGATATTTTAACCATATAATTATAGCACAGACTTTAAAGCGGATGCAAAGAATTGGCGATATAAAATTTATTATTTGATTTGACGGTAATAATAATCTATAATTACTTTATGACAAAAGTATGCGGATACGGTTACAAGAAAAGTTAAAGAGAAAAATTTGTCTGTAGATGCAAAGGGAGTAGTAAGAAATGATAGGCAATTTTACAATTGTGGACGGACATGTTCATACTTTTTCATCGGAAGAGGTTTCTTTAAAAGTACTGAAGTCTTTTAACAAAATTTATAATATAGAATTTGAAAACCCGGGAACAGGGACTATTGAGGACGTTTTAAACAACATGAAAAATGAGGGTATAGATTATACCGTCATGGCCAATTTTGCTCCGGTTAAAATTCTTCATGCCAACAATAAATGGACTTTGGAAGAAGCACGGAAACATCCAAATCTGATACCTTTGGTAAGTTTTCATCCTGACATGGATGTGTCATTTACAAGCCTGCTTGAAGAATATATTTCGGACGGAGCAAAAGGAATCAAGCTGCATCCCATGGCTCAGGGATTTGATCCCAGGGATGAAAGATTAAAAGGTTTATATGAATTTTGCAATGACATTGCTTTTCCGATAGTATTTCATTGCGGCAGGGTGGCAAATGCAAGACTGAACAGTTTTTCCGATGTAGAAACTTTGGAGCCGCTCATTGCAATGTATGAAAATATTTCTTTCGTACTTACCCATATGGCTGACGGTAATGTAAAGGATGTTTTAAGGCTTTCCAGGACCTATAAAAATGTTTACTTTGATACATCCATTGTTATTTCAGGCTATCCGCCGATAAGAGAAACAAACAAGCCCAGCTGGCTTGATGACAGCATACCCGAGGGTGTTATAAACGAAATAGGAGCCCACAGGGTGGTCTTTGGCTCTGATTACCCATGGGGAAGCCCGGCATGGGACTTAAAAAGATTCATGAGCATGAAACTTGATGATGAAGAGAAAAAAAATATTTTAGGCGAAAATGCCATGAAATTGTTCCTAAACACAGCATACAACTAAATTTTAACAAAAATACAAACCCTTTTAAAAGATGGACAATCCTGAAGAATTAGAGTTTGCCGGAAATATACTCTTTTCTTCCCACGGTGTTCCAGATTGGCGATGTCTCATTTGTACGCCTGAAAGAGGTTACTCTTATTTTAATATCGGGTCTGTTTCCCATACTTGCAAGTACCGCGGCAGTCAGTACCGCAACCAGGGCATCGTCATCGGAAAGATTACCGGTGGGGTTTACGGTTTTGTCGGAAACGGTGGTTAAATCAGCAGAAGACTGGCTATTGTCGGATGCAGAGGAATTCGATTTCTTGTTGTTTATATATGCGAACAAAGCGATAATGACAACAAGCACCGCCAGAGATACTAAAACGGTAACAATATTAAGTTGACCCATATTTTACCCCTCCAGAAAACGTAAAATACCGCTACTATATATAATAATAGCACATACTTAAAACTTATCATAACACCGTCGGCAAGTCAACAGATATTGTATGGCAGAAACAGCTTGAGAATGTAAATTTGGTGTTCACAAAACAATAAATTTGCTATAATATACAGTAACAAAATAATACATGCTGATATATTGTTCTTGTATTACTTATATTAATATTGACAATGCAATTGGATGATATTTTATATGCATTGGTTTTTCGTAAATATACATTACTAATTATTAGGGGGAATATGTTTATGAGACAGGAGGACAGGCAGGCTATCAATGAGATTAGAGATATGATTAAAGTTCTGATTGAAGAAAATGAGAGACTTGCAAATACTATAAACGAGCTTAAGGAAGAACAGAAAAAACTGCAGGAGGAAATAAAAATACAAAACATAGTACTAAACAGTTTGCCTTTCCGCCACGAAATATTAAATTGACGTGAGGTTCATATTCATGTGGGACTCTGTATGCCCTGCGTATTAAAACTATTGGGGTGATGTATATGAGTAACAAAACCAAGGTGCTTGTAATTGATGATGATGTAAATATTTGTGAGCTCATAAGGCTGTATATGGAAAAGGAAGGTTTTGAGGTCGTAACGGTATACAATGGCAGCAAGGCTCTGGAAGTATTCAGAAACGAGGCTCCAAACATTGTTATCCTAGATATTATGCTCCCGGGGGCGGATGGATGGCAGGTTTGCAGGGAGATAAGAAAAATCAGCAATATTCCGGTGATTATGCTTTCGGCCAAAGGGGAGACTTTTGACAAAGTGCTGGGTTTGGAGCTTGGTGCGGATGATTACCTTGTAAAACCTTTCGAACCGAAGGAACTCGTGGCAAGAGTGAAAGCGGTGCTCAGAAGATATGAGCACAAGGACAGTGATGTCCAAGAGATAGTATACCCGAATCTTATTATAAACAAGACCAATTATACCTTGAAAGTAAACGGCAAAGAGATGGAGTTTCCGCCAAAAGAGCTGGAACTTCTGTATTTTCTTGCCTCAAACCCCAATAAGGTTTTTACGCGGGAACAACTTATAGAGCAGGTCTGGGGCTATGACTTTTACGGAGATTCCAGGACCGTGGACGTTCACATAAAGAGACTTAGGGAAAAGCTTGACAGTGAAGGACAAAACTGGCAGCTTAAAACTGTTTGGGGTGTCGGATACAAATTTGAGGTGAAATAATGCTAAAAACTCTGTTTAGCAAGATTGTTGCCCTGTTTATTGCCATTTTGCTTGTAAGCACATCCATAACCGGGGTGATGCTTTATATTTTTCTTGGAAATTTTGCCTCGGAGGAAAAGGAAAAATTATTAAGTGACACTGCGGACAGTATAAACAGTATGCTGAACGATTATTTGACTGCTTATTACAATAACTATAACAATCCCATGTTTGCATTCTGGGAGGAAATATACCGCAGAATGCTGGATAACGCCCTTGAGAGGGAAAGTCAAAGTACAGGCACTGTCATATGGATTGTGTCCACAGAAGGAGAAATCGGTATTATCAAGGGTAATCAGGCGGTGGTAAGGGAAATAGTCCAAAAGCTTACCGACGACACCGGCAAGATTAAACTGCAAAACCCGGCACAATATAAAGACGTTATGAGCGGTAGTGTGCCCATGGTCAAAGAAATAGGAGATTTTTACGGACTGTTTAAGGACACGAATGTATCGTGGCTGACTATTGGAAAGCCGTTTACATATAACGGCAAAATTCTCGGGGCTGTTTACCTTCATACGCCGGTTCCTGAGGTACAGAGGGCAAGAAGCAGTGTTTTTAAGTTCTTTATTTTTGCCGTTGTCATTTCCATAATAATATCAATAGTACTGATTTATATTTTTTCACTTAAGCTTTCAAGGCCTTTGAAAAAGATTAACAGTGCTGCAAAGAAAATTGCAAGCGGAAAATTTGACGAAAGGCTTGATATTTCATCGGAAGATGAGATAGGTGAGCTTGCAAGAAGTTTTAACAACATGGCGGGAGAGCTTCAGAATCTGGAAAACATGCGAAGAGGTTTTATCGCCAATGTGTCCCATGAGCTTAGAACCCCGATGACTTCAATACATGGGTTTATAGAAGGAATTCTGGATGGAACCATTCCTCCGGAAAAGGAAAAGGATTACCTTTTAATTGTCCGGGATGAAATACGAAGGCTCAACAGGCTGACCACGGATCTTCTTGACCTTGCAAAAATGGAGGCCGGTGAAATCACTATAAATCCGGTTAACTTTAATATCAATGAACTTATCAGACGATGCATTATAAAGCTTGAAAACTTTATAACACAAAAGGACATTGAGGTTGAGGCAAATTTTGAAGAAGAGGATATGTATGTAAAAGCGGATATTGACTCCATTGAGAGAGTGCTTATAAATCTTATGCACAACGCTGTCAAATTTGTTCAGCAGAACGGAAAAATCAAAGTATCCACCTCAAGTTACAAAAACAAGGTACTTGTTTGTGTTGAGGATAACGGCATAGGAATTGACAGGAATGAAATTGACCTTATCTGGGAAAGATTTTACAAGTCGGACAAATCCAGAAGCAAAGAAAAAGGCGGTGCCGGCCTTGGACTTGCCATAGTCAGAAACATAATAAACGACCACAAGCAGGAAATCTGGGTTGAGAGTGAGGTCGGAAAAGGAACCAAGTTTTATTTTACTTTGGACAAAGGAAGCAATGAAAAAGCATAAAAACGAAAAAATATATAAAAAGCAATCTTAACAATTTATTCATAAGTTTTTAAAATTCCTTCTCTATAATAAAATCAACAAAATAAAATACGTCGAAAGGAGAGATGGGTATGGATGAATTAAACTATAACGGTTTTAGCAATGAAGAAAATGAAATAAAGAGTTTCGGAGAATTAAACAATACAACCGGCGAAAATGTTGATGCAAATATAAATGGAGATGTGGTTGAAAATGCAGCACAGTATGCAGCTGAGAATATAATTGAAAATGTTGACGCGGATGTCGGTGAAAATGCTGCTGAAGGTTTTGGCGAAAATGTGATTGAAAATGCTGCCGTGGGCGTTGCAGATAAACGAGTGGAAAATGAAAAGACTTATGAAGGAAGTTTCGTGGATTTAAAGTCGGCTTCATATTATTCTGAAAGCTATACAAAGCCAAAAAAACGTAAAAACAGTGTTTTACTGCAGATGATACTTGTTGCTGTTATGAGTTCCATATTGGGCGGCTCGATAGTCGGAGGTTTCTTTGTATTTGGAGTTCCGGCCCTCAGTCCTTCGGTTCAGTCCATTTTCAGAAACACCAATGTTCAGAACGGTTCGAATGACGCAACATCGGGAGTGGATACGGATTATTATAAAAAAGTTGTCATTGAGAACAACGCCGATTCTTCTGTGGTGGTTGCAATAGCTGAAAAGGTTGGACCTTCAGTTGTAGGTATAAGTGTAAAATCAACGACAAGCATCAGTGATTTCTGGTTCTTTACACCAAGAGACACAGAATCCCAGGGTTCGGGCATTATAATAAGAAGTGACGGATATATAATGACAAACTACCACGTTATTGAATCGGCTTTGAACGGAAGAACCAACACTCTACTTCCGAATGCAAGTATTAATGTTATTTTGCCAAGTGATCCGGACACACCTCATCCAGCTACGGTTGTGGGAACGGATTCAAAGACGGATTTGGCAGTGCTTAAAATTGAAGCAACCAACCTGCCCGTGATTGAATTCGGGGATTCGGATAAAATAAGAGTCGGTGAGCTTGCAGTTGCCATAGGCAATCCCGGAGGACTTGAATACATGGGTTCGGTTACCGTGGGTGTAATAAGCGGTCTTAACAGGACAATACCTATAACCGACGGCAAGGAACTGAAGCTGATACAGACAGATGCCGCAATAAATCCCGGAAACAGCGGCGGTGCTCTCGTTAATGCCGAAGGAAAGTTAATTGGTGTCAATACTGCAAAAATCGGCGGACAGGGCTATGAAGGACTTGGTTTTGCAATACCTGTAAACAAAGCAAAGGAAATAACCGACAGCCTTATTCAGTACAAGTATGTAAGAGGAAGACCGTCCCTCGGCATACAGATAAACAGCGGTTACACCAAGGAAATAGCAGACCGTTACGGACTTCCTGAAGGAGTGCTTGTTTACAACGTTGAAATATTCAGTGCGGCTTACAAAGCCGGTATTCAAAAGGATGACATAATTACGGAGTTTAACGGCGTGAGAGTAAAGAATTATGATGAATTGGAAGAACAAAAGAACAAATACAAACCCGGAGACAAAGTGAAACTCAAAATACACAGGGACGGAAAAGATATTACCGTTGAAGTGACGTTGGATGAGCAAAAATAAAGCGTTGCATATCAGAGGCGGCTTGTAAAAGCCGCTTATTTTTTACCTTATGTTTTGACTTATGTTAAATTCTATTAAACGGAAGGATTTTTATGACGATATATAGAATAATCATATTGTTAAATAAATAGAAGTGTCAAATCGGTCTTGTCTGCAGAATATTACCCAAAGCGGAGGTAATTTATGCAAAACAAATCTGTGTACATATTGATAGTTAAGTTTTTTTTCCTGTGTGCCGTACTTTTTTTCTCGGCAGTTGGATTTGCCCGGACTTCAGACTTCAGATTTGCCATTATCATGGGATTTGCTTTAATACTTGCATTAATTGATTACATGTCAAAGGTTGTTTCTAATAAAAAGAATTATCAGGAACTATTAATAAACAACGAAAGAATAAAAAAAATGGAAGCTGAACTTGACTCTCTTCATGAAGTGTCGAAGGTCATTACGTCTACTTTTGATGTAAAAGTAATAATGGAACATACATATAATGAACTGGTAAGAATTACCAGATGTGAATGGTATTATGTTTGTTTTGTTGACAAAGAATCTTTTGAGCCGGCGTTTAACTATGAGTTTGGCAATCAAGTATTGAAAGAAGCGGGGAATATCGATTATGAACAGTATGTGAGAAATCTTGCAAAGAGTAATCCTTTTTCGGAGCCGCAAATTGAAACGCTTTTAAGGGAAGAAAAACGTGAAATTATGGCAATTTCGTTAAATGTTTCGGATGAATTGATAGGCGCGATTTTCATTGGCAGTTCAAAAACAGGAGTTTTTTCGGAAGTAAATTTAAGTTTTTTAAAGAGTCTTGCGGGTTATGTTGCCATAGGTATCAGAAATGCTGAAATGTTTAATAATATATACAGCCAGAAACAAGAAATAGAAGCCTTGTATGAACAAGCTGCGGCAAGCAATGAAGAGCTCAACAGTTATATCAAGGAATTGGACAAAACAAAAGAGGAGCTTAATCAGAAAAATATCGAACTGATGACACTGTTTGACAACATTCAGTATGGCTATCTTCAGACGGTTATGTGTCTTGCCAATTCCATCGAGGCAAAGGATCCTTACACAAGAGGGCATTGCCAGAGGGTTATGGAAATATCCTGTGAACTTGCAAGGGCAATGAAACTGTCTGAGGAAGAAATCAAGGATTTAAGGTATGCGGCCATACTGCATGATATAGGGAAAATAGGTATTTCGGCGAGTATATTAAACAAGCAGGGAAAATTGACGGATGAAGAATTTGAAGAAATAAAGAAGCATCCGATTATTGCATATAATATTCTTAAAGATGTAGAATTTTTAAAGAATGGGTTGAACGGTATACTGCAGCATCATGAACGATATGACGGGAAAGGATATCCTTACGGACTTAAAGGAGAAGAAATTTGCATTTTTGCAAGGATAATGTGTGTGGCGGACGCTTTCGACGCCATGACAAGTGACAGACCGTACAGAAAGGGCATGGATATGAAATCAGCCCTGGAGGAGATAAAAAGATGCAGGGGAACGCAATTTGATCCCGAAATTGCTGATTTGCTTCTGATGATGGCAGATGAAGGTAGAACTTATTGATAAAAAGGCCTTGGCGGAATGTTTTGGTTTTGCACAAGGATAAAATGGATATTATTAATATTTAGTAGTAATTTTAACGATTAAACTATAGAGAATATATTATTTCGTTTTACCAAAAAACACAAAAACGGAGGTATAAAATGAGAGAGAATCATAATTTGAAAGTATTGTTTGTTTCTGTTGAAGTTGCTCCATTTGCTAAAACGGGAGGATTGGCAGATGTAGCGGGTTCTTTGCCAAAGGCTTTGGTTTCCATGGGATATGACGTTAGGATTGCAATGCCGAAGTATCAGCAGATAGATGCTGATATGAGGTACGTGACGGATTTTCCGGTGGATATGGGAGGAAGGCAGGCAACTTGTATAGTACGGGAAGGAGAAATCAGTTTCAAAGCAGACGGTAAGGATTTGAACGTGCCTGTTTATTTTGTGGACAATTACCACTATTTTAATAGAGGCGGGATATATTGTTATTTTGATGATGCAGACAGATTTGCTTTCTTCTGCAAGGCAACATTGGATATGCTTCCGAAAATAGACTTCAAACCGGATATAATTCACTGTAATGACTGGCATACAGGACCTATCTGCATGTTTTTAAATGAGAAGTATAAAAGTTATCCTTTCTATAAAAACATAAAGACCATGTTTACAATTCACAATCTTGAGTATCAAGGTAATTTTTCAAGGGATGTTTTAGGCATCATGGGAGTTTCCGATGAAGTATTTGTACCTGAAAAAGTCGAATTTTACGGAATGTTCAGCTTTATGAAAGCCGGACTGGTTTATGCGGATATTATAACCACGGTAAGTGAGACCTATGCAAAAGAAATTCAGACCGAAAAGTACGGTGAGAGGCTGGAAGGTTTGCTGAGAAAACGGTCCAAAGACCTTTACGGTATTGTAAACGGTATAGACTATGATGTGTTCAATCCCCAGACCGACCCGGCGATTTATAAAAACTATAATGTTGAGACATTTGAATTGAAAGTGGAAAACAAATATGCTCTCCAGAAGGAAATGGGACTTCCAAAAAAAGATGTGCCTGTTATCGGGCTGATATCAAGGTTGACCGGACAGAAAGGCTTAAACCTTATAATGGATGAAATTGACGAGATGATGAAGGAGGATATTCAGTTTGTCCTGCTGGGAGCCGGAGATGAATATTATGAGACAGGATTTAAGAAAATTCAGGAAAAGTATCCTGACAAAGTGGGAGTGTATATCGGGTTTAATGCGCCTTTGGCCCAGCGAATTTATGCGGGCAGTGACATGTTCCTTATGCCGTCGAGATTTGAGCCTTGCGGACTTGGGCAGCTGTTTAGCCTGAGGTATGGTACCATACCCATAGTAAGGGCTACAGGAGGATTGGCAGAGACGGTAATTGATATAGACAAGGACAAGAAAAACGGAAACGGTTTTTCATATGAAGAGTTTTCATCAAAGGATATGTTAAAGACTGTCAAGCGGGCGATAAAGTTTTACAATGAAAAGCCCGATGAATGGAAGGCTATGGTAAAGCGTGCCATGAGTGCCGATTATTCATGGAACAACTCGGCAAGCAAATATTCAGATTTGTATATGAAACTTACAAAAAAGAAAAAATAATGCATATTTATTTCTATATTAAGCAAAAAAGTCCGGTTTTACTGGACTTTTTTCTATAGCGTGATACAGAAATAAATAATTTTTGAATCTTTTGCTATGCAATTGATGTACTTATCTGTTATAATATAGTGGAGGACAGTATGATGGACAAAAAAGAGAAAGTGAAAGAGATAATAAAGATTTTCGACGAGTTGTACAGGGATGCCCAGTGTACTTTAGATTATGAGAATCCTCTTCAATTGCTCATATCCACACAGCTTGCCGCGCAGTGCACCGATGCGAGGGTTAACGTGGTGACAAAGACGCTTTTTAAGAAATATAAAGATGCCCGGGATTTTGCCAATGCCGATTTAAAAGAGCTGGAGCAGGATATAAAGCCAACAGGATTTTACCATAACAAAGCAAAAAATATTAAAGAAACCTGCAAAATCATTGTCGAAAAATTCGGGGGCAAGGTTCCCGACAATATGGAGGATTTGCTGACTTTACCGGGAGTGGGAAGAAAGACCGCAAACGTTATTTTAGGTGATGCGTTCGGCATACCGGGCATTGTGGTTGATACCCATGCCAAAAGACTCAGCAACAGAATTGGATTGGTGAATACCGGTGATCCTAAAAAGATAGAATTTGAACTGATGGAGATTGTACCCAAAGAAAAGTGGTCGCTGTTTTGCCATCAGCTGGTCTACCATGGAAGGGCGGTTTGCAAGGCAAGAAAGCCTGAATGCGATAAATGCGCAATTATTGACTATTGTGACTATGGTAAAGAGCATTTAAAATGATGCAAGTCAGAAAAGACATCCAATCTGAAAAGGAAGTGGGCTTGTGGAAAAGGTCAGTAAATATGAGCTGATGTTCATTCGCTTTACGTGGATTTTCATCATGGTCTTTGTTGCTCATATTGTAGTCTGTGATATTGGCATGCAATCCGGTCAAAACACATATCCGGGTACTGTGATCAAGCTTTCTTTCTTTTTACTTATACCTTTGGTCAATATTGCCAAGTATTTTCTTGTCAGAAACAATTTGTTTTTCCGCAAGAAAGTTTATCACACCGTAAGACTGGTGGAAGTGCCGCTTATATTGTCGGTCATAGTTTTTTCCGGGACCGGGGAATGGGGATATGTTATGCTCATGTTCCTTATCCTTGTTACCAGTTTTTATGCGGAAAAAAAGTTTTCCTTTGCAATGGTGGGATATGCTTTTTTGTGGAATATTATTTTAAAGTATTTATTTCCATTCCCTTTAGATAAAAATGGGTTTGCGGCTCTTTTTGAATCGCCGAAGGATATTATAGACATGTTTTCTATCTATATTGGCTTTTTTCTGTTTGCGGTTTTTTGCTGGATGCTGTACAAAGACAATTATGAGAACGAGCAGCAGAACAAGAAGCTGTTCATGGAGATTGCAAACAAATACGAGCAGCTTTCGGCCGCTCAGCAAGAAATTAAGTCTCAAAATGATAGATTAAAAGAGTGCAATTCGAAGCTGGAAGAAGCGAACAAAAAATTTATGACAAGCCTTGCGGAGCTTTTCACATTGCAGCAGATAACCCAGGCCATAAGCTCGATATTCGATGTCAGGGAGCTTTTAAAGAGCGTTAATGATATTATAATCGGGGTTATGGGAGTAAGCAGTTCCACAATAATTCTTTATGATGAAAATAAAGGAAGACTCAAGGTACATACCACAAACATTACAAACCGAAAAGAGCTTATTATATTAAATGACAATATTAACTGCCAAAAACTTTTAGATGCATTGCAAAAAGGAGAACCCATACTTGAGAATTTTGTGGATATGGAGGAATATCCTTTTGTCGAAGGAAGAGGCATACATTCTCTTCTGTGTGTACCTCTTATCACAAAGGCAAAGAAATTTGGTTTGGTACTTATTGAGCACAAGTATTTCAATGCTTTTGATGACAACAATCTGAGACTTTTAAACATAATAGGACAGCAAGTGGGAATTGCGATGGAGAATGTGGAATTGTACCAGAGGATGCATGAAATGGCTACCATAGACAGTCTAACAGGAATATACAACAGGCTTTATTTCCAGGAAAGGCTCAGAGAGGAATTTGCGAACGCCAAAAAGGAAAATTATGATTTGTCGCTGGCTATTATGGACATCGACCACTTCAAACGTTTTAACGATACCTTTGGCCATCTGTTCGGTGACAAAGTTTTAAAACATATTGCCCATCTTATGAAAAAATCCCTGCGAAGCGGAGATATAATTGCAAGGTATGGAGGAGAAGAGTTTGTAATATTGCTTCCGAGGACAAGCGTTAAAGAAGCGTATGACAAGGTCGAAAGGCTCAGGAATATTGTTGCAAAGACGACGATAAAAGATGAACTGGTGGAGGCCTCAGTTACTGTAAGCTTTGGAGTTTCATCCTATCCTGAGTTTGCAAACACTGAGTCAGAGCTTTTGAAAACAGCGGATAATGCGCTGTATGACGCCAAAGAATCCGGCAGAAACTGCGTTAGGATACCAAGATAGTATTTTTCCGGTGTTTTTAAAAATACGCTTTTCTTTTAATGGTTTGCTTCTGATTGCTTTAAGTTTTGATTTTAAATGAGAAAACAATGCTTTCAAATAATTTGGATTCTTTTTTGTTCCATAAATTTTCGGGAACAAAATAGCTGATTCTGTACATTTTGTCATCCTTCTTCAAAAATACTTCATTGCCTTTAAAGCTTTTGTTGTCCTGCGTTATGACCGTATAATCCCAGAAGATGCCGGGAATAGAGTTGACTAAGACTTCCTTTTCTTCAAATTGTTTATATTTTTGTTCTGAAGCTGATTTTGATTTTGCAAGAAATTCTTTTAAGGTATAAGGAAGATTCCATACCTGCACGAAACCATGGCAGGTGTTGGTTTTATTCTTAAAACCAACGTGATAGAGTATTTCAGAGCCTTCAAATTCCTCTTCATTCAGCGAAAAAGCGGAAGGATACTTGAAACTGAATCCTCCTTCTATTGATTCATAAGTTGAGAACTTTTCGGCACGGGGCTTTTTGAAATTGTTGGCAGTTTCTATCGAACTTTCTTTAATTTTTTCATTTACATAAACACTGTCAATGTCGTATTTGACCGGACATGAAAAAGACAGGTAATTTTCAATTGTAACTTTCATGGTAAGAGAATTGTTTAAAAATAATCCCGTAAGAAAAAAAAGCAAAATCCAAAGCCCGATAATTGCAAAAAGATATACAAGTTTTCTTTTATAGTTGCTAATAAAAATTATGTACAATTTTAAATCCCCCCTGAAAAGTTAAAATAATTTTTGATAGTATATTTTATTCAGTCATTTAGCAAATAAAACATTTTTATGGAAATAATAATTGGATGAAGTCTAATTTTTTATTTGGGAGGAGTCAGTGATGGGTGGATTTATTGTTACAATTGTAATTGCTTTGATTGCAGGATGGCTGGGAAATAACATAATTATAAGGCAGACGCCGCAGGATATTTGGGAAGCTTGTGTTGTTGCGCTTCCGGCGGCCTGGATTGGTGCCTATATGCCCTATTTTAATACGTTCGGGCCCAAAATTATGGACATTGCCCTGGTGCCGACATTTTTATTTGCACTGGCGGCCGCTGTAATTTTCAAAGTGGTCAAAAAAGTGGTAAAACAGGCAAGCTAAAGTAAAGATTTCACAAAAAAACGGCATTGTGAATATACTATGTATTGAGGAGCGTTTTACCGGGGAGGAGTGTTTTTATATGAAGATATTGGTGGTAAAAATGCCAAAGTTTTTTGGAAGCATTTTAAGAAAGGTTCTTAGAATGGGTTAAGCTTGTCTGATAATTGGCAGAAAAAATAAAAAAGTGTATCACATTCTTTCTAAGAAGCATGTGGTACACTTTTTCGCTGTTTTTTAAATATTTTTTAATATTGAATAAAATTGTTATATTGCTCTTGTAACTTTGTTTGAACGCAAACACCTTGTGCAGACATTTGCTGTCTTCGAAGTACCGTTCTCGATAATCTTGATTCTTCTGATATTTGGCTTCCATGTTCTGTTGGTTTTCCTGTTGGAGTGACTTACCTTCAAGCCAAAAAGAACATCTTTACTGCATATATCACACTTTGCCATTTATATTACACCTCCTTTAAATCTGGAGCAATTAATCTGCTGTCTTTTTTTTAGCATTGAAAACAATACCTATTTTAACATATAGTTTGCACTGTTCGCAAGTTTTTTTTGCGTATATGGCAAAAAAGACTGAGATATATTAAAATTATTTTTGTATTGGAATTTGTATCAGAGGATTGCTTGTATCAAATGCAGTTTGCAAGGGATGAGCTAAGTTATGAACGGCGATATGAAAGAAATTCTGAAAAAATCAATAAAGAATGTTAAAGGTGTGGGAGATGCAAGAGCAAAACTGTTTCACAAACTTGGCATTTTTAGCATAGAAGATTTGATAACCCATTTTCCCTATGACTACGAAGACAGAAGCAATATTAAAAAAATATGTCAGCTTACCGAGGGAGAGAGCTGTACCTTTGAGGGCATTATTATGTCAAAGGTCACGGAAAGAAAAATAAGGCAGGGATTGACTCTGTATCAGGCATATATAAAAGACGATACGGGAACCATAATAGCGACGTGGTACAATCAGCCTTATATTAAAAAAGTCCTGACCGTCGGTGAAAGCTATATTTTTTACGGCAAAATTGTACGGGGATACAAAACCCTGGAGGTGCAAAATCCGGTTTATGAGAAAGCCTGCAAGGAAGAACATAAAAATACAATGAAAATTGTGCCCGTTTACCATGCAACGGCGAATCTTACACAAAACACCATCAGAACCGTAATGCAAAATGCCCTGGAACTTGTTGACGGAAATTTGGAAGATGTATTGCCTTTATGGGTGAGAAAAAAGTATTGCCTGTGCGATATAAATTATGCTTTTTCCAATATTCATTTTCCACGAAATGACGGGGATATAAAAAATGCCAGGTACAGGCTGGTGTTTGAAGAGCTTTTTCTCTTGCAGCTTGGACTTCTTAGCGTCAAGACTGTACTTTCCGACGGAAAAGAAGGTATTGCTTTTGCGCCAAACCGAAAAGAGATGGTTGACTTTATAAACAGCATAGGCTTTACGCTTACCAATGCCCAGAAGAGGGTGTGGGAAGAGATAGAAAAGGATATGGAAAGCAACCGTGTAATGAACAGGCTTGTGCAGGGGGATGTGGGCTCCGGCAAGACGATTGTTGCGGCTCTGGCGCTGGCTAAAGCGGTAAAGAGCGGATATCAGGGGGCAATGATGGTTCCTACGGAGATTCTTGCAAAGCAGCACTATGAATCGTTAAAGGATATTATGGGAAAGCACGGGATAAATGTTGCCTTGCTGGTGGGAAGCCAGACAAAGAAGCAAAGGAGTGAAATTCTTTCAAAAATTGAATCCGGCGAGGTTAATATAGTTATAGGCACCCATGCACTTATTGAGGAAAAGGTCAAGTTTTCAAAGCTTGGGCTGGTTATAACCGATGAGCAGCACCGTTTTGGGGTAAGACAAAGGGCTATGCTTTCCAACAAGGGAATAAACCCGGATATTCTTGTAATGACTGCCACACCCATTCCCAGAACTCTTGCGCTAATCCTTTACGGGGATTTGGACATATCGATAATTGACGAACTTCCGCCGGGAAGAAAGCCTGTGAAAACCTATGCGGTTGACAACAGCATGAGGCAGAGAATAAACAATTTTATAAAAAAACAGATACTTGAGGGAAGACAGGCTTATATAATATGTCCTCTGGTGGATGAATCGGATGAAATAGAGGCAAAATCAGCTCTAAAAACTGCGGAAAAGATAGCGAAAGAAGATTTTAAAGATTTTAGAGTCGGTTTGCTGCATGGAAAGATGCCTGCCGGCGAAAAAGAAGAGGTCATGCAGAAGTTTTTAAAAGGCGAAATTGACATTCTTGTGTCCACTACAGTTGTAGAGGTCGGAGTGAATGTTCCCAATGCAACACTGATGGTTGTTGAAAATGCCGAAAGGTTTGGACTTGCCCAGCTTCATCAATTGAGAGGCCGGGTGGGAAGAGGGCCGCACCAGTCCTACTGCATTCTTTATAATGAGAGCAAAAGCCAGATTGCAAAAGAGAGAATGAAGGTCATGCAGGAGACCACAGACGGTTTTGTCATATCGGAAAAAGACCTTCTGATAAGGGGGCCCGGAGAATTTTTCGGAACAAGGCAGCATGGACTGCCCGATCTTAAAATTGCAAATCTTTACAGAGATATGGAAATATTAAAAAAAGCACAGGAAGCGGCGCAGGAAATTTTAAAAAGAGATCGAAACTTATTTATGGAAGAAAATCTAAAGTTAAAGGAAAAAATTGCCGAGAAATTCATAGAAAAAATACATGACGTAAGTTTGAATTAAAAGTCGAATTATGATTGACAATTAAGTATGATAATATAAAATATCATTGTAACCATAATATTCAATGTCAATTGGAGGAATTTGTTATTTTAAGAGTTATATCCGGAACAGCAAAGGGGCATAAGCTAAAGACGATAAAAGGGCTTGCCACAAGGCCTACATCGGACAAGGTTAAGGGAGCTGTGTTCAACATTTTGGCTGCTTTTGTACCGGGTACAAATGTTTTGGACATATATGCGGGCACGGGGAGCCTTGGGATAGAAGCGCTGAGCAGAGGTGCCGATTCTGCTGTGTTTGTGGATAAAAGCAGAGAGTGTTTTTTTACAATAAAGGAAAACCTTGTTCATACAAAGCTTGAGAGCAAAGCCACTGTTATTGCCGGAGACGTTTTTGTGACATTGAATAAATTTTCGAAAAATAACAAAAAATTTGATATAATATTTCTTGATCCCCCATACGGCAAGGGACTTGTAGAAAAAACGTTAAAAAGCATAGCTGAAAATGATATAATTGTGCATGAAGGAATAATTGTTGCGGAACATGATATAGAAGACGCGGTTCCAGAAGAAGTGGACGGACTTGAGAGGTATCGTTGGGAGAAATACGGCAATACTGCTGTATCCTTTTACAGGTTGAAATCTGTGTGACTTGACAAATAAATCTTTAAGGTAAGAAGGTATGAAGAGTGAGCGTATTTGTATATCCCGGAAGTTTTGACCCGGTAACAAACGGGCATATGGACATAATTCAAAGAGCTGCAAAATTATGCGACAAACTTGTGGTTGCTGTACTTGTAAACAGCAGCAAGAATCCGGTTTTTACCCTGGAAGAGAGAGTTGATTTGTTAAAATGTGCCGTAAAAGGCATAGATAATGTGGAAATTGAGAGTTTTTCAGGGCTTTTGATAGATTTTATGAGAAAAAAGAATTCCAAGGTTATTATTAAGGGATTAAGAGCCGTTTCGGATTTTGAATATGAGCTGCAAATGGCCCTTTTGAATAAAAATCTTGATTCCGACATTGAGACGTTGTTTATGATGACCAATATCAATTACTCTTTTTTAAGTTCCAGCTCCGTGAGGGAGCTTGCACGCCACAACGGCAGCATTGATGGACTTGTGCCGGATTGTATAAAAGATAAAATTATGGACAAGTTTCGGAGGTAAGATTGCCAAAAACCCTGGGAGGGATAAATATGGAAATGCTTTCAATTCTTGAAACACTGGAGGACCTTGTTGAAAAAAGTGTTACTGTGCCGTTTTCTGGAAAGTGTTTGGTGGACAAGGAAGAAATACTTGAGATTATCAAAGAAATCAGGTTAAAGCTTCCCGACGACATTAAACAGGCAAAATGGATAAAGGAGGAGAGGCAGAGGATACTCCTTGAAGCACAGAAGGAAGCCAATAATATAATAAAAGATGCGGAGAACAAGATTGCATCTTTGATTGACGAACATGAAATTACAAAAAAAGCATACGAACAGTCCAATGAAATTATTTCCAATGCCCAGAAAAATGCAAGGGAAATAAGGCTTGGAACAAAGGAGTATGCCGACAGTATTTTAAGCAAGGTTGAACAAATTTTGGAAGAAACATTGCAGGTAATAAGGGAAAACAGGGAAGAACTGAAGTAGAGGCAAAAAGTTTCAGGCTGTTTTAAAATACGGAACGTTTCAAAAGAGTCTTGCATACGTGTTTTATAAAATGAAATATAAGTGATATTGCCGTCAAAATCAAAAGGATCAAAAATGAAATAAACACATTCTGAGCCGAATATATGAAGGCATTGTACCATGTAAAGTCTGAAAAAGGTGTTATAACACTAAGAACGCTTTTTGCTGTCAAAGAAGCCGTAAACGGTAATTTCATTGCTATTGATATATAAATTGCTGCAAACACTCCCTGAAGCATTTTACCAAATAAATAAGGCTTTATGCTTATATCGGTGTGGCTTATAATGCTGTAAACCTGAAAATGCACAGAAAGGCCAGCCCAGCCGAGCAACAGGCTCACCGCTGCAAGTTGTCCCTGGAGGGTTGCGTTTGCCGCTTTGCTTGCCATGTTTGTTCCTGTTGTCATTTCAAAAAAACCACTTAATACCGCCAAAACTATTTCTCTGCTTATTCCAAAGGGTGACAGAAACGGCGAAATAAAAGACGCCAGGCAGGATATAAACCCGATTTCAATCAGAATATTAATAATAACTGAAAAAAGAGTAATGAATCCTCCAATGGAAAGCAGCACGTTAACGGAGTTTCTTATGGCTTCTCCCAGCATTGTTCCGGGGTTTAATTCTTGTTTGCAGGTATAAATCAATTCTTTTTTAAATCTTCTCCAGAGATTTTTGTCGTCTTTCATCTTGATTTTCTTATTGTTTCTGCCATAGAAGCGAAAAAGAATTCCCACGGTGATGCTTGCAAGGATGTGACAGGCTAAAAGCAGAAGTCCAAGCTCAGGCATTTTGAACATGCCTACGGCAACGGCGCCGATAATAAAGAGGGGGCCTGAGTTGTTGGTGAAAGACAAAAGCCTTTCGGATTCTGTTTTGCTAAGGAGTTTTTCTTCCCTCATGCTTGCGGTGATTTTGGCACCGACGGGATAACCGCTGGTTATTCCCATGGCAAAAGCAAAGGAGCCGCAGCCGGGCACATTGAAAAGAGGACGCATTATGGGTTCCAAAAGTATTCCTATGGCTTTAATAAACCCTGTCCTGTAAAGGATTTCGGATGCAACAAAAAAGGGGAAGAGAGAAGGAAATACAACATTAAACCACAGGTTAAGCCCGCTGCCGGCGGATTTTACCGCGGTGTCGGAAAAAATAATGAGCATAAGGATGAAAGTTATGCACACTAAAGGAAGCACGAGGGATTTAAGGTAAATAACCTTTATGGTTTTTATGGATTTTATATTAATGGCCAATACCAATGCGATAAGTATGATTATTGTCAGCCTGTAAAGGTTCATAGTCCACCCGCAATAAAAAGTCTGCTTTATAGATTATATTGTGCGGGCGGTAAAATTATACTTGCAGTGCCAAAAACAGGTACAATTACCTGACTTTTAATCCAATCAGTTCCGCCACTCAAAACAGATTCCTTTGTCCCGAAATATGCTAATCAACTTTAATCCCTATAAATGTTGCATCCTTTCTGTCAAGATCGGTTTTTATGTTTTCTATGTAAAGCTCAAAATCCCTGTGCCTGATATATCTGTAAGGATAATTATATGACTGGAAAGAAATCATGTTTTCATCCGCCAAACCCGGTACAACTCTGAAAGTTGCATCTTCTCTGAATAAATCGGTATCTTCATATTTTTTAAGAATAACTCTGAAGTTTTCATGTTTGAGGTAATATCCCGGATAAGTCTTCGACTCGAAAGAAATACAGCTTGGGTCTGCAAGACCGGGAACTATCTTGAACATGGAATCTTCCACAGGATTCACATATGGGTCGATACGGCCGGAAAACGATTTAACCCGTATATAATATCCGCGGTAGTTGCTGGATTCAAATTTCATAAACTGACCATATGCGATTTTATCAGCAGGTGTCGGTGTTGGAGTAGGTGTTGGCATCAATGTTGGTGTCGGTGTTGATGTAGGTTTCGGGGCAGGTGTTGATGTCGAGGCTGAGTTCGATGCCGTTTTTGGTGAAGGTTTTGCTGCCGGTGTTGATGTTGGTGTATTTGCCGGTTTCGGCGTTGGTGCATCTGTCGGTGTATGTGTTGCTGTATGTGTCGGTGTTGGAGTTGGGGTCATTTTTGGTGATTCTTCCGGATTTCTTTCTTCTGATGCCACATCCAACATACTTTTTATTAACACATTGACATCAGCATCTTTGGCATCTTCCAAAGACAGATCGTTTTCCAGATCTTTATACTTGTTATATAAAACGTATCTTCCTGTAGATATTCCTTTACTTCGTGCGGCTTCCCTTTCATTCACGTCAGCCTGGACAATGTAAACATCCGCTTTTCCGCTTTTTTCTATGCTGTCTTTCAGGGAATTTATGATAATATCAAGTTTTTCTTTTTCACTCTGATACTGTTGGCTGTTCTCCTCTTTTTTAATATTCAGGGTGCTTGAAACTAATATAAAGTCCTTTTCATTTTCATTTATAACATTGCTTTTTATTGCTTCATTTATTATAATATCAATGGCATTGGAAACGTTGATTTTATCAATTTCCAATTTATCGGCAATAACCTTTGCATCATCATTTAACGGAAGCAAATTCAAAACATTTCCCATGTCATCGATTTCAATTTCAAAGCTGGGATTTATATCAACGCTGATATAGGCAAAAACTTTAGGGCTAATATTATTGATTATTTTTGAAAGGCTTAAAACACAAGCTATCAACAATATAAAACAGGCAACGCTTAAAGCCGGTTTTATTAAAACAGACTTCTTTGTCACAATATCTTTATTTGTAAATTCAACTTCCTTTCCTACATAAATTGTAGGGCTTCTTTTGATATAGTAGCATTGAAAATCATTGGTACTTATTATGGCTTTGCTTTTTGTCAGCTTTAATACAATGCCTTTGTGTTTCATTTTTACCCTCCGAAAAGTGCCCGTTGCACATATTGAATATCTCTATTTAATAATTTCGTGTTTGAAAGTACTTTTTGGTCCATAAAATTTCTATTTATTAAAATATTTTATTTAAATACGATTTAAAGTTTCCATAATCATTATCAAATAATATACATAAACATATGATAAAAGCCCTGTTTCTTTCAACGGTCTTTGGATGAACATCAATTATTTTGGAAAGCTCTTTCATTTGTATGTACTTTTTTGTCTTTAATTTGTCAAAAATACTCTTGTTTTCAACTATTTTTTTGGCTATGTTTATGCACATTTCTCTTGAGTCTTTGTGTTTGGGCATGTAATCAGGCAAATTGTTTATGCTAAGTCCAAAGCTTTCAAGTTTTTTGGAAAAGTCCCTTAATTCGCAAATAAATTCATAACTGTTAAATTCCTCTTCGATGTCAAGGTTATTTATTTTTTTTCTAAATTCAGTTTCGTTATTGCTGTTAAAATAGGAAAAAGGGATTTCTTTTCTGCCGATTGAGGATGTTTTTCTAAAATAGTCTATCATTCGCTTTTTTATAACCATTTCTGCAAATTTGAGAAAACTTTTGCTTTTATTAACATCAAATTTTTCGATAGCCTCATTAAAGGCCATCAAGCCAATACTATATTCATCGCTGCTTTTTAGATCTCCTGTTTTTGAAGAGTAGAAGCTTGAAACAATATTTAATATAAACGGGATATAATCTTTAATGAACTTTTCTTTTAAATGCTTGTCCCCGTTTTTGATTTTTTCAACAATGTGAGTTGCTGTTTCACCGGCATAATCTATAATAGCAGAAACAAATAGCATATCTCTCTTCCCTCATCAACAACGTAATAAATAAAAAATTGATTTTATACCCGGGCATGGTTTTTATGCCCGAGTATAAAATGCATCGTTTAAAAAATATATTGAATTGTAAAAACCAAAATAATGAATACTTATATCGGGAAATTTTCTATTTCCCCTAATATATATCGTTTAAGCAGAAGAAGATCTGTAGAGTTAACATTTCCGTCCCCGTTGACATCTGCGTTGGCAAGATTATCGCCTGTAAGCTGGGTTACTCTGAGCAAATGTCTCTTGAGTGCTGTGACGTCTGTCGAGTTGATTTTTCCGTCGCTGTTTGTATCGCCTCGTTTAATTATGCCACTACTGCCGCCAAAAGTAAACCAGTCAATATTTACGGCACCGGAAAATACAAGATACAAGTCATGTTTTCCTGTAACTTTGCTGATGTTGCAGCTTTGTTCTTCGTATGCGTTAAAACCGCCGGTCGCTGCTACTTTCAATGTTCCTATAAGTGTTCCCGTCGGGCTGTCTAATCGAAGTTCAATATTTGGAGAAAGGGTACTTGCAACCAATGCCTTAAAGGTGGTCGCACCGTTTCCGAAGTCAATATTTTTATACGCCAGCCAGTCTCCGTTTTCAATATATCCTATGCCGCTTCCGCCGTTGGGAGTGCCGATTTTTTGTATTGTGGAAGACTTAATGTCATTGAAATCTTCCACTTCTATTTTCGAAAAAGCACTTCTTTCAGTTACAGGTACAGTTGAAGGTTGGGGGGGAGGGGTTGGGGTTGGGGTTGCGTCTGAGTTGAATTTCCACCAGCTGAAATTAAACAGATAACCGCTTCCCCCCGTAAACCTGAAGAACAAATCGTGAACACCGGTTACCTTGCTGACGGAACAGGTTTTGGTTACCCATTTCTGCCAGTCTCCGGTTCCTTCAACTTTGCATGTGCCAATCAGAGTTCCTGTAGGACTATCCAGTCTTATTTCAATGTTTCCGCCGTTTGTAGCACTGGCGACTCTGGCTTCAAAACTGGTTGGGCCTACATTTCCGAAATCAACTCCTTTGACTTGAATCCAATCTCCGTTTTCAATAAATGCCACATTACGTCCGCCTTCACTGCATTCTTCAGTCTCAATACCGGATTCCTTATGCATGGTTACAGCTAAATTTTTTGTGTAAGGATCTACATATTTGAGCTGTTTCAAGCCATCTACCGTTGGAACAACCTGCTTTATGGTACCGTCGGCGTTATAAAACATCTGATCAATACAAACATTTCTCTGATATACCGGGTCCAGTCCACGCTGTTTTGCCACAGTCCTGTTGTGATACACAACATACCAATTGCCTTTATACTCAACGATAGCATGATGGTTATTATTACTATAGTTGTCGGGTGGCTGCGGCAATATTACCCCTTTATATTGAAAACCTGTGGTAGGCTTGTCGCTCATCATATATTCAATCTTGGAGGCACCTTGAGAGAAATCACTGGCATAGGTAAAATAATATTTTCCTTTATACTTATGCATAAACGATGCCTCGAAAAACCTTGGAGCCGACATCGACATAGCTGAACCTACCGTACTTATCATATCATTTCCCAACTTAATAACTCTGATATTGTTTTGTCCGTTTCCACCAAAGTACATATAAGCCTGTCCGTCATCATCAACAAAAACACCGGGGTCAAACAGCCACATATTTTGTGCAGGCTGTACTCCGGGGGTATTCCAGCTTACCAACGGACCCGGAAGAGGATCTTTGAAAGGTCCTGTCGGACTGTCGCTTACAGCAACTCCGATTCCGTTTCCTCCGTTACCGTAATACAAATAAAACTTGTTGTTGCGATAGACAATTGACGGTGCCCAGGACACCGAAGCCCACCTGGAATCTCTTTTTGCATTAAACACTTCTCCATGGTCGGTCCAGTTTTTCAAATCATCTGTGGATATACAGGTTATATCCGGGATGTTGTAAGTGGACTGGCCGGGTGTGGCATCCGAGTCATGGGAACAATAAATATAAAGTCTTCCGTTGTACACGACTGCGGCTGGGTCTGCAGTAAAACGCTGTGAGAAAATCGGATAATCGGCAGCCCCTTTTTCAGGCAGTAATAATGTTAAGATGCCGATAACGAATACCATGCTGCATAACTTAATTATTTTTTTCAGTTTTTTTGGCATAAGCTCACTCCCTTATAAATTTTTATTGTTTTAAATTAATTTTGATTTAGCATTATTTTTTTCTGTTCAATTTATTTGTACGAAACATATGGCAAGTTTGGGTTGGGAATTTTGATTTTTTTAAAATGAAGTTGAAAATAAAACAAGGGATATATGCAAAGCCATATACCCCTTTCATTGATGTGTTTTTTTGATTTTATTATAATATATGTGTAATTTCATTTAATATTTTTCACAATCATACAATTTGCCCATAAATAGTATAGTACCTGTAACATCTTCGGTTATGAAAAACAGAAACGGTCTGTCTGCAATGAAAGAAAGCGGTTCTCCTATTGCAGCACCATCTATCATTCTGACCACTGTACTGCCTGCCGCCGTGCTTCCATCCTCATTAACCTCAATTATTGCTTTATGAATTACACTGTCTATGAAGAGAAGGCCCTCACTTATTCCGGAAAAATCAGCCCGCTCGGTGAATGCTTCTTCCATTCCCATGGCAATAAGACAGTCTCTTAATTCTTTAGTTCCATAAGCTATTTTAAACCTTGGAATATTTAAGGTTACGTTTTCAGCTTTAGAAATACTGTTTTTTATCTCTTCCCATTTATTGACATCAAGGGTTTTTATGAAATCATTTATTGAAACGTCTTTGGCAGGCAAAACACAATACATTGATGTTGTGCCTTTTCCGTAAGGAAGCCTTACAACCTTGAAATCCTCTTTGGCTCCGTATTCTATTGTATCTTTTCTTTCCATCATCATGACTTCTTTTGTTTGGCCGTTGCCCGATTGGAACTTGGCGGTGAACGTATCTTGTTTTTTAAACTTTTCCGCCCAGTCTCCCTTGAAGTAAATGGCGTTTATAAGAAACATTGCAGTATTTTCAGGTATTGGTGAATCAATTATGTCTGTGATTTTTTTCTTCGTTGAGTCGGAAATCCATTTGTTAATCCTGTCTGCTGCATTTGGGCTTGAAAAGTCAAGCTCGGTAACGTATGCATTGTATACATCTTTGTTAATGTCAATAAAATCTTTTTTGATTTGCTTTCCTTCCCTTATCCAGATGGAATTATTAATCTCAAGTTCAATTGTTTTATCAGTTTTGCTTAAATAGTCGAGTATATATCTGTAGGATTCGTTAATTTTATCGAGATCCATACCGTCATATTTCAAAGCTTTCAGCATACCGTCTTTTGTTGTGGTTCCGGCACCTTGCACGGTCATGGAGAGTACGGTTGAAATACTCAAGGGAGAAATAAAAATGTTTTTATTATAGTCCTCTTCGTTCAGCTTTGAGAATATGTCAAAGCAAAATTCTGTATTTTTCTTTTCAAGTTCGGTGTCAAGTTTTAATTCGTCAAAAACCTTTTTTCCCTTGAACACCCGGAAAATAAAAATGTTAAAACAAATATGCATAAAACTGCGCAAGCTGTTCTTTTCATTTTCTCCACCTCCGTCAGATTTATCCTCACTGGCTTTTTGACGTAAGTAATGAAATAAAGTTCCATTGGACAAGACATTTTTATTTGCATGCTTTTTTTGATTTCTTTGCGCTAAACTCCGGAGCTTCCCTGATTGCGGTTCCAAGAACTCTGAAAGCTTTGCGTATCATTTTACTTGTTTCTTTGTCAAGTTTTAGCGGTTTGTCTCCGACGTGCTCCCAGCCCGGAACCGACAGGTCATCCGCAGGCAGCTGAAGCTGCTCCCAGTTTGCAAACAACCGTCCCCAGTCCGAATTTAGAATTTCCTCGACCCTGCCATAGTTTTTCGGATACCAGTACATATCATGATAAACAACACTGGCAATGTAGGACCAGGGGGCCAGGATTGTTTTTAATGTCCATTCCACCGGCTTTTTCAAAGGTCCCCAGTAAATCAGGTGCTGGCATTTGCTTGCAAAGGTCATTTTTTTATAGGGGCCGACAAAATTCCAGTTTTCATTCAAGGCGTCAACATCTCCGACAATTTCGATTTGTCTTACGTCGCCACAGCCAAGGCCTGCATCATGGGCTAAACGGATGTATTTACAGTCTTTTAGCGGGTCGAAACCCATCAGTTTTGCCGCCACGGCATCGATAGCTACCTGATCCGCCGAAGCCAAAAGCACGTTTTTTACATGGGGAACCATACAGCGGGGACCCGGTCCGTCTCCTGCAAAAGTTCCGTCCATAACTGCAAAAATCCCTTTGTGGATCTTTTTTTGTATCATAAGCAGATCCACCAAAGTTTCATGAATCACCGGGTGAGTCCAATGCCTTTTTTCATTTAAAAGTCCGCCGAAAGCGTTTTTCATTGCTCCGGTAGTGGTGGTAAATACGTGGGTTTTCACAGTGGGAAGATGTATAATGTTTTCACCAATAAACCTTTTGGGTATGGAAAATCCTTTCGGATAAACTTCGTTCAGACACAAAAATTTTTTTGTAAGATCTCCCACTGCCTCCCTTATGTCAATCCATTCCTCGCCTTCGTAGAGATGAATGTTTCGAAGATTGTGGGCTTTTATAACATTAATCTGTTTGTTTTCCCGCTCTCCCAGGTGAGCGTCAATTACCACCGTTCTGTTGTGGCAGCCGTGAATAAGCTCAGGATTATATCCGTCACGTTTTAAAGCCCGGATAACACCTTCCAGCTGCCAGGGCGTTGTTGAACTTCCCGGGTAGAAAAAATGCCAGCTTATATTTATTTTAAGTGCAGTGTCAACGTCTTTGGAAATATAGTTTTGATATTCGGCAAGATTCATCAGTCTATGATAATCTTCAAGTACCGTGGACGGTTTGGTTCTGACAATTGCTACCTTTGACTTCATCTTTTGCTTGTCCTTTCTTCTTTTTTTTTTAAAACATTATAACACATTTTACAAAAGACAAATAGGGGAATAATATGCATTTAAAAAATCGGATTTAACAATGGACAGGCATAAGACGATATAACTAGTGAGGAATTTTTTAATTGCTAAGCGGCGTCAAATATCAATGGATTTCATGGTGTTGTGTAAAATAAATATCAATTGGAAAAATGGTGAGGTATCAAAGTGGCCGGTTATAAAAAAGTAGACACAGCTAATTTGGATAAAATAATTAAGAAAACAATTGAAGCCATAAATAACAGTAAAGCCGAATTGTTTGACATAGCCGAAAACGCGAGAAATGAATGCGTAAGGCTTGAAAAAGAACTGGAGGAGTTAAAGCGCAAGACATCCGAAATTATCAAAAGTGTGGAAACCCTTGAGGTTGCACTTTATGAAAGCAAGAAACGGCTAATGCATGTGAGCAGAAATTACGATAAATATTCTGAAGAGGAATTAAGGGAAGCTTATGAAAATGCAGACAATATCAGGGTTGAGCTTGCCATAAAACGGGAGCGTGAGCAATACTATATCAAAAGAAGAAATGAATTGGAAATGAGGCTTAAAGAGGCTTATAAAACCGTTGAAAAGGCGGACAACCTTATCTCCCAGATTGGAATTTCCTTAAGCTATCTTACCGGAGATCTTGAGAATGTCAGTTTGCAGATTGAAGATATGAAACAAAAGCGGCTTTTGGGGATTCGGATAATAAAAGCCCAGGAAGAGGAGCGACAGAGGGTTGCAAGGGAAATTCACGACGGTCCTGCCCAATCGATGTCCAATATTGTTTTAAAAGCGGAAATATGCGAAAGATTGGTTGACTCTGACCCGGAAAAGGCAAAAGATGAGCTTAGAACTTTAAAATCCGTTGTCAGAGACACTCTTCGGGATGTAAGGAAAATAATATATGACTTAAGACCAATGTCATTGGACGACTTGGGTTTGATACCAACCCTTCAAAGGTATATAGAGACTTGTCGGGAAGAATCCGGAATAAAAATAACGTTTAAGACAAGAGGTACATGTGAGCAATTGAAACCTGTGGTTTCTTTGACCGTTTTCCGACTTGTCCAGGAAGCAGTCAATAATATTAAAAAGCATGCCCGTGCCGATAAAGTAACTATAAATCTCGAATTTTTGGAAAAAGAATTAAAGCTCTATATAGCAGACAATGGAGTAGGTTTTGACTTTGATTCTTTAAAATCAAACGAAGAGGATATAAACAAAGGCTTCGGTCTTATAAGCATGAGAGAAAGGGTTGAGCTTTTGGACGGCAAATTTGAGATTGATTCTGCCGTTGGCAAAGGAACCAGACTTAATATAACTGTACCTTTATTACCGGAAGAGGGGGTCTCAAATGGATAAGATACGGGTTGTAATTGCAGATGACCATGCCATGGTCAGAGAAGGTCTCAAGCAAATATTGGAGCTTGAAAAGGACATCGCTGTGGTAGCGCAGGCGTCAAACGGCGAAGAGGCTGTAAAATTGGCAAAGGAATGTCAGCCGGACGTAGTTCTTATGGATATTAACATGCCTGGAATGAACGGTTTGCAGGCAATAGAAAAAATAAAGGCTGAGAATCTTGCAGTCAAAATAATTGTGCTTACCATCCATGAAGATAAAGAGTATCTGTTTAAAACTTTGCAGATGGGCGCGGAAGGATATGTGTTGAAAGATGCCGATTCCACGGTATTGGTTGAGGCAATACGAAGCGTAAACAGAGGCGAGTCTTATATTCAATCCAATATGACCAAAGAGCTTGTCAGGGAGTTTAACAGAGTAACGGTAAATGAGAAGGCCAAAAAAACGGAAAATGATTTGACGCCAAGGGAACTTGAAGTTTTGGAGCTTATAGCTCAGGGCCTTATCAACAAGGAGATAGCAAAACGCCTCTTTATTAGTGAAAAGACAGTCAAAAATCATGTTTCAAACATTTTCAAAAAGCTTAATGTGTCAGACAGGACACAGGCCGCAATCTATGCCTATAAGCACAATATCACGAAATAATCTTCAAATTCCTGCCTCAAACTTTGTTCAAAGTTGTAAATTTGCTTAAGTCAGAGCTGGTACTTGTTGCCTGATTTTACATAAAAGGATATATAGTGTTTGTTTTTGAATCTTTTAAAATGAAATTTTCTATAAAGTTGATAAAAGTTTGAAACGATAAATCATAATATAAGTCATATGTAATTTATAAATTACTCTGCATATCAATACTGAAATATGTATGTATATTCACTGTTTACCTTATATACTTGTTGTATTTGTCGTAAAATTGCTGCAGTTATAACGCAATTCCTACATAGCTCCCAATGGACTTTTGAAATTTTTGTGTGAGCGCGTCCAAAAAAACGCACAGAGGTGGGAAACTATGAGTTTTGGTCCTGTTAACGGAATAAAAGTTGTAATTGCCAGGGCAACTTCTAAAGTCAGAGAATTAACCAAATCCAAATTAAAAAGAAAATCAATGAAAACTTTGCAGAATGATACAAAGAAAAAGGAAAGAAACGATACCTATAAAGTTTATGATAAAAACCGGTTTGAAAAAATAATCCGGCTGTCCAGAGTAAATAAAATAAAAATAGGAATAAAAATAAATCTTTCCTTTGTTATAACAATTCTTCTTCTGTCAGTGGTTTTGGGATATTCTCTTCTTACTCTGTCAAATACCATGATACAACAGGCAAAAGAAAGTACTTTGGGACTTATGGAGCAAACGGGGAACAAAATAAAAATTGTTCTTGAGGAAGTTGACAATTTGGCAATGACTATCACCAGGGATATTACAATTGCACCGGCTTTGGATGAAATCAATCGTGCGGAAAGTGAGTACATGCGTGCGCGATGGGCCGGGATTATAAAGCCCTATTTGAATGCTTACCAAAGTTACAGAGTTGACACAATTTCAAATCTCACTTTGGCTTCCAACAATGGTTATGTAATTCTTGGAGGAGAAGGAACATTTGAAGACGTGAAAAAAGATTACTATGATACCGTGGCTGCCCGCGAATTTGTGGAAAGCGGCGCAAAATCGTTGTGGATTGATACACATATAGCCGATTTATTCTACCTGAGAAGAAAGGGCGGCAACACTACGATTGCCCTTATGAAAGCGGTTTACAAATCAACAAGCCTGAAAAGTGTCGGTGTTCTTCAAGTAAACCTCAGGGAGGATTACCTGACTCGTATGCTCGAAGACATACATATTCCTCATAACGGATTCTTTTTTATAGTGGGAAGCAAAGACAATATGATATTCAATCCCCAGGATAAAAGAGACAACGGGCTTTTGATTGAGGATCTGTGTTATGTAAACAGCAAGGGACAGACCAAAGCGGAATTGCTGAAGAAAACGGAATTATTGGATCTAAAAGATTCGGAAGTAAAAGAGTTGTTGTATAAAGCTGATACAGGAGTGGAACTTGATGAAAAAACGCTCAAAGACTTGAGGGAAAGGGACAACTATATAAATCTTCGTATTCTTGAAAAGGTAAGGAAAAGTATAGATGAGATTCAAACGAAAAACAGACAGGCCACCGCTTTTGGGGGTATAATTGAAGATGATGTTATTATAAACGGCAAAAAAATGATGGTTACTTTTTACACTATAAGAGAAATTAAAGGCACCCCTTTGGAGTGGACTTTGATATCTATAACGCCTTTGGAAAACATAACCCGGGATGTAAATTCGGTAGCCGGGTTTATAGTACTTATAGGCGTTGTATGCATTATAATAGGAATAATGCTTTCAGTGCTGATTACCGGCGATATTTCTTCAGGTATCGGGAAACTGGTAAAATTAATGAATAAAATAAAAGAGGGAGATCTTGAAGTAGAATGTGATACCACCAGAAAAGATGAGATAGGAAAATTGGGAATAAATTTCGTGGATATGGTGGAAAACTTGAAAAAGCTCATAGGAAGCATAAAAAATGCTTCCAATATAGCCGTTGAATCATCGCAAACGGTATCTGCGACCTGTCAGGAGAGCTATGCATCGATCCAGGAATTTTCAGCTATGTTGGATGAAATGAAAAATGAGATTAATTCCCAGACCCAGGAAATAATGAACAATGATAATGTAGTAAATGAATTGTCGGAGCAAATTCAAGTGATTATCGATGATTTCAAAAATGTCAGCAATATGGTTACCGGAGCCAAAAAGTTGAGCGAAGCTGGAAAAGAAACTGTCAATATGCTGAAAAACAATGCCGATGAGGTAAAAAAGACCATAGAAGAATTCTCAGAACTAATTGGAAGTCTCAAAAGAGAGTCTGCGGAAATTTCAAAAATAACTTCCACCATCAAAGGCATTTCCAGCCAGACCAATCTTTTGGCGCTTAATGCAACCATTGAGGCTGCAAGAGCGGGAGAAGCGGGAAAAAGCTTTAGTATAGTTGCGTCGGAAATCAAGAAACTTGCCGACCAGTCGAAAGTGTCTGCAAATTATATTGAATCCAAACTTAAAAATATAGGCAAGACCATTGAAAAAACCAATGAGGCTGTCAAGTCTTCCGGCGAGGTAATAAGCGGGCATGACCTTGCCGTTGTTGAAACAATAAACAAGTTCGACAATATTGTAGGATTTATGGATAACGTATTTAGTGCGATCACAAGTATTACGGATTATGTGCAGCATATAGAAGAAGCCCGCTGCAATATTATCAAGTCAATGGAAAGACTGAATGAAAGTACGAAAAACAATATCAGGGATATACAGAATATTTCTGCCGCAATGGATGAACAGGTGGATTTGATAAAACATCTTCTCTCCCTCTCCGAAAATTTGAGTGAATTGTCTGTAAAACTTGAACAGACCATTAACATATTTAAAATATAAACGTAATATTTATATTGTAATATGGATAAAATGTGGTATACTAGGGAAGGAGAAAAAGCATTTATGCGAAATCAATGAATTAATTTTTTATAGAGGGAGAGAAATATATGCGAAGTAGCGCGCTTTATAAATTTTGGGTGGAGAATGATTATTTTGATGCGGAAACAAAGAAAGAACTTTTGAGTATTAAAGACAATCCGAAGGAAATAGAAGAGAGGTTTTACAAGGATTTGGAATTTGGTACCGGCGGACTTAGGGGAATTATCGGTGCCGGGACCAACAGAATCAATATTTACACCGTCAGAAAAGCTTCCCAGGGACTTGCGGATTATATAAAGAGTCTTGGATTGCAAGACAGGGGAATAGCAATTGCTTATGATTCCCGTTACAAATCCCCGGAATTTGCTTTGGAAGCTGCCAAGGTTTTTGCGGGAAACGGCATAAAAGCGTTTCTTTTTGATGAATTGAGACCAACACCGGAACTTTCTTTTACCGTAAGGCATTTAAATGCAGCTGCCGGTGTGGTTATTACGGCGAGCCATAATCCCAAGGAGTATAATGGATACAAAGTTTATGGAGAAGACGGGGGACAACTTCCTGTAGAGGCATCAAACAAAGTTATATCCTATATAAATAAAATTGAGGATATAACTCAGGTTAAGGTTATGGAAAAGGACGAAGCGATAGAGAAGGGTTTGCTCAGGATTATAGGCAAGGAAATTGACGATGAGTATATATCGAAATTAAAAACTCTTTCTGTAAACCCTGAACTGGCTGCAGAAATAGGCAAAACTTTCAAAATAGTGTACACGCCGTTGCATGGCACAGGAAACAAACCTGTAAGAAGAATACTTGACGAAATTGGATTTAAAAATGTACTTGTGGTCAAAGAACAGGAGCTTCCGGACAGCGAATTTTCCACGGTAAAATCACCCAATCCGGAGGAAAGGGAAGCGTTTGAGCTTGCCATTGAGCTGGCAAAAAAAGAAAATGTTGACCTTATCATAGGTACCGACCCTGACTGTGACAGAGTGGGTATTGTCGTAAGAAACAAAGAAGGCGAGTATGTGCCTCTTACGGGTAATCAGACGGGTTGTTTGCTGCTTGAGTACATACTGTCTCAAAAGAAGCAAAGAGGAGAGCTTCCTGAAAACGGATTTGTCGTAAAGACAATAGTTACAACGGAGCTTGCCAGAGCTATTACTGATGCTTACAATGTGGAACTTGTGGAAGTTTTGACGGGATTTAAGTTTATAGGCGAGAAAATTAAGCAGCTGGATGAGTTTGGAGACAAAAAATATCTTTTTGGTTTTGAAGAAAGCTATGGATACCTTGCAGGAACTTTTGCAAGAGACAAGGACGCTGTTGTTGCATCCATGCTTATTGCCGAAATGGCGGCTTATTACAAATCAAGAGGTCTGACTCTTTACGAGGGACTGATGGAGTTACTTGAGAAATATGGATACACTCTTGAAGGAATTACTTCGTTTACTCTCAAGGGAAAAGACGGCGTGGAAAAGATAAAGTCGGCTATGAAAAACCTTAGAGAAAACAGAGTTGTAAAATTTGGAGAATATGAAGCCGTTGCCGTAAGGGACTATTTGACAAGTGAACGGTATGAAGTGGCAACGGGTGCGAAAGAGAAACTTACACTTGTTGAGTCGGATGTGTTGTATTATGAGCTTAAGGATAAAGCCTGGTTCTGTATAAGACCTTCCGGCACAGAGCCGAAAATAAAGATTTATTATGGTGTTACAGAAAAGAGTATGGATGCTGCAAAAGAGAAATTGAAACATTTGCAGGATAATGTACTGTCAGTTATAGAACCGCTTCTTAAAGACTGATTGTAAAATATATTGTATATTTTGGCATGAAAAATATGTGCATGCGTCACCTTCCGTTGTTAAAGGTGCTGCATGCACATTATTTGTTTTGAGATTTTTAATAATTTATCATTTTAAAAAGTAATTTGTTTACCGTGTTTTATAGTGTGTTATAATTAAATATAACAGCCAAAAATATTCGTTATAATTGAAAATAAAAAAACGTGATATTTGTTGTGAAGTTTACATGATTTGAATGCCGTAAGTTTTCATGAATATTCATGAAAATATTTTTTATAATATACCGAAAAATATGCCGATGGATGATAATACGAAGGGTGATAATGTTGCAGAAATTTGTACACCTTCATGTCCATACTGAATACAGTCTTTTGGACGGGGCAAACAGAATAAAGGACCTCATAAGGCGTACAAAAGAGCTGGGAATGGACAGTATAGCAATAACCGACCATGGTGTAATGTACGGAGTTGTTGATTTTTACAAGGAAGCCGTCAATAATGGAATAAAACCCATACTTGGGTGTGAAATATATACTGCCAAAGGGTCAAGGTTTGACAAACAGGGAGGCTGGGATTCGGATCCCGGTCATATGGTGCTTTTGGCAAAAAATAATACGGGATACAAAAATCTGATGAAAATTGTATCCATAGGTTTTACCGAAGGATTTTACTATAAACCCAGGGTTGACATGGAAGTTCTCGAAAAATACAGTGAAGGCTTGATTGCTATGAGTGCCTGCCTTTCCGGAGACATACCCAAAGCGATTTTAAACAACAATTATGAAAAGGCAAAGGAGCTGGCACTTAAGCTCAACAGCATTTTCGGACAGGATAATTTTTATCTTGAGCTTCAGATGAACGGTATCGAAGAGCAGAACATAGTCAACCAGCAGCTTATAAAGCTTAGCAGGGAAACGGGAATACCCCTTGTTGCCACCAATGACGCCCATTATCTTAGAAGAGAGGATGCCCGTGCCCATGAAATCCTTCTTTGCATACAAACGGGAAAGAGTATCAATGACGAAGACAGAATGAGGTTTTCTTCGGATGATTTTTATATAAAGTCCCCTGAAGAAATGATCAGTCTTTTCAGAAACATTCCCGAAGCAATTTCAAATACCGTAAGGATTGCGGACATGTGCAATGTCGAGCTTGAGTTTAACAAGCTGCACCTGCCCAAATTTGACGTGCCGGACGGAAAAGACCCTTTCGAATATCTAAGGGCCCTGTGCTATGAGGGATTTGAAAGAATTTACGGAAAAGACAACCGGGATGAGGAGAAAATAAACAGGCTTGAATATGAGCTTTCGGTAATAAAGCAGATGGGTTATGTGGATTATTTCCTCATTGTGAGCGATTTTATCAGATATGCAAAGGAAAAAGGGATAATGGTGGGACCCGGAAGGGGTTCCGCGGCCGGAAGTTTTGTGGCCTACTGCCTTGGAATTACAAATATTGATCCGTTAAAGTACAATCTTCTGTTTGAGAGATTTTTAAATCCGGAGAGAATAAGCATGCCGGATATCGACATAGACTTTTGCTTCGAAAGAAGGCAGGAAGTTATAGATTATGTTGTCGAAAAGTATGGAAAGGACAGGGTTGCACAGATAATTACTTTTGGAACCATGGCTGCAAGAGCGGTTATACGGGATGTGGGAAGAGCCCTTGACATACCCTATGGAGAGGTTGATGCCATTGCCAAAATGATACCTTTTCAGATTGGCATGAGTATAGAAAAGGCCATGGAGCTAAATCCCGAGCTTCGCCAGAGGTATAATGATGATGAAAGGGTAAAGGAGCTGATTGATACCGCAAAGCTTCTTGAAGGCATGCCGAGACATGCTTCCACCCATGCCGCGGGAGTGGTTATTTCCCGGGAACCTCTGACGGAATATGTTCCCCTTCAAAGGAGTGAGGACAGTATCACGACTCAATTTCCCATGGGAATTTTGGAGGAACTGGGACTTCTCAAGATGGACTTTCTGGGACTTAGGACTCTTACGGTAATAAGGGATGCGGTGGCTCTTATAAAGAAGAATCACAATATAGATGTAAAAATTGACGAGCTTCAAATGGATGACCCAAATGTGTTCAAACTCATAGGAGAGGGACGGACGGCGGGAGTGTTCCAATTGGAAAGTGCGGGTATGACCCAGTTCATGAAGGAGCTTCAGCCGGCGTCTCTGGAAGATATAATAGCCGGCATATCCCTGTATCGGCCGGGTCCTATGGATCAGATTCCAAGATATCTTAGAAACAAAAACAATCCGGAGCTTGTAAAGTATGACCATCCTTTGCTGGAAAACATACTGAATGTAACTTATGGATGCATGGTTTATCAGGAGCAGGTAATGCAGATAGTCCGCGACCTTGCCGGTTACTCAATGGGAAGGTCCGATCTTGTAAGGCGTGCAATGGCCAAGAAAAAGGTCAGTGTAATGGAACAGGAGAGAAAAAATTTTATTTATGGAATAGATGACGATAATGGAAATATTATAGTAAAGGGAGCTGTCAGAAACGGTGTGGATGAAGAGACAGCAAACAAAATATTTGATGAGATGATGGACTTTGCAAGCTATGCGTTTAACAAATCCCATGCAGCTGCTTATGCGGTTATAGCGTATCAAACTGCATGGCTCAAATGTTATTATCCTGTGGAATTTATTGCAGCGCTTTTAAACAGTTTTATGGGAAGCAGCGATAAAATATCCCAGTATGTGCATGAGTGCCGCAAGCTGGGTATTGAAGTACTTCCTCCGGATATAAATGAAAGCGATGTCAGATTTACCGTTGTGAACGGAAAGATAAGATTTGGGCTTGCAGCGGTTAAAAATGTCGGTGAGAATGCAGTCAGGTCAATTATTGATGAAAGGAATATAAACGGAAACTATAAAAGTTTCAGGAACTTTTTGGAGAGAGTTGACGGAAAGGATGTAAACAAAAGATGCATTGAAAGCCTCATAAAGAGCGGAGCTTTTGATTCAATGGGAGTATACCGTTCAAGGCTTATGAATGCTTATGAGAAAATGATGGAAGGAATATCCAGCCAGAGGAAAAAGAGCATGGAAGGCCAGCTTTCCATATTTGACATGGCACTTAACACCGAGGATGGCAAAAAGGATGAGAAGCATCAGCTATATCCGGAAGATGAAGATATTTATCCCGATATTCCCGAATATTCGCAGAAGATACTTCTGTCAATGGAAAAGGAAATGCTGGGCCTTTATATATCGGGACATCCTTTGAGTGAATTTGAAAAGGAATTCAGTGAAGTGGTTACATTGTACAGCAAGGATATGGTGTCGGATGCGGATGAAAACGGTGAGGTAATAACTGTTGAAGGAAACAAAGGTTTAAAAGACGGTATGACTGTGACGGTTGGGGGAATAATTACTTCAAGGAAGACAAAAACCACGAAGAATAACAATTTGATGGCTTTTGTGACATTGGAAGATTTGTATGGCACAATGGAGATAATAGTTTTTCCTGCTGTTTTGGAGAGGTTTTCGAACCTTCTGGAGGTGGAAAACATTGTTCTGATAAAAGGAAGTATAAGTATAAAAGAAGAGGAACAGCCAAAAATAATATGCGAGGAAGTAAGGCCGTTAAGAAAAGAAGACGGCGCAAATCCGCTGAAAAGAAAAGTGGTAAAGCTTTATTTGAGAGTGGACGATAACATTGACAACGAGCTGATGGAATCAATAATTTGCATGCTGAAGTTTTTTGGTGGGAACACTCCTGTATGCCTTTACAATGAAAGCCAAAAAAAGATCAAGGTGTTGGAAAGGGATTGCTGGGTAAGCCTTAATGACACCGTGATTAATGAATTGAAGTTACTTATAGGGGAGGAAAATGTCAAAGTCTCGTAACCTTTGCCGGGAAGTTGTAAAATAAAATGCCGTAATATATAGAAAACTCATGGTAATCC